>Ga0182748_1001787_pt1 | contig 20374 bp, 16 predicted proteins | sample eDN3rd37CKraftOP_FD_128877 | JGI IMG/M metagenome (GOLD analysis project Ga0182748, IMG submission 128877) | Enriched Organic Plus compost microbial communities from Emeryville, California, USA - eDNA 3rd pass 37_C Kraft OP (version 2) (version 2) ...
ATATTGAGCTGGCGACGCTCGCCATCGACGGCAAGCCGCGCGACGTGATCCTGCATGCGCCCAAGAACGGCTTCTTCTACGTCATCGACCGGGCGAGCGGGAAGCTGGTCTCGGCCGAAAAGTTCGTGAAGGTGAACTGGGCCTCGCACATCGACCTCAAGACCGGCCGCCCGGTGGAAAATCCGGCGGCGCGCTATCCGGGGCCGGAAGGCGCGGTGGTGATGCCGGGGCCGATGGGCGGCCACAATGTCCAGCCCATGTCGTTCAGCCCGGTGACCGGCCTCACCTACATCCCGGCGCAGGATACCGCCAATTTCTATACCGATGCGGGCGTCGACCGGAAGAACTGGAAGCCGGTGCCGGGCCGCATGGGCTATAATGTCGCGATCAGCTTCGCCAAGCCGCCCAAGCCGCTGCCGAAGCGGGAAACCTTCCTGCTCGCCTGGGACGCGGTGAAGCAGAAACCGGCCTGGCGCGTGCCGCTTCCGGTCAATTCGGGCGGTGGCGTCATCAGCACGGGCGGCAATTTGCTGTTCATGGGCGGCTCCGACGGACGGTTCGTCGCCTATGACGCGCGCGACGGCAAGACCCTGTGGTCGTTCGACGCGCAGACCGGCATGTCGTCCGAGCCGGTGACCTACAGCGTCGACGGCCGGCAATATGTGACCATACTCGCCGGCTATCGCGGCATCGTCGACGGCTCGCCCTGGGATTATCGCACGCAGCCGCGCCGGGTGCTGACCTTCGCGATCGGCGGCAAGGCGGCGCTGCCGCCCGCGCCGCCGCCCGCGAAGAAGCAATTCATGACCCATCCGGGCTTCGTCCTCGACAATGCCAAGGCCGATCAGGGCGAAAAGCTCTACAGCGCCTCGCGCTGCACCAGCTGCCACGGCGTCGCGCTGCAAGCGGGCGGCATGGCGCCGGACCTGCGCGAATCCGCCGTGCCGCAATCGGCCGAAGTGTTCGCGCAGGTACTGCACGACGGCATTTTGAGCCAGCAGGGCATGCCCGGCTTCGCGGAACTGAGCCCGGCCGAGCTGGAGGCGCTGCGCCACTATATCGTCCGCACCTCCCGCAAGGCGGCGGCGGGCGTCAAGGAGGGGCCGCATGACGAGGAACTGCGGCATTGAGGGAGAGCGGAGCATGACGGATCTCAATGGCAAGGTGGCGCTGGTGACGGGCGGCGCATCGGGCATCGGCCGCGCCTCGGCCCTCGCCTTCGCGCAGGCGGGCGCGGCGGTCGCCATCGCCGATCTCGACCCCGCCAATGGCGATGCCGTGGTGCGGGAGATAGAGGCGGCGGGCGGCCGGGCGATCTTCATCGCGACGGACGCGACCGAAGAGGCGCAGGTCTCGCGCATGGTGGAGCGGACGGTCGCCGAGCTGGGCGGGCTCGACATCGCGTTCAACAATGTCGGGCGCGGCGAGGTGGGAGCGACGATCGTTTCCACCACGGTGGAGAAATGGGACTGGATATTGGCGACCAGCCTCAAGGCCACCTGGCTTTCGATGAAATATGAGATCCCGGTGATGCAGGCGGCGGGCGGCGGTTGCATCGTCAACATGGCCTCGACCGCGGGCATCAGCCCGCAGATCAGCGGATCGCCCGCCTATTCCGCCGCCAAGGCGGGCGTGGTGCAACTGACCCGCTTCGCCGCCAAGGCGCATGCGCCGGACAATATCCGCGTCAACAGCGTCGCGCCCGGCCTCACCTCCACGCCGACGGTCGAGGCGTGGTTCACCGAGGAGATGAAACACGCGGTGACCAGCAGGGACCAGTTCACCGACCGGCTGACCACGCCGGAGGAGGTGGCGGCGACCGTGCTGTTCCTCGCCTCGCCGGGGGCGTCGATGATTACCGGGGTGAATATCCCCGTTTGCGGCGGCCTTCCCTAGATCGGCGTTGCCCGCGACCGCCAGAAGAAGAAACAGAGGAGAGGAGGGACTATGTCCGAGGTCGATCCCGAATTGCTGCCGTTGATGGAACGGATGCCGACGCGCCCCTTTGCCGCCGCGACCCTGGCGGAGGACCGCGAGACGATGCGCGCGCTCTGGGCCGCCTATGTCCGCCCGACCGATGACGGCGTGCGGCGGACGGAACGCTCCGCGCCCGGCCTCAATGGCGCGCCGGACGTGCGGCTGGTCGTCTACGAGCCGGAAGCACGTGCGGGCACCGTGCCCGCGCTGCTGTTCATCCATGGCGGCGGCTTCGTCGGCGGCACGGCGGACAATGGCGAGCCCTTCAACCGCCGCATCGTCGCCGAACTGGGGATCGTCATCGTCTCGGTCGATTATCGGCTGGCGCCCGAAACCCGCTATCCCGGCCCGGTCGAGGATTGTTACGCCGCGCTGCTCTGGATGCACCGCGAGGCGGCGGCGCTCGGCATCGATCCCGCGCGCATCGCGGTGGAGGGCGTCAGCGCGGGCGGCGCGCTGGCGGCGGCGCTGGCGCTGATGGTGCGCGACAGGGGGGAGGTTTCGCTGGCCTTCCAGTCGCTGATCTATCCGATGCTGGACGATCGCCGCGCGAAGGCCGCGCCCGATGGCGTCACCGGCAAGGTCGCCTGGTTCCGCGAAAGCAACGCCTTCGGATGGGCGTCGCTGCTCGGCGAGGAGGCGGTGGGCGGGCCGGACGTTCCCGCCTATGCCTCGCCCGCCCGCGCGGAGGACCTTTCCGGCCTGCCGCCCACCTATATCGGCGCGGCGGCGCTCGACATGCTGGTCTATGAGAATGCCGATTACGCCACGCGCCTGATCGCGGCGGGCGTGCCGACGCAGTTGCAGGTCTATCCGCGCGCCTTCCACGGCTTCGACGTCGGGACGAGCGCGGTCGCCGAGGATTTCAAGAAGAGCCGCCTTGCCGCGCTGGGACGCGGGCTGGGTCTCAATGAGGGAAGACAGTCATGATCGACGAGAAGAAGCCGCTGGCCGGCAAGGTCGCGATCGTCACCGGGGCGGGGCAGCCGGTGTCGATCGGTCGGTCCCACGCGCTGGCCTTCGCCCGCGCGGGCGCGAAGGTGGTGGTGAACGACAACGGGTCGCCGCTCGACGGCGAAGGGTCGGACGCGACGCTGGCCGAAATCGTGGCGCGGGAAATCCGCGAGGAAGGCGGCGAGGCGATCGCCAGCGTCGAGAGCGTCGCCACGTCGGAAGGCGCGAACGCGATCGTCGCGGCCGCGCTCGACGCGTTCGGCCGGGTCGACATATTGGTCAACAATGCCGGCAACCAGCGCTTCGCCCGCATCTATGAGGCGACCGACGAGGATTTCGACAGCCTCGTCGCCGTGCACCTCAAGGGCACGTTCAACATGACGCGCGCGGTGTCGCGGCCGATGATGGAGCAGCGCTCCGGCGCGATTCTGAATACGGCGTCCACCGGCGGCCTCGGCTTCTACGGCAATTCCATCTATGCCGCGGTCAAGGAAGGCACGGTCGGCTTCACCCGGTCCGTGGCGCGCGATCTGGGCCCCTATGGCATCCGCGTCAACGCGATCCGCCCCGGCGCGGTGTCGCGCATGCGCGCGGACCCGAAGGCGTCGGCGATGGCGAACGAGGCGGAGCTGGTGCATGGCTTTCCCACCGCGTGGAACCAGTTCATCGTCCGCGACATGGTGACGAGCCTCAACGAAGCGCCCGAAACCGATCTCAACCCCGATCATATCGCCAATTTCGTGCTCTGGCTCTGCTCGGATGCGGCGGCGAACGTCAACGGCCTGACCTTCCGCGTGGCGGGGGGAGAAATCGGCCTGATGACCGACCCGGAGGTGAGCCGGTCGGTGTTCCGGCCGGGCGGCTGGGACTTCGGGTCGCTCAACCAGCCGCAGGTGCGCGACTATCTGATCGGCGGGCTGGTGAACCGCTTCGCCGGCAAGGGCGGTTGAGCATGGGGTCGCTTGCCGCAGCGCCGGGCCGCATGTCGATCGGGCAGGAATTCCGCCGGTCGTGGAAATCGATGATCGGCGTCGTGCTCGGCATCTGCTTCGGCAGCGTGCCGGCCTATTCGCTGGGCGCCTTCATCCAGCCGCTGAGCGAGGAGTTCGGCTGGTCGGTCACGCAGGTGACCGGGTGGATGCTGTGCTGGAGCCTCGGCGCCATCCTGTCGGCGCCGCTTGCCGGATATCTGGCCGACCGGGTGGGCGCGAAGGGGGTGGCGCTCGTCTCGCTTTCCCTGCTCGCCATCGTGCTGGCCGCGACGGGTCTGGCGGTGGAGACGCTCGCCCATTATTATATGAGCGGCTTCGCCATCGGCGCGATCGTTTCGGGCACCAGCGCCATCACCTATGGGCGGATCGTCAGCAGCCTGTTTTCGGCGGGCCTCGGCACTGCGCTGGGGCTGATGTCGACCGGCATCGGCGCCAGCGCGATCATCGGCCCGCGCCTGATGCAGGCGATCATCGACGCCTATGACTGGCGCACCGCCTATTTCGTGCAGGCGGCGTTCCCGATCCTCATCCTGCCGCTGCTCGCGCTGTGGCTGCGCGAGGGGCATCATGAGCACAAGACCCCGCGCCTTGCCGCGAAGGGCGAGGGCCATGCGCTCGCCGCGGCGATGCGCATGCCGGTATTCTGGGTCATGTCGCTGGGCTCGCTGATCTACGGCATCTGCGTGGGCGGCGTGTCGGTGAACCTGATGCCTTTCCTCGCGACCGAGGGGCTGAGCCGCGCCGAGGCGGCCTCCGCGCTCGGCCTGTTCGGTTTCGCGACCGTTACCGGGCGATTCCTCACCGGCATCATCATCGACCGGGTGCGCATCCATGCCTCGGTGCTGATGGCGATCGTGCTGACGGCCGAGGCGGGGGCCTTCCTGCTGCTCACCTACGGCGGCACCGGCGCCGCGCTGCTGATCGCGCTGCCGATCTTCGGCTTCGCGGTGGGGGCGGAGGCCGACTGCCTCGCCTATTGCACCGTGCGCATCTTCGGGCGGCGCTATTATGGCAGCATCTTCGGCATCCTCGGCATCGTCATGCTCTATGTCGGCACCGGCATCGGACCGGTGCTCTTCAGCCTCGCTCAGCAGATGTCCGGTAGCTACGCCTTCGCCTTCAACATCTGGACGGGGCTGGCGCTGTCGGCGGTGCCGCTGTTCCTGTGGGTATCCCGCGTTCCCTTTTTCGACCCTGCCGACCCCGCGCACTGACGCGGCGCACCGAGAGGGCGGCCGGGGGCGATATTTATCTTGTGGTGAACTATGTAGTTGATTACTTAAATACTTGGAGAGGCGAGAATCAAAGCATGGCTTACGCACCCCAAGATCAATCCGCCTGGAGGCATCTGTCGCGCCGGGTGGAGCGCTGGACACGCCGGTCCGGCAAGGCGGAGGACCTGTTGCAGGCGGCCTTCGCCCGCATGCTGGCCTATGGCCGGCCGGTGACCAACCCCGACGGCTTCCTGTTGCGCGTCGCCGGCAACATCGCGATCGACGAGGACCGGCGCGAGCGGGGCAGGGTGGCCGAGCCGCTGTCGCCCGACCTGCAGGACATGCTGCGCTGCGACGATCCGCTGCCCGACGAGGTGCTGGATTCGCAGGCGCGGCTGGCGGCGGTGACGGAGGCGCTGGACAGCCTGCCGGAACGCACCCGGCGCATCTTCCTGATGCACCGGCTCGACGGCTTCAAATATCGCGAGATCGCCGAGATCGAGGAGATCAGCGTCAGCGCGGTGGAAAAGCATATCGCCAAGGCCGCGCTGTTCATCAGCGACTGGCGCGAGCCCTAGACGGGCGGATCGGGCGCGGGCAGGATCGGGCCGCCGCCCGCAGGGAATATCGCGGACATCGCCGGCCGCTCGGTCGGCGCAAAGGGGAATAGAATGATTAAATTCGACTTTTCCGGCAAGATTATTCTGGTGACCGGGGGCACGCAGGGCATCGGCCTAAGCATCGCGCAGAAATTTCTGGACGCGGGCGCGATCGTGCACATCACCGGCACCCGAGCGGCCGCGGGCGATTATGAGGACGATCTGTCATCCTTCACTTATCACCGGTTGCGGATGGACGACCCGGAAGAGCGCGCGGCCTTCGTCGAGGGCTTCGGGCCGCTCGACATATTGATCAGCAATGCCGGCCAATCGCGCGACGACGAATATGATATGCCGGGGTTCCGCAACACGCTGGAGGTGAACCTGACCGGCCCGGCGGAACTCTGCTATCTCTTCCACCCGGTGCTGAAGGAACGGAAGGGCTCCATCGTCATCGTCGGGTCGAGCGCCTGCTTCATCGCGCTGAGGGCTTTTCCTTCCTATACCGCGAGCAAGGCGGGCATATTGGGCTTTACCCGCGCGGTCGCCGACCAGTGGTCGCGCGACGGCATCCGCGTCAACCTCGTCGCGCCCGGCTTCATCAGGACCCGCATCATCGACTGGGCGGAACAGAGCGCGAGCCGCGATGCGATCCTCCACACCATTCCCGCGCGGCGCTGGGGCGACCCCGCCGAAGTCGCGGTCGCGGTGCTGTTTCTGGCGAGCGAGGAAGCGTCCTACATCACCGGCCAGAGCATCGTCGTCGACGGCGGGCTGATGCTGCGCTGATTGGGGCTGGACAGATATTTAATTCATCGATTAATACGGGGAGGACTCCGGCGCACTGCCCGGACGTCGGCGCCGAGGAGCGAGCAGCTTGAGTGATTTTCGTGCAGAGGTGCGGGAGTGGATCGCGGCGAACCTGCCGGACTCGATCCGTACCCCGATGCCGGAGGAAGAAATACCCTGGGGCGGGCGCAACGCCAGCTTCCCCAATCCGCAGAGCAGGCAGTGGCTGGATGCGATGATCGCCAAGGGCTGGACCGCGCCGACCTGGCCTGCCGTCTATGGCGGCGGTGGGTTGGACGCGGCGCAGGCGATGATTTTGCAGGAGGAGCTGGAGCGGGCCAATGCGCGTCCCGCGCTCTTTTCCTTCGGCCTCTGGATGCTGGGCCCGGTGCTGCTGGAATATGGCACGGAGGAGCAGAAGCAGCGCTTCCTCCCGCCCATCGTGCGCGGGGAGATCCGCTGGTGCCAGGGCTATTCGGAGCCGGGCGCCGGGTCCGACCTCGCCTCGCTGCGCACCCGCGCGGAGGACAAGGGCGATCATTGGCTGGTCAACGGGCAGAAGGTGTGGACCACCTATGCGGACAAGGCCGACTGGATTTTCGCGCTGGTGCGCACCGATCCGGCCGCGCCCAAGCATCAGGGCATATCCTTCCTGCTGATCGACCTGCGCACGCCCGGCGTCTCGGTGCGGCCGATCGAGCTGATCTCCGGCTCCTCGCCTTTTTGCGAGACTTTCTTCGACGATGTGAAGGTGCCGAAGGAGAATATGGTGGGGCCGCTGAACGGCGGCTGGACCATCGCCAAGAAGCTGCTGCAATATGAGCGGCAGAACGTGTCGGCGGTCGGCTTCGGCGGCGACCGCAGCGTGCGGATCGAGGATCTGGCCAAGCAGGCCGCGGGCGAGGTCGACGGGCGGATCGCCGACGGCGCGCTGCGCAACCGGATCGCGCGGCACAATCTCTACGACCGGGCGGTGGACCTCACCACGCGGCGTTCTCAGATCGACACGGATTCGGGCAGCGTCGGCGCGCTGACCTCGGTGGTCAAATATGCGTCCGCCAAGGCCAATCAGGCGCGCGGCGAACTGGCGGTCGAGCTGCTGGGCCTCGACGGGCTGGGCTGGTCGGGCGGCAATTTCGACCCCCGCGACCTTGCCGAGACGCGCAAATGGCTGCGGTCCAAGGGCAATTCGATCGAAGGCGGGACGTCGGAGATCAACCTCAACGTAATTTCCAAGCGCGTGCTTGGCCTGCCCGACTGAAGGTCCTGACATGACTGTTTCCGCCGACGATCTGCAAATGCTCGAAGATACCGCCCGCCTATGGGTGAGGGAGAATGCGCCCGCGCGCGCCGGGCTGGGCCGGGACCCGGCGCTGGGCCCGGCCCAGTGGCGCGCGGCCGCCGAAATGGGCTGGGCCGCCGCCGCCGTGCCGGAGGAAGCGGGCGGCGCCGGCTTCGGCTTTGCCGGGCTCGGCGCGCTGCTAAGCGAGGTCGGCCGCGAGATCGCCGACATGCCGCTGCTGGCGAACGGCATCGCGGCGGCGCTGGTGGCGCGCCATGGTTCCGACAAGGCGCGCGCCGACCTGTTGCCCGGCCTGCTCGACGGCCGGCTGCGGGCGGCGCTGGCCATCGGCGAGGGTGCGCATCACGGATCGGCACTTGCGACCATCGCCCGCCAGCAGGACGGCGGCTGGGTGCTGGAGGGCCGCAAGAGCTGGGTGGCGGGCGGCGCGCAGGCCGATGTGCTGCTGGTCGCCGCGCGGGGCGACAGGCCGATGCTGTTCCTGGCGGACGGCAAGGCGGTGAAGGCCGAGGCGATCGACAGCGTCGACGGCCGCGCCTTCGCCCATGTGCTGCTGGACGGTGTGATGGTGGCGGAGGATGCTCTGCTCGTCGGCAATGGCGATCTGGTCGCCCATGCGACCGGCCTCGCGCGCATCGGCCTTGCCGCCGAGATGGTCGGCGCGGGCGAGCGGGCGCTGGAGATCATCGTCGACTATCTCAAGACCCGCGAGCAGTTCGGCCGCAAGATCGGCTCCTTCCAGGCGTTGCAGCACCGCGCCGCGCTGATGCTGGTCGATCTGGAGCTGGCGCGATCCTGCGTGCAGGTGGCGCTCGCCGCGGCGGACGAGGAGCGGGAGGATATCGAGGAGCTGGCGATCCTCGCCAAATATATGGCGGGCGAGGCGATCCACCTCATCAGCACGGAAATGGTGCAGATGCACGGCGGCATCGGCATGACCGCCGAGCATGTCGCGGGCAACTACATCAAATGGGCGCGCGTGAGCGAGGCGCTGCTGGGCGGCAATGCGCTGCTGGCGGAGCGCTATGCGACGATCAGGGGCTATTGAGCTATCAGGCTTGAGGGAAGGGAAGGCCGATGACGGGGACGATCGATCAGGCGCTGCGCTGGTGGGCCGACAAGATACCGGGCAACCGGGCGATCGTGGTCGGGCCGGACGTCACCACCTATGGCGAGTTCGAGCAATGGACCGCGCGGATCGCGCTGGACCTGCGCGCGCGGGGCCTCAAGCCCGGCGACCGGGTGCCGATCTTCGCGCCCAATTCGATGAACTGGTGCGCCGCCGCGCTCGGCATCATCCGCGCGGGCGGGACGCTGGTGCCGCTGAACTATCGCTATACCCAGACGGAGGCGGAATCGGTCGCCGCCGACTGTCAGCCCGCGATGCTCTATGTCGGCGGCGACAAGGCGGACATGCTGGAGGGCCTCGGCCACAGGCTGCTGCGGCTCGACGAGGTGGCCGCGCTGCGCCGGGGCGATCCGGTTTCCTTCACCGGCGATCATGATCCCGACGCGATCACCGTCATCGGCTATACCAGCGGATCGACGGCGCGGCCCAAGGGCGTGATGCTGACCCATCGCACCATGCTGGGCTATGCGCTGGAAGCGGTCATCAACTATCCCGAGCATCAGATGGGGGCGACCGCGATCAACGTCGCGCCGCTCTATACCAGCGCGGGCACCATCCAGCTGGTCGAATTCCTGAACCTCGGCATGACCGATTTCGTCGAGGCAGATTTCAACGCCGAGCGCGCGCTGCACCTGCTGGTCGAGGAAAAGGTGCAGATATTCGGCGGCGTGCCCACCTTCTGGGAGAGGATCGCCGCCTGCCCCGGCTTTGCCGAGGCGGACCTGTCGCACATCAGATGGGCGGCGGCGGGCGGCGCGCGCGTGCCGCTGGCGCTGCTCGAAACCTGGCGCAAAAAGGGCGTGATCCTGCGCCAGCTCTACGGCCTCACGGAAGCGGGCGGCAATTCCTCGGTCATGCCCGCCGCCGAAGCGATCGACCATCCAGAGCAATGCGGGCGCGGCGGCATCTTCACCAAGCATCGCATCGTCGACGAAAAGGGCGAGGACGTGCCCGTCGGCACGCCGGGCGAGATCGTGGTGCGCGGGCCGGGCGTGATGGTCGGCTACTGGAACAATCCCGAAGCCACCAGAGAAGCCTTTTTCGGCGACTGGCTGCGGTCGGGCGATATCGGCATCATGGACGAGAAGGGCAATATGCAGCTCGTCGACCGGCTGAAGGACATCATCATCTCCGGCGGCCTCAACATCTGGCCGCTCGATATCGAGGCCGTGATCAACGAGATCGACGGGATCGAGGAGGTCGCGGTGATCGGCGCGCCCGACGAGAAATTCGGAGAGACGCCGATGGCGATCGTCCACGCCAGCCGGTCGATCCGCGCGGAGGAGATCGTCGCCCATTGCAACGCCCGCCTCGCCAATTACAAGGTGCCGCGCTATGTCGTGCTGAGCGAGGCTCCCCTGCCGCGCCTCGCGACCGGCAAGATTTCCAAGCGCGACCTCAAGCTGATCTACAGGGATGCGCACCAGACGCTGGAACGGGTACGCTGACGCGGCTGGCACAAGGCGGCCCGGCGGCGGCGCTCCCGCCGATGCAGGAGCGCCGCCTTGCCATTACAGCCCCAGCGCCGCCTTCGCCAAGATATTGCGCTGAATTTCGTTGGACCCGGCATAGATGGACCCTGCCCGGTCGTTGAGATAATAGAGCGGGGCGATCGCCGCGTCGCGCGGCCCTACGAAGCCGTCCTGCCCATGGGGCAGGTGGACGGGACCGCCGGGACAGGTCGCTTGCGGCTGATAGGCGCGGCCGTAATGGCCCGCCGCCTCCAACCCCAGTTCGGTGAGATGCTGGCTCAGCTCCGTGCCCATGATCTTCATCACCGATCCCGACGCGCCGGGCGTCTCGACCTCTGCCATTGCCCGGAACTCATAGACCTCCAGCGCCTCGATGCGGATGCGCGCGGCCGCGACCTTGCGGGCGAAGGCCGGGTCGTCCCACAGCACGCCGCCGCCATCGGCCGGCATTTCCCGCGCCAGCGCGACGATGCGGTCGAGCCGCACCTGCAATTCGGGCGCATAGGCGACGCCGCCGCGCTCGAACTCCAGCAGATATTTGGCGACCGTCCACCCTTCGCCGATCCTGCCGACGACATTGGCCTTGGGGACGCGCACGTCCTCGAAGAAGATCTGGTTCTGGATATGGTCGCCCGACGGCGCGACGATCGGGCGCACGGTGATGCCGGGCGTGTCCATCGGGATCAGCAGGAAGGTGATGCCCTTTTGCGGCCGGTCCGCCTTTTCGGTGCGCACGAGGCAGAAGGCCCAGTTGGCGACATCGGCATGGGTGTTCCATATCTTCGACCCGTTGCAGACGAGGTCGTCGCCATCCTCCACCGCGCTCATCTGCAACGAGGCGAGGTCGGATCCGGCGCCCGGCTCGGAATAGCCCTGACACCAGAAATGTTCGCCCGACAGCATGCGGGGCAGGAAGAAAGCCTTCTGCTCCGGCGTGCCGTGGCCGATGAGGGCGGGCCCGCACATCTGGATGCCCATCGGCGAGACGGGCGGCGCGCCCGCCGTGACGCGCTCGCGCCACCAGATGTAGCGCTGCGTCACCGTCCAGCCCGCGCCGCCATATTCCTTCGGCCAGGCGGGGGCGGCCCAGCCCTTGGCGTGCAATATCTTCTGCCATTTCATCGATGCGTCATGATCGGCATAGACGCTGGTCATGCGCCGCCCGGCATTGCGCAGTTCGTCGGTCAGGCTGGCGTCGAGAAAAGCGCGCACCTCATCGCGGAACCGCAGGTCCGCCTCGCTCCATTCGAGGTCCACGTCAGGCGTCCACGGCCAGAGCGGCGGGCGCGATCATGCCCGCGAGGCGGCGGGAGATAACGTCTTCCGCTTCGGAAACGATGCGCTCGACCAGTTCGCGCACGGTCGGAATGTCGTGGATCAGCCCTTGCACGATCCCGGCGGTCCACACGCCATGATCGGTGTCGCCGCTGATCAACCCCTCACGCCCGCGCGCGCCCTTCACCAGATGCGCGACCTCCTCGAACGGCTTGCCTTGCGCCTCGATCGCCAGCACCTGCTGGCTGATGGCATTGCGGGCGACGCGGGCGCTGTTGCGATAGGTGCGGAAGATGATGTCGGTGGCGCGTTCGTCATTCGCGACCATCGCCGCCTTGAAGCTGTCGTGGATCGGGGCTTCCCGCGTCGCGCAGAAGCGCGTGCCCATGTTGATGCCGTCCGCGCCCAGCGCCAGCGCCGCCGCGAGTCCCCGGCCGTCGCCGAAGCCGCCGGATGCCAGCATCGGGATGGTGATCTTGTCCGCCGCCGCCGGGATCAGCACCAGCCCCGGTATGTCGTCCTCGCCCGGATGGCCCGCGCATTCGAAGCCGTCGATGGAGATCGCGTCCACGCCCATGCGTTGCGCCGACACCGCATGGCGGACGGCGGTGCATTTGTGGATGACCTTGATGCCGTTCGCCTTGAAATCGTTGACATGCTCCTGCGGCTTGTAGCCCGCCGTCTCCACCGCCTTGATGCCGCTCTCGATGATCGCGCGGCGATATTCGGCATAGGGCGGCGGGTTGATCGACGGCAGGATGGTGAGGTTCACGCCGAAGGGCTTGTCGGTCATCTCGCGCGTGCGGGCGATTTCCTTCGCCAGCGCTTCCGGCGTGGGCTGGGTCAGCGCGGTCAGGAAACCCAGCGCGCCCGCATCGGCGACGGCCGACACCAGCTCGGCGGTGCCAACCCACTGCATGCCGCCCTGGGCGATCGGGTGCTCCACCCCGAACAATTCGGTGAAACGCGTCTTGAGCATATCCTGTTGTTCCTTCGCTTACCTTCGAACCGCCGGCCTGAGAGAGGCCCGCCCATTCCTCCCTTATCCGACGCCGCCGATGGCGGCAATCGCTATTTAATCGATCGATTAGATTAATGCGGACTTGCAAGATACCGCCAGATGATCGTCTTCTGAATCTCGCTCGTCCCGCCGTAGATGGTGCCTGCCCGCTCGGACAGATAGGCCCGTGCCGCCTTGCCCGACACGCCGCTGGCGTCGGCGGCGAAGCTGGCGGCGTGGAGCCGTTGCAGCTCGGTGATCGCCTGCGCGGCCTCGGTGAAACGGATCTTGAGCGCGGAGACCGCCTGCGGCGTCATCTCCCCGGCGAGCGCGCGCAGCACCGACATTTCCAGCATCGCCAGATCGATCTCCGTCGCCGCCAGCCGCGCGGCAAAGGCATCGTCCCCGCTGCCCGCGCGGCGCAATTCGGCGAGGTCGGCCTTCTTGCGGCCGATATGGGCATAGGACAGCCGCTCATTCTGCAACAGCGCATTGGCGTAGAACCAGCCCTTGCCCTCCTCGCCGATGAGGCCGCTTGCGGGCACGCGGGCCTTGTCGAAGGTCACGCGATTGAGATGCGCCTCGCCGCCCATGGTCGGAATCGGCTGCACACTGATGCCCGGCGTGCGCAGATCGCAGCAGATCAGCGACAGCCCATCCTGCTTGCGCGCCTCCCTCGACGTGCGCACCAGGCAGAAGATCCAGTCGGCATAATCGGCATAGGAAGTCCAGACCTTGGTGCCGTCCAGCACATAATGATCGCCCTCCCGCACCGCCGTCATGCGCAGGCTGGCGAGGTCCGATCCCGCTTCCGGCTCGGAATAGCCCTGCGCCCAGAAGGTCCGCGATTCGAGGATGGCGGGCAGCCATTCGCGCTGCTGCTCCTCCGTGCCGAAGCGGCAGAGGATCGGGCCGATGTAGAACAGGCTGGTCGGGCTGAGCGGCGCCATGCCCGCCAGTTCGCCTTCCTCTTCGAAGATATGGCGCTGCATCGCCGTCCAGCCCGGCCCGAACGGCGCGGGCCAGGCATAGGCCAGCCAGCCGCGGGCGTGCAGCGCCCGCTGCGCCTGTTCCTGATCGGCGCGGGTGATGGGGTCGCCGCGCCGCATCTTCTCCACCACGGCGGCGGGATAGTCGTTGCGGAAGAAGGCGCGCACTTCCCGGCGGAACGCTTCTTCCGCCAGGGTGAAATCGAGGTTCATGCGGGCCGGTCCTGCTCTTGACCCTGCGCAAGATCCACGACGATCTTGCCGAAATGCGCGCCCGACGCCTGCCAGGCGAAGGCGTCGGCCAGTTGCTCCAGAGGGAAAGCGCGGTCGATCACCGGGCGGATGCCACTGGCCTCCAGCGCGCGGATCATCGCGCGCTGATGGGTCCGGCTGCCGACGGTGATGCCGGTCAGGCGGATATTGCGGCCCATGATCTCGGCGGTCGGCACCTCGCCCCTATAGCCCGCAAGCACGCCGATCAGCGCGATATGGCCGCCCACCCGCGCCGCGCGGATCGACTGCGCTAGCGTGCCCGCACCGCCGATCTCGACCACCGCATCGGCCCCGGCGCCGCCGGTCGCCTCGACCACCGTGCGGCTCCACTCCGGCGTCTCGCGATAATTGACCAGCGCGTCGGCGCCCAGCTTCCGCAGCCGTTCGAGCTTCGCATCGGAGGAGGAGGTGGCGACAACCCGCGCGCCCGCCGCCTTGGCGAATTGCAGCGAGAACAGGGAAACGCCGCCCGTGCCCTGCGTCAGCACCCAGTCGCCGGGCTTGATCCGCGCCTCCACCATCAGCGCGCGCCAGGCGGTGAGGGCGGCGCAGGGCAGGGTGGCCGACTCGGCGGCCGTCCAGCCCGTGGGCGCGGGGGTGAACCAGCTTGCGGGCGCGGTCACATGGTCGCGGGCGAAGCCCTGTCCCCGGTCGCCGGGCACGATCTTCGTGTAAGCAGGGCAGATGTCGCCATCCTGCCAGAGCGGGAAGAACAGGCTGACCACCCGGTCGCCCGGCTTGAAGTCGATGACGTCCTCGCCGACGGCCTCGACGATGCCGGCGCCGTCGGACATCGGCGTCACGCCGTCGCGCGCGCCGAGCAGGCCGGTGACGACTGCATAATCATGATAGTTGAGCGAGGAGGCTTCGACGCGGACAAGGATCTCGCCCGGCCCCGGCGGCACCGGGGTTTCCCGCGAGAGCGCGAAGGGGCCGATGCCCTCGATCGCGCCGAGGCGCAGCACGCGGTCGGGCGCGCCCATCACTTGCCCTCCAGCGGGGTGAGCGTCAGCACTTCGGTGGGGCCGGAGAGCAGCCGCTTGAACGTGGCGCGCTGCGCCTCGGTCGCGGGATTGTTGATGTGGAAGTCCAGCGCCTCGCGCGATGTGTAGGATTCGAGCAGGCGATAGACCCCGTCCTGCCGCGCGACGCGGTAGCAGTCGAACCGCAGCGTCTCCGGCTCGGTCTTGCGCAGCAGCGGGATCAGCGCATTCAGCGCCGCCTCGAACTCGTCCGCATCCTCGCCTTTCACCGTCATCGTCACCAGAATCGTCAGCATCATTGCCTCTCCCGCTTGCCTTTTCCTATTTAATCGATCAACTATGGAGCATAAGAGGGGTTGCGCCGGGCGGCAATATCCGCTTTTGCGCGCCGGCCAGAATATGAATCGGAGTATCCCAATGCTGGATGTAGCGGGCCGCACGGCCTATGATGACGATCTCGACATGTTCCGCGACACCGTGCGCCGCCTGTTCGAGCGGGAATTGCTGCCCAATCTCGACAAGCATGAGCATGAGGGCATTGTCGGCCGCGAATTCTGGCTGACCTGCGGCGAGGCGGGGCTGCTCTGCCCCACCGTCAAGGAGGACTATGGCGGCCTCGGCCTCGACTTCCGCTATAATGCGGTGGTGGCCGAGGAGCTGGCCTATGCCGGTTCGTCGGCGGGGCTGACGCTCCAGAGCGACATCGTCGCCGAATATATCGAGCGCTACGGGTCGGAGGAGCAGAAGCGGAAATATCTGCCCGGCATGGTGAGCGGCGAGGTGATCGGCGCGATCGCGATGACCGAGCCGGGCGCCGGGTCCGATCTTCAGGGCGTGCGCACCAGCGCGGTCAAGGACGGGGACGACTATATAGTCAACGGGTCCAAGACCTACATCACCAACGGCCAGAATTGCGACGTCTGCATCGTCGTAGCCAAGACCGATCCGACGCTGGGCGCCAAGGGCACGACGCTGATCCTGATCGACGCGGACACGCCCGGTTTCGAAAAGGGCCGCAACCTCGACAAGATCGGCCAGCATTCGGCCGATACGTCGGAGCTGTTCTTCCACGATGTGCGCGTGCCCCGCAGCAATGTGCTGGGCAAGGAGGGCGAGGGCTTCGTCTATCTGATGAGCCAGCTGCCGCAGGAACGGCTGTCGATCGCCATTTCCGCGCAGGCTTGCGCGCAGCGCGCCTTCGACGAGGCGGTGGCCTTCACCCGCGATCGCAAGGCGTTCGGCAAGACCGTGTTCGAGTTCCAGAACACCAAGTTCACGCTGGCGGACCTCAAATCCCAGTTGCAGGTCGGCTGGGCCCATATCGACTGGTGCCTCAGGCGCCATGTGGCGGGCGAGCTGACCACGGCGGAGGCGTCTGCGGCGAAGCTCTGGCACAGCGAGATGCAGGGGCGCGTCTGCGACGCCGCGCTGCAACTGCACGGCGGCGCGGGCTATATGAACGAATATATGGTCGCCCGGCTGTGGCGGGACGCGCGCGTCACCCGGATCTTCGGCGGCACCAACGAGATCATGAAGGAAGTCGTGAGCCGCTCGATCTGACCGGGGCGGGCGATTTGCCGCAATCTATTGTTTTTCAGGAGACTACATGACTGACGTGGCTTCGCTGTCGATCGAGAACGGGATCGGCGTCCTCACCATCGATTCGCCCCCGGTCAACGCGCTGGGCATCGCCGTGCGCAGGGGGATCGACCATGGCATCCGCACGCTGGGCGCGGACGATAGCGTCAAGGCGATCGTGCTGATCTGCGGCGGGCGCACCTTCTTCGCGGGCGCCGACATTTCCGAATTCGGCCGACCGCCCGAGGAGCCGACGCTGGGCGCGGTGCTCGACGTCATCGAGAATTGCAGCAAGCCGGTGATCGCCGCCATCCACGGCACCGCGCTGGGCGGCGGGCTGGAGCTAGCGCTGGTCTGCCATTATCGCATCGCCGCGCCGTCGGCGAAGGTCGGCCTGCCGGAGGTGCATCTGGGCCTGCTGCCGGGCGCCGGGGGCACCCAGCGCCTGCCGCGCATCGTCGGGCCGGAGACCGCGCTCGACCTTATCGTCTCCGGTCGCCCGATCAAGGCGAAGGAGGCCGAGCGGTTGGGCGTGGTCGATGCGCTGGCCGGGGAAGCCACGCTGCGCGAGGACGCGGTCGCCTTCGCGCGCAAGGTCGTCGAGGAAGGCCGCCCGCTGGTGCGCGTGCGCGACCGGCAGGACAAGGTCGATCCCTATCGCGGCAAGCCGGAGCTGTTCGCCGAGTTCCGCAGGAAGAACGCCCGCGCCTTCAAGGGCTTCAAGGCGCCGGAGAATATCGTCAAGGCGATCGAGGCGGCCGTCGAGCTGCCTTTCGAGGAAGGCGTCAAGCGCGAATGGGAGCTGTTCCAGGAACTGGAGCCGAGCATCGAATCGCAGGCGCAGCGCTACGCCTTTTTCGGCGAACGCGGCACCGCACGCGTGCCCGACATACCGTCCTCCACCCCGACGCTGCCGATCGCGAAGGTCGGCGTCATCGGCGCGGGAACGATGGGCGGCGGCATCACGATGAACTTCCTCAACGCCGGCATCCCGGTGACGCTGGTGGAGATGAACCAGCAGGCGCTGGACCGGGGCCTCGGCGTCATCCGCAGGAATTACGAGAACACCGCCAAAAAGGGCCGGATGACGCAGGAGCAGGTGGAGCAGCGCATGGCGCTCGTCACCCCGGCGCTGGGCCTTGAGGCGCTGGCCGATGTCGATCTGGTGATCGAAGCGGTGTTCGAGGAGATGGGCGTCAAGAAGGATATCTTCGCCCGGCTCGACGGCATCGTCCGGCAGGGCGCGATCCTCGCCTCCAACACCTCGTTCCTCGACCTCAACGAGATCGCCGCCGCGACCGCGCGGCCCGAATGGGTGATCGGCCTGCATTTCTTCTCGCCCGCCAATGTGATGCGGCTGCTGGAGGTGGTGAGGGGGGACAAGACGTCGAAGGAGGTCGTCGCCACCGCGATGAAGCTCGCCAAGACGATCGGCAAGGTGCCGGTGCTGTCCGGTGTCTGCTTCGGCTTCATCGCCAACCGCATCATGAACCAGCGCGCGGTGCAGGCCGACGCGCTGGTGCTGGAAGGCCCCACCCCGGCGGAGATCGACAAGGCGATCGAGGATTACGGCTTCGCCATGGGACCATTCCGCATGATCGACCTTGTCGGCCTCGACGTGCTGGGCCGGGGCGAGGGTGAACGCACGGTGATGCGCGACCTCGTCGCCATGGGCCGGCTGGGGCAGAAATCGGGCGGCGGCTATTATGATTATGACGAGGCGCGCAAGGCAACGCCCTCGCCCGTCGCCGCGCAGGCCATCGCCGATTTCGCCGCGCATAAGGGCATCGGGAACAGCGGATCGCAGAGCGACGAGGAGATCATCGCCCGCCTGCTCTACCCGGTGGTGAACGAGGGCGCGAAGCTGCTGGAGGAGGGCATCGCGCTGCGCGCCTCGGACATCGATATGGCGGCGATCCTCGGCTATAACTGGCCCGTCTATACCGGCGGTCCGATGTTCTGGGCCGACACGGTGGGCCTGCCGAAGATCGTGGCGAAGCTGAAGGAATATGAGGCCCGTTATGGCGAGGCGTTCAGGCCCTCGCCGTTGCTGGAGGCGAAGGCCGCGGCGGGCGAAAGCTTCACGCGCGGGTGAGACGGGGCCGGGGTTCTGGCTTTTCGCCGGTTCCGTCTTGCCGGCCGCATGCCGGGCGAACAGCTGGTGGGAGCGGTTCGCCCGGCATTTCCCACGGCCGGAGGCGGATTTTAACCGTTTGCTTGACCGACTCCGGCACATAATCTAATATTAATAGGATAATGCCCCGCAAGAGGGCGTTCATGGCAGAGGACGGCATCGGTGAGCTACGACATTCTCCTGAAGAACGGCACCATCGTCGACGGCACGGGCGCGCCGCCCTTCGTCGGCGACATCGCGATCAAGGACGGGCGGATCGCCGCCGTCGGGCCGAATATCGGCGCGCAGGCGAACGAGGTGATCGACGTTGCGAGCAGCTATGTGACGCCCGGCTTCGTCGATCCGCACACCCATTATGACGGGCAGGTCACCTGGGACCGCGACCTGATGCCGAGCGCGGGCCATGGCGTCACCACGATCGTCATCGGCTCCTGCGGCATCGGCTTCGCGCCGGTGCGCAAGGGGACGGAGGACTGGCTGATCACCCTGACCGAGGGCGTGGAAGATATCCCCGGCACCGCGCTGCATGTCGGCATTCCCTGGGGCTGGGAGAGCTTCACCGACTATCTCGACACGCTGGATCGCCAGAGCTACGCGCTCGACATCGCCGCCCATGTGCCGCACAGCGCGGTGCGGGCCTATGTGCTGGGCAAGCGGGCCGAGACCGACGAGCCGGCGACCGAGGTCGAGCTGGCGCAGATGGCCGACATCGTCTCGGAATCGATCGCGGCGGGCGCGGTGGGCTTCGCCACCTCGCGCGTCACCCTGCATCGCGGGTCGGACGGCGGCATATTGCCGGGCACCGGTGCGGCCGAGGAGGAACTGCTGGTGCTCACCCAGGCGATGCGCGACGCGGGTGGGGGCGTGCTTCAGATGATCCCGTCGGGCATCACCGGCGGCGCCGAAGGGCAGGAAGGAGAGCAGCTCATGGCCGGCATCGGCCATCTGCGCGACAAGCACAGCCTGACCGCCGAGATCGGGATGATGCGCCGGCTGCACCGCGCCACCGGCCAGCCCGTCACCTTCACCTTCGCCGAGGGCATATCGCTGGGCGATGCGGAATATGAAAAGGCGCGGGGCATCATCGCCGAGATCAAGGCGGCGGGCGAGCGCATCCATCCGCAATTCTCGCCCCGTCCGGTCGGCGGGCTCATCTCGCTCGACAGCTATCATCCCTTCACCGCCCGGCCGAGCTATGCGGCGATCGCCGACCTGCCGCTCGCGGAGCGGGCGAAGCGGATGGCGGACCCGGCGGTGAAGGCGGCGATCCTTGGCGAGGCCGATGTCAGTCCGGGGTCCGACGATCCGTTCAAGCATATCTACGCGACGCTGCAACGCTCGATGAGCGCGATCTACAGCCTGGAGGGACTCGATTACGAGCCGGACCTGTCGCAGTCGATGGCGGCGATCGGCGCGGCGGAAGGCCGCGATCCGCTCGATATCTGCTACGACCGGCTGATTGCGCAGGACGGCAAGGGCGTGCTGATCTGGTTCTCCACCGGCTATGTCGACGGCGACCTGCGCAAGAAGGAGCAGTGCCTCACCGATCCGCATTATCTGATGGGGCTGGGCGACGGTGGCGCGCATGTGCAGTTCATCTGCGACGCCAGCTTCCCGACTTTCCTGCTCACCCATTGGGGCCGCGACCGCAAGGCCGGGCCGACCTATCCGATCGAGATGCTGGTCCGCAAGATCAGCAAGGATCCGGCCGAC
>Ga0182748_1001791_pt1 | contig 20335 bp, 25 predicted proteins | sample eDN3rd37CKraftOP_FD_128877 | JGI IMG/M metagenome (GOLD analysis project Ga0182748, IMG submission 128877) | Enriched Organic Plus compost microbial communities from Emeryville, California, USA - eDNA 3rd pass 37_C Kraft OP (version 2) (version 2) ...
TGCATTCGCTCAATCCGGAACATCCCGCGCGCACACTTCCAATGTCGGACGTGCTCTGGGTCGCGAGCATCATGTGGGCGAGCCAGTAGAGTTTCGCACTGCGCGCGCACGAATTCCGAAACCACTCCGACCTCATCCTGAGGAGCGTCCGAAGGACGCGTCTCGAAGGATGCGGCCGAAGCAACTGCAGCGCCCGGGACGCGAGGCCGTGCTACGCGCTCCGCGCCAGCGCGCCGTCGATCATGTCGACCGTGTTCTTCAGCCCATAAGCCGCGACGAAGGTGCCGAAGCGCGGGCCTTTCTCCTGGCCGAGCAGCACCTGGTAGAGCATGTTGAACCAGTCGAGCGAGACGCCGGGCTTGCCGTCCTTGGCCTTCTTCTTCTCGTCGAGGAACGGCTCGCGGCGTCCGATCTCGTAGACCACGTCCTGAATCGCTTCCGCCGTCGCATCGACCGGCATGTTGGACAGCGCATCGCGCAAATCCATCAGCGCTGCGCGTTCCTGCTCGGTCGGCTCGCGGAACTTTTTCGTCGGTAGCACGAAGTCGCGATAGTAGTTCAACGCATAACCGACCATCGCATTCAGCCGCGGATGCGTCTGCGGGCTGACGCCCGGCCGATAGCGCGCGATGAAGCCCCACAGCGTTTCGGCATTTTCCGCATTCGACGACGACACCAGCGTCAGCAGAAGCTGGAAGTTGATCGGCATGTCGGGCGCCGGCGGATTGCCGGAATGGATATGCCAGACCGGGTTCGACAGCCGCTGCTTGGCGTCCTGCCTCTGGTAGCCGTCGAGGAACTGGAAATATTCGTCGACGTTGCGCGGGATCACGTCGAAATACAGCCGCTTCGCCGCCTTCGGCTCGCGATACATGAACAGCGACAGCGATTCCGGCGAAGCATAGCGCAGCCATTCGTCGATGGTGAGACCGTTGCCCTTCGACTTGGAGATCTTCTGTCCCTTCTCGTCGAGGAACAATTCGTAATTGAAGCCCTCGGGCGGCGTGCCGCCGATCGCGCGGTTGATCTCGCCGGACAGCTTCACTGAATCGATCAGGTCCTTGCCGGCCATCTCGTAATCGACGCCGAGCGCGTACCAGCGCATCGCCCAGTCCGGCTTCCATTGCAGCTTGCAGCGCCCGCCGGTCACCGGCGTCGTGACGCTTTCCTTGGTGTCCGGGTCTTCATAGGTGATCGTGCCGGCCTTTGCGTCATGCCCGATCACCGGCACCTGCAGTACGATTCCGGTGCGTTCGGAGATCGGCAGGAACGGCGAATAGGTCTGCGCCCGCTCCTCGCGCAGCGACGGCAGCATGATCGCCATCACCTTGTCGTAATGCGCAAGAACCTGCAGCAGCGCCTTGTCGAAGCGGCCCGACGTATAGCAATCGGTCGCCGAGAGGAATTCGTAGTCGAAGCCGAAGGTGTCGAGGAAGGCACGCAGCCGCGCATTGTTGTGCGCACCGAAGCTCGGATGCGTACCGAACGGATCGCGCACCTTGGTCAGCGGTTTGCCGAGATCCTGCGCCAGCATCTCGCCGTTCGGCACATTGTCCGGCACCTTGCGAAGTCCGTCCATGTCGTCGGAAAACGCGATCAGGCGGGTTCTGACCTTGTCCTCGGTCAGGACCCGGAAGGCATGGCGGACCATCGTGGTGCGCGCCACCTCGCCGAAGGTGCCGATATGCGGCAGCCCGGAGGGACCATAACCGGTCGAGAAGATCACCTCGTCCTTCGGTTTGCGCTTCAGCCGCGCGACGATCTTGCGCGCCTCTTCGAACGGCCAGGCGCCGGATTGCTCGGCGAGCGCGCGAAGTTGAGCGGCGTCAATGCTTGCAGCGTCGGACACAGACATCTCGATTCCATTTTTAGATTTAGAACGGGCTCACCGGGAAATACCGCAGCCACAGGTCAGTAAAGCGGCCTTTCTCCCAGAGGCGAAACAGGGCGTAATTCAAAGCCTGGCGCACCGTGTCGTTGCCCTTCTTGACCGCGATCCCGACGCCCTCGCCGAAATACTTGCTCTCGAAGAACGGGCCGCCGGCGAAGGCACAGCATCCTTCGGAATCGGTGCCGTTGATCCAGAACGACAATGCTATTCCGTCGCCGAAAGCATAGTCCACCTCGCCGCGTCGCAACGCATCGCGCGCCGCATCGGCGGTGAGATAGGCGACCGGCTGCGCCTCGGTAAACAGGGTCTTGAGGTAAGCCTCATGCGCCGAGCCGCCGACCACCGCGATTTTCTTGCCCTCGAGTTGCTCGGGCTTGAGCACCGGCGTCGCCGTCGCCTTCAGCGTCGCAAAGCGCGCCGGCACCCGATAATAGGGATCGGTGAAATCCATCACCTTGCGGGTCTCGCCGTTGACCGCGAGCGAAGCGATCACCGCGTCGCCGCGGTTTTCATTCAGCGCCGGCACCAGCGTATCGAAGCGGCGCATCTGGATCGTGCAGGTGATCTTCAGTTCGTCGCAGATCAGCCGCGCCAGATCAACGTTGAAACCGACCGGGTGCCCGTCCTGATTGGCGTAGTTGAACGGCGGGTAATCGGTCTCGGTCATGAACCGGATTTGCGACAGACGCGACATGTCCGGTCGCTCCGGGCGTCGCTTCGGGTCCCAGAAGCCCGGATAGGGCGAGGGGGCGGGCGCCATCTCCTTGGGCGGCGCCACATGCGGTTGCGCATCCACCCGCGCGGACGGGACCGCGAGCAAGAGCCACGCGAGGACGCTGGCAAAGGACGCCCGGCACACTTTCTGGTGGTATCTGGTGCTGAAAATAGGCAATACTCGCATCCGTTGTCGGAGGTTTCGAATACCCGTTTCTATAGCAGAGTGCCTGTAGCGTAACATTTGTGGTCGTGGGGCGGCCATGCGGGGGCCCAGGTCACATGCCGAGCCGGCCGGCCGGCATGCGCGCGATATGTCTTACGGTCCGCGGCCGGGTTCAAGGCCGGAATCCGATTCGGCACGGATTCGTGCCCGGCTCGCTTCCTGCCCCGAAATCGACTGCGTGCGCCATCTTCTGCCTCCGGCGCAGATTGCGGCCGCGGAATTGCGGGCGGCCGAAATCGGGACCGGCGCGGACCGGGTCCTGGTCACCGCCGGCATCCTGACCGACCGCGATTACGTGCAGTGCCTTGCGCGGCATTCCGGGCTTGCGGTCGCCACCCTCGGCCAGATGCCGCGCTCGGCATGCCCGGTCGACGACGATCGCCTGATCGCGGGTCTTGCAACCGGGATCATCCCGATCCGAAACGGCCGCGAGCTGACCTGGGTGGTTGCACCGTGGCATCTGTCGGCGCGCTTCCTCCTCGCGACGCTGCAGCGTTACCCGGACATGCGTTCGCGGGTAGCGCTGACGACCATGGAGGAGATGCGCGACTTCGCTCATCGCGAGGCAAGCGTCGCGGTGTCGTGCCGCGCCGCGTTCGACATGCGTGCCTACAGCCCTGCCTTGTCGGCCGGCTCGGTCCGCAGCCGCCTGCCGCTGCGATGGTTCGCCGCCGCTATGTCCTGCGTCGCTGGCCTCTTCGCCTTCCAGTCACCCGTGACCATCGCGATCGATATCGCCTTGGCGATCATGTTCCTGAGCTGGAGCGGGTTACGCGTCGTCGCGACGCTACTTTCGTCCGCGCCCGACGATGAGCATGCGCGGGTCGGAGATGACGACCTGCCGCTCTACTCGATCATCGTCGCGCTGTACCGCGAAGCCGAAGCCACGCGCGGCCTGATCGCAGCCTTGTCGCGACTGGATTATCCCGGCATTAGGTAGCAAATGCACCAAGGCTGACGGTGACAGCCCGGCTCTGGTTTCGGCATGTATCAGGCATGGCTGAAATCCGCACCGTCACGACCCTCCGTCACAAGCAACGCGAGATTGAGAACGCGATAGCGGGCTACGAGAAACGCCTACAGCAAGCCCGCGCCGATCTTGCCGCCATCAATGCCGCCATTGCCATTTTCGAAGCCACTGGCGAGCGGGACGGCCTTACACCCTATACCGATGTGTACCGGCTGTTTGCCCGTGGCGAGCAATGGCGCATCTGCAAACAGGCCCTAGCCGATGGTCCGAAAGACACCCGCGAATTGGCCCTTGCCGTCATGGCCGCGAAGGGACTCGACCTGCGGGACATGGAAATCGCCAAGAGCATAACGGCGCGGCTGATTCACGCCCTGCGGATGCAGGCGAAGCGGGGGAACGTCGAGACGGTCGGGAAGCGCAGGACGCGGCTGACTTGGCGGCTGCCCGGGATCGGATAATATCCAACCTTCGCGGGAAGGGAGGATTTACAAATGGAAGCCCCGGAAAAGGTCATTAATGGCCTTGTCGACTTATTGAACGACATAACGACGAATATTAAGAACCTGGCTCAGGTCGCAGAGTCATTGAACACGCGAGTCAAGAACTTGGAGACACGGCTGAGCGCTCTTGAAGACCGCATCGCGCCCTAACCTCCAAAGAACCTGTATCAAGCTCCGCCAGTTCGCGGCGCATCCTTTCCAATTCAAGCAGAACGCTGCCAATATCCTTTCCAGTTCCGGCTAACACCGTGCCCGAGGGCAAGTCCAAGGGCGCGGTGTGCAAGCGCGCCGTTTGCGAGGCGGCGGTGATCTTCGAGCCATGCCGCGTGGTTTGCGTACTGGTACAGATAGCGCGGCGAAACGTGGTGATGCTGGCCCTGCACCATGCGGCGAAGGCGCGAGAAATAGCTTTCAACTTGGTTCGTGCAGATGCCATCAAGGCTGTAGGCTTCACTGTGATTGATCCTCTTGGCTTCCCAGCCTTCGTGCAGCGCATCCCAATGCGAAGCTTCGTCGGCATGGATGGTGGCGAGCCGGTCAACAACACGCTTCGCAATTTCGACGCCTTCGGCTTCGTGCTTTGAAACGAACGCCAGCGTGCGCCCCTTGCGCTGACGAATACCGATCACCACGCGGCGCTTGCCGGTCTGGTTCTCGGCAAGGCGACGGTCGCGGCGGTTCTCTTTCACGTTGGCCGGGCGCACATGGCCGCCGAAGTAAGCGCCGTCAATTTCAACGTCACCGAACAGCTTCGTGCCCTTGGTTTCGGACGCGATGGCTTCGCGCAACTTGTGCGCCAGCACGAACGCAGTCTTGTGCTGCACGTCCAGATCGCGGGAAAGCTGCAAGGCGCTGATACCCTTCGCGCCATTCACGAAGATGCAGATCGCGGCCATCAGGTCCGTGAACGACAGCTTGCGCGATGCGAAGATGGTCCCGCTGGTTACGCTGAATTGCTTGCCGCAAGCGGCGCACTTGAACCGGCGACGGGTCGAAATCTCGTAATGGTCCAACGATCCGCAATGCGGGCAAACCGGCGCACCGTCCGTCTTGGCCCAGCGAAGGCGCTTGAAGGTCTCGTAATTCTTGTCCTCGCCAGCGGCATAGATGCCCTTGAGGCTGAGGGTCCGGGCGGCGGCGGAAAGGAGGAAGTGCTGGGCCATTTGTCATCAAATCCGGTGTATTTATCCCGGATATGATGATATTTATTCCACCCATTGTCAATGAGAAAAGCATCATATATGATGACTTTCATCACTGAATATGAGGCGACCGCATGGTCAAAAATCCTGAATGGGAACAAAGGGTTAAGGGGTTACTGAAGGCCGAACTCAAGAAACGGGGCATCGGCTACCGCGAACTGGCGGAAAAGCTGACGGCGATGGGTGTGCCGGAGACAGAACGCAACCTTGCGAATAAGATCAGCCGGGGTTCATACACGGCGGTCTTTTTTATCCAATGCTTAGTCGCCATTGGTTGCTCATCACTGCGCTTGGAGGATACCTAGCCTGCGGTCAGGCACTAGCGCAGAGCGAACAACAACCAGCCGACCCAAAAATAGATCGGCAGCAAGACAACACCCAAAGCAATCAAACTAAAGCCCCCGATGGTTCGGCTACGCCATCTCCAAATGCGAATGCCCCGCTGCAAATAGTCATCCCTGACGCGGTACGTGTAATCGTCAGTGAAAAAGAGCAGCCAAATTCCGAGCCATATCGCCCCGACTGTGATCGACCCAAGGACCATGATCAGGCCGACCTTTGCCAGCAAGAGAGGATGGCGCGGGCCGCTGAAGAATCCGTTGTCGTAGCTCGCGACCAGTACAATATCGCGTGGTGGGCGCTTATCGGCCTGCTTTTCACATTTGCTGCAAATCTCGGAGCCACTGTCGCCGCGCTGATAGGCAATTCCATATCCAGACGAAACTTCCGCGAAGAGCAGCGGGCTTGGGTCTACATCTCGGATTTCGAGATTATCGAGCCGCTCAATCTGAGCAGTGGAAAAGGGGGACAGGCTAAGGCTCGCGCTGTCCTGAAAAATTGCGGTGAAACCCCAGCTCTGAACTGCAGATTTCATCCCAAACTTGTCCTGGCTGGCCCCAATTTCCACATGGGGGAAGCCGAACAAAATTTTAGAAAAGAGATGGAAACTAAGGCCTCCCAAACAGTGGGGGACAAAATGGCCGCAGCAATCTTCCCAGACGATCCCGCTGTATGGGAAAACGTCGTCCTGCAAGCCACTTCCAAAGAACTCGAAGCCGCTACGATAAGCAGCAAGAAACTTGGTAAATTCACATATCCCCAAATTTTCCTTGGGGTCACTTACCTTGACGTATTCGGTAAGCCCCATTTCACAATGGCTACTTTCCACGCAAAGGGCGTCTACTTGGACGTTGAAGCGGCCGGTGGCACCCTTGTCTATCAGGACAAGGTTTTCGCCACTTAAAGCCACGAATAGCGATACGACAACCGGTAACACCGGGCTCCTTTCCCGGCATTAGATAGTCGCACCAAGCACTCAGCCTTGGTGCATTTGCTACCTAATGCCGGATTATCCAAAGGAGCGGCTCGACATCAAACTCGTCGTCGAAAGCGACGATCTCGAAACGCGGTTCGCGCTCAACATGATGGATCTTCCTCCACCATTCGAGATCGTGATCGCGCCGTCTGCCGGACCGCGGACAAAGCCGAAAGCCTTGAACGCCGCCCTGCCCTTCGTGCGCGGCCGCTATGTCGCGGTGTTCGATGCCGAGGACCGCCCCGAAACAGGCCAACTTCGCATCGCGCTGTCGGCATTCGAACGCGGCGATCCGAGGCTTGCCTGCGTGCAGGCGCGGCTGACCATCGACAACACGCGCGACAATTGGCTCACACGCCTGTTCACTGCCGAATATGCAGGGCTATTTGACGTGTTCCTGCCGGGCCTTGCCGCATGGCACATGCCATTGCCGCTCGGCGGCACGTCCAATCACTTCCATACGCCGACGCTGCGCGGACTTGGCGGCTGGGACCCCTACAACGTGACGGAGGATGCGGATCTCGGCATCCGGCTGGCTCGCGCCGGCTATCGCACGACCCTCGTGCAGTCCTCGACTTACGAAGAGGCACCGGGCCGGCTGATGCCATGGATCCGGCAGCGCACGCGCTGGTTCAAGGGTTACCTGCAGACCTGGGCCGTCCACATGCGTGCGCCGCGCAAGCTCTGGCAGGAACTCGGCGCCGGCGGTTTCCTCGTCTTCCAGCTCGTGATCGGCGGCGCGGTGCTCGCCGCGCTGGTGCACGGCATATTCGCCGGCGTCATTATCGGTCAGGTTGCGTCAGGCCTGCTCTTTGCCGGCAAGTCCGGCACGTTCGAGCAGATCTTTGCGGGCCTGTATTTCGTCTCGCTGATCGCCGGCTACCTTCTTTCCGGACTGGTCGGCTTCATCGGACTATCCCGGCGCAGGCTGTTGCGCAGCGCGCCCTATCTGCTGCTCCTGCCGCTCTATTGGCTGCTGCTGTCGGTCGCGGCGTGGCGCGCGGCGTTTCAGCTCATCCGCGCCCCGTACCACTGGGAGAAGACCGACCACGGACGCGCGCGGACATCGCGGCAGGAAGCCACCGGCGATCCTCAGGCCGCTTGAAAAAGCAAAATCAGAGATAGCGGCGCAATTCCGCCGCCGCGTCCTGCGGCTTTCGCTTCATGTTGAAGGGCGCGACAAAGCGGCCTTCCTTGTCCATCAGATAGACCAGCGCCGTGTGATCCATCGTATAGTCGCCGCCATCGAGTGGGACTTTCTTGGAATAGACCCTGTACGCCTTCTCCATCGACGTGACGGCCGAGGGCTCTCCGGTCAGACCGCGGATCCGCGGATCGAAGCTCGACAGATATTCCTTCAGGATATCCGGCGTGTCGCGCTCCGGATCGACCGAGACAAAATAGGCCTGCAGCTTGTCGCCATCGCGGCCGAGGGCCTTGTACACCTCGCTCATGTCGAACAGCGCCGTCGGGCAGATATCCGGGCAATGCGTGAAGCCGAAGAAGATGAGCGACGGCTTGCCCTTGAGCGCATCCTGCGTCACCACCTCGCCGCGCTGATCCACAAGCCTGAACGGTCCGCCGATCGCCGAGGGCGCCGGAATAGGCGTCGGCAGCCGGCCGACGAACATGAAGATCGCCGCCGAGAATATCGCCAGCCCGGCAATGAAGGCAGCAATCAACGTGACGATGCGAACGGTCTGCGGCTTCATCGGGACATCACGGCAAGGGGATCACAAGCAGGCGGCGATGCCTGCACGCACGATCTCGAAAAAAACAGCAGTCCCGTAGTAAATCCAAAGCGCGACCGCGAGCGCGGCCAGCGCGCCGAAGCCAAGTCCTGCCGCCACCAGGGCCCAGGATATGCGGCGAGGCGCCGTGCCGGGGATTGTCTCGGACATACAAGGCAGATAGGCGCAGCGGTCGATCCGATCAACCGTCTTGTCGGGCGGCCTTGCCAGACCATTGCTTCCAGGATCGGCCCATCGGAAACGGCACGACCTGCCCCGGTCGGGCATCAGCAGGCGACGGATCGCCGGCCTTCGCAAATTGGAAAATATCGGGCGTCGGCACGATGGGGCGCACATCCCTGATGTCGCGGTAATCGAGGCGGGTCTGGTAACCGTAGCGGTCGATCAACACCGCCATGGCTTCACGGCAGAAGATGCGCTGCGCCTCGACCCTGACGTCGGCCGCCGCGATCGCGGCCGGCCGGCGCGATTGCGCGTAAGCGTTCAGCTTCGCTTTGACGCTTGCAGCGCGCGCATCGGCAAATGACAGGACGGTGCCCATGCCGTTCAACGCGAGGGCGCAAGGCCGGGTTCCGCGTCCGACGGGAGGTCAGTGCCGGCGCGACTTGACCTCGCTGCCGCCGGTCGTCGGCGGCTGCTCGGTCTTCTCCAGAACGAAATGGCCGAGATTGGCCACGACATCGGCGAGCAGGGCCGCACGGTCCTGCGGATCGGCCATGACGATCAGATCGGCCAGCACCTCCGTGACCCGCGCTGCAATCGCACCGAGATCGGCGCCTTCGCGCGTCAATTCGGGTTCCAGCAAATCGTGAATGTCACAGTGAATGCAGTCTGACACGGCCCTTCTCCTCGCCGGCGGCGAATGGCCGACTATACGCTGAGATTTTGCCGCTGACGAATAGCTGCCGGTTAATCATGAACAGCGGGAACGCGGACGGTTGCACCGCTTTGTCTGTGCATCCCAAATCCGGAGACGGCCATGACCTACGACCCCGACCGCGATGCGCGCGCACCGTCCGATATGAATCCGAATCGCCGGCCCTACGAGCGTCGCGGCCGCGGATGGAGCAGCGTGCTCATGCTGGGGCTCATGGCCGCCTTCATCGCCGTCGGCTTCTGGTTCTACACGACGAAAGACACCGTGACCGGCGATCGCGCCGGCCAGGATCGCGTCACGACAGGCGCAAGCGCCCCCGCGGCGCCGCCGGCCCCACCCTCACAGACGCGTGAGTGACGACACGCGCGCCGACGCGGCCGAGTGTTCTCACGTGCCGCTGATCCGGATCGCCGCCGGGAACCGCAACGGCGCCGGGCAACTTGTCTTGAGCCTTACGGAGACCTTCAATGCCTGTTGAGCGCGACGACCAAGCCCGCATCCCAACAAGCGACAATCCGCTTCCGGGCGAGATCGAACGCCAGCGCACCGACGTCCGGGTTGTCTCGGTTCTCGGCGCAATCGCCCTCGTGGTCGCGGTCGGCATGTGGTTCTACACCAAGGATCGGGAGATGGTGGCCGGGGACGGCACGACCGTGAAGCACTCGACCACCACCGGCGTGGCGACGCCGCGGCACTAGGGCGCGGTTGTGGCCTGATGGTGCTGCAGGAGAGCTGGAGCGGGCGAAGGGAATCGAACCCTCGTATGCAGCTTGGGAAGCTGCCGTTCTACCATTGAACTACGCCCGCGCGCGGCGGGACCATAGCGAAATTGCCCCCGCCGCCGCAAGGTTTCCGGGCTCAACCCGGGATCAGCAGCACGAGGCCGGACAGAAGCAGCAGCATCAGGATCAAGCGGCGGAAGCCTGCCTCGTCCAGCTTGCCATAGAGCCGGACCCCGACCCAGATCCCGACGGCCACCGGCACGAGGCCAAGGCCAAACAACACGAAGACCTCACGGGTGATCGCGCGCTCCACCGCCAGTCCCGCGGCCGTCATCACGAAAGCCGACAGAATGACCGGCTGAAAGATGGCGCGCTGCGCATGCCGCGGCACGCCCGAGAGCTGACACCAGATCACGAGGATCGGCCCGGCAAGCCCCGTCATGCCCCCGAGTATGCCGTTGATGAAGCCGATCGCGCTGTCAGCCGGCCGGCTTGCCGGCAGCGGCGTCACCTTCGGCCGCAACATGCCGAACAAGCCGTAGGCGACCAGCAAGACCCCGACAGCGCGTCGCACCCAGGCGGGGTCGAGATACGAGAGCAGGAGCAACCCGACCGGAACGCCGAATGCGCCACCCACGATCAACGGAATCACGCGACGCAGATCGACCGATCGGCGGAACCGCCATGCACCATGCGCCTGCACGAAAAGGCCGTAGCCGACGATCAACGCGGCGGTCTGAACCGGCGTGAGGATGTGCAGCCACACGCCCGATACGACGAGACCCATCGCGAAACCGGCAAGGCCGGTGGTGACACCACCGACAAACGCCGACAGCAAGAACAGGATGAGTGCCGTTGCATCGAGCGGCAGCACGATCAGCTTCGGAAGTGCTTCGACAATTTCAGACCTTGCGCCTGATAATTCGAGCCGATCCCCTGACCATAGAGCGTGTCGGGACGCGCGATCATCTTTTCATAGACCAGCCGGCCGACGATCTGGCCATGTTCGAGGATGAACGGCACCTCGCGTGATCGCACTTCGAGCACAGCGCGCGCGCCGCGTCCTCCAGCGCCCGCATAGCCAAAGCCCGGATCGAAGAAGCCGGCATAGTGCACGCGAAACTCGCCAACCAGCGGATCGAACGGCACCATCTCGGCGGCGTAATCCGGCGGCACCTGCACCGCTTCCTTCGAGGCCAGAATGTAGAATTCGTTCGGATCGAGGATCAGGCTCGCATCCGGTCGCGCCGGCATCGGCTCCCAGAAATCGGCGACATCGTAGCCCTGCCGAAGATCGACATCGATCAGGCCAGTGTGACGCTTGGCGCGATAACCGATCAGCCCGCCCGGAAAATCGCCGGACAGATCGACGCCGACCGCGACACCATCTGTCAGATCGGCGATCTCGCTATCCACGAGCCGCTCGCGTTCGTGCAGCGCGCGCAATTGTGCGGCGTCGAGCAAGGTCTCGCCACGGCGAAAACGGATCTGAGACAATCGCGAGCCCTGGCGCGCGAGCACCGGGAAGGTGCGCGGCGAAATCTCCGCATAAAGCGGTCCCTCGTAACCGGCCTCCACCTGATCGAAGCCGCGTGAACGATCGGCGATCACGCGCGTGAAGACGTCGATGCGTCCCGTCGAACTTTTCGGATTGGCGGTTGCGGAGATATCGGCCGGCAGCGCCAGGCTTTCCATCAGCGGCACGATATAGACGCAGCCGGTTTCGAGGACCGCGCCGGCGCGAAGATCGATTTCGTGCAGCGCCAGCGCATCGATCCGCGCTGCGACCGTCGCCTTCGGTCCCGGCAGAAAACTCGCACGCACACGGAACGCCACCGGGCCCAACCTGAGATCGAGCGAAGCGGGCTGAACCTGATCATCGGCGTAAGGCGAAGACAGTCGAATGTGCCCGGCCTCGGTCAACGTGACGATCGACCGATCCGGCAGAATGCCGCTGCCACTTCCATTGAAGGCTCGCGTCAAGCTCGACCCCTCGTCATCGGGACCAGGCGGGCCCTACCGCTCCAACAACGGTATCCTTCGCGCCACGACCGGGCCGTCCACGCCTCAGATGCAATAAGGCCGTGAATGCCTGGCACAAGAGCCGGACCGGACCGCAAGCCAGTTATCCCGGAAAATCGCGATCAGCGCGCGCGGGCTGTCAGTGTGGTGCGGGTCGCCGCTTCCGCGATCGCGCCGGCCAGCAGCTTGGCAAGACAGCCATAGCTCCAGTCATTCATGTGCAATTCGTCGGGCGAAATGAACACTTCGAATGGGAGATGGGCGACCTGCCGCCAGTGTCGCATGACGGCAAATCGACGGAAGAGATCGACATTCTGCGCCTTCGCCGTGGTCGCGAGCAGGTCGACCATCGCATCGGCCTCCTTCTTCGCAAGCACCTTGGGCGCAAATTGCGGGTCGATCAGCACCACATCCGCGCCGGACGCCTTCATGCGGCGCAGGCCTTCGAGAATGTCTGAGCGCACGTTCGGGATGGCGAGATCGCGCAACACGGCGTTGGCGCCGACCTGCCACAGGATCAGATCCGGCCGCTCCGACAATACGCCGGTATCGAGCCGCGCCACCATGTCCCCGGCATCTTCGCCGTTGACGCCCTGATTGATCACCTCGATCGGCTGCGCGGGAAACCTCTCGGCGAGTTCCACGGCGAGCCGCGCCGGATAGGTTTTATTGGGCGCACTCGCCCCGGCGCCCGCGGTCGATGACGAGCCGATCGCAACGATCTTGACGGGCTCACCCGCAGCGAGCTTGCGCCCGGTGCGGGCCAGAGGATTCATCAGGCGGGTGACATCCTCGGGTGCATTGCAGGCCGGCTGCTCGGACGGCAGGGCGGCCCGCTTGTCACCGGCGTGAACGAGCCCGGTCCCCGCGGCGATGAACGCGGCTGCCAGCACGGATGCGCGAAACGAAAAAGGGCAGGTCAACACCGTCACTGCGTGGGCCTCGCTTTGATGCCGTCGAGATCGGCCGCTTCCACGACGAGCGACGCCAGCGCCCGGCCGAGGCAGTCATGCACCTTGTAGGCGGTCGCCAGATCCTTGGTAGCAAGGTTGAGATCGAAATTCCCGTTGTCGTTCCAGTGGCGCATGATCTCGCGCCGGTCGAACAGCGGTACATCGCGGTCGCGCGCCACGACCCGCATGATGTCGGCATAGTTCGACAGCGAGATCAGGGTTTCGGTCCGCGGGCTGTACTGCATATTCATCAGGATCACATCGGCCCCGGCGTCCACGACATGGTCGATACCGTCATCCAGGGAGGCCCGGAAACTTTCCGGATCCACCCCCCGCATCGCGTCCACGGTTCCCGTCTGCCATATCACCAGATCGGGTTTGCGGTCGAGAAGGGCTTTTTCGAGGCTTTGCGCCATGTCGGAAGCGAGCTGGCGCGATTTCGCAAGTGCAACAACCTGGATGTCCACCTGCGGGAACCGCTTTCGCAGGACCTCCTCCAGCCGGCCCGGATATGCCTTTCCGGCCCCATCCGGGCCTGGCATCAGCGAGGAACCTGACCCCAGCACCAGAACCGTGAGCTTTTTGTGCTCCTGCACAGCTTTCTTGACGTGTTCGAGCTTGCTTTCGCCAAAGAGGATATAGCCCGGTACCTCGCAGGGGTTGTTTTCCAGCGGGACGCTTGCCAGCGGGTCCGCCGCAGGCTTGCCGGCCTCGGTCTTCGTCTCGGCAGGCGTCTGGGCAGGCCCCTGCGCGGCGGCCGGCAGAAGCAGGGCCGCCATCACCGCCGTGATCGCCAAAAGGGCAGAAATCGGGGTGCTCATGCCTCGCCTCCTAGCGAGGGTTTCGCCGCCTGATCCACGGGGCGGCCGGTCCTGCGTGCCGTAGCGTCCTTGTACCACGACAGCAACCAGGCCACCGCAATCATTATTAAAATGCCTAATACGCTGACGAGAATCTGCATCGGGATTCCCGGCGAGATCTCGACCTTTGCGAAGTGAGCGGCAAAGGCGAGAAACACGCCGAGGCAGAAGATTTCCAGCGAGTTCTGACCGCACAGGATCGCGGGTTGCAGCCAGCGTGAGCGGAGCGGCCCCCAGTCGCGCGGCACGAAATAAACCGTGATCGTGGCCAGCGCGAGGAAATGCGCAAAGCGAAGAACGTCAAGATTGGTCTTGTCGATGGGATAGATTTGTTCGGCGAGCCATCGCGGCACCAACGGCGCAAGACGCGGAATGTGCCAGGTCAGGGTGATGAGAAAGGCGATCACGAGATAGGCGACGGCGATGGAAAGCGTGATGCGGGATCGCAGAAGCCATTTCAGCCGCTCTGCCCCGCCGAGCGCGCACCATGCGCCGAAAACGAAGAGCAATTGCCAGGCGAACGGATTGAAGTACCAGGTCCCGCTCGGATAGGCCGGCAAGTTCCAACCGAACTCCCACGTCAGCGCATAGAGCAGCCCCGACAGCGCAAGCGCCAATGTCGGACGGCGCAGCAACAACCACAATACGGGTGGAAAGCAGGCCATCAGCACGATGTAGAGCGGCAACACGTCCATGTTGACCGGCTTGAATTTCAAGAGCAGCGCCTGCACCAGCGTCACATCGGGCTGCTGCAGGAACTCAAGGATATTCATTTCTTCCGCGTAGAGCGGATTCTGAAAGCCGCGCGCGACATAGGCGATCTGACCCATATAGATCACAAACAGAAAGATATGCGCGACATAGATCTGCCAGGCGCGCTTGAGGATGCGCGCACTCGACACGACGAAGCCGTAGTCGCTCATCGCGCGCCCATAGACGAAGGCCGCGGTAAAGCCCGACACGAAAATGAAGATCTCGGTGGCGTCGCTGAATCCGTAATTGCGGATGGTGATCCAGGCGACGATGTTGGACGGAATGTGGTCCAGAAAAATGAACCAGAGCGCGAGCCCGCGAAACAGGTCAAGCCGCAAGTCGCGGCCGGTCGGTATCGTGGGCGCCATCGTCACGTTGGTTCGGGCCATTCGCTTAGATCGACATTCGCCGAGCACGGTTCCGGTTGCAAGCCGCGAATTGAAGCTGTTATTTAGATGGAACCTGGTGCCGTCGATTCGAAGTTCCTGAGGACAGGGCACACCGCGCCGGACGCCAAAGCATGTACCGCGCCGTCACCCGCAATATCGCCGTTACGGTTACGCCGCGGTTCCTTGCCGACCGCTCGGCGCCAGACAAGGGTCAGTTCTTCTGGGCCTACACCATCGAAATCGCCAATGACGGCGGCGAAACGGTTCAGCTCAAGACGCGCTATTGGCACATCACCGATGCCTTGGGACGCGTGCAGGAAGTGCGCGGCGCCGGTGTCGTCGGCGAGGAACCCGTTATTGCGCCCGGCGAGAGTTACGAATACACCAGCGGAGTTCCGCTGCAGACGCCGTCGGGCATCATGACCGGCCATTACGGAATGGTGACTGAGGCCGGAGAGCGATTCAATATCGAGATACCCGCGTTCTCGCTGGACTCGGTCCACGCGCCGCGGACCCTCAATTAGAGATTTTGCAGAAGCAAGCTCGTGCCGGTTTTTGTCATGCCCCGCGAAGGCGGGGCATCCAGTAGACTCTTGAAGCTTTTGTGTTCTGGATCGCCCGCTTTCGCGGGCGATCCAGGCTTTAGATGACGCGAGCGGACCCACTCTGCGCTCAAGCGGATTGCGGCGCAGTCTCCATCGCGCGGACTTTTGCGCCCGTCGCAATCGTTTGCGGTGCTTGGTTGAGCGTCTCGATCGCGAATCCCGCCGCCGCCTTGTAACCTGCCATGAAGGCCTCGCGTTCGGCGGACGGTATCACGTCGTCGATCGAGTCGAAGGTTCCGCCGCACCGCTCATCGACCATGTTCAGAAGACCGAACGGTCCAGCGCTGCGGTTGCGCAACACCACCTGCGAGATCGGGCCACAGAACTTCGCATCGAAGGCGGCCAGCGCATCGATCGTTACGCCATGCGCGACCATTGCGGCGCCGAGGGTCCGGGCATCGACGACGGCCTGACTGCCGCCATTCGAGCCGGTCGGATACATCGGATGCGCGGCATCGCCGAGGAGAAGTACCTGACCGTCCTGCCATGTCGGCACCGGGTCGCGGTCGATCATCGGATTTTCGAAAACGCTTTCCGCGTTGCGCAGCATGGCCGGGACATCAAGCCAGTCCCACACCCAGTTTTCGAAATGATCCACGAACGCATCGTCGTCGACCTGACGGAACCAGCCGCTCTGTTTCCAGCCTTCCGAATTGTCGAGCGTGACCTCGGCGATCCAGTTGATCATCGACAGGCCGGTGCGCGGATCGGGATGCGAGATCGGATAGAACACGACGCGCTGGCGATGCGTGCCGAGTCCGACAAAGGACGCGCCGGTGCGGATCGGTTTGCCCCAGGTCGTCCCGCGCCACATCAGCGCTCCACCCCAATGGATCGGCGGCTGATCGGGATGCATCTGCGCGCGAATGGCGGAATGGATGCCGTCGGCGCCGATCAGCAGCGCGCCGGTCGCTTCCGATGTCGAACCGTCCGCGTGCTCGATCCGCGCGGTGACGCTGCCATCGGCGTTCTTGCGATAACCGACGACGCGGCTTCCGAGCCTCACACCATCCCGGCCGATGCGCTCGACGAGCTTGTCGTGAAGCAGCATGTGGAACAGGCCGCGGTGGACGGCATATTGCGGCCAGTTATAGCCGGCGAGGCGTCCGCGCGGCTCGGAATAGATGTCGTTGCCGTTCAGGCCGACCAGCGCCCATTCCTTCGCCGGCAATCCGACCCGATCCAGATCGGCTTCCGTGAAGCCGAGATCGTAGAGTTCGCGCACGGCATTGGGCTGCAGATTGATCCCGACGCCAAGCGGCCGCATTTCGCGGGCCGCCTCGAACACGACGCAGGGCACACCGATCTGGTGCAGCGTCAGTGCGGTCGCGAGGCCGCCAATGCCGCCCCCGGCAATAATTACGAGATTGTCGCTCACGCATCCCACCCGGACTGAACTCCTGTGGGCTTTCTGTAGCCTCCGGATGCGGGGAAGGGCAAGCCGGGCCCGGAAGACCCGCATGGCCTCACATATGCGAGGCGGAGGGCCGCTCAGACGGAAATGTCGAGATTGCCGCCGATTCCGGCCGCGGTGAGCGCTTTCATATTGTCCTGCGCCGCCTCGATGACCGCGACGATCGCGCCCTGCACGTTCGCATTCATCTTCAACATCTTCGCCGCGGCTGCCATCTGCACCTTCGCGGTCGATGCGCCGGCAAAGGCCGCGGCCAGGGCTCCGACATCCATGTTCATATTACGCGGTGACGTTGACCTTGAGTCCGGTCTTCAGGTCGACGACCGTACCGTCGGAATGCGTGATTGTATTGGCGGACAGGTTGACTGTCGCGCCGCCCGTCATCGTCATGGAATCGTTGTAGCTGAAGGATGACTGTTTCGGCGTCTTGATCACGTTGTCCTGCGCCGCCTGTTCGGCCGCTGATTTCGCCAGCTTCGCTTTCGTCTCAGCCTGGATGCGCGCCAGCGCGCGATTGGCCGCGATCTCGCCGACGTTGTAGCCCGCATCCGTCCATGCGGTCTGCAATGACGACATGGTGTTTTGCAGTTGCGCTTCGTATTTCTGCTGAAACGCCTTACGCTTGGCGCGCCACGACGTCATGCTCTCATACGCGGTCATCGTCCGCGTCCAGCCCATCTTCTTGATGCCGTAACCCGCCATGAATGCGCTCCGCGCGCATCATCGTGGCAAGCGGTTACGAATGAACTAACGTCCCGTTAACCGTTCATGCTGCCGGACCGCCCGCGCTTTCCGCTTGACGCGGGGAAGCCCGACCTTATACTTAACCACATGGTTTACTATCAGCACGACGGTTTGGGGGCGACGTTTTCCGCCCTGTCCGACCCGACGCGCCGCGCCATTCTGGCGCGGCTCGCCGAGCAGGATCGCATGTCGGTGAGCGAGATCGCGAAGCCGTTCCCGGTGTCGCTTCCCGCCATCATGAAGCATCTCGACGTGTTGGAAGATGCCAAGCTGATCCGGCGCTCGAAACAGGGGCGCGTCGTCTCATGCGAACTGACGGCCGCGCCCATGGAGGACGCCATGCTGTGGCTGAACCGGTATGCGCAGTTCTGGTCGAAGCAGCTCGATCGCCTCGCCGCTTTTGTGGAGGAAGACTCATGTCCATCGCCCGCGCAGACGCCGTCGCCAGGCCAAGCCTCACCCTCAAACGTCGTCTCAATGCGCCGGCGGAGAAGGTCTACGCCGCCTGGACCGACCCCGAAAAAATCGTGAAGTGGTTCGGTCCGGATTCCGGGCCGGTCACCAAGGCGCAGATCGACCTGCGTGTCGGCGGGCGCTTCGACATCGGATTTCACACCGAGGACGGCGAATACCATGAGGTCGGCGGCGTCTACAAAGAGGTCGTGCCGAACGAGAAGCTCGCTTTCACCTGGGCCTGGCACACGATGAAGGAGCGCGAATCCTTCGTCACGATCACCATCAAGCGTGACGGCGACGGTTCGATCCTGACACTGCTGCACGAGAAATTCTTCGACGAGGCCGCGAGAGACGGTCATCGCCGCGGCTGGACCGGCACGCTCGACAAGCTCGAAAGACTGTTCGCATGACCACGGGAGGCAGCGGGATGAAGCTTTATTACTTCGAGACAATCAACGGCAAGAAGGCGTGCGCGGTCGCGAAATATCTGGAATCGCCCGTCGAGTATGTGCGTATCGATCTTTCAAAGGGCGAACATAAAGCGCCGGACTTTCTTGCCGTGAACCCCAATGGCAAGATTCCGGCGCTCGAAGACGGCGATGTGCGGCTTTGGGAATCCAACGCCATCATGTGCCACCTCGCCCGCAAGGCGAAGTCCGAGCTGTGGCCGACCGATCCGGCCAAGCAGATCGAAGTGCTGAAATGGCTCTCCTGGAATTCGGAGCATTTCACCCGCCAGGCCGGCACACTGTATTTCAATTATCTGGTCAAGCCGAAATTCGGCCTCGGTGTGCCGGATGAAAAGGCGACGGAAGAGGCGATCGGTTTAGCGAGGCAATTCGCGGCCATACTCGATCGCGCGCTCGAGGGCCGGACCTTCCTGCTCGGCGATCATCTGACGGTCGCCGACTTCGCGGTTTCGGTAACGCTTCCGTATGCCGAGGCCATCCGGCTGCCGATTGAAGGCTTCGACAATATCGCGCGCTGGCAATCGCTGCTGGACGAGATTCCGGCCTGGCGCGAGCCGTTCCCGTCTTTGCAAGCCGCCGCAGCCTAGTCGCCACAGACAGCGAACCGCTCCCGGAACAGGAAGGACACGATATGGATCAGCAACCCCAGGGCGTCGTCCCGCATCTCGTCATGGAAGGCGCAGCCGACGCGCTCGACTTCTACAAGAAGGCACTCGGGGCGACCGAACTGATGCGCATGCCCGCCGAGGACGGCAAGCGGCTGATGCATGCCGCGATGGTCGTCAATGGCTGCCACATCTATCTGATGGACGACTTCGTCGAGTTTCGCGAGCAGTGCAGCGGTGGAAAGGTTGTCGGCCCGAAGGCAAACGGCGCGACGACTTTCGTGCTGCATCTCAATGTGCCGGACTGCGATGCCGCGGTGAACCGTGCGGTGGATGCCGGCTGCACGGTGCTGATGCCGCCGATGGATGCCTTCTGGGGCGACCGCTACGGCCAGGTTCTCGACCCGTACGGGCACGCCTGGAGCTTCGCCCATCCCCTGAAGAAGAACTGACACCGGGCGCATTGACTGCATCGGAAACAGATTGCCTCAGCCTCACCACCGGAGAAGATTTGTGCTCAAGACCTTTATGATCATCATGATTGTCCTCGCCGTCGGCATTGTCGGCCTCGTTGCCTATGCCGCGACGCGCCCCGATACCTTCCGCATCGAGCGCGCAACGCTCATCAACGCCCCCGCGCAATCCGTTTACGCGATCCTCACCGACCTTCGGCGCGGGCGGGAATGGTCGCCGTTCGAGCGCAAGGATCCCAACCTGAAGCGCACCTTCACAGGTCCCGAAACAGGTGTCGGTTCCGCGCTCGAATGGGAGGGAGACATGAATGTGGGCGCAGGCAAGCTTACGATCGCGCAGGCCACGCCTTCGAAGATCCTGCTCAACCTCGATATGCGAAAGCCGATGGAAGGGCGCAACATCATCGAATACGCGCTCGCGAA
>Ga0182748_1001793_pt1 | contig 20323 bp, 15 predicted proteins | sample eDN3rd37CKraftOP_FD_128877 | JGI IMG/M metagenome (GOLD analysis project Ga0182748, IMG submission 128877) | Enriched Organic Plus compost microbial communities from Emeryville, California, USA - eDNA 3rd pass 37_C Kraft OP (version 2) (version 2) ...
GCCGAAATGTTCCATCCCATCAAGCCAGGCTGCGGCTTTCTCCAACCCCGGGGGAACGGATCCCGGTTCCAGCAGGAGAAAGCCGCGCTGCATGCCGTAGGTCGGCATGATGAATGGTGTACCCGCCTTGATCAGGCGACGGCGCAACTCGATCATGGAATTATCCGGGGTGACAAAAACCAGCTCGGCTTTCGCAATCCCTTCAAGCGCCAGCAAACGATCGGTAGCTGCCTCGACGCCTTCAAAGTCCGGAATGAATTCCGAAAATTTGAGGTGGAAGCGTGCATCAGGACGTGCGACATCTTTCAGTCGCTCCCAGATGCGCTGCCGGGTATTGCGGGAATACGCCATGGAGATTCCATGAATTTCAATGTTTCACTATCAATGAAACAAATGTTTCAGTATTGCAAGAGGCAATAATAGGCTTTTTTAGTGCATTAGAGATTCGGAATAAACGCACATGGCTTCACGTCTGGTACTGCGCATACAGGAGCGCTACGCAAAGCTCACAGCAGGTGAGCAGAAAATCGCGCAGCTGATTCTTGAACGCGAGGACGACATTCTGATTCACTCCGCTACCGAAATCGCGGAGATGGCCGGTGTATCCAAGGCGACCACGGCTCGTTTCTTTCAGCATCTGGGCTATGCCGATTTCAATGAAGTGAAACTCCAGGCGCGTGAGGAGCGCAATCGCACCGAGCCTTACGAATATTCGGCCCAGGTTGATGAAGAAGTGCCGCTGGTGCGTACCATCAGCGCGCATCTTGATCTGGAGATCGCCAATATCACGCGTACCTTCGAGGCGCTGCGTTCCGACAAGATGCGCGAGGCTGCGGAACTGATGGCGGCCGCGCCTCGCGTCTGGGTGATCGGAATGGGCGATGAGGAAGGGTTCGCACGCTATGCGCGGCTCCTGTTTTCCAGGCTGCGGCACGGCGTGATGATCCTTGGCATCAATCAGGGTTCATGGGCTGAAGATCTGGCAATGACTGGCCCGAAAGACGTGTTGTTGCTGATTACGTTACCGCCGCATCGGGCCCTGCTAAAGCAAATTCTGGGATATGCTGCTACGAGCCGGCTGAATATCGTGACCATTACGGACCGGGGATCGGTTTCGGAGGCGCAGCGTTATGCCCGTGTCGTCCTTCCGTGCCATGTGGACAGTTTCGCATTGGGGGCATCCTATACGGCTGTCAGTAGCGCCATTCGGCTACTCGCTTTGACCTACGCTTCGCTCGCGGGCAAATCGGCGCAACAGCGGTTGGAGATCGTTGCCGGAATTCACGACGAACTCGACGATATAGACTGAAATCTCCCGCTCAGTTGTCGCGGACATGCTCCGGGCGAAAGCCGATCCCGATCAGTCTGCCCGCAAGATGTGCAAGGATTGGCCAACGGGCGAGATGACGCATGAAAGCGGGTGCCCCATCTTTTCTTGTGTCATTGGTTTCGCGTCTGCGGCGATCACTGCGCATCATGAGCTGCAACTTTTGCGTAGCCTTTGTCGGAAAGCGGCGTCGCGCTTCAACGCCTGCAAGATGGCGGGACAAGGCCCCGTTTCCCTTGAGCGGTGCGGCCAGAATATTTGCCGCCGCGACGGCATCCTGAATGGCGAGATTGACTCCGAAGCCGCCGATAGGTGACATGGCATGGGCGGCATCGCCGATGCACAAAAGTCCGGGTTTCCACCACGTCTTCAGCCGGTCGATGCGCACACTCAACAGATGGACGTCGTCCCACGTACGTATTTCATCCATTCGTTCAGGGGGCAATGGGGATACGTTCGCTACCGCTTCCCTGAATGCCTCAAGCCCCTTCTGCTTTACCTCGGTGAAAGTCTGTTTGCGGAGTACGTAACCGCATTGCCAGTAGTCGCCGCGATCGATCATGACGAAACCTTGTCTTGGGCCGCCATGACCCATCGTATAGGGCGGATCGTTGGGGAGGTGAGACAGTTTCATCCAGAGTATTTCGCTTGGCGAGCCAAAGCTTTCGATCTCCATACCGGCTTTTGCGCGCACCACGGAGTTTCTGCCGTCGGCACCCACAACGAGTTTGGCGCTGATGTTGATGGTTCCATCGGGCGTTGCCGCGACGAGACCAGTGACATTTCCGTCCCGTTCAATCAGTTCCACCACGCTGGCTGGCATGACGAGTTTGAAATTGGGGTATTTCGCAGCTTCGCGTGCGATATAATTGAGAAATTCCCATTGCGGCATGAAAGCGATGAAACGGCACTGCGCCGGAATCTTCGAAAAATCTGCTATCGTTATGTCCTGATCGCCGATTTCCGCATGCAAGCGATATGCCTTGGTATGGGGTAGCGCAAGGAGCCCTTCCAGTAAGCCAAGTTCATGCATGATCTGAAGAGTGGATGGATGAATTGTGTCGCCGCGGAAATCGCGCAGAAAATCCTGATGCTTCTCGAGAACGGTTACGCTCACGCCTGAACGCGCAAGCAGAAGCCCCAGCATCAGCCCTGCGGGCCCGCCGCCCGCTATCGCGCAGTCCGTCTTCATGCAGTTGATATCCGATGTGACTGGTTGCGTCATGACATATCCACTCAACCATGCTGGTGCGGTTCGGAAGACATAAAAAGACCGGCGCTCTCATAGGTCAAGCGCCGGCTGGAAGTCTACGCGACCCGAAGAGGTCAAAACATGAATTAAATTATCATGTTTTATTTGTCAAGCTCACAGGGCCAGTTGTCGGAAGCGGGTGGGCAAATAACTGTTGCAATTTGGTCGGGATTTTCGACGGCAGGAAGTCGTAGGGAGAGTGTTTATCTAGCCAAGAGCGGGCGGCTTGCTTCTACCGAGTTGACGTTCGCGGAACACAGAGAACAGTCCGGCGCCAACGACGATAAGCGCACCAACGACGATGTTCCATGTCAATTGTTCATGGAATACCGTAACCGCGATAAATGCACCGATAACGAGCTGAAGATAGGTGAGCGGCTGCACTTCTCCTGCTTCCAGAATATCGTAAGCGCGGATGAGGAAATAATGGCTTGCGATGCCGCAGGCACAGAGTGCCGCCATCCAGAACCAGTCACTTCGCGCGATAGGCATCAGATAGAAGCTACCGACAAATGTCAGCGCCACAGCACCCGCCATCCCGGTATAGAAAAAGCTGGTCATGGCATCGTCGCTCTTGCTGACGGCGCGTGTCGCTACGGCATAGACGGCGAACATGACCATCGCGGCAACAGGCAGAAGCAGGGACGCGCCGAATTTCGCATTAACAGGATTAATGATCACCAGGACGCCGATCAGCCCGACGATGATCGCCGTCCAGCGCCTCCAGCCTACCTTTTCACCCAGAAAGGGTACGGAAAGCATGGTCACCAATAGCGGCGCGCCTTGAAATATCGATTGCGCTGTCGCCATGCCTGCGCGGCTGAGGGCGAAGATGAAGGTCACGATTTCGGCGGCAAGCAGAATACCGCGAAAAAGCTGCAGGAATGGGCGTTTCGTTGCGGCGGCTTTGGCGATGCCACCGGAACGGATTGCAAGCAAAAGAACGAAAGCTGCAAAAACCCAATAGCGGATCATCGTTATGAGGATAGGCGAATAATGGGTGCCAAGGTATTTCGAGATACCATCCTGCGTCGCAAAAATGGTAACCGCGAGAAGTGTGAAGAGGTAGCCCTGGCCTTTGCGTGTCATGGGGGCACTCATATCGAGCCTGCCTTGGCGCTGCCACCCATAAAATCGGAAATGCCCACATTGTATGAACAATCCGCCTCTATCGACGGAAGATTCCGGTCGATGAGCTTTGATGGATTGACACCCTCTCGTTCTTAGGTATTCTTTTATAAAAGCTTATATAACATAATTATGGAACAATTCGAAAAATGGGGGTTCGGCCTTGCGGATCAAACTAGCACTTCTTCTGGCTTCTGCCATGATCTTCAGCCCCGGCGTTTCGCTGGCGCAGGACAAGGGCGGCGTCATCAACGTCGCGACCATTGGTGAGCCGCCGACGCTTGACCCGATGGTGTCCACAGCGGATCTCGTGGGTATTGTCACGCAGCACATTTTCGAAACGCTTTATACGTTCGACAAGGAGTGGAAGCCGACGCCGCTGCTGGCTGAAAGCCTGCCTGAAATCAGCTCAGACGGAAAAACCTATACGATCAAGCTGCGTTCCGGCATCAAGTTCCACGATGGCAGCGATATGACATCGGAAGATGTGGTTGCGTCGCTAGAACGCTGGACAAAGCTCGCCTCGCGCGGAAAGCAGGCGTCGGCCTTTATCGAAAATATCGCGGCGACTGATCCGGCCACAGTGACGATAACGCTCAAGCAGCCTTATGCGCCATTGACCTCCCTGCTTGCCTTCAACAATTCTGCGGCAATCATCCTGCCGTCGGAAAAACAGGCCGAACCGATGACCGAATTCATCGGTACCGGTCCCTACATGCTCAAGGAGCGCAAGGCGGATCAGTATATTCAGCTTGTGCGTTTCGACGGTTACAAGTCACGTGACGGCGAGAGTGATGGTTATGGCGGTGCACGCCTTCAATATCTCGATGAAATCCGCTTCGTATCGGTCCCGGACGCCAACACCCGCGTCGAGGCTGCGGTTTCTGGACAATATGACTATGTCGATTCCATTCCGGTCGAGTCATTCGACAAGATAAAATCGTCGACGGCTTCCCAGCCATTGCTCCTGAAACCTTTCGGCTATCCTGTCTTTGTGTTTAACACCAAGGAAGGTGTGGCATCAAAACTGCCGGTGCGAAAGGCCGTGACCCACGCTTTGAGCATGGAGGACATGCTTGCGGCTGCGTTTGGCAGTACGGAATTCTACGCATTGGACGGCGCTTTCTACCCGTCCAATTTCGTCTGGAATACGGAAGCTGGCGTCGAAGGGAATTATAATGTAGCCCAGCCAGAAGCCGCGGCGGAGGAATTGAATGCCGCCGGCTACAATGGCGAACCGCTGCGTATCCTGACAAGCCGCCAGTACGAGTTCCATTACAAGATGGCGCAGGTGGCTGCCGAATATCTGAAGCTTGCCGGTTTCAATGTGGACCTGCAGGTTGTCGATTGGGCGACGCTGACCCAGCGCCGCGCTGATCCCAAGCTCTGGGATATCTACATAACGCACAGCCCTTTCCTGCCCGAACCTGCTTTGATGGGGTCTCTGTCGACCAGCTCGCCAGGCTGGTGGGACACGCCAGCGCGTAAAACCGCAGTCGATGCTTTCACGTCCGAATCCAATCCGGAAAAGCGCGTTGCGCTGTGGGCAGACGTTCAGAAAACTATTTATGACGAACTGCCTCTGATCAAGATCGGCGACTTCAATGCTGTCGCGGCTATGTCCACCAAGCTGGAAGGCGTTGAGCCCGCGCCGTGGCCTTACTTCTGGAATGCTTCGTTGAAGAAGTAACTTCCGGCAATGCGAATGCCGGCCGTCCGGTCGGCATTCGCTGAATGGTTCAAACTGGAGAAGCTGATCGTATGGTGCGCTACATTCTGCAGCGGTTTGTCGGCATGGCCGTTGTCATGTTTCTGGTCGTGACGATCGTATTCGTGATCGTTCGGGTGACGCCTGGCGATCCTGCCGCTGTCATGCTTGGACCGGACGCATCGGCGCAGGACATTGCCGATCTGCGCGCCCGGCTCGGCCTCGATCAATCGCTGGTCATTCAGTACTTCTACTATATCGGTCAACTCCTGAAAGGCGATCTCGGTCAGTCGATCTTTCTTAACATGCCGGTAGGTGCAGCCTTGCTTGATCGGGCCGAACCGACATTCTTTCTGACGATTCTTTCTCTTCTTATCGCCTGCATTATCGCGCTGCCGGTTGGTATTTACGCAGCCTACCGGCGCGGTTCCTTTGTCGATCAGGCCGCAACGACGGTTGCCATGCTCGCAGCCAGCATACCGAGCTTCTGGCTCGGTCTCATTCTCATGCAGTTTTTTGCCGTCCGGTTGAACGTGTTTCCGGTGTCCGGCTATGGCGGTCCGGGTTCGAGTTTTGTGGATCGGATGTATCATCTGATCCTGCCTGCCATCGCGCTGGGCTTGGTGTCATCCGCCCTGATCCTGCGCTTCACGCGTGCCTCGATGCTCGATGTTCTCGGCGACGATTACATTCGCACGGCACGGGCAAAAGGGTTGATCGAGCGGCGCGTTGTCATGAAGCACGCCTTCAAAAATGCTCTGATCCCGATCCTGACCGTTATCGGTCTCACCGCAGCCGTCCTGATCTCAGGGGCCGTGGTGACTGAAACGGTCTTCGGCCTGCCCGGGGTAGGCAATCTTGTCGTGTCCGCCGTTCTGCGACGAGACTACCCGGTCATTCAGGGTGCGCTGCTTGTTATCGCCGGGCTCTATGTCCTGATCAATTTCATCATCGATATGCTCTATCTGTTCGTCGATCCGAGGGTTCGCTACTGATGGCCGATCTTGTTACGACCACGCAAAAAACCCCTTCGGAACGCGCTTTGTTCATCCGTCGGCTATTCAAGCGCAAGACAGTGGCGGCTGGCATTATCGTGCTTGCGGTCTTTGCTATCCTCGCGCTGCTGGCGCCCTGGATTGCGCCTTATTCGCCCTCGAAACTATCCATCGTCAACCGCCTCAAGCCACCGAGCGAGATGTTCTGGTTCGGCACGGACGAGTTCGGGCGCGACGTCTTCTCTCGTACGATCTATGCCGGACGGCTGTCGCTTATGGTGGGAGCGGCGGTTGTTGTCCTGTCGGCGATGATCGGGGTAACGCTCGGATTGCTCGCAGGCTTCTTTCAGCGTCTGGATACGCCCATCGCCCGCCTGATCGATGCGATGATGGCATTCCCCGACATTCTGCTGGCCATTGCATTGGTCGCCGCGCTCGGACCGTCGCTGGCGACGGTCATCGTTGCGCTGTCTGTTGTCTATTCACCGAGGCTGGCGCGCATCGTGCGCGCCTCGACGCTGGTGATCCGCGAGCTGCCCTATGTGGAAGCGGCCCAGTCGCTTGGAATTTCGACATTCCACATCATGACACGGCACGTGCTGAGAAATCTGATCTCGCCGATCATCGTTCAGTGCACATTCCTCTTTGCGAGCGCAATGCTCGCCGAAGCGGGGCTCTCCTTTCTCGGGCTCGGTGTCAGCCCCGAAATCCCGACCTGGGGGACAATGATAGCCGCAGGACGCCAATATATCGGCCAGGCCGACTGGATGACCTATTTCCCCGGCTTCGCCATCATTCTTTCCGTCCTCTCGCTCCAGATGGTTGGCGACGGACTACGCGACATGCTCGATCCAAGACTGCGAAGGGATTTGTAATATGATTTCCGGTGAACAGGCGAAGCCGCTTCTCATCACCAATGTCAAGCCGGTAGCTTTCGGTGCAGAACATTCCGATACGACGACCGATATTCTGGTCGGGAAAGATGGCAATATCAATGCCATCGGCAAGTCGTTGAACGCACCTGCCGATGTGGAGCGTATCGATGGCAAGGGAGCCTGGATTTCGCCGGGTTGGGTCGACCTGCATGTCCATATCTGGCATGGCGGTACGGATATTTCGATACGCCCTTCGGAGTGTGGCGCTGAGCGAGGAGTGACGACGCTCGTTGATGCCGGATCGGCGGGAGAGGCGAACTTCCACGGCTTCCGGGAATATATCATCGAACCTGCCAAGGAACGGATCAAGGCCTTCCTCAATCTTGGCTCTATTGGACTTGTCGCCTGCAATCGGGTTCCGGAGCTACGAGACATCAAAGACATCGATCTCGACCGTATTCTCGAATGCTACGCAGCCAATAGCGAGCATATTGTCGGGATCAAGGTCCGGGCCAGCCATGTCATCACCGGGTCATGGGGCGTTACGCCGGTCAAGCTTGGCAAGAAGATCGCCAAGATACTCAAAGTGCCGATGATGGTTCACGTGGGCGAACCGCCGGCGCTTTACGACGAAGTTCTTGAAATTCTCGGGCCCGGCGATGTGGTTACGCATTGCTTCAATGGCAAGTCCGGCTCCAGCATCATGGAAGACGAAGACCTGTTCAACCTCGCGGAACGCTGCGCAGGCGAGGGCATCCGGCTGGATATCGGCCATGGCGGAGCGTCCTTCTCGTTCAAGGTCGCCGAAGCAGCAATTGAGCGGGGTCTCCTTCCATTCTCGATCTCGACGGATTTGCACGGCCACTCGATGAACTTCCCCGTCTGGGATCTGGCGACAACCATGTCCAAGTTGCTGTCCGTCAACATGCCATTTGAAAATGTGATCGAAGCTGTCACGCATAATCCGGCGTCGGTTATCAAGCTCTCGATGGAAAACCGGCTGTCTGTAGGACAACGTGCTGATTTCACGATCTTTGATCTGGTTGACGCCGACCTGGAGACGACGGATTCCAATGGCGATGTGTCTCGCCTGAACAGGCTTTTTGAGCCCCGCTACGCAGTCATTGGCGCTGAGGCGATTACGGCCAGCCGCTATGTGCCGCGTGCGCGCAAACTCGTTCGCCACAGCCACGGCTATTCGTGGCGCTGAAACTGTCGGCGCAGCATTGAATTTTGCGGGAACGTCCCGTGACGAAATGATGAGGAAAATACGTGTCTCATTCTCCCCTGACGACTGAAGTGCAGCATTCCCCATATGACCGGCTGGCTTCGCTCGGCATAACTTTGCCGCCGCCGCCGCCGCCCATCGCGAATTTTGTCACGCATGTTCAGGAAGGCAATATCCTCTATCTTTCAGGACAGGGACCCCGGGAAGAGAGTGGATATTTGCGTGCGGGCAAGGTCGGTGGCGATATCGGCGTGGATCAAGCTTATCAGGATGCTCGACTGACGGGCATCAATCTGCTGGCTGTCATGCACGGAGCGCTTGGTGACCTTTCCCGTGTGAAACGTGTCGTGAAGCTATTGGGTATGGTCAACGCCGTGCCGGACTTCGAACTGCATCCCAATGTCATCAACGGCTGCTCCGATCTTTTCATCGAAGTGTTTGGCGCTGCCGGACAACATGCACGTTCAGCCGTCGGCTTCGGTTCCTTACCGGGCAATATCACGGTTGAAATCGAAGCGATCGTTGCCCTGAAAGACTAGGACAGCCTCAATGATCGCGCCAGCCCATCAGCTTTTCGATCTTCGCTGCCGAAGCGCGTACCTGACTGGTGTAGCGGCTTTCGTCGGAAAGCACCTTCTGTTCCGGGAGCACGATGGAGATCGTCGCAACGCATTGTCCATCGCGGTCGCAGATCGGGGAAGCAATACAGGCAACTGCATAGTCGGATTCCGCAATCTGGATCGAGAGCCGCTCATCAAAGGCTTTTGCCGCAGCCTCCGAGAGGCTTGCGGCGTCGATTTCGGCGCGACCGGTCGGCGACGTCCGCGCGCAACGCTTGAAAAGCTCGACCCGTTCATTCGCAGGCAAATGACCGACCAGAAGGCGGCCGGAAGCAGTCCAGTTCAACGGGACTCTCGTACCGACACGCGAGGCAACCTGAAACGGACTGGGGCCATCCGCCATGGCCAGAACAAGCATATGATCTCCGTCCCGGCCGCACAGCTGTACCGCTTCGTTTGCTTCGCGGCAGAGATCATGCATTTCGTGCGTGGCGACGCTCATAAAATCAAGCGACCGCGCGTAAGCAAGACCGTAATGATAGAGCCTCGCTCCGAGCCAGATCGCACCATCCGCGTTGCGGGCGAGCATGTTCTTTTCGACAAGATCGTCGATGGTTACATAGACCGTCGACAAAGGTGCCTTGATCGCTTTTGCAATCGCATAGGGACCAGCCGGAGCACCGGTTTCATAAAGATAATCAATCACCTGCAACGCACGATCTATGCCGCTCACGCGCGAGCGACGTGCCGACTTGTTGTCCGTGTCTTCTGCAGGGGGCGTTTCGGCGGGGGTAGCGATTGATGATGCGCTCACGCAAGTACTCCGTGTAAAACTCGAGAAGCTATTACATTATTATGGCATAAATGTCGATGCCTGAGGCAGCGAAAGAAATGGGAGAATTGAAATGACCGATGATATCCGCCGCAAGATCGGGCTTCGACCAGTCATTAATGTTTCCGGGACGATGACATCGCTTGGCGCGTCCATCGTGGTGCCGGAGGCAATAGCGGCGATGGCGGCGATCCTGCCGCAATTCGTCGAGATCAACGATCTACAGCGCAAGGCAAGCGAAGTAATTGCCCGACTGACGGGTGGCGAAGCCGGCTTCGTCACAGCGTCCTGCTCGTCAGGCATTACGCTTGCTGTTGCCGGAGCCATGACAGGCGACAACCTTCTCGCAATCGAAAGGCTACCGGACACCGCGCCGGAAAAGAATGAAGTTCTGGTGCAGACCGGTCACGTGGTCAGCTATGGCGCTCCGGTCGATCAGGCAATCCGGCTTGCGGGAGGCAAGGTCGTCCTGGTCGGACAGGCAACATCGGCTCATCGCTATCACATGGAAAATGCGATTACCGAAAAGACGGCCGCGGCGGTTTACGTCGTATCGCATCATGTCGTGGACTACGGCCTTCTGCATCTAAGCGAGTTTGTCGAGATCGCGCATGCCAAGGGCGTGCCCGTGATCGTGGATGCCGCGTCTGAATATGACTTGAGGCTGTTTCTGGAAAAAGGCGCAGACATCGCGATCTATTCGGGACACAAGTTCCTGGGCGGCCCGACCTCCGGCATCGTTGCAGGCAAGAAGGAACTTGTCCGCAATGCTTTCCTGCAAAATCTCGGCATCGGGCGCGGCATGAAAGTTGGCAAAGAGAGCATTTATGGCGTTATGGCGGCGCTGGAAGCTTGGGAAAAGCGCGACCATGCCGGGATCCGCGAGAGGGAGACCGGATATCTGGAACTGTGGAAGAAGACGCTTGATGGCCGTCCTGGTATCACTGCCCTTATCGAGCCGGATCCGACGAACAATCCGCTCGACCGCCTGCGGGTGATCGTATCCCCTGCTGATGCCCACATCACGGCCTGGGACTTGGTGACTGTTCTTGCGCGAGGGAACCCGCCCATCATCACCCGCGACCACGAGGTAGAGCACAACTATTTCTATCTCGATCCCTGCAATCTGCATCCAGGTCAGGAGACCATCGTTGCTCAACGACTGGGCGAGGAACTCGACAAAGCGCGGGCATCAAACGAGATTATCGCCACGCCCTTTGAGGAGCGAAGCAAGCATCGCTTTGACGGTTTGCTGCGCTGGCCGGATTGATGGCCGACGGTGTCTGATGAAAGCGGAGGAACATCATGATGGCTGAGAATGTCGCGACGGTTGGAAAACATGAACCTGTTCTATCCGTTCGAGGACTGACCACGTCTTTTCTGGTCGATGGTGCCTGGAAGCCGGTTGTCGATGATGTTTCCTTCGATGTTCATCCGGGAGAAACGGTGGCAATCGTCGGGGAGTCCGGTTCTGGCAAGAGTGTTACTTCGCTGTCGATCATGCGCCTTCTGCAGAAGGATACGAGCCGCATCGAAGGCAGTATCAGGCTGGGAGATCGTGAGCTTCTGACGCTCCCGGAAGAAAAAATGCGCCAGATACGCGGCAACGAAATCGCCATGATCTTTCAGGAGCCGATGACGAGCCTCAATCCGCTCTTCACGATCGGGGACCAGATTTCGGAAGCGCTGCTTTGCCATTCGCCAATGTCAAAAGCAGATGCGCGCGCTGAAACGGTTCGTTTGCTTGAAAAGGTGCGCATTCCGTCCGCCGCATCGCGCTTCGATGAATATCCGCATCGTTTTTCGGGCGGTATGCGTCAGCGCGTCATGATCGCAATGGCCCTGGCATCAAGACCCAAACTGCTGATCGCCGACGAGCCGACAACGGCTTTGGATGTGACCATTCAGGGGCAGATACTTGATCTTATCAAGACGTTGCAGGAAGAAGAGGGCACGTCCGTTCTTTTCATCACACATGACATGGGCGTGGTAGCTGAAATATCGGATCGTACTGTCGTCATGTTTCGTGGCAAACAGGTCGAGACAGGACAGACAGCCGATATTTTCCGGCAGAGCAAACATCCCTATACGCGAGCACTTTTGTCGGCGGTTCCTGTACTGGGGTCAATGCAGGGCTATCAACGTCCTCTCCGGTTTCCGATAGTAGACAATGCGACCGGCCTTTCGGAAAAGCCGGTCGAGGTGGCAGATACGGTCGACAAGGTCGATGTGCCGGTGTTGGAAGTGAGAGGCCTTACCAAGCGCTTTGATATCTATTCAGGCTTCATGTCTCGTCTGAGCGGGCGCGTTCATGCCGTGGAAAATGTGTCCTTCGATCTGCGCAAGGGCGAAACCCTTTCGCTGGTTGGCGAGAGCGGGTGCGGGAAATCGACGACCGGACGCGCCATCATGCGACTGACCGAACCGGATTTCGGTGAAGTCCTCGTTGAAGGGCGCAATATTCTGACGCTCGACAAGCAGGCCATGCGCGAGATGCGGCGAAAGGTTCAGATGATCTTTCAGGATCCCTATGCATCGTTGAACCCGCGCATGACAGTGGGAGCCGCTATCGCGGAACCTTACATCGAACACCGGCTGGGCAGTGCAAAGGAAGCGAAGGAAGTTGTTGCAGACATGCTGGAAAAGGTTGGCCTGACGCCGGATATGGCACAGCGCTATCCGCATGAATTTTCCGGTGGGCAAAGACAGCGTATCTGTATCGCGCGTGCGCTGGCCCTGAAGCCGAAAGTTATCGTTGCCGATGAAAGTGTGTCGGCGCTGGATGTCTCGATCAAGGCACAGGTCATCAATCTCATGCTTGATCTTCAGCAGGAGCTTGATCTGGCATTCCTGTTCATCTCGCACGATATGGCCGTCGTAGAACGTGTCAGCCACCGTGTGGCAGTCATGTATCTGGGCGAAATTGTGGAAATTGGTCCGAGGTCGTCGGTGTTCGAGAATCCCCAACACGACTATACACGCAAGTTGATGGCGGCCGTTCCGGTTCCTGATCCTGACCGGCGAAGGGCTAAGCTTTCAAGCGAAACTGGAGAACTCAAAAGCCCAATCCGTCCGGCGGATTTCGTGGTGCCTCTGCGTGAATACCGCGAGGTGTCACCTCAGCACTTCGTGGCGTTGTAGGGCAGGCGGGCCGGTATACGAAGAAGGTGCATCAATAGATTATACGGTATCACGCGACAAAAGGTCGGCACATATGGCCGACCTTTCTGAGGTTGAAACGGCTTTCAATCAGTTTTCTATAGTTTGCTGTTTGGTCAGGTCCTCGACACTCATATCCGGTTCGTTGCGGGTTTTATAAAGCGAATACAGTACTCCGCTTGCGAGGATCGCCAGCGTTACGACAAGCGACAGCAGCGTATTGATGTGGACGCCCAGCGGCACGAGGAAAATCTTGATGCCGATCAGCACCAGAATAATTGCAAGCGATACCTGCAGATAACGGAACCGGTTCATCGCTGCGGCGAGCGCGAAATAAAGCGCACGCAAACCCAGAACGGCGAAGATGTTCGACGTATAAACAATGAATGTGTCCTGGGTAACGGCAAATACGGCGGGCACGGAGTCGACTGCGAAGATCAGATCGACGGTTTCTACCATGATGAGAGCAACTGCCAGCGGTGTCAGCCAGGTAACCACCTCGCCGGTCTTGGGATGCGGTTGTTTGACCGTAAAATTGCGGCCGTGCAACTCATTGGTGATGTTAAATCGCCGACGCAGAAATTTGAAAACGGCATTCTGTTCGATGTCGGGTGTTTCGTCCTTGTGGCCGAACATTTTGAAGCCGGTGAAAACAAGGAATGCGCCGAAGAGAAAGAGAATCCAGTTGAACTCGTGCACAAGTGCGGCACCAAGCCCGATCAGAACCGCTCTGAAGGCGATAACACCGAGAATACCCCAGAACAGCACACGGTGCTGGTAAAGGCGGGGGATGCCGAGGACGCCGAAAATCGTTGCGATAACAAACATATTGTCCATCGCAAGGCTCTGCTCGATCAGATAGCCGGTATAAAACTCCAGGCCGGACTCCGCCCCACGCTGCCACCACACCCAGCCACCGAAGGCCAGCGCGATCAGGACATAAAAGCCGTAAAGCAACAGGCTTTCCTTGGCTCCGATCTCGTGTTCGTCACGATGGAGAATGCCAAGATCGAAAACGAGCAAGCCAACCACGACAATGATGAATGCCGCCCAGAAATATACAGGTGTACCGAGAAAATCGCCCGATAGGGCTACAATAAGCGAATCCATCGCCGGACCATCTCCATTTGAACAAGTGGAGCAGCCCCGACATCGCCATAGCGGTAGCCATGACCAGAGGGGCCCGGCGCTGCATTTCCTCAGATGTGTATGCATTTGAGGAGTTCAAGGGCGAAGCTGAAAATTTTGCTTGTTTCCAACTGATAAAAAAGCCGTTCTGGGACGGCACTTTACAATATGCTGGCGGTTTGCAGTGTAAGCCACACGCCACCGAGTATGTTGCGTTTCATGTCGCGTGGACTTACGGCGTCTCGTTGTTACCAATTGAAAGGAAATTAACTTGCGGCCAAATAATATGAAAAAAGACCGAAAAATTCCGGCTCATTGCTTATGATATCGATTGTATCGAAGAAAGAGTGGCTGGGGGACCTGGATTCGAACCAGGACTAACGGAGTCAGAGTCTTCAAATAGACCTTGAAAACGTTAACTAAATTCAAATTTGTTGCACCCATGTCGCGTTCACATAAATGCTGCCGCCGCTTTATCCATCAGTGAGCCGTCATCGCCCCGTTCGAACAGATGCGAATACGTGTCCAACGTTACTGTGATCGAAGAATGTCCCAAGCGCTCTTGAACGACCTTCGCAGGCAGGCCCAATCCACCGTCGATTGGCCGATTGATACACCACGACGCATAGAAATGCCGAAGGGCGTGAAGGCCGGTGTATTTAGCCGCAAGTTCGGAGTTCCCGTCCTTATCCACCTTGCCAGTTTTGACGGTGACGCCAGCCGCTACCTGTGCGGGCTGATACCATCGGTGAACTATGTTGCTATGATATTCAATAGCTCCCGTTCCCGTCGGGAATACAAGCCCGAGCGTTCCTTTTGGGCATTCGTCTTTCCATGCTTTCAAAGCGTCGACCAGCGGGCCGGGTAGCGGGATCGTTCGTCTTCCTTTTTTGAATTCGGGGAGCCTATTTCTTGATAGGCATCGGCGCGTTGCCGAATCGTGATTTCGGCTCGACCCAGATTGACATCTTGCCAGCGCAGGCCTCGCAATTCGGAAGCTCGCATCCCGGTCATGCACGCACTCAGGACGAATACACGCGATTTGCTCGTAGTGCCGCAAGGATTGTCTTTATCTCGGCGGGCGTCGGAATATCGGTGCCAACTTCGACCGGGCGCTGGCGGCGCGCTTCTGTTCTTTTGCGTCCTTTCGCTCGGCCCCTGTTCTTCACGGCGTCCCGGACGACCAGACCGCGCTCCTGCGCGTCGGAGAGGAGCGAACCCAGACTGACACGGACAGCGCGTACCATCGCCGCAGATCTCCCTTCAGTCTTGAGCGCACCGAGGAAGTTGCGAATTTCCGGTACAGATATTTCATTCAAACGCTTCTTGCCGATGAAACATCGTTCGTTGGCCACACATGCTGTGCGAGAAAGCGCGATCTCACTTAAGAATGTCGATGATCATCACCACCCAAAAAGTTGCATGTTGAAGTCCGTTACGAAGATGGTGGTCGCCAGAAGCTTGGTTTCTTCGGCCTTAATCTGTGTCACATATTTAAGAATCGCACTTGTGGGTATTTAAGAATTTCGTGTTATTCTAGAAAAATAGCTGTATACTTGCAAGAAGTCACGGTTGACCTGCGGCGTACAGCATGCATTAGCCAATAACGCCGTACGACACTAATTCGAAGTGAAATGCTCATTATTCCGTTGTAACCGAGCAGCCAGCCGGCCAAAGGTCTTAGCAGCCTTGCCAGCGCTTTTTCAGAAGAATTATGACCTCCGCCACCATAGGCGCGCCTGTAAGATGTTGCTGTCCAAACAGCAGAGGACCAGAAATGATTGATCGTCAGGAACTCTTGAACGGCACACGAATGGGTCTACTCACGTCGGCCGCCTTGTCAATGATGCTATTGGTGGGATTTAGTTCATCGCAAGCGCAGACCATCGGTGGTAGGGGCGGTCTTGCAGGCACTGATGGTGGCCCTGGTTTTACCTCGGATGTTGCGGATGGTGCCGGTGGCGCCGGTGGTGTGCAGCCCGGAGCCAACGGCGGCAATGGAGGCAGTGGTATCTCGGGCGGCGGCGGTGGTGGCGGCCAGTACGGGAACGGCGCGATGGGTACCACGCTCCTGAACAATCCCGGCGGCGGAACGCTGATTGGAGGTAATGGCGGAACTGGTGGTCCCGGGGATGGCCTCAGCGGCAATCCCGGCGGAACCAGCCCGGCCGCGGGCGGCGGACGTGACGGCGGCGGCGCGGGCAGCTTCAATGGTACTGGCCAGGTGGGCCTGGGCATAGGTGCGAATGGAGGTGGTGGCGCAGGGGGAGCTGGAGCTCTTGTCACCGGCAGTGGAACAAGCATCAATGGCGGGTTCATTCAAGGCGGTGTCGGCGGCATTGGTGGCTCAGGGGGGGCTCTCTCTGGTAATGGTGGCGGCGGCGGTGGTGGCGGCAGTGGCCTCTATTTCTTCAGCTCCTCCCATACGCTTATCAACACGGGCAGCATTCTGGGCGGCGGTGGTGGTAGGGGCGGTAACGGCGGCGATTCTGCTGCGGTCGGCGGTGGTGGCGGGGCTGGGGGCTACGGCATTTTTGGCACCGTCGGGGCCATCACCAACTCGGGGAACATTCAAGGAGGCGCGGGCGGGGCTGGTGGCGTTGCCCAGTTCGGAATCATTGGCTCTGGCTCTGGCGGCGACGGTGGCGACGGGATCAACGGTTCTTTCGAGAACATCGTGAACAACGTTGGGGCTACCATCGCAGGTGGCGATGGGGGCGCGGGCGGCAATGCTGCATTTCCAGCAGGAGCTGGTGGTCGGGGAATTTTCGGCATTTCTTTGTCCATTGTAACAGCTGGTGCCATTAACGGTGGTCTCGGCGGAAATGGTATGACCCGAGCCAATGCAATCACGTTTTTCGGCGGCACAAATCGGTTGGAATTGCAGGACGGGTGGAGCTTTCTCGGCAACATCAGTGCCACCGGCACTAACACGCTGGCGCTGGGCGGGGCGGCGGACAGCAGTTTTCTTGCTTCGAACATAGGCTCGCAATTTACCGGTTTTCAGAATTTCGAGAAAACTGGTTCCAGCACCTGGCAACTGTCCGGGTCAACGACGGCACTCACTCCGTGGAGCATTCTCGGAGGGACGCTGGAGATCAGCAGCGACGAAGCGCTCGGCGATCCTTCGGGGGCCCTCACGATTGCCAATGGAGCAACACTCGCCACCACAGCAAGCTTCAGCTCGGCGCGCATGGTGACGCTGAACACTGGCGGCGGCGCGTTCGATGTTGCTCCCGGCAGCACCTTTACTATCGGCGGCGCAATCGGCGGAGTAGGGGCGCTGACCAAGACGCACTCCGGTACTCTGATACTGACCGGAACTAGCAACGACTGGTCGGGTGCAACCAATGTGGAGGGTGGCACCATGCAGGCTGGAGCCATCAATAGTTTCAGCCCGAACTCCGCGATCAACGTCGCTCCGGCGGGAACGATTAACCTCGACGGCTTCAACCAAGAAGTTTCTGGCCTTTCGAATAGTGGTGTCGTCAATATGGGCACTGGTATGACGCCCGCCACCGTGCTGACGGTTACCGATAATTATGTCGGCGGTGATGGTACCGTTATATTCAATACAATTCTGGGTGGCGATGGTTCTCCCACTGACAAGCTTGTTGTGAATGGCTCGACGTTTGGTGCGACTAATGTCGTTGTAACTAACCGGGGCGGCGCAGGTGCACCGACGACAGAAGGCATTGAGATTATCTCGGTCGGCGGAATCTCGGACGGGATATTCACGCTGTTGGGAGATTATACGACGCAGGACCAGAAGGCAGCAGTTGTAGCAGGCGCTTATGCCTACACTTTGGAACATAATGGCGTCAGCACCCCGACTGATGGCAACTGGTACCTGCGTTCCCAAATCATCACCCGCGAAGTACCAGAAGAGCCGGGTACCCCAGAGGAACCTGACACCCCAGAAGGACCTGACGAACCGGATCAACCGGTGGTTGAAGAGCCAACTGTACCGCGCTATTCAGCTGCTGCCCCTGTTTATGAAGCCTATCCGCAGGTCTTGCTGGGCTTGAACGGTCTCCCGACATTGCAGCAGCGTGTTGGCAACCGTTACTGGAATGGTGGGGGAAATCGCGTCGTGTCTGAAGGCGCAGACGCAGTTTCTCCGATTGCCCCGCCCGAGGAAGCTGGTGCCTTCATCGAAAAGAACGGCATTTGGGGCCGTGTCGAAGGCGCGCATACAAAGATCGATCCTCGCTTTTCTACTTCAAGCGCGCAATACGAACTCGACAGTCTGAAGCTTCAGGCAGGTGTCGACGGTATGCTTCGCGAAAACGAGAACGGCAGGCTTATCGGAGGTTTCACCGTCCATTATGTGCGTGGCTCGGCCGATTTTTCTTCTCCTTTTGACGCAGATAACGGCGGCGGTCGAATTCGGACCGATGGTTATGGCCTTGGCGGCACACTAACGTGGTACGGCGATAACGGTTTCTATATCGATGCTCAAGGGCAAGCCACCTGGTATGACAGCGATCTGAGCTTCGGCGGCGGCGATAACTCACTTGTCGAAGGCAATGACGGATTCGGATATGCGTTGTCGGTCGAGGCCGGTAAGCGATTTATGCTCAACGAGAGCTGGTCTGTCACTCCACAGGCCCAACTCGTGTACTCCAGTGTAGATTTCGACGATTTCAACGACGTCTTTGATACTCGTGTCTCATTGGGCCACGGAGATAGCCTTCAGGGGCGTCTTGGCGTGACGCTCGATCATGAAAGCTCCTGGTACAACAGCCGCGGCATGATCGATCGGACCCACGTCTATGGTATCGCCAATCTCTATAACGAATTCCTTAATGGGACGAAGGTCAACGTTTCCGGCACCAACTTCACCAGCCGTAACGAACGGCTATGGGGCGGCATCGGATTGGGTGGCTCTTATAACTGGAACAATGACAAGTACTCAGTTTATGGCGAAGGCTCCATAAATACCAGCCTGTCAAGCTTCGGTGACAGCTACGCATATAAGGGAACGCTCGGGTTCCGGGTTTCCTTCTGATAGACGAAAAGTGGCAGGGCAATTCATGAATTGCCCTGCCATCCGATAGTTGATCCACGAAGCGGTCATTATCAAAGGCGGAGTATTGCGCCGTTACTCGCCTTTTCCTGTCCGCCTACTTTTCCAATTACTTTCCACCAATTTCCAACACCTAGAAGTTCGTCCGATCGGTAATCGTATTTCCTCGCAGAAGACTTCAAAATAACGCTGTGTGTCGCAGCAGACACTGCGCTTCGAATCCCGTCTTTTGGAAGACATTCAAGGCGACGGCTCGTTCTGAGACGACCGGAAAAAACGGGTGCAACCATTCCTTCTCATATGCGTTCAAAGCTCGTGCGAGGTTTGGAGAAGAGAAATGGCGTCCACACCGGCTTTTGAAGAAGAACTGCTCGCGCAGCTACCGGCGCTCAAGTCTTTTTCGCGATCGCTTTGCAGTCAGGCGGCGGATGCGGAGGACCTCGTGCAGGAAACGCTAGCGAAAGCGCTTATGCATCGGGACAAATATGTCCCATGCGGAGCGCTCAGATCGTGGCTCTTCACCATCATGAAGAACACATTTTGCAGCAAGATTAGGAGGGCAGGGCGAGAAACTGCCCTCAGCGAATGGGACAGCATAGCTGCGCGCGCTTCTCAGGAGGTCGCGATGGAGCTCCAGGATGTGGGAGGGGTATTTGACGATCTGCCCGATATTTATCGCCAAACGCTGAAGTGCGTCGTCCTCGACGGACTGCCCTATGAAGCCGCAGCGACCGAAATGAACTGCTCAGTTGGCGCTATCAAAAGCAGACTGAACCGAGCGCGTTCCCAGCTGGAACGAGCGCGCTGATTCACATCGCCTTTCAGCGAGGAACATTGAGCCCCCTTCGGGTTCAGGGTGTCTCTAACCAGTGATGCATCTCGACATCCTGGAAGGCCTCATCACTGCACCAACTTCTCCGCAATGCGCTCTTGGGCGGCTATTTGAAAGTATAAGCTAAACGCCCACTTTCTATCATGGGGCCAATGTATCTTTGTGAACTGCCCCCCATTTCGACCGGACAGTCGGCATAAGCAGAAAGGCTCAAGCACAGGCTTGGGTATAGGCTTATGTCTAACGAGTATCGACACGTTGAATTGCTGA
>Ga0182748_1001801_pt1 | contig 20236 bp, 14 predicted proteins | sample eDN3rd37CKraftOP_FD_128877 | JGI IMG/M metagenome (GOLD analysis project Ga0182748, IMG submission 128877) | Enriched Organic Plus compost microbial communities from Emeryville, California, USA - eDNA 3rd pass 37_C Kraft OP (version 2) (version 2) ...
CCCAGCGCGCGCTGGCGCTGACCGAGACCTTCATGCGCGAGGTCGTGGCCGAACTCGACAATGCCTGGCTGCTCACCAGTGAGGATATGGAGGCCGCACTCGCACGGATGGGATAGGCCGATCGTCCTGCCGGATGCGTGCGGGACCACCCTCCCCGGACCTCCGCGCCGGCGCGGGAGACCGAAGTGCGGCTCAGTTGCAGTCGCAACCCTCCGTGGGCCCTTCGTCGCCGCGGACGACGTGATGGTCGATCCATTCGGCGACCAGCCGCCGCGCCTCCGTCACCGAAGCCTCGGGGTGATGGATGCGGTAGAGCGCGGCGCAGGCACGAAAGGCAGACAGGTCATCCGCGCCCGTCTCGCGCAGCTCGCGATAGGCGGTGACCACGGCGCGCTCGCAGCGGCGGGCAATGACGCTCGTACTCCGGGAACGCGCGGTACGCACCATGAAGACATTCCTCCGGCTACGGCCTAGTTGAGAGTCACTCGCAACGCGCTGACATGCTAGCGACACTTGAACAATGGTTCAAGCCATCTACCGCCTTGCGGACCCCGCTCGGCCTACAGCCGCAGCCGCGCCTCCATCACATCTTCCTCCTCGGCCGAGCGCCGAAGCTCGAAGCCCAGGGCGCGGGCAAAGGCCAGCATGGGTGCGTTGTCGGCCAGCACATGGCCGATGATCGTGCGGATATTCTGGGCACGCGCCCATGTGAACAGCCGCTCCATCAGGTGCCGCCCGAGCCCCTGCCCCTTCATGGTCTGATCGATGATCACCGCGAACTCGGCCTCCTCCCTCCCAGGCTCACGGATCAGCCGGGCCACCCCCACCGTCCGGTCGGGCTGTCCCGGCACCCGACGGCTGGCGATGAAGGCCATCTCCCGGTCGTAATCGATCTGCGTCAGCCGGGCGATCAGTGCTGGCGACATTTCCCTCAACGGCGAGAAGAAGCGCCAGCGCACATCCTCCGGCGCAAGGCGTCCGAAAGCCTCCGCATGGGCTGCGGCATCCTCCGGACGAATCGGGCGGACCATCATCTCCTCGCCGTTGCGGGCCCGGAAGGGGCGCGCGAGTTCCGCCGGATAGGGCGGGATGGCGAGCACTCCGGCCTCTCCCTCCGGCCGCAGCTTCAACCCGGCATCGACCGCCAGCACGCCCTGCGCGTCGGCGAAAAGCGGGTTCACTGTCAGCGCCGCGATCTCCGGGAAGTCCACCGCGACCTGCGAGAGTCGTACCAGCGCCTCCGCGACCGCAGCGCGGTCCGCTGGTCCCCGGTCGCGGAACCCCGCCATCAGCCGCGCAGTGCGTGAGCGCCCGATGAGCTGCTGCGCCAGCGCGAGGTTGAGCGGCGGCAGGTCGAAGGCCTCGTCCGCCGCGAGATCCGCGGCCGTCCCGCCCTGACCGAAGCCGATCCAGGGTCCGAACATCGGGTCGTCGCCGAGCCGCAGACGCAGCTCCAGGGCGGGGGCCGCCTGACGCTGCACCAGGAAGCCCTCGATGCGTGCCTCCGGTCGCGCCGCCCGCACGCGGCGCAGCATCGCCTCCGCCGCCTCGCGCACCGCCGCCGCCGTGTCGAGGCCAAGCTGCACGCCGCCAACCTCGCTCTTGTGCGGCAGGTCGGGGCTCAGGACCTTCAGCACCACGGGGAAGCCGAGCAGCGCGGCCGCATCCGCGGCATCCCCGGCCCACGCGCCACGGCGTCCGGGCACGGTGGGCAGACCGTAGGCGGAGAGTACGGCCAGGGCCTCTTCCTCGGTCAGGTCGAGCCGTCCGGCCATGCGTACCGCGGCGAAGAGGCGCCGCACCGTCTCCCGGTCCGGCGCCAGCTCCAGCACCTGCCGCGGTGGCAGCTCGGCCGCAGCGGCGCGGTTCTGGCGGTCATGCGCCAGATGCAGCGCCCCGCGCACTGCGGCTTCCGGCGTATCGAACACGGCAAGCCCGGCCTCGGCCAGCATGCGGCGCTGCCGACTGGCGGTGACCTCGCCGGTCCAGCCAAGCAGGACAGGCGCCGCACGCCGGCCGGCGCTGGCTTTCGCGGCCGCGGCCAGCGCTTCGGCGGCGATGTCCCCTTCACCGTCCGGAGCGGGGGCATGCAGCGCCACGACCGCATCCACCTCCGGCAGCGCGGCCAGCATCGCGGCCGCCTCAGCCAGCCGCGGGCCGGCAGCCGGGCCGAGGCAGGCGGGATTGCCTGGCGGCAAGCCCGAGGGCAGCAGCATGCCGAAGGCAGCGACCGCCTCCGCGCCGGGCTCGGCCAGGCGCCCACCGCCGCGCAGCACCGCATCGGCGGCAAGCTGGCCCAGCCCGACGCTGTTGGCGACGATGCCGATGCGGTCGCCCGCCCCTGCCGTGCCCGGCCGAAGGCGCGTGCGCGCCAGCGTCTCGGCCGCCGCCAGCAGATCCTCCAGGCCCCAGACATGCAGCACGCCGGCACGTCGCAGCGCGGCCTCCATCACCGCGTCGCCGATGCCGCTTGCATCCGCCCGGCGCCCGCCGGCCCGGATGGCCACCACCGGGCGGGTGCGGGCGGCGGCGCGGGCAGCGGAAATGAAGGCACGCCGATTGCGGACCCGGCGGAGGTCGAGCAGCACCGCCCCCGTGCCTGCATCGCGGGCCAGCCAGTCGAGCGCTACGGCGAAGCCAAGCATGGCATTGCCGCCGATGCCGATGACATGGCTGAAGCCCACCGCCTCGGCGGCCGCCCAGTCCAGCACGGCACGCGCAAGGGCAGACGACTGGGTCACCAGCGCCAGCCTGCCCGGTGCCGGCGTGAGATGCGCGAGCGAGGCATTGAGCCCGATCCCGGGGATGATGAGGCCGAAGCTGCGCTGCCCCAAGACCCGCACGCCGGTCCGTGCCGAAAACGCGGCGAGCTCCGGCGCCGGCCCGGGGATCACCGCGGCGAGGCAGCCGCGAGCGGCGAGATCCGCCATCGCCACCTCCAGCCGGTCCGGCTGCAGGCTGAGCACGGCGAGGTCCGGAACCTGAGGCAACGCACCGATGGAGGCCACCACCTCCAGCCCCTGCGCCGGGGCACCGACCGCGAAGAGCCGCCCCTTGAACCCACCCGCGGCCATGTTTCGGGCCAGGACGGAGGTTTCCGGCACCGACGGATCGGCCACCAGCACGACGCTGCGTGGCCGGAACAGGGCGCTGTCACGGAATGCCCCGGTGGGGCCGAGGGGAAGCAGATTCGGCACGGTGCAGTGCACCCTGAATGCCCCGGCCTCAGCCCGCAACTGGACATGCGCAGATCGCCTCGCGCACGGCCTGCCTCGACAACGATGCAATCACCGCATTTGGCCCGACCGAGCCGGGCCGGAGCGGAAGGAAGGCATCCGGATGCCGAGCGCCAGGGACCCTATTCTCTTGCTGCACCGGCAGCCGGCTGACAGGCGGAATCGCCCGTCAGGCGTCCGGCGCGGGGGCACTCAGTCCCGCGATGCCCGGTGCCGGCCTCAGGCCACCACCCTCCGGTAGAGATGCCAGGTGGCATGGCCCAGGATCGGCATCACCACCGCCAGCCCGACGAAGAACGGGATGCAGCCCAGCAGCAGCCCCCCGGCCACGATGAGCCCCCACAGCGCCATCGGCCCCGGACTGGCCAGGCAGGCGCGCAGCGAGGTCTGAATCGCCGTCCCCAGGCTTGTGTTGCGGTCCAGCAGCAGCGGGAAGGACACGACGGTCAGGGCCAGCACGAGCAGGGCGAAGAGGAACCCTACGGCATTGCCGATCACGATCAGTCGCCAGCCTTCGGGCGTATCGAGGAGATCGCGCGCGAAGCCGCCGAGGGTCGAGGGGCCGAGCTCGCCCAGGGTCATGCGATAGATCGACTGCGCCGCGAACAACCAGGCGACGAAGATCACCGCCAGCATGATGCCCAGCGCCGCGATCGTGCCGATCGCCGGCGAGCGCAGCACGTCGAACGCGTTGAGCCAGGAGACGGCCTCGCCGCGCTCCCGCCGCCGGCTGATCTCGTAGATGCCCAGCGCCGCCACGGGGCCCATCAGCGACAGGCCCGCGACCATCGGATAGAGCAGCGGAAGCACATCGCCGCCCCAGGCAGCGCGTGCCGCTACCAGGCCGACCAGCGGATAGATCAGGCCAAGGAAGAGAAGCTGGGTCGGAATCGCCAGGAAGTCGTCCACGCCCCTGGCAAGCGCATCGCGGATGTCAGCCAGGCCGATCCGCTGCACTGCGGGCTGGTCCACCCGCACCGCCGGGCCGGTCGTCGTCCATGCATTCGCCATCTGTCCGCTCCCTCGGGAACAGCTACGCCGCGGGGACCGAAGGCGGGCTCGTCTGCGCGTCCTGCCGGGGCGCGCCAGGCGGGCGGCGCCATCGGACACCGCCATCCCACGGAGCTAGGCGCTCCACCCTGTCCTCGCTGGTAAGAGCTGCGTGACCGAGCCTTCCCGCCCGTGCCCGCCGGGCCGCGCCGACCTCGGGGAACAGGGGATGGGCAAGTGACGGGCCGGGCCGTAACCTCGCCGCAGACAGGGGCGGGTTGCCGCAGCACGGGCCGGGCTCAGGCGCGGATGGCACGGCGATATCGCCCACCTGCCTTGGCAGGATGGCATCGAGGGAGGCGGCGATGGCGGGGGATACGAGGCTCGATCCGGAGATGCGGGCCTTCAACGCGATGATGGAGGAGCGCGCCGCCGGCCTGCCACCGATCCGCCTGACGCTGCCCTTCGACGAGCCTCGCGCGCTGACCGAGGCGCTGAACCTGCCGCTCTCGGAAGGCGGGCCGGCGATGGCCGAGAGCGGCGATCGCTGGCTGCCGGTGCGCGGGCGCCGGCTGATGTGCCGCTTCCACCGTCCGGCGGCTGCGGGACCGCTGCCGGTGCTCGTCTATATCCATGGCGGCGGCTGGGTCTGGAACAGCGTGGACACCCATGACCGGCTGATGCGCGAATACGCAGCCGCCGCCGGCTGTGCCGTGATCGGACCCGACTATGCATTGAGCCCCGAGGCCGCCTTTCCCCAGGCGCTCGAGGAATGTGCCGCTGTGCTGCGCTGGGTCGCGACGGAGGGCATGGCCTGGGGCCTCGATCCCACGCGCATCGTGCTCGGCGGCGACTCGGCGGGCGCGAACCTGGCAGCCGGCGTGGCGCTGATGCTGCGCGACGCGGGGACGCCGCCGCCGCTGTGCGGCCTGCTGCTGAACTATGGTGTCTTCGACTCGCGCCTCGACACGCCGAGCTATCGGGAGTTCGCCACGGGCTACGGGCTGACGCGCGAGCGGATGGAATTCTACTGGCGCTGCTACGCACCGCGCGAGGCCGACCGCGCCCATCCCTACGCCGCGCCGCTGCGCGCGGATCTTGCCGGCCTGCCGCCCTGCCTGGTGCAGATCGCCGAGCTCGATGTGCTGGCCAGCGAGAACCACGCCATGGCCGAAAGGCTGCGCGCCGCCGGCGTGCCGGTGACGGCGGAGACGTTCCCCGGCACGGTGCATGGCTTCCTGCGTGCCCTGGGCCATGTGGCGGTGGCGCGGCGGGCGGTGACGCAGGCAGCGGACTGGCTGCGCGCACGGCTCGGCTGAAAGGCGTCCCGCGGCGCAGCGGCCTCGGCTCCGTGCCGGCCCCTGACGCTGGCCGCCGATGCCTGGCGGGCCGCCAGGCTCAGGCCAGGGAGCGCACCATGAAGAGTGCCCCAGCGCCGTAGCTGTCGAGCGCCGCCGGATCGCGCGGTGCGATCGGGCGAAAGCCGTGGCGTTCCCAGTAGCCGCCCTTGCCGGCGATGGCGACCAGCGTGGCAAGGGCGTAGCCCCGCGCTGCCGCGCCGGTGCAGAACTCGTGGAGCAGGCGCGCGGCATGGCCAAGACCGCGCGCTGCCGGCAGCACCGCGATGTCGTGGATATGCCAGGCTGCGGCTCTCGGCGGCAGGCGCCCGAGCAGCACATCCAGCGCGGGCGGACTCTCGGTGCCCCAGGGATGGGTCACCGCGTAGCCATGCAACGCGCCGACCTCGTCCGCGAGCACGCGGCACCCCCCGGGTGCCAGCGCCAGGCGCTCGGCGAAGACCTCCGGCCGCTCGGGATGGTCGGGGTGCAGTGCCTCGGCAATCGCTTCCACCATCGCCAGGTCGGAAGCACGCATCGGCCGCCAGCGCATCACGCTTTCACCTCCCGTTCGTCGTCCCGCGGCACCCGCGTGCCGAAGGCGCTCGGCCGCAGCCAGCACGCCTCGATACCGGCCGCGGAGCATGGACAGCGCGCGCCAGCCCTGCCGCGCCTGCCGCCAGAAGGTATCGCCGCGCCGTGAAGGGCGTATGGCGTGGCGCTGACCGCCAGTGCAGACATGATCGGCACCCGGCTCACCGCCGACGCGTCACACCGCGCGAGACCGGCGGCAAGGTGCGCCTCCGTCGCGGGCGGCCCTGTGCCCTGCATGGCTCTGGATAGCCCGCGGCAACACTACGTGCCAGTCTTCCGGGATGAGCGAGATCCGTCCCGGACGCCGCAACCTGATCACCGACGTCGCAGGCATCCTCGTGGGCAATGTCGAGGACCATCGCGTGCGCACCGGCGTGACGGTGGTGCTGCCCGCCTCCTGCTGCATCGCGGCGGCAGAGGTTCGCGGCGGTGCACCGGGCACCCGTGGCGTCACGGCGCTCGACCCCAGCAGCATCGTGCCCGGCCTGGATGCGATCGTGCTCTCCGGCGGTTCCATCTACGGGCTGGATGCGGCGGGCGGGGTCAATGCGGCGCTGGGCGCGCAGGGTCGGGGCTTCGTGTTCGGCGGCATAGCCGTGCCGCTGGTGGCCGGCGCCATCCTCTTCGATCTGGCCAATGGCGGCGACAAGGGCTGGGGCGACGCACCGCCCTACAATGCCCTCGGCCGCGCCGCGCTCGCCGCTGCCGGAGAGGAGTTCGCGCTGGGCAATGCGGGCGCGGGGCTTGGCGCCCGGTCGGGCGGGCTGAAGGGCGGCCTCGGCAGCGCCAGCACGGTGACGGCCGAGGGTTGGCAACTGGGCGCGCTGGTGGCTGTGAACAGCTTCGGCAGCGCGGTAATGCCGGGCACCGACCGCTTCTGGGCCTGGCCGCTGGAGATGGGCACGGAGTTCGGCGGCCTCGGCCCGCCGCCCACGGACTGGCGCGCCTCGCCAGAGATGCCGGCGCCGCCCGGCTTTGCCCTCGATCCGCTGGCCAACACCACCATCGCGGTGGTCGCAGTCAATGCGGCGCTGGACAAGGGCCAGGCACAGCGCCTGGCGATCATGGCACAGGACGGACTGGCACGGGCCATCCGCCCGATCCACACCCCCTTCGACGGCGACACGGTCTTCGTGCTGAGCACCGGCGCGATCCCCTTGACCGGCCCGGCCATGCTGGCCCGCCTCGGGCATCTGGCAGCGGATACGCTGGCGCGGGCCGTGGCGCGCGGCGTGTACCACGCGGAGACGCTGGGCGACCGGCCAGGCTGGCGCGACGCCCGGGCGCAGCCTCCGAAGGGCGCGGGCCGGCGCTAGAGCATTTCCCGTTCGCTCGGGCTCACGGCAGATGCCCCAGTTCCTCGTTTTCGCGAGCGTCTTCACCCATTCAGGTGCCTCCACCTGAATGGAACCTGGTCTAGGCGCCCGCCAGGGCCCGCTTTGCCACCTCCGCCAGATAGCGGCTCGCCACCGGCAGGATCGCGTCGTTGAAGTCGTAATGCGGGCTGTGCAGCTCCCGCCCCTCCTCCGCCGGGCCGTTGCCGATCCAGACGAAGGCGCCGGGCACTTCCTTCAGGAACCAGGCGAAATCCTCTCCCGTCATCGCCGGCGGCAGGTCACGGCGCAGCGCCGTCACCGCGCCGGCGGCCGCAGCGGCAAGGTCGCGCTCTGCCGGGTGGTTCACCGTCACCGCCACGCCACGCCGGATCGCCACCTCGGCGGTCAGGCCGAAGGTCGCGGCGACTCCCGCCGCGACACGGCGGACACCCTCCTCCAGCGCCTCGCCGGTCGCGTCGCTGAGCCAGCGCATGGTGCCCTTCAGCACCGCGCGCTGCGGCACCTGGTTCTGCGCCTCGCCGGCTTCCGCGATGGTCACGCTGATCACGCCGGCTTCCAGCGGGTCGAGATTGCGGGCCACGACGCTCTGCAGCGCGACGATGCAATGCCCTGCGCCCAGCATCGGGTCGCGCGTGAGATGCGGCAAGGCGGCATGGCCGGCATGGCCCTCGAAGGCGATCTCGAAGCGCGCGCCGGCGGCCATCACGGCGCTGTCATGCACGGTGACGGTGCCGGCTGGCAGACCGGGCCAATTATGCCAGCCAAAGATCCGCTCCATCGGGAAACGCTGGAACAGGCCATCCGCGATCATGGACCGCGCGCCGCCGCCGCCCTCCTCCGCTGGCTGGAACACCAGCCGGACAGTCCCGAACCAGGACGGGTCCGCCAGCAGCAGCGCCGCCGCGCCAAGCAGTGCCGCCGTATGCCCGTCATGGCCGCAGGCATGCATCACGCCAGGCACGGTGGAACGATGGGGCAGCGAGGGGTTCAACTCCTGGATCGGCAGCGCGTCCATGTCCGCGCGCAGCCCGACCGAACGGTTCGAGGCGCCGCCCGCTCCGCCGCGGCGGATGGTGCCGACCACGCCATGGCCGCCAACCCGCTCGACCACCTCCACGCCCATCTCACGCAGCTTTTCCGCGACGAAAGCCGCCGTCGGCGCCTCCTGCAGGGTCAGTGCAGGGTTGGCGTGCAGGTGGCGGCGCCAGTAGGTGAGACGGTCGGCAAGCGAAGGATTCATGCTTTGGGTGTAGATCGTGGCACTTTTTCGCGCCACCCTTACTGCGTGCGACCGTTGTTCTTACCGAGTCCCGCAGCCCCGTGATGCGCCCATCCTGCTCACGGCGGTTCCTGCGCCCCGTAACACTCCTCGTCTTGCTGCTGCTCTCTCTGGCGAGTCGCCTGGGCTTGGCACAGGAGCTGCAGACGCTGCCCTACCAGGTGGTGATCGAGCCGACCGACAACGCGGATCTGGACGCCGCGCTTTCCGCCGCTTCGCGCCTCGTCGGGCTGCAGGAGACGGCGCCGACCACCGCCTTCGGCATCGTCTCCCGTGCCTCGGAGGACCGCGAGCGCCTGGCCCGCGCGCTCCATTCGGAAGGCTACTGGGGCGGGTCGGTCCGCATCCTGATCGGCGGCCTTCCACTCGGTACCCCCGAGCTGGCGGATCGCCTTGAGGCGAGCGAGGAACGCCCGGTGCCGGTGCGCATCACCGCCGAGCCCGGCCCGCTTTACACCATCTCGACGGTGACCGTCCGCGCCGACACGCCCGCGGGGGCGGAAGCGGTGGCAGCCGTCACCAGCGAACCCTTCGGCCTTGCCCCCGGCGACCCGGCCGCGGCGGGACCCGTCCTGAACGCCGAGGAAAGCCTGCTCAACCGCCTGCGCGCACAGGGCCATCCCTTCGTCAGCGTGGTGCGGCGGCAGGCCATAGTGGACTACGATCGCCGCAGCATGGAGGTCGCCTGGCTTCTCGCCCCCGGGCCGCGCGCGGCCTTCGCCGCGCCGCAGGTGGCCGGGACGGAGCGCGTGAGCCCGAGCTTCCTCACCCGCTACGCCGCGCGTCTCGCGGGTGATACCTACAGCCCGGAACGGCTGGAGGCGGCACGCAAGGAGATCGTGGCGCTCGGCGCCTTCGCCTCGGTGCGCGCCGAGATCGGCGAGCGGCTGGACCCGCATGGCCGCCTGCCCGTGACCTTCACCGTCTCGGAACGGCCACGCCGCGCGGTTGGCGTCACGGCCGCCTACGAGACCAATTATGGCCCCACCTTCCAGGTCTACTGGGAGCACCGCAACCTCTTCGGCCGTGCCGAGCAGCTCCGGCTGGAAGGCGAAGTGTCACGGCTCGGCACCGGCGATGGCCTCTCCGACACCACCTACCGTGCCTTCGCCACGCTGCGCGCCCCGGGCCTGTTCGGCCGCGACCTGACCCTGATCGGTACGCTCGGCATCCTGAGCGAGCGGCTGGAGGCCTATGATCGCGATGCCTTCGTCGCCTCGGCGGTGCTCGAGCGCCGCCTGTCCGAGCGGCTGACCCTGCGCGGCGGCCCGGAACTCGACATCGGCCGGGTCGGGCCGCCCGAGGGCGACCTCCGGCCCTACCAGATCGTTGGCGTGATGTTCGGCGGCCGCTGGGACAGCACCGACAGCCTGCTCGACCCGTCCCGGGGCTGGCGGCTGAACGGCAGCATCACGCCGAGCTATGCCATCCGCGAGGGATCGCCCTTCGCCCGCCTGCTGCTCACCGCCAGCACCTATTGGGACGTGTTGGGGGACCGGCGCAGCATCCTGGCCACGCGCGGCTCCTTCGGCTCGCTGCTCGGTGCCGACCGCTTCGACATTCCGCAGCACCGGCGCTTCTTCGCCGGCGGCGGCGGCTCGGTGCGCGGCTACGACTACCAGTCCATCGGGCCGCGCAGTGCCAACGGAAGGCCGCTCGGCGGCGCCAGCCTGCTGGAGGCGAGCGCGGAATGGCGCCAGCGCGTCGGCGAGAGCTGGGGCGGCGTCGCCTTCGTCGATGCCGGCACGGTCGGCCCCGATTCCTTCCCGGACACTTCTTCGCTACGCGTCGGCGTGGGCCTGGGCGTACGTTACTATACGGCGATCGGGCCGATCCGAGCAGATGTGGCCCTGCCGCTGGTGCGCCAGCGGGGCTCCTCCGGCTACGGCATCTATATCGGCATCGGACAGGCCTTCTGACCGTGCGGTATCCCCGAATCCTGCTGGCCCTGCTGCTTGCTGTCGCGGCATTCGCGGTGGCAGCACAGGAGCGCGCCCATAGCCCCTCCTTCCTCGAGCGCCAGCTCGAATCGCTGGTGCCCGGCCTGCGGGTCGAGGGGCTGCAGGGCGCCTGGCGCGCCGCCCCGACCGCCGAGCGCATCACCCTGTCCGACTCGCAAGGCGTATGGCTCACCCTGCGCAATGCGCGGCTGAACCTCGCGCCGACGGCACTGCTGCGCGGTGTGTTGCGGCTCGAGGCACTGGAGGCCTCGCTGGTGCGCGTGGATCGCCTGCCGGTGGCGGAACCGGCACCGCCTGACACGGCAGCACCGCCGGCGAGCCAGGGCGGGGTACTGCCCACCTTGCCGGACCTCCCCGTGGATCTTTCGCTCGACCGGCTGGCGGTGGAGCGGCTGGAGCTCGACTCGTCGGTCCTGGGGCAGGCTGCGGCCTTCTCGCTGACCGGCAAGGCCACGCTGGAATCGGCGCGCCTGGCCGCCGAACTCGCCCTGCGCCGGCTGGATCGTCCGGGGAGCGCCACCGTCGACATCGCCCTGGCCCCGGCGGACGACAGGCTGAACGCGAAGATCGCCCTGCAGGAGCCCGAAGGGGGGCTCGGCCCCAGCCTGGTCGGCCTGCCGCAGCATCCGCTGTCGCTGGAGCTCAGCCTCGCCGGCCCGGCTGCAGGCGCCGATCTCTCGCTGCAGGCGCGACTGGGGCCCGATATCGCGCTCGATACCCAGGGAGTGGTCCGGGCGCTCGCCGACGGAAGCTATGGCGCGCGGCTCAACGGCGAGGCACGCGCCGCCCCGCTGCTGCCGCCGGATTACGCCACCCTCGCCTTCCCGGCACGCTTTGCGCTGGATGCCGAGCGGTCGGCCAATGGGCCGTTGTCGATCTCACAGCTTACGCTGGAGGTGCCGGCCGGCCAGGCCAGCGTCACCGGCGCGCTCGACCTGGAGCGCGAGGCTCCGGACCTGACGATCCGCCTGGCGCTGCAGGATGCCGCCCGGTTCGGCCCGCTGCTGCCGCAGGGCATGGCCTGGGAGGCCATGCAGGCGGAGGCCCGGGTCACCGGCACGCTCTCCGCCCCCGAGGTCAGGCTGGAGGCCGCGCCACAGGCCTTCGCAACCGGGATCCCGCAGGCCGATGCGGTGCTCGGTCCCAGCCCCACCCTGTCGGGCACTGCCGCCCTGCCGGGCCCTCACCTCGATATGGTACTCGCCGGGCAGGAGGGACGGCTGACCCTGGCCGGCTCCCTCGCCGATCCGATCGACGCGACGGCGCGACTCAGCCTGCCGCGGCTCGAGGTGCTCGGCGCCGGCTCGGAAGGAGCGCTGGAGGTGGTGGCGCAGGCGCAGGGCACGCGCACCGACCCGACCATCGCCGTCACCGCCCAGTCCGGCCGCATCGCCACGGCAGGCCGGACGCTGGAAGGGCTCACGCTCAATGCCCGCGTCGAATCCCCCGCGACCGCGCCGCGGGCCGAGGCGCAGATGGAGGCGAGGCTGGACGGACAGCCGGTCAACCTCGCGCTGCGGGGTCAGCCGGATGGCAGGCTGTTGCGGCTGGAGCAGGCGCGGCTGCAGGTCGGGCCCGCCGTGCTGACCGCCGCCGGCCTGCTCGACCCCGATGCAACGCTGTTCGACGGCACTGCCCGATTGGAGGCACCGACGCTGGCCCCGCTCGGGCCGCTTGCGGGGCTGCAGGGGCTCGAGGGGCGGCTGGATCTCCGCGCGCAGCTCGCCCCGCGTGACGGGGCGCAGGGCTTCGACGTCACCCTCGACGCCCCTGCTCTCGGCTATGCGGGGGTTTCGGGCAGGTTGCGCGCCACCGCCCAGGGCACGCCGCAGGCACTGGGTTGGGCGGTGCAGGCGAGCGCCGACCCGGGCGCGGTCTCGGCCCGCGGGCGGGTCGAGGCCGTGGAGCAGGGCCGACGGCTCGAGCTCGCGGCGCTTCAGCTCGAGGCCCAGGGCGAGACGGTCCGCCTCGCCGCACCCATGCGTGTCACGCTTGCGGCTGACGGCGGCATCACCCTGGGCGAAACGGCGCTCACCACCTCCTCCGGAGGACGGCTGCAGGCCTCCGGGCGTTGGGGGCCGGAGCGCGCGGACCTTACCGTCAACATCGCGTCCTTGCCCGCCGCCCTGGCCGGCCGCTTCCTGCCGGATGCGCAGCCCGAGGGCATGATCACCGGCCAGGTGCGGGTGACCGGACCGGTCGCACAGCCCGAGATGCGCGCGACGCTCCGTGGCAGTGGCCTCCGGCCTGGCATGGCATGGTCGCAAGGACTGCCGCCGCTCGGCCTGCGCGCCGAGGCGACGCTCAGCGGCCAGGCGGCGCAGCTGCGGACCGAACTGGACGTCGGACCGGCCGGGCAGCTGACCCTCGCGGCCCGGCTGCCGCAGGGCTTCGGCAACACGGCGCCCCTGGACGCATCCCTGGATGGCAGCCTGGCGCTGCAGCCGCTGGCCAGCCCTTTCCTTGCCGCCGGTGCCGACCGGGTGGCGGGCCGCCTGCAGCTCGCGCTGCGCGCCGGAGGCAGGCTGGACAGCCCGGAGCTCGGCGGCCGCGCTACGCTCACGGGTGGCGATTACCGCAACGCGGTCTATGGGGTGCGGATCAGCAATATCGACGGGACCATCACCGGCCAGGGCACGCGGCTCGTGGTCGAGCAGCTGCAGGGCCGCACTGCAGGCGGCGGCACCCTGGCCTTGCAGGGCGGCGTCGACCTCGGCGCACCGAGCATGCCGGCCGACCTGACGCTGACCGCGCGCAATGCCAGGCCGGTGGTCTCCGACCTCTTCACCACGACCTTCGACGCCGATCTCCGGCTGACGGGGCCGGCGATGGGCGACGGCCTCTTCGCGGGTCAGGTGAAGGTGCAGCGAACCGAGATCCGCATCCCGGACAGTCTTCCGGCCAGCGTGCCGACGCTGGACAATGTCGGGGTACGGGGCACGCCGCCGCCTGGAGCCACCCTCCCCCCCTCCGCGCAGCCGAAGGAGGCGAGCGCGCCGGCATCGCCAGCGCTGCCACCGATCCGGCTCGATGTCGGTATCACCGCGCCCGGACAGATCTTCGTCCGCGGCCGCGGCGTGGATGCGGAACTCGGCGGCGACCTGCGCATCGGCGGCACGCTGTCCCAGCCGGTGCCGCAGGGCGGGCTTACCCTCAGGCGAGGCACGCTGGATGTGCTGGCGCGGCGGCTCACCTTCGACCGCGGCAGCATCGATTTCGCCAGCGGCAACCTGGTACCGCAGCTGAACCTGACCGCCCGGGCCCAGGCGAGCACCACCAGCATCACCATTGCGGTGCAGGGCACGCCGACGGCGCCCGAGATCACCTTCTCCTCCTCGCCCGAACTGCCTCAGGACGAGATCCTGGCGCGGCTGCTGTTCGACCGGCCGACCAGCAATCTCTCGCCCTTCGAGATCGCCCAGATCGCGCAGGCGATCGGGCAGCTCACCGGCATCGGCGGCGGCGAGGGTGCGCTGGATCGGGTCCGCGGGGCGCTCGGGCTGGACCGGCTGGGGGTCGCCGGCGGCACGGAAGGCGACAGCCCGGCGGTGGAGGCCGGCCGCTATGTTGCGCCGGGCGTCTTCCTCGGTCTGCGGCAAGGGGTGGAAGGTGGCCAGACCGGCGTAGGCGTCGAGGTGGAGCTGACCCCCCGCCTGAAACTGGAAGGCCAGACCGCCACGGGCCGCGCAGGGGACCGGCTCGGCCTGACCTACGAATTCGAATACTGAGGCTGCCCTATCGTCAGGGCGTTGTTACCCTGGCGCTGCGCGTCCAGCGCCAGGGTGCCATGCGGGCAGCGGCGGGCCGGTTTCTCTTCCAGTAGATACTAACGCTCCTTATCTTCACGCAGGTGAGGATGAGCCTGATGCCAGATCCCTATGACACCGAGTTGTTGGTCCTGCTGAACGACGTGGCGCGCACCGTGCGCACGCTCGCCGACCGCCGTGCCCGCGCCCATGGCATGACGCGGGCGCAGTGGATGATCCTGTTCCGCCTGCGTTGCCATGACGGGCTGACCCAGCGCGAGCTGGCCCAGATCCTGGAAGTGGAGCCGATCACCGTCGGCCGGCTGGTTGATCGCCTGGCCGCTCGCGACCTTGTCGAGCGCCGGTCGGATCCCACCGATCGCCGGGTCTGGCGCCTGCACCTGACCGAGGCCGCCCTGCCTGTGCTGGCCGAAATCGATGCGACGCGCCACGCCTTCGAGGCCCAGGCGACGCGGGGCCTGACCGAGGCGGAGCGCGCCGCCACCATCTCCGCCCTGCTGAGAATGAAGTCCAACCTGTTAGCCGCGGACGCGGCGCCGGAGCTCTCCGACGAAGCGCCCGACGCAGCGGCCTGAAGGGGCCTTCCACCATGCCTGAAGGCTCCGTTCGCGTCTTCCGTGCCGGCCCTGACGAGACCGGCACCGCCCCACCCCGCCGGGACCTCCGTCGCTGGCTGCGGCCCATCCTGATGCTGGGCGGTGTCCTGGCCTTCATCGTCGCCGGCGGCGCGTGGTGGCTGCAGGGCGGCCGCTATGCCGGCACCGACAACGCCTATGTGCAAGCCGACAAGCTGCTGATCGCGACCGATGTCTCCGGCATCGTCCAGCGCATCGCGGTGCAGGAGGGCGAGCAGGTGGCGGCCGGCCAGGTGCTGTTCCAGCTCGACCCTGCGCCCTTCCAGCACGCCGTGGACGGGGCGCGCGCCCAGCTCGCCCAGACTGCCCTGACGCTCCGCGCCATGCAGGAGGACTACAGCCGCATCCAGCGCGACATCGCGGCGCAGGAAGCTGCGGTGCAGCTTGCGCAGGCACAGTTCGAGCGGCAGGCGCAGCTGGTGAACACCAATGCCGTCTCCCGCGCCGCCTACGATCAGGCGCGCTTCGGCCTGATGCAGGCGCAGCAGCAGCTCGCCGGCCTGCGCGCCGAGGCGGCGGTGCAGCTCGCCAAGCTCGGCGGAGAGGTCGAGGCGCCGGTCGAGCAGCATCCGCAGTACCTGCAGGCCCAGGCCGAGCTGGCCGAGGCCGAGCGCAAGCTGGCGCACACCACCGTGCGCGCCCCCTTCGCCGGCGTGGTGACGCAGGTGCCGCAGCTGCAGCCCGGCCAGTATCTCGCGGCCGCGACGCCGGCCTTCGCCCTGGTCTCCACCGGCACGGTCTGGGTGGACGCCATGCCGAAGGAGACGGACCTGACCTATGTGAGGCCGGGCGACCCGGTCACCGTGACGGTGGACACCTATCCGGGCCGCGTCTGGGAAGGCACCGTCGAGAGCATCAGCCCTGCCTCGGGTGCCACCTTCAGCGTGCTGCCGGCGCAGAATGCCAGCGGCAACTGGGTGAAGGTCGTGCAGCGCATCCCCGTGCGCATCCGCGTGGAGCAGCCAGAGGATGCGCCGCGACTGCGCGCCGGCATGAGCGCCGTGATCAGCATCGACACCGGGCATCAGCGGCATCTTTCGGACCTGATCCCCTGGATCGGCAATGACTGAACCAGGCGTCACGCCGCACCGCGGCCTGATCACCGTCTGCGCCATGGCGGCGACGCTGATGCAGGCGCTGGACGGCACGATCGCCAATGTCGCGCTGCCCTATATGCAGGGCAGCCTGGCGGCGACGGCCGAGCAGATCACCTGGGTGCTGACCAGCTACATCACCGCCGCCGCCATCCTGACTGCCCCGGTCGGCTTCCTGGCCACCCGCTTCGGGCGCAAATGGCTGTTCCTGGTCTCGGTCGGCGGCTTCACCCTGGCTTCCCTGCTCTGCGGCGCGGCGCAGTCGCTGGAGCAGATGGTGGTGTTCCGCCTGCTGCAGGGCGCCTTCGGCGCGGCCCTGGTGCCGCTCTCGCAGTCCACCATGCTGGACATGTACCCGCCGGAACGCCGGGGCCAGGCGATGGCGATCTGGGGCATGGGCGTGATGCTGGGCCCGATCCTGGGCCCGACGCTGGGCGGCTGGCTGACCGAGAGCTGGAACTGGCGCTGGGTGTTCTACGTGAACCTGCCCTTCGGCCTGCTCGCCTTCCTCGGCCTGCTGATCTTCATGCAGCCGGACCCGCCGCGGGAGAAGCGGAGCTTCGACTGGTTCGGCTTCGCCGCTCTCAGCCTTGGCATCGGCGCGCTGCAGATCATGCTCGACCGCGGCGAGCACAAGGCGTGGTTCGGCTCGACCGAGATCATCATCGAGGCGGCACTCAGCGTCCTCGGACTCTATCTCTTCGTCGTGCACATGATGACGGCCGAGCGCCCCCTGGTGCCGCCGCGCATGCTGCGCGACCGGAATTTCGTCGCCGGCCTGGGCGTGATGTTCGCGGTGGGCGCCATCCTCTTCGCCACGGCCGCGCTGCTGGCACCCTATCTGCAGACGCTTGGCGGCTACCCCGTCTTCGACGCGGGGTTGGTGCTGGCGCCACGCGGCTTCGGCACCATGATGGCAATGTTCATGGCGGGCCGGCTGGCGAACCGCATGGATCCGCGCCTGCTGATGCTCTTCGGCATCCTGCTGCTGGCCTGGACTCTCTGGGACATGACCTCCTGGACGCCAGACATCGCCATGCCCTGGCTCATCACCAATACGATCATGCAGGGACTGGGGCTCGGCTTCGTCTTCATCCCGCTGAACCTGGTCGCCTTCGCGACGCTCGCGCCTGCGCTGCGCACCGACGGCACGGCGCTGATCAGCCTGGTGCGCAACATCGGCAGCGCCATCGGCATCTCGGTCATGGCCTCCCTGCTGACCCGCAACACGCAGGTGGCGCATGCCGGCCTGGTCGAGCACATCACACCACTGAACCGGCTATTCCAGTGGCCCGCCATCGAGCAGTTCTGGAATACTGCAACCCCCGAAGGTGCGGCACGGCTGAACGAAGAGATCACGCGCCAGTCCAGCATCATCGCCTATGGCAACGACTTCTGGCTGCTGATGGTGCTGGCGCTCGGCATGCTGGCACTGCTGCCACTGATGCGCCGCCCGCCGCGTACCCCGGCAGCGGGCGTGGGACACGCGGCAATGGACTGAGGCGGCGGTCTGTTTCCGGACGCGGCCTCTTGCCCGAGAAGCCATGCCGCGTTCCCGTTGCACGGGACCGATCGCCGGCGGGGCACGCGCAATGCCTGAGGCGCAGTCTACCGCGATGCGTGTCCGCGCAATGTTGGCGGCCTCCGCAGGTCCTCTTCCCCCGCCGGAAGGCATATATCCTTCCTTGCGGCGCCCATGTCGCGTCCGCGGCCCGGCATGGCCGAGCCGCGGGGCGGCGGTCATGCCGCCGGGGGCGCTTCGCCCTTGATCTGGGTGCGGTGCATGATGCGCCGGGCACCGGCATCAAAGGGATCGCGCCGGTGCATGGTGCAGCGGTTGTCCCACAGTACCAGGTCGCCGACCCGCCAGCGGTTGGTCCAGCAGATCTCCGCCCTGGTGGCGTAGGACCAGAGCGTGTCGAGCAGCGCCTCGCTCTCCTCGAGCGGCAGGCCGTCGATATAGGCCAGCCGCCGCCGGCCGAGATAAAGCATGGACCGCCCCGTCTCCGGATGGCGGCAGACGAGCGGGTGGAGATGGCCAGGGGCGGCGCGCGGGTCGTCCGTCGGCGTCACCCCGGCACGCAGGAAGCCGCCGCTGTTGTAGGTGCCGTCATGCTTCACTCTGAGCCCGCCGAGCCGCGCCTGCAGTTCCGCCGGCAGGCCCTCATAGGCGGCGTACATGCTGGCGAAATGGGTGTCGCCGCCGACGGATGGGATCTCCTTGGCATAGAGCATGGAGGCCTTGGGCGGTGTCGGCAGGTAGGACATGTCGGTGTGCCACACTGCCTCGCCAGCCCCGAGGCTGCCGATGGGCTGACCGTCGGGCCCGAGCACGTTGGAGACCACGTAGATCTCCGGCCTGCCCTCGACGAAGCGGCGGCCGTTCTCCTGGATCGGCGCCCAGTCGAGATCACCGAAGCGGCGAGAGAACGCGATGAGGTCGTCATCGGAAAGCTGCTGCCCGCGGAACAGCAGCACGGAGTGGTCGAGCCAAGCCTGGTGGATGGCGGCGAAGGCTGCATCGTCGATCCGGCGCAGATCGATCCCCCGGACCTCGGCGCCGAGCGCGGCGCCGGTCGGCACCACCTCCATGCCGGTGGCGATTGCCAGGCTCATGCTCCACCTCCCCAGGACGAGTGCCGCCTTATACGCCTTTCGGGGCACGACATCTCCCCCCTTGGTGCAGGTCGACCGCCTCCTACGCGCTCGGCGCGCCCGCAGGAGGGTCCCTCGCCCGGCGTCACGAGCCGCCGTCTCCCACCTGGGCCGTGGCTGCAGCCCGACCCGGCGCTGCACCCCGAGGATGACGCTGGCAGTGGATGCCGGGCTCTTCCCGGCGCAAACAGCCAGGGCACGACCCTGATCGCCCTCGGATCCTCGGCAGCACCGCCCGGCACACAGGCGGCAGCCGGAGGGAGCAGCGCCTTTCCCTGGTCCGGCTTTCCGCGGGCATCGCGGGGTGTTACCCTATGACATCTGAGGGAAATCGTCACTTCATGTCATCCGCCACGACCGCCCGGGACAACCCCTCCGCCCGCGCCGAGGCGACCCGCACCCGCATCGAGGAGGTCGCTGAGCGGCTGTTCCGCAGCCTGGGCTACCAGAAGACCGCGGTTGCCGACATCGCCCGCGAGCTCGGCATGTCACCGGCCAACATCTACCGCTTCTTCCCCTCGAAGAGCGCGATCAACGAGGCGATCGCGGAACGCCTGCTCGGCGCGATGCGCGAGGAGATCGAGGCGATCGCCCGCGGGCCTGGCCACGCCTCTGACCGTCTGCGCCGTCTGCTGAGCACGCTGTTCGAACGCAAGCTCGAGGTCTTCTTCGCGGAGCGCCGGCTGCACGACATGGTGGCCGCCGCCATGGAGGAGCACTGGGGCGTCATCGAGCGCTATCTCGGCGCGGTGAACGGCGCGATCCGCCAGGTGCTGCAGGACGGGATGGAGGCCGGCGAATTCGCCCGGTCGGACCCGGAGGCGACCGCGCACACCATCATGCATGCCATGGTGCTGTGGAATCACCCGGCGCTGATGCAGCATTGCATCGCCCGCAAGGGGCAGCCGCCCGAGGAGCTGCGGGCGGAGCTGGCTGCGATGACGGAGTTCGTTCTGCGCGCGCTCCGTCCCTGATGGATTATGACTGACGATTGTTGACTTTCGTCAGTTACTGACCACAATGGCCTGCCGAGATGCTCGGAGGCCGCCATGCGTCCCGCCCTCCTCCTCCTCGCTTCACTGGCGCTCGCCGCATGCCGCGCCGAGAGTTCGCCCCAGCCCGCGGCCCGGTCCGATACCCCCAGGCCGGTCCAGGTCGCCGAGGTGCGCCTTGCTCCGGCCGAGGACCTGCACGCCTACACCGGTGTGGTCCGCGCGCGGCGGGAGGCCGATATCGGCTTCCGCGCCAGTGGCCGGATCACCGCAAGGCTGGTCGAGGTCGGCAGCCGGGTGATGGCCGGTCAGGTGCTGGCGCGGCTCGACCCGACGGACCTCGCCCTGTCGGTGCGCGC
>Ga0182748_1001810_pt1 | contig 20167 bp, 20 predicted proteins | sample eDN3rd37CKraftOP_FD_128877 | JGI IMG/M metagenome (GOLD analysis project Ga0182748, IMG submission 128877) | Enriched Organic Plus compost microbial communities from Emeryville, California, USA - eDNA 3rd pass 37_C Kraft OP (version 2) (version 2) ...
GACAATCTGGTGAAGGGCGCGTCCGGCCAGGCGATCCAGAACATGAACCTGGTGATGGGCTGGCCGGAAACCGCGGGCCTGGAGCAGGTCGCGCTGTTTCCGTGAATCGGTTGTTGCAATAACCTCGGGCGGAGCGCGCGTGCCCTTTTATCCCTCCCCCGCTTGCGGGGGAGGGTGGCGAGCGCGCAGCGCGAGCCGGGTGGGGGCATACGCGCTGGTGACTAAACCCCACCCGGCGCGCTAACGCGCGCCACCCTCCCCTTTCAGGGGGGGGATAAAAAGCGTCTGACGGAGAACGCCATGTTCGAGGTCGACAACCAGCCGCCGCCGCTCGAGAACTATAACTTGCTCGAGAGCGATACGGTCCTGCGCGAGGCGGTGACGCGGGAAGGAGCGGCTGACGCGCAAGGCGAACTTGCCGCGCTCGGCGCGACGCTGGGCAAGGCTGAAACCATCGAACTCGGCTTTGCCGCCAACCGCAATCCGCCCGTTCTCAAGAGCTTCGACCGTTTCGGTCATCGTCTGGACGAAGTTCAATTCCATCCGTCCTGGCACGCGCTGATGCGCATCGCCTGCGAGGCCGGCCTGCATTCGGGCCCCTGGGCGGAAGGCGCCAAGCCGGGTGCGCATGTCGCGCGCGCCGCCGGTACCTACATGCTCACGCAGGTGGAGAGCGGCGTCTATTGTCCCGTCGCCATGACCTATGGCTCGGTGCCGACGCTGCGCCAGGCGCCGGCCGTCGCCGCCGAATGGCTGCCGCGCTTGACCGCGCGCGCCTATGACGGCCGCTTCGTGCCGGCGCGCAAGAAGCGTTCCGCGCTCATCGGCATGGGCATGACCGAGAACCAGGGCGGCTCCGACCTGCGCAGCAATACCACGCGCGCCGAGCGGGCCTCCGACGGCACGTTCCGCCTGCACGGCCACAAATGGTTCATGTCGGCGCCGATGTGCGACGCCTTCCTGGTGCTGGCGCAAAGCCCGAAAGGCCTGAGCTGTTTCCTGATGCCGCGCTTCGCGCCGGACGGCAGCCGCAACGCGGTCCAGATCAACCGGCTCAAGGACAAGCTCGGCAACAAATCGAATGCTTCCAGCGAAGTCGAGTTTCACGGTGCCTATGCCGAACTGATCGGCGAGGAGGGACGCGGCATCCCGACCATCATCGAGATGGGCAACTACACGCGGCTCGACTGCTGCATCGGCTCGTCCGGCCTGATGCGCGCCGCGCTGGCGCAGGCCATTCACCACGCCCGCCACCGCACCGCGTTCCAGAAGAGGCTGGTCGATCAGCCGCTGATGACCAATGTGCTGGCCGACATGGCGCTCGAAAGCGAGGCGGCGGCCGCGCTCACCTTCCGCCTGGCGCGCGCCTATGACGAGAACGACGAGGCCGCGCTCGCGATCCGCCGCGTGCTCACGCCGGCGGCCAAGTTCTGGATCTGCAAGCGCACGCCCTACCTCGTCGCCGAGGCGATGGAGGTGCTGGGCGGCTCCGGCTATATCGAGGAATGCGTGATGCCGCGGCTCTACCGCGAGGCGCCGGTCAATTCGATCTGGGAAGGCTCCGGCAATGTCATGTGTCTCGACGTGCTGCGCGCGATGTCGCGCACGCCGAACATCGGCGCGGTGCTGCGGCACGAACTGGATGCCGGCGGCGATGCGCGTGTGCAGGCCTTTTCGGAACGGCTGCTGGCGCGGCTCGCCGCGCCCGAGCGCCATGACGAGGCGCAGGCGCGCGCGCTCACGCGCGACCTGGTGCTGGCCTTGCAGGCGGCGCTGCTCGTCAAGCACGCGCCGGCCTATGTCGCGGACGCTTTCTGCGCGTCACGGCTCGACGGCGAGGGCGGGGCGGCCTTCGGCCTCATGCCGCGCGCCGTGGATGCGCGCGCGATCGTGCAGAGGGCGGGGGCGCCGTAACCGTCATTCCGGGCGCGCGGCTTGGCGGCCGCGCCCCGGACTGACCGGATTTCACATCACCCCGAACACCGCCAGCGCCAGCACCGCCTGCGCGACGAAGCCGATGGCGAAGGCGAGCGTGCGCAGCACCGGGATGCCGAGCGCGTAGACCAGCGCATGCGCGAGCCGGGCCCAGAAATAGACCGCGCAGGCGGCCACGGTGGCCGGGCTCGAGCGCCCGAGCGCGTCGAGGATCAGCACCAGGCTCGCGAACACCACCAGGTTTTCCACCGCATTGGTGTGCGCGAAATAGAGCCGCTGCGCCCAGGCGGATTGCGGCTTGTCGTTGCGCGCGGGGTTGGCCATCGCGCCCATCAGGCCGCGCACCATGACGCGGTCGAGGATGTAGGGGACCCATAACAGCCCGGTCAGCACGACCGTCAGCGTCAGCCAGAACAGTTCCTTCGTCATCGCCTGCTCCCCGGCATTTGAGTGCCGGGAAGCTTAGGCGATGCGGGGCGCGCTGTCGCGGCCGTCCGCGCGCGGCGAACCGTTATTCCTGCGATTTGTACGAGTGGCGGTTGCAACGCGGCCGCCGGCGGTTGACCCTTGCCGGCGAAATCGGTGCGCGGCCCTTGTCTCGCTGCGGCCAGCCGTTAGAAGGGCGGCGGGCCGTCACGAGCGGCGAGTGCGAGATCAACATGGATTTGGACGAAAAACCCGCGGCCTTCGATGGCGCGCTGTTCCGCCGCGTGATGGGGCGCTTCGCCACCGGCGTCACGGTCATCACGGCCGAGGTGGAGGGCGGCGTGCGCGGCATGACCGCCAATGCCTTCATGTCGGGATCGCTGGCGCCGCCGCTCTGCATCGTTTCGGTGGGTAAAAAGGCGCGCCTGCACGGGACGCTGCAACGGATCGGGCATTTCGGCGTCAGCATCCTGGCGCAGGGGCAGGAGGCGATCAGCCGGCATTTCGCCGGGCAGGGCGTCGACCAGCCGGAACTGTTGTTCGAGCATATGCACGGGGTGCCGGTGCTGGCGGGCGTATGCGCCGCCATCGCGTCGATCGTCGAGGCGCAGCACGACTGCGGCGACCACACCCTGTTCATCGGCCGCATTGTCGGGCTGCGCGACGACGGCCGCCCGCCGCTCGTCTATCACGCCGGCAAATACGCCTCGCTGCATTACAAGGCGGCGGTCGGGCCCGATCAGGAGATCGATTTCTGGGAGCTAGAGCCCGACTGAGCGGGCGATCACGTAAAGCCCGACCGCGATCACGATGCCGGAGAAGGTCATCGAGAGCGCGTGCTTGTAGCCGGCGAGCCGGTGGGCGAGCTTGATGCCGCCCAGGCCGCCGAGCGCGCCGCCGACGACGAACAGGCCGGCGAGCGGCCAGTCGACGAGGCCGGACCAGGCATAGCTTGCCGCCGTGGTCAGGCCGAAGGCGGTCACCGCCACCAGCGACGAGCCGATCGCGTTGATCAGCGGCATGGCGGTGGCGCCGACCAGGCCGGGCACGATCAAAAAGCCGCCGCCGATCCCGAAGAATCCGGACAGCGCGCCGACCACGAATCCGGCGCCGATCAGCCAGGGCAGCAGCCGCGCCATGCTCTCGTAAGTGAGCGCAACGCCGGGATCGCCGCCGCTGCTGCGCGGCCGCATCATCAGCGCGCCGACCACGACCATCAGCACGCCGAACAGCATCAGGAGGCGTGTGCCGTCGACCATCTTGCCGAGCTGGGCGCCGGCGGCCGCGCCGACGATGCCGGCGAGCGCGAAGGTCGCCGCGCAGGGCCACTTCACGGTATGGGCGCGGGCGTGGCCCAACAGATTGGCCGCCGCGCTGGCGGCGACCGCGACGGCGCTGGTGCCGATCGCCACATGCGGCGAGGGCACGCCGACGACATAGACGAGCAGCGGCACCGCCAGGATCGAACCGCCGCCGCCGACGAGGCCGAGCGTGAAGCCGACCGCGCCGCCGGAGACGATCGCGACAAGATCATGCAACATCGCGGCGGGGCCGGCTGCGCGCGCGGCCCGCTCAGCGGAACAGCGCCGACAGCTTGCTGAGCAGCCCGCTCTGGACGGCGGACTGATCGCCGGCCGGGCGGCCGGGGCTCGCCGAGGTCGGCAGCCCGGCGCGTTTCCAGGCTTCGATGCCGCCGCCGAGCAGGTAGACGTCGCAATTGCCCGAAACGGCGGCGAGGCGGCGCGCGTTCATGTTGGTGCGCGCACCCGACTTGCAATGATAGATCAGCACGGTGTCGCCGGGGCGCACCGGATGGCGGGCGTCGATCTGCGACAGCGCGTGATGGCGCGCGCCGGGAATGTTCTCGTGCGCGTGCTCGTGCGTCTCGCGGATGTCGATCAGCACGGCGCCGTCACGGATCAGTTCGGCGGCGCGCGCGGGCGTAATGCTCTCAAGCTTGCTCATCGTTTCGTTCCTCGGGTTTTGGTGGCGGGCGGTTGTGGCCGTGCGTTCACGGGCAGTAGATGTCGCGCAGCAATGCGAGCAGGCGGAGCGCATTGGCATCGGCGACATGATAGAAAACGTTCTGCGCGTCGCGCCGGGTGCCGAGCAGTCCGTCCTCGCGCAACTTGGCGAGATGCTGCGACAGCGCCGACTGGCTCAGGCCCACGGCATCGGCAAGCTCGTTCACGGACATTTCACGCCGCAGCGACAGCCGGCACAGAATCAAGAGCCGGTGCTCGTTGCCGAGCAGCTTGAGCAATTTGGCGGCGGCCGCCGCCTTGCGCTCGAGCTCGACCAGGCCAATATCGTCTGGAGCCGGACCGCACAGCGTTTCTTGTGTGGACATAAGAGCTTACCGAAACCGTCGTAATTTAGATGTTGCTAATATTAGTGATCGCTAATATATGTGTCAAGTCAATTCGAGGGAGGTTGCGATGACCAAGGCCGCCAGGATCGAATCCGCCAAGCCCGAAATCCGGGCCTTTTTCGACGAGCCGACCAATACCGTGAGCTATCTGGTGTGGGATCCCGCGACCATGGACGGCGCGGTGATCGATCCCGTGCTCAATTTCGACCATCGCAGCGGCGAGGCGACGGTGCAGGCGGCCGACGCCATGCTGGCGGAGGCCGAGCGCCTCGGCGTCAAGATCGGCATGGTGCTCGAAACCCACGCCCATGCCGACCACCTGTCGGGCGCGCCCTATATCAAGCTCAAGACCGGCGCCAAGATCTGCATCGGCGAGCATATCCGCGACGTGCAGCGCATCTTCCGGCCGGTGTTCAATGCCACCGACGTGTCGGGCGACGGCTCCGAGTTCGACCACCTGTTCAAGGACGGCGAGCGCTTCAAGATCGGCAGCATGGAGGCCGAGGTGATCTACACGCCCGGCCACACGCCGGCCTGCGTCTCCTATCATGTCGGCGACGCGGTGTTCGTGGGCGACACCATGTTCATGCCCGATTACGGCACCGCGCGCGCCGATTTCCCCGGCGGCGACGCGCGCACGCTGTACCGCTCGATCAAGCGCATCCTGTCTTTGCCGAGCGAGACCCGGCTGTTCATGTGCCACGATTACAAGGCGCCCGGCCGCGACAGCTATGCCTGGGAGACGACGGTGGGCGAGGAACGGGCGCGCAACGTGCATGTGCACGAGGGCGTGACCGAGGACGAATTCGTCGCCATGCGCGAGGCGCGCGACGCCAAGCTCGCGGCCCCGCTGCTGCTGTTGCCCTCGATCCAGGTCAATATCCGCGCCGGAAAATTCCCGCCCGCGGAGGCCAACGGCGTGCGCTATTTGAAGGTGCCGGTGAAGCTGGCGTCGTGACGACGCGCAGCGATGGCCGTGTTTCCCGCTCGCGGCCGATAGACGACGCCGCTCGGGCGGCGGCCCGCGCTCATCCGGCCACGGCCTGGCGCACCGGCGCGCCGTGGGTGTGCGGGATCTTGTCGGCGAAGACCTCGATGAAGTGGTCGGGCTCGTTCGAGCCGGGACGCCGGCTCAGGGCCTCGTCCATGTAATGCGCCGAGGCCGGATCGGCGACGACGCGCGCCATGATGCGGCGGTAGCGGCGCAGGAGCGTGACCCATTGCGCGGCCGTCCTGAGGAAGTCGAAGGCGCGCCAGGGATAGAATAGCAGCGGGTTGACGACCGGCAGGCCGGGGCGGCGCTGGGTGCGCAGCTTGCGCCGCACCAGCCCGAATTGCAGCGGATGCACGCCCTCGATGCGCGCCGAGCCGGCAAAGATCGTCATGGCATCGAGGATCTTGCGCGGGTTGAGGCCGCTCGCCACCGCGCGGCGCAAAATGGTCTCGACATGCTCGTCGGTATAGTAGCGCGCCCAGGCCTGCCGATAGGCCTGCATCCATTCGTCCTTCGACATGCGCGGATGCGCGGTGCAGGCATGCTCGAGATCGTATTTGTTCATGTCGGGGTCCATCGGCACCCCGCGCAGCGCGAGGGTCTTGTGGTCCTCCGAGCCGGGCAGGGGCGTCAGGTAGAAGAACTCCAACAGGTCGATCGGCAGTTCCTTCTTGATGATCTCGATGTCGCGCGCGATCGTCTCCGGCGTGTCGGTGGGGAAGCCGAGGATATAGCCGGCATAGGTCATGACCTTCTCGCGCCGCCAGGCCAGCAGCATTTCGCGGTATTCCCAGATCTTGTTCTGCCGCTTCTTGGTGCCCATCAGCGATTCCGGGTTGATGTTCTCCAGCCCGATGAACACGGCATTGCAGCCGGCGCGCGCCGCCTTCTCGATGAAGCCCGGAATGCGGTGGCACAGCGTATCGACCTGCAAAATGAGGCGGATCTTGAATTTCTCCCGCTCGCGCAGCACGATCAGCCGGTCGAGAATGGCTTCCCAGTTGCGGTTGCGGGCGAAATTGTCGTCGGTGACGAAGAACCGCGTCACGTTCTGCGCGGCATTCGCGCGCACGATGGCCTCGACATCGTCGGCGGTGCGATAGCGCGACTTGCGGCCCTGAACATTGATGATGGTGCAGAAGCTGCACTGGAACGGGCAGCCGCGCCCGGCGTCGAAGCTCGAGTAATGGCCGGCGACGCGCGTCACCACCTCGCGCGGCAGGATCGGCGGCGTGGCGGCGTCGAGGCCGGGCAGGTCGTTCATGTAATTGTAGATCGGCCGCAAGGCGCCGGCATCGGCATCGCGCAACAAAGCGGCCATGCGGCCTTCCGCCTCGCCGGCGAACAGCGAGATGCCGAGGCCGAGCGCCTCCCGCAGGTCGGCGGGCAATTCGGGCAGCATCGCCAGGCAGCCGGCGACATGAAAGCCGCCGATCACGACGGGCACGCCTTGCGCGCGGAATTGGCGGGCAAGATCGAGCGCGCGCGGAAACTGATTGGACTGCACGCCGACGAAACCGACGAAGCCGCCGCCGGCCGCGCGGATGCGGCCGACGGTCTTCTTCACGTCGATGACCGTGTTTCCTTCGTCATGGGCTTCGATGACGATGTCGACATCGGGGCCGAGCACCCGCTCGCGCGCGCATTCGGCGATGAGGCCATGCACGCTGGCGAGACTGTTGGACGGGATGGTGGTGCGCCGCCACTGCACGACATAGCCGTCGTCGTCGTAATGCGACGGCTTGATCAGCACGATCCTGAAGGTGCGTGTCCCCATCGCAGCCCCGCCTTCGCCCGACCGGCACGGCCAGTGTGCACGCGCGGGTCGCGCGGTGGAACCGCAGCAGGATACCGTCGATGTGGAAACAGTGGGCGATGCCGCGCCGGCGTCAGGTCCAGCTCTTGAACCTGACGTAGGAGCCGGGCGCGTCCTCGAGCGGCGCGAGCTTGCCGCCGCCGATGGCGCGCGCCGGCACGGTCGCCGGCGCGTGCGCCTCGAGCCAGGCGAGCCAGTCGGGCCACCAGGAGCCGGGGTGTTCGGTGGCTTGCGCCAGCCAGGCCTCGACGTCGTCGCCGGAGGGCGCGGGGCCGGTCCAATACTGGTATTTGGGCTTGCCCGGCGGATTGATCACGCCGGCGATGTGACCGGAACCCGCCAGCACGTATTTGACCTGGCCGCCGAAATAGCGCGAGCCGTGCAGCACCGATTTCGCCGGCGCGATGTGGTCCTCGCGCGTGGCCAGATTGTAGATCGGAACCTTGACCTTGGAGAGGTCGAGCTTGACGCCCGCGATCTCCATCTCGCCCTTGGTGAGCTTGTTGTCGAGATAGCAGTTGCGCAAATAGAACGAATGGTTGGCCGCCGGCATGCGCGTGGCGTCCGAATTCCAATACAGAATGTCGAACGGCAGCGGAGCCTTGCCGCGCATGTAGTTGTTGACGATGTAGGGCCAGATCAGGTCGTTCGAGCGCAGCATGTTGAAGGCGTTCGCCATGCGCGAGGCCTCCAGGTAGCCCTGGCTCTTCATGTGCGCTTCGAGCTGCTTGATGCGCTCCTCGTCGACGAACACCATCAGGTCGCCGGCATAGGTGAAGTCCACCTGCGCCGCGAAAAAGGTCGCCGACACCACGCGGCTCTGCCGCTTGGCGGCGAGATAGGCGAGGGTGATCGAAAGCAGCGTGCCGCCGACGCAATAACCGATCGCATGCACCTTCTTCTCGCCGGTGACCGTCTTCACGGCGTCCATCGCGGCGACGACGCCCTCGCGCATGTACTGCTCGAAGCTCTTCTCGGCGAGATGCTCGTCCGGATTGACCCACGAGATCACGAACACCGTGAGCCCGTTGTCGACGCACCATTTGATGAAGGATTTTTCCGGCGTCAGGTCGAGAATGTAGAACTTGTTGATCCAGGGCGGCACGATCAGGAGCGGGACCTTGAGCACGTCCTCGGTGGTCGCCTGATACTGGATCAGTTGCATGAGGTCGTTCTGGAAGACGACCTTGCCGGGGGTGAGGGCGAGGTTGCGGCCGACTTCGAAGGTGGAGGCGTCCGACTGCCTGATCTTGAGATGGCCTTCGCCGGCCTTTATGTCCTCCGACAGCATGTGCATGCCGCGCACGAGGTTCTCCGCGCTCGACGCCAGCGTCTCGCGCAGCAGCTCGGGATTGGTGAGCACGAAATTGGAGGGCGAGATCGCATTGGCGATCTGGCGTACATAGAACTCCGCCTTCTTGCGCGTGCGCTCGTCGAGATTGGCGTCCTTGACCAGCCGCTCGGCCCATTGCGCCGTGAGCAGATAGAGTTGCTTGAGGAAGTCGAAGAACTGGTTCTGCGACCATTCCGGGTCGGCGAAGCGCCGGTCGCGCGGATCGGGCACCGCCACCGGACCGGCTTCCTCGCCCGCCAGGCGCTTCGCCATGTTCGCCCACAGGTCGAGATAGGCACGGCCGAGGTTGCGTTGCAGCTCGATCGTGCGCTGCGGGTCGGACAGCCAGTAATCGACGACCTGGCCGACGGTCTTGACCATGTCGGCGAAGTCGTCGCCGACGTCGGGTTTGATGCGGCCTTCCTCGCGCGGCTTCATATAGGCGGCGAGCGCCTTGCCGCCTTCCTCGACCAGGCGCGCCAGGTTACGGGCCAGCGCCTCGTAGTCGATCGCCGTCGGCCGGGGGGCGCCGGTTGCCGTACTGCCGGATTCTTTACTCCCGATTTTTGCCGGGTCGATTGCAGGCGTTTCCATCCGCATTTCCGTCGGTCCCTCGCCCGAGAGGTGGTCCGGACCGCGCCCCACCGCAAGGTGCATATCAGCGCAGGATAGGGTGAAGCGGCGCCCGGCAGCGGCGTCTCGCCCGACCATGCTGCAGCCATAATAGCCGGCTACCCGGCTTATGCTATAATTCATTGAGTCTGCGACGATTTCCCGTCCCATTCCACAGGTTATGCGGCGTATGCGGAAAGCCCCGATCCGAACCGCGGTGTTGGCGCTGGCGAGCGTCATGGCCGGCGCCTTGGCGCTTTCCGGCTGCGGAACCGGGCCGGCGATGGAGCAGTTGCCGCCGGCTCTCGGCGGCCTGCCGGCGGGGGCCCCGGCGCGGCCGGCCACGCCCTATCAATACCCGGCCGTCCACGACATGCCGCCCCCGCGCACGACCCGTCCGATGACGGAGGAGGAATTGTCCAAAGCCGAAAAGGAACTGCAGGCCGCCCGCGACCGCCAGGAAGCCCGCGAGGGCAGGGGTAAGGCGCCCGCCGGGGGGAATGGGTCACGCCCGGCAACGAAAAAGCGGCCGGCGGCGACCAATAGCGGTCAGAGCACTGGCGCAAAGACCAGCCCGTGATAAAAGCCAGCCGGGGTAACGCCTGCCGGCTGGAAAGGGCAGCCAGCGCAACGGTCCCGCCGGGGCGGGGCCGGCTTCGCGCGAGGCAGAACCGAGGCGACTTGAAGGTCTGAAGACGATGGAAGAGTTTTACCGCATCCGCCGCCTGCCACCTTACGTGTTCGAAGAGGTGAACAAGGCCAAGGCGAAGGCCCGCAACGCGGGCGCGGACATCATCGACCTGGGCATGGGCAATCCGGACCTGCCGGCGCCGGCGCATGTCTTGGACAAGCTCAAGGAAACCCTGGGCAAGCCCCGCACCGACCGCTATTCGGCCTCGCGCGGCATTCCCGGCCTGCGGCGCGCCCAAGCCGCCTATTACGAGCGCCGTTTCGGGGTGAAACTCAACCCGGAAACGCAGATCGTCGCCACCCTCGGCTCCAAGGAAGGGTTCGCCAACGTGGCGCAGGCCATTACCGCGCCCGGTGACGTGGTGCTGGTGCCGAACCCGAGCTACCCGATCCACGCCTTCGGATTCCTGATGGCGGGCGGCACCATCCGCTCGGTGCCTTCGGAGCCGACGCCGAACTTCTTCCATACGCTCGAGCGCGCGATCGTCCACTCGATCCCCAAGCCGATCGCGGTGGTGGTCTGCTATCCGGCCAATCCGACCGCCTATGTCGCGAGCGTCGATTTCTACAAGGACCTGGTCGCCTTCGCGAAGAAGCACGAAATCCTGATCCTGTCCGATCTCGCTTATGCGGAAGTCTATTTCGACGACAACCCGCCGCCGTCGCTGTTGCAGGTGCCAGGGGCGATGGACATCGCCATCGAATTCACCTCGATGTCGAAGACCTTCTCGATGCCGGGCTGGCGCATGGGCTTCGCGGTCGGCAACGAGCGCATCATCGCGGCGCTGGCGCGCGTGAAGTCCTATCTCGACTACGGCGCCTTCACCCCGATCCAGGTGGCGGCCACCGCCGCGCTCAACGGCCCGGACGACTGCGTCCGGGAGATGCGCGACATCTACAAGCGCCGGCGCGACGTGCTGGTGGAAAGCTTCGGCCGCGCCGGCTGGCACGTGCCGAGCCCGCGTGCCTCGATGTTCGCCTGGTCGCCGATCCCGGAGCCGTTCAGGAGCCTCGGCAGTGTGGAGTTCTCCAAGCTTCTGGTGGAGAAGGCCGACATCGCGGTGTCCCCGGGCATCGGCTTCGGCGAATATGGCGAGGGTTTTGTGCGTATCGCGCTGGTCGAGAACGAGCAGCGCATCCGCCAGGCCGCCCGCAACATCCGGCGCTTCTTCGAGAACGCGCCGGAACAGCTCCACAACGTCGTCCCGCTCGCCAACCGGCGCTAGCCTCTTACTACGGATTTTCCATGGTCGCGCCGCTCGCGCATGATCCCGAACCGCGGGAACCGGCTTCCCGCCTTCGCGAAGCCCGTTTCGGCGGGCGAAGCAAGGTCGGATAGGGTCATGCGCCAACAACCGCTGAGGGTGGGTATCGCCGGATTGGGCACGGTCGGCGCCGCCTTGATCGCCCAGGTGCTGCGCCGGCACGACGCGCTCGCCGCCCGTTGCGGGCGCGGTATCGAAATCGTCGCCGTCTCCGCCCGTTCGCGGGGCAAGGACCGCGGCGTCGATCTCAAGAAGATGAAATGGTTCGACGATCCGGTCGCGCTCGCGCGCGCGCCCGAGATCGATGCGTTCGTCGAGCTGATGGGCGGGGCCGGCGATCCGGCCAAGGCCGCGGTCGAGGCCGCGCTCGCCGCCGGCAAGTCGGTGGTCACCGCCAACAAGGCGCTGCTCGCCAAGCACGGCGTCAAGCTCGCCACGCTGGCCGAGAAGAACGGCGTGGCGCTCAATTTCGAGGCGGCGGTCGGCGCCGCCATTCCGATCGTGAAGACCTTGCGCGAAGGGCTTGCCGGCAACCAGGTCGAGCGCATCTACGGCATTCTCAACGGCACCTGCAATTACATCCTCACCCGCATGGAGCAGGAGGGCCTGCCGTTTGCCGAATGTCTGGCGGAGGCGCAGCGGCTCGGCTACGCGGAGGCCGATCCGACCTTCGACATCGAAGGCCACGACACCGCGCAGAAGCTCGCGATTCTGGCGTCGCTCGCTTTCGGCACCAAGGTCGACGAGAGCGCGATCTATGTCGAAGGTATTTCCTCGATCCAGCCGGCCGACCTCGCCGCCGCCGACGAGCTCGGCTACCGCGTCAAGCTGCTGGGTGTCGCGGTGAAGACGCCGAAAGGCATCGAGCAGCGCGTGCATCCGACCATGGTGCGCAAGGACGCGCCCATCGCGCAGGTGATGGGCGTGACCAATGCGGCGACGATCGACGCCGAAGGCATCAATCCCCTGACCCTGATCGGGCCGGGCGCGGGCGGCATGGCGACCGCCTCGGCGGTATTGTCGGACATCGCGGACGTGGCGCGCGGGCTGCGCGTGATGCCGTTCGGCCGGCCGGCGGCGCTGCTCTCGAGCGTGCGCAAGGCGCCGATGCAGCGCCACGAAGGCGGCTATTACATCCGCCTGGAGGCGCGCGACAAGCCGGGAACCGCGGCAACGATTGCCACGCGGCTGGCCGAGCAGGAGATTTCGCTGGAATCGATCGTGCAGCGCCATCCCAAGGGCGCCGCCGGCAGCCGGACCAAGGGGGGCTCGGTCCCCGTCATCCTTATTACCTATGCGACCACAGAGGACGCCGTGCGCAAGGCCCTTGCCGCGGTGGGGCGCGATAGGGTGATCTCGGGCCGGCCGCAAGTGATCCGGATCGAGAAGAATTGATGCGCGTGATCCCGAAAGGCGGGAAGCGGTTTTCCGTCTTCGCGAAGCCCGTTTCGGCGGGCGAGGCAGAGTCGGAACGGATCGTGCGCGGGAAAGATTGACTGTTGCGGCCGGCGCCGTCGCCAAGGACGTCGCCGCGTGCTGCGTTGTTCGAGGGGAGCGATATCATGGGGTCCATCACCATCCAGCCCGACATGCTGCTGGAGCGCATTCTCAGCCTGGAGATCGTGCGCGTGACCGAGCGCGCCGCGGTGTCGGCGGCCAGGCTGCGCGGCCACGGCAAGGAGAAGGCCTCCGATCAGGCTGCGGTCGATGCCATGCGGCGCGAGCTGAACAAGCTGCCGATCGACGGCACCGTGGTGATCGGTGAGGGCGAGATGGACGAGGCGCCGATGCTGTTCATCGGCGAGAAGGTCGGCAACAAGAACGGGCCCAAGGTCGATATCGCGGTCGATCCGCTGGAAGGCACCACGCTGTGCGCCAAGAACATGCCGGGCGCCATCGCCACGCTCGCCATGGCCGACGGCGGCACGCTGTTGCATGCGCCGGACTGCTACATGGACAAGATCGCCATCGGTCCCGGCTACCCGAAGGGCACCATCGATCTCGACGCGCCGCCGGAGGAGAACATCCTCTCGCTCGCCAAGGCCAAGGGCGTGAAGCCCACCGAAATCACCGCCATCCTGCTCGACCGCCCGCGCCATGCCGACATCATCGCCGCCGTGCGCAAGGTCGGCGCCGCCGTGAGCCTGATCAGCGACGGTGACGTGGCCGGCGTGATCCATTGCGCGGAGCCCAAGACCGGCATCGACATCTATCTCGGCATCGGCGGCGCGCCGGAAGGCGTGCTGGCGGCGGCCGCGCTGCGCTGCATCGGCGGGCAGATGCAGACCCGGCTCATCATCGATACCGAGGAATTGCGCGAGCGCACCTTGAAAATGGGCATCAAGGACCCGAAGAAGAAATACGAGATCGAGGACATGGTGAAGGGCGATTGCCTGTTCGCCGCCACCGGCGTGACGACCGGCCCCATGCTCTCGGGCGTGCGCTTCGGCAAGCAGGTGATCGAGACCGAGACGGTGGTGATGCGTTCGGTCACCGGCACGGTGCGCCGGGTGATGGCCGAGCACCGTCAGCTCGAGAAGTTTCACCTCGATTGAGCGGATGTCGGGCGCGCCGCGCTTTGCGCGGTCTTGGACGAGGGTTTGCATGAGGCGTCTGATCGCACTGGCGCTCCCGGGCGCACTTTTGGGCGCGTGTCTGGCCTTGCCGCTGCGCGCGGAAACCGCGCCCTCGCCGGAAACCATGCGTGCGGCGCAGGAACTCGCCGGCATCATGACCGGGGATTCGATCGCGCGGATGAGCCGGGCGCTCACCGCGCAGATCTGGCCCAATATCGAAGCCCAGTTCAAGGCCAAGGTCGATGCCGCCACGCTGGCGGAGCTGAAAACCGTGTTCGAGCAGTCGCTCGCCTCCTTCACCGGCCAGGTGATGAAGGATGCGCCGTCCATCTATGCCCGCAATTTCACCGCGCAGGAATTGCGCGACATGATCGCGTTTTACCGGACGCCGACCGGGATGAAGGCCTTGCAGGTCATGCCGAAGGTCATGGCCGACGTGTCGGCGCAGCTGGCGCCGCACGTGAATGCCTTTCGCGGCGACCTCAACGCGCGCATCGAAGCCGTGATGGCCAAGCACGGCTACAAGCAGCACTGAGCCGGCATCCGGCCGGCCTGCGGCGGCCTTGCTGGCGCGGCGGCTCGGCTTCCGCCACAATCGCGCTTTCTTCTGACCCGCGATTCCCGGCGGACCGAGGGGGCCGCGCAGCAGGCTTGGGACGATGACGGCATCGGCGGCGGCATTGAAAGCGACGGAGCGTTGCTTCCTCGGCGTGGAGAAGTCCGCGACCGGGCGCGCCTGGCGCGACCGCCTCGACGCGCGCGGCCAGGCGCGCGCGCTGGCGATCGCGCAGCGGCATCATCTGCCCGAACTGCTGGCCCGCGTGCTCGCGGGCCGCGGCGTGGAGGCGGACGAGGTCGAGGCCTTTCTCGACCCTTCCATCCGGCGGCTGATGCCCGACCCGCATACGCTCACCGACATGGAGGCGGCGGCCGCGCGCCTCGCGCACGCGGTCATTCACGGCGAAAGCGTCGCGATTTTCGGCGATTACGACGTGGACGGCGCGACCGCCTCGGCGCTTCTGTGCCGTTACCTGCGGCAATGCGGGCTCGACCCGCATGTGCATATCCCGGACCGCATCTTCGAAGGCTATGGCCCGAATGTCGATGCCATCCGCGCCTTCGCGCAGAAGGGCGTCAAGCTCCTGATCACCGTCGATTGCGGCACGACCAGCCACGCAACGCTGGCGGAAGCGGGCAAGCTCGGTCTCGACGCCGTGATCATCGACCATCATCAGGCCGACGAAGAGCTGCCGCGGGCGGTGGCGATCGTCAATCCCAACCGCGCCGACGATCTGTCCGGCCTCGGCCATCTCGCGGCGGTCGGTCTCGTGTTCCTGACGCTGGTGGCGCTCACGCGCGCCTTGCGCGGGTTCGGCTTCTGGACCGGCGCGCGGCCGGAGCCCGATCTGCTGTCGCTGTTGCATCTGGTGGCGCTCGGCACCGTGGCCGACGTGGTGCCGCTCAAGGGATTGAACCGCGCCTTCGTCGCCAAGGGATTGATCGCGCTGCGCCGGCGCGAACATATCGGCGCGACCGCGCTGATGGATGCCGCGCGGCTGTCCGGTCCGCCCGAGGCCTGGCATCTCGGTTTTCTGTTGGGACCGCGCATCAATGCCGGCGGCCGTATCGGCCGCGCCGACCTCGGCGTGCGGCTCTTGCTGGAAGAAGACCCGAGCGAGGCCGCGCGGATTGCCGCCGAGCTCGACCGGCTCAACCGCGAACGCCAGCAGATCGAGCAGGCGACGCTGGCCGAGGCGGAAGCCGAGGCGCTCGCCGCGCTCGGACTGGAAGAGAAGGGCGCGGTCGTCGTCACCGCGGGGCAGGGCTGGCATCCGGGCGTGGTGGGCCTGGTCGCCGCGCGGCTGAAGGAACGCTACGGCCGTCCGGCCTTCGCCATCGCGCTCGAGCCGGGCGGCACCGGCACCGGCTCGGGCCGCTCGATCGCCGGCGTCGATCTCGGCCGCGCGGTACGCGCCGCCGTGCGTGACGGGCTTCTGGTCAAGGGCGGCGGCCACGCGATGGCGGCCGGCATCACGCTCAAGCAGGATGCGCTCGGGGCCTTCCGGGCCTTCCTGGAACAGACGCTGGCGCCCGCGGTCGAACTGGCCCGGCGCGAAAGCGCGCTGACCATCGACGGCGCGGTCAGCGCCGGCGGCGCCAATCTCGAGCTGGCCGAAATGCTGGCGCGCGCGGGCCCTTACGGTGCCGGCAATCCCGAGCCGATGCTGGCGCTGCCCGCGCACACGCTCGCCTATGCCGACCAGGTCGGCGAGAGCCACATTCGCCTGCGCTTCAAATCCGGCGACGGCAAATTCGTCAACGGCATCGCTTTCCGTGCCGTCGGCCAGCCGCTCGGCAAGACGCTGTTCGACAATCGCGGCCGTTCGATGCACGTCGCCGGCAATCTCGCGATCGACCGCTGGCAGGGCGAAGCGCGCGTGCAGATGCGGGTCGCCGACGTGGCGGTGAGCTGACGCGCGCCGGAAAAATAGAAAGCCGGGCTCCGCTCACCAGCGAAACCCGGCCTCGTGCGTTGCGTTATCGGCCGAACGCTCTACCAGCAAGGCGCCCAATAGCCGTAGGGGCGGGCGGGATCGGTCGAAACCCAGCACTGGCGCGGGGGCCGGTTCGGGCCCGGCGCATAGTAGTAGCCGGGGCCGTAGTAATAGGGCGCTACCAGCGCGCTGCCGATGATCGCCCCGCCAATGAAGCCGGCGCCCCAGCCCCAGCCGGGGCCGTAGCCGCCGCGACCGCGCCAGCCACGGCCGTGCCACCCCCGGCCGTGCCAGCCGCGTCCGCGCCATCCTCGCGCACGGTATTGCACGGTCTCCACATTGGAGGCGGCGACATTCTTGACGGCGAGCGCGTCGGCGCGCGGCATCGCCGATGCGGCACTCGTCAACGGTGCAAGGCCAAGGGCGAGCAGTGCCGCCGCGACCGGCAAGCGAAGTCGTTTGGTCATGATCTGATCTCCTCGAATTTCGTGCGCTCCCGCGGATGGCTGGAGGTTCGGCACGCAACCGGTTTTCATCAAATTAACGGCAAATTCTCCGACGCGATTGAGGCAAATCAATCGCCTTGCGGCGGCGATCCCGTGACCGCGCCGGCTGCGCGGCGCAAGGACCGGGCGGTTCAGCTGCGCAGGTAATTCGACATGAATGTGCGGGCGAGCGACCACGCGGCGCTCGGCACACGGTGGCTCGCCGCCACCACGCTGTCGACCGCATTGATGATCCAGTCGCAGTCCGATTCCGAAACGATCAGCGGGGGCAGAAATTTGACCGCATGGCTGTCGGGGCCGGCAACCTGGCACAGGATCTTGTGGTCGGCGAAGAGCGGGATCGTGATCGCCTGACTGAACAGGCCCGGGCGGGCGGCCTCGATCAGATCCCATTCCATCGCCAGGTGGAATGCGCGCGGCCGCGCGAAATCGATGGCGATCATGAGGCCCTTGCCGCGAACCTCGCGTACCAGTTCATGATGCTGCATCGACGCCGAAAGCGCGCGCAGCAGGCGCTCGCCGGTCGCGGCGGCCCGTTCGAGCAGCCGTTCGTTGTCGATCACCTGCAGCGTCGCCAGGCCGGCGGCCATCGCCAGGTTGTTCTCCGCGAAGGTGGAGGCGGCCATCATCGCGCGGTCCAAGCGGTCGTAGACCTTGTCGAAGATGTGCTTGCGCATCAGCACGGCGCTGACCGGGACGAAGCCGCCCGACAAGGCTTTGGACAAAAGCACCATGTCGGGCTCGACATTCCAGTGCTCGACCGCGAGAAACCGGCCGGTGCGTCCGAGACCGGACTGCACCTCGTCGGCGATGAGGAGCGCGCCGTGCCGGCGGCAGAGCGAGGCGGCGCCCGGAAGATATCCGTCGGCCGGCATATTGACGCCTTTGCCCTGGATCGGCTCGACGATGAAGGCGGCGACATTGCCGCGGGCGAGTTCGCTTTCGAGCGCGGACAGGTCGTTGAATGGGACGCGGACGCAATCCGGCAGAAACGGCGCGAATCCCTGGCGGAAGGTTTCGCCGGTGGTGACGGACAGCGCGCCATAGGTCACGCCGTGAAAGGCGTGGTCGCAATGGATGATGCGGGAGCGGCCGGTCGCCGCGCGCGCCAGTTTCAAGGCGACCTCGACGGCCTCCGAGCCGGTATTGCCGAACAAGACCTTGTCGAGATAGGGCACGTTGGCGAGCAGGCGCTCGGCCAACAGAGCGGCGAGCCGCGGCGCGTCCATCTGGACCAGATTGGGCAGATCGCCGTCGAGCACGGTCTTCAGCGCGGCCCGCACGTCCGGATGATTGCGGCCGATGGCGAAGACGCCGAACCCGCTCAAGAGATCGAGATAGCGGGTGCCGTCGCGGTCATAGAGATATGGCCCTTCGCCGCGGCAAAAGCCGACGTCGTAACCGAGCGTGTTGAGCATGCGCACGAGCTGGGTATTGCCGTAGCGCGCATAGAGCGCGCCGCGGTCGTCGGCGTGGCGCGTAAACAGCGCGGCCATGTCGAGGCCGGAGCCGTTGGTGGCGGTGTCTGCGGAGCGCGGGGTCATCTCGATCCGCTCGCCTGCAATGCCATGCGGCGCTCCCGGAACGCTGCGGGGTCTCGCGATCGGCGGACCGACATGGGCCGAGGTCTGTCCGCCTCACCGGACAGATCGTCATTGCGGGACGAATTTCAACGTCGTGGCGCAAGGGCGCGCGGTCGGCGAGCGAGGGGCGCGGCCGCTTCGTTCTTGCGTTCAAAGGCCGCGGCAGGGCCGCAGGCGCGGGCGATTGACCTGCGTCAATGCGCCGGCGGCCGCACCGGCGAGGGTAAAGGCGGCAAAGATGGAGGGCCAAGACATGCGCGTGCGTCTCTTTTCAGCGCTGCTGATCGGCGTGCTTGCCGCCGCCGGCCTTGCGGTGACGGCCGCCGACGCACAGGAGGGAGCCTGCTTCCGGCTCTGGGTCGCGCGCAATTCGATCTACAAAGCCAACGGCTATTGCTTCAAGACCGACCGCGCCATCGCCTATTTCGGGAACGAAGGCTGCGCGTATGAATACGAGGGCGACGTGCCGATGTCGCGGGCCGACCGCGCGCGCATCGCCCGCATCAGGGCGCAGGAGCGCAATCTGGGCTGCCGTTAGGCGCCGGCGTTTTTGCGGGCGTGTGCGCTCAGGGCTTGCCGCTGATGCCGAGCAGTTCCGGCCGGTATTCGAAATGCATGGTATCGTAGTGATACCATTTGCCGCCCCAGATGAAGCCGTGGCGCTCGAAAACGTCGACGATCTCCTGCGGCATGCGGTTGCGGTAGGGGATCGGGTCGCTCTTCTTCCGCCATAGCCAATAGTCCGACACGGCGAGATTGAGATCGATCGCGGCGGCGTAGCTGTGCATGCTCGGCCGCCCGGTATCCTTCACCGGCCGGCAGGCATAGACGCCGGCGATCGGATAGGCCGCGCGCTTGATCGAGGCGGGCAGGGCGTCGAGCTCCCTGGAGACCGCGGCGAGGCGGTCGGCGACGCCATTGACCTTGGTGACGAGGATCGTCTTGCCCCAGGTCTTCGGCAGCCAGACCACCGGCGCGAGATGGCGCTTCACCTCGCCCTTGCGGCAATCGCCGTACAATTTGTCGAAGAAGGCCTGGTTGCGGAAGCGGCCGGGATCGTCATTGAGCGCGGGCGGTCTGGCGAGCCGGCCGCGCGGATAGGCGAGGCGGAACTGGTCCAGGATCGAGGCATTGCGCAGCAGCGCGTCGAACGATTTGTGCGCGATGGCGTCCGCTGCCGGAATGCGCGTGCCGTCCCGCCAATAGACCGCCCGGCCGTCGTGCCGCAGGAGCGCGTCGGGATAGGCCTTCACCAGCGCATCGAGCGCGCCGGTGGCGGACTGCGCCGCCGCCATTGCGGGCAGGACGAGCGCGAGCAGGGCGACGAGGCCAAGCCGCCGCATCGCCTCAGGCGACCATTTGCGTCATGTCGATCGGCGCGCTCAGCCGGGTGCGGATCGCGTCGGCGCTCATCGGCCGCGCGAAATAATAGCCCTGACCTTCGTGGCAGCCCTGCGCCCGCACCAGTTTCATCTGCGCTTCGGTTTCGATGCCTTCGACGACCACGGTCTTGTTGAGGCTGGCGCCGAGGGTGGCGACCGCCGCGATGATCGCGCAGCCGTCGC
>Ga0182748_1001813_pt1 | contig 20147 bp, 10 predicted proteins | sample eDN3rd37CKraftOP_FD_128877 | JGI IMG/M metagenome (GOLD analysis project Ga0182748, IMG submission 128877) | Enriched Organic Plus compost microbial communities from Emeryville, California, USA - eDNA 3rd pass 37_C Kraft OP (version 2) (version 2) ...
CTGCGCATCGGCGGCGAGGTCGTCAACGACAAGGCGCCCAAGGACCGGGACATCGCGATGGTGTTCCAGAACTACGCGCTGTACCCGCACATGACCGTGCGCGACAACATGGGCTTCGCGCTGAAGTTGGCGGGCGTGCCGAAGGACGAGATCAACCGCAAGGTCGAGGAGGCGGCGAAGATCCTCGACCTCCAGCAGCACCTGGACCGCAAGCCGGCGAACCTGTCGGGCGGCCAGCGCCAGCGCGTGGCGATGGGGCGCGCGATCGTGCGCGACCCGAAGGCGTTCCTGATGGACGAGCCGCTGTCGAACCTCGACGCGAAGCTGCGCGTGCAGATGCGCACCGAGGTGTCGCGGATCCAGTCGCGCCTGGGCACGACGACCGTGTACGTCACCCACGACCAGACCGAGGCGATGACGCTCGGCGACCGGGTCGCGGTGATGCGCCTCGGCGAGCTGCAGCAGGTCGGGACGCCGAAGGAGCTCTACGAGGACCCGGTGAACCTGTTCGTGGCCGGCTTCATCGGGTCGCCCGCGATGAACTTCTTCGCCGCCCGCCTCGAGGGCGACCGCGTGCAGCTCCCGATCGGCGAGCTGCAGCTCTCCGACGAGCTGCGCCGGCGCGTGGAGTCCCACGGCGGCGGCGACGGCGGGCGGGACGTGATCGCCGGCCTGCGCCCCGAGGACTTCGAGGACGCCGAGCTGGTCGACCGCAACCGCCACCAGGGCGGCTTCGAGTTCGACGCCAAGATCGACCTCGTCGAGTCGATGGGCTCCGAGATCTACGCGTACTTCGGCCACTCCGGCGAGGGCGCCCGGTCCGACCAGATCAGCGAGCTGGCCGCCGACGCCGGCGGCGCGGACATCCCGCACGCCGACGAGCAGCAGGTGGTCGCGCGCCTGAACCCCGACTCCCGGGTCGCGCGCGGCGAGACCGCGCGCCTGTGGCTCGACGCGACCAAGCTGCACCTCTTCGACCCGCAGAGCGGCAAGAGCCTCACGCACTCGGGCGAGTGAGGCGCCCCCGCCCGCGGGGTGGGAGCGATCGTTCCCGCATGCCCTGCAAGATGGCTCCCACGTCCGGGGTGCTCGACTTTTCCGTCGGATAGCGCAGGAGATGTCGACCACCCCTGGGGGTGGGAGCCCTCATCCGCGCATAGCGACGACGAGGGCTCCCACGTCCGGGGAAGCCGCCGGTCCCAGCCCGACCACAGGTCGCGTTTCCCTTCGTTGAGCCGTTCTGCGCCGCTTCGACGATCGCGAACCCTGCGCACTGGGCTCGCGGCGGCCGCACGCGCGCGGCGCCGAGGCTCACGAGGCAAGCGGGCGCGCGGTACTTGGGCACATTCCCGCTCAAGTCGCCAACCCGTTGGCCGAATGTTCGGGGCACCATGCCCGAGCGCATCGTCCGCATCGCCACCGAGGTCGGGGTCGTCGCCGCCGAGAAGCTGTCGCGCATCGAGCGTGTCGCGTCGACCACGAAGATCCTCGCCATCAACGCCCAGATCGAGGCGGCGCGCGCCGGGGAGCACGGCCGCGGCTTCGCGATCGTGGCTCAGGAGGTCGGGAACGTCGCCGACGGGATCAGCGCCGTCGCCGACGAGCTGAACACCGAGCTCGCGCAGCGCGTGGCCGAGCTCGACGGCCAGCGCCGCCGGCTCGTCGAGCAGGTGCGCGGCCAGCGGCTCGCCGACCTCGCCCGGTATGCCGTCGAGCTGATCGACCGCAACCTCTACGAGCGCTCGTGCGACGTGCGCTGGTGGGCGACCGACTCCGCCGTCGTCGACGCCTGCGCCGAGCCCGACGACGCCGAGCGCGCCCGCCACGCCTCCCACCGCCTCGGCGTGATCCTGTCGAGCTACACCGTCTACCTCGACCTGTGGATCGCCGACCGCCAGGGGCGCGTCATCGCCCACGGCCGCCCGGAGCGCTACCGCCAGGTGCTCGGTCGCGACGTGTCGGGCGAGCGCTGGTTCCAGCAGGCGATGGCGACCGAGTCGGGCGCCGCGTACGCGGTCGACGACATCCGCCGCGAGACCGCCCTGGAGGGCGCGCCCGTCGCCACCTACTCGACCGCGGTCCGCGCCGGCGGCGCCGAGCGCGGCGAGGTCATCGGCGCGCTGGGCATCTTCTTCGACTGGGCGCCGCAGGCGCAGGCGATCGTCGAGGGCCTCGGCCTGTCCGAGGAGGAGCGGTCGCGCACCCGCGCCATGCTGCTCGACGCCTCCGGGCGCGTCATCGCCGCCTCCGACGGCCAGGGGCTGCTGGAGGAGCGGCTCGCGCTGCGCGCCGAGGACCGCGACAGCGGCTTCTACACCATCGAGAACGACGCGATCGTCGGCTTCGCGCTCACGCCCGGCTACGAGACCTACGAGGGCCTCGGCTGGTACGGGGCGCTCGTCCAGCAGCCGCCCGCCGACCCGCAGGCCGCGCAGGAGCGCGAGCGCCCGCGGGAGGAGGCGCTCGCCGCGTGAGGAACTGAGAGGGACGATGCGCAAGCTCTGCCGTCGCTGCCTGAGGCTCTGGCCCGCCGAGCGGGTCTCGGAGCGGTCGTGCTGCCCGCACTGCGGCGGCGCGCTCGAGCCGCGCTGACCGGCGCGCGACCCGCGCACTGTCGCGAAGCCGACAGAGCGCCGCCACGCCAAGTGGCATCCTTCCGTCCTGCATGGGGGGTGACACGCTCGAGCGCGACCGGGAGCTGTCCCGGCTGACGTCCGCGCTCGCGGACGCGGCCGGCGGCGCCGGCTCCCTCGTCGTCATCGAGGGTCCGCCCGGCATCGGCAAGACCCGCCTGATCGCCGAGGTGCGCGAGCAGGCCAAGCGCGACGGCTTCGGCCGCATCCACGCGGTCGGCGACGAGCCCGAGCGCAGCGTGCCGTGGGGCGTCGTGCGCCAGCTCGTCGACCGCTCGGTGCTGCGCTACGCGGGCGCGACCCGGGAGGCGATCCTCGCCGGCCCGGCCGGCGCCGCGCTCGCGGCGATCGAGCGCGCACCCGTCGACGACGACGCCGCCGACGCGGAGCTCGCGCGCACGCTGCACGCGCTGTGGTGGGTCGCCGCCGACCTCGCCGCCGACCGCCCGCTGCTCATCACCGTCGACGACGCCCAGTGGGCCGACGTCCCCTCGCTGCGGTTCGTCTCCTACCTGGCGCGGCGCATCGCCGACCTGCCGATCGCGCTCGTCGTCGGCACGCGCCCGCCCGGGGCCGACGGCGGCCCGCTCAGCGAGCTCACCGCCGGCCGCGGCGGGGAGCGGCTGCTGCCCCAGCCGCTGTCGCCCGCCGCGCTCGCCGTGCTCGTCGCCGAGCGCGCCGGCGCCCAGCCGGCGGCGGAGGTCGTCGCCGCCCTCCACGCCGCCAGCGGCGGCAACCCGTTCCTGGCCGGCCAGCTCCTCGGCGAGCTCGAGATCGCCGGCCGCGCGCTCACCGACGCCGCGTCGGCCCAGGAGGTGCGCGAGCTCGGTCCGCGCACCGTCTCGCGGGCGCTGCTGGCGCGCCTGTCGCCCGAGGCGCGCGACCTCGCCGGCGCCGCCGCCGTCCTCGGCGCCCGCGCCGCCCCGGCCGCGGCCGCCGAGCTGGCCGGGCTGTCGGAGGCCGCCGGCGCGGCCGCCGCCGACGAGCTGCGCCGCGCCCACGTCGTCGAGGCCGACGGCGTCGAGCTCGCCTACGTGCACCCGGTCGTGCGCGAGGCCGTGCTCGGCGAGCTGGCGCCCGCGCGCCGCGCCGCCCTGCACGCCGCCGTCGCCCGGCGCCTGCACCGCGCGGGGGCGCCCGCCGAGCGCGTCGCCGCCCACCTCGCCGAGGCGCCCGACGGCACGATCGACGGCGCGCCCGCGCTCCTGCACGAGGCCGCCCGCGTCCTCCTGGCCGACGGCGACGCGACCACCGCCGCCGCCTACCTGCAGCGGGCGCACGCCGAGGCCCCCGGCGACGGGGAGATCGCCGCCGCGCTCGGGCAGGCGCTGCTGCGCGCGGGCCGTCCCGGGGCGGCCCGCGACGTCCTGCGCGACGCCGTGCGCGACGCCGGCGATCCCGTCGAGCGCGCCCGCCGCGTCGCCCGCGCCGCCGAGGCGACCCTCGCCGTCGACGGGCCCGAGGCGGCGGTCGGCGAGCTGCGCGCCGCGCTCGACGACCCGCAGACCGCCGACGAGACCGCTCAGCTCATCCTCGAGGCGCGGCTCGCGGAGGTCGCGACCTACCTGCCCGGCGAGCGCGAGCGCTCCGGCCGCCGGCTGGCCCGCTTCGGCGACCGCCCCGGCGACACGCCCGAGGAGCGGACGCTGCTGGCGCTGCTGGCCCAGTGGCGCTTCGGCGCCGCCCAGGACGCGCCCGGCGTCGTCGCGCTCGTGGAGCGCGCGGTCGGCGACGGCCGGCTGCTGCGCGCCGCCCAGGGCGTGCTGCCCTGGGGCCAGGCGCTGCACGCCGCCGCGTTCGCCGACGGCGTCGACGTCGTCGCCGACGAGATCGCCCACGCGCGCGCCACCCTGCTGCCGCGCGGCGGCCCGGTCGACTTCGCGACGGTCGCGACCATCGAGCAGTTCCACGCCTGGCGCGTCGGCGACGTCCCGCGCTGCGAGGCCGCGGCGGCCGGCGCGCTGGAGGCGCTCGAGCTCGTCGACCCGACCCCGTTCACCGTCGCCCTGCGGGCCGTCGGCACCCGCTTCGCCGTTCACGCCGCCGTCGAGCGCGGCGACCGCGACGGGGCCCGCGCGATCCTCGACGCATGGGACGCCGGCCCCACCGCGCATGCGCCCGCGATCGTCGCCGCGCGCATCGGGCTGGCCCGCGCCGCGCTGGCGCTCGCGCTCGACGACCCGGCGCTCGCGCTGCGCGAGGCGCGCGCCGCCGGCGACGCCGAGGCGGGCGTCGGCGACAACCCGGCGCTCGCGTGGCGCGTCACCGCCGCGCTCGCCGCGCGCCGCCTCGACGACGACGGGCTCGCCCGCGACCTCGCGACGGAGCAGCTCGCGCTCGCGCGCCGGTGGGGCGCCGCCAGCGACGTCGGCGCGGCGCTGCGGCTGCGCGCCCGCGTCGACCCGGGCGACGATCTCGTCGCGTCGCTCGAGGAGGCCGTGGCTGTGCTGGAGGAGGCGCCCGCGCGCCTGGAGCTGGCGGCTGCGCTGTGCGACCTCGGCGAGGCGCTGCGCGTCGAGCGCCGCCGCCGCGAGGCGCACGCGCCGCTCGAGCGCGCCGCCGAGCTGGCCGAGCGCTGCGGCGCGACGGTCCTGCGCACGCGCGCGCTCGACGGGCTCGCCGCCCTCGGCGACCGCCCGCGGCGCCTGGCGTTCTCGGGCGCCGACGCGCTCACCGCCAGCGAGCGCCGCGTCGCCGAGCTGGCCAGCGCCGGGCGCAGCAACCGCGAGATCGCGCAGGAGCTGTTCGTCACGCCCAAGACCGTCGAGAACCACCTCGGGCGCGTCTACACGAAGCTGGGGATCGGCGGGCGCCGCGAGCTCGGCGCCGCGCTCAGCGACGGCGCCGCCGTGACGACTTGAGCAGCGCGATGATCTCGTCGCTCCACTCGTGGGAGCGCGTGAGGTTGTAGCGCTCGCTGGCCAGCCGGTGGTAGGCGTCGGCCTCGGTGTCGCCGCCGATGAGGTCGGCGTCGCGCAGCATCTCGACGACCGGCTCGAACTCGTTCTCGAACCACAGGTTCGCGACCTCGGTGCGGTTCAGGAACTGGCCGCGCTCCTGCATGAGCCGGAAGCCCCACGCCTCGACGCCCTCGGCCAGCGAGCCGTAGTCGACGGGGTTGCGCATCTCGATCCGCTCGGCCCGCGACGGGTCGAGCGGCACCCGCTCGCGGAACAGCCGCTCCTGGCTCTTGGTCGGCAGGTCGCTGAGGCGCAGCGTCCGGTCGGCCCCGACCCGCGTGAGGATCTCGGTCACGTCGGCGTCGATGTCGCGCCAGCCCAGCGCGCGCGCCGCCGAGACCCGGTGGTGGCCGTCGCGGACGAAGTGCGCCTCGCCGATCCGGTACAGCGACACCGGCGGGAGTGGGTCCCCGCGCCGCATCGCGGTCGCCACGCGCTCCCAGCGCGCCCGCACCCGCGCGCTCGTGGGCCGGAACTGGCGGTCGAAGCCGCTCTGGCGGTCGGTGGTGCCGACGATCGTGTCGAGCGCGACGACCTGCGAGCCGAGGTGGCGCTCGCCGACGCGGCCGAGCGCCTGCACGACCTCGTCGAACGGCAGGATCAGGTCGATGTCGCCGCGCTCGCGCAGCAGCAGCCGGCCCATCCGCCCGAGCACCTGGCGACGGCGGACGCGCAGGAAGTCGTCCTGCGCGTCGACCTGTGAGAGCCCAGTGCGTCGCGCCGCCGGCATGCCGGGGTCCTACCCGGATCCGGCGTCCGTTCCCGCGCCCTCGTACAGCGCGGCGAAGCGCTCGGCGTAGCGCTCGTACACGGCGCTGCGGCGCAGCTTCTGCGTCGGCGTCAGATCCCCGCCCTCCTGGGTCAGGTCGTGGGGGAGGATCTCGAAGCGCTTGACCTGCTCGATGCGGGCGAAGTGCGCGTTGACCGCCGCGATCTCGCCGGCGATCGCGCGCTGGACGCGCTCGTCGGACGCCATCGCGGAGACGTCGGCCGGGACGCCGAGCTCGCCCGCGAGCGCGGTCGCCTCGTCGGGGTCGAGCGTGACCAGCGCCACCAGGTACGGGCGGCGGTCGCCGTACACGACCGCCTGCGACAGCCAGCGCGACTCGCGCAGCGCCGCCTCCAGGTTGGCCGGCGACACGTTCTTGCCGCTGGAGGTGATGATCAGCTCCTTCTTGCGGCCGGTGATCGTCAGGTAGCCGTCGGCGTCGAGCGAGCCGAGGTCGCCGGTGTGCAGCCAGCCGTCCTTGACCGTCTCGGCCGTCGCCTCGGGCTGGCCCCAGTAGCCGGCGAACACGTTGGCGCCGCGCAGCAGGATCTCGCCGTCGTCGGCGATGCGCACCTCGGTGTCCGGCAGCGCGCGGCCGACGGTCCCGAAGCGCACGGCGTCGACGGTGTTCAGCGTCGCCGCCGCGCAGGACTCCGTCAGCCCGTAGCCCTCGAGCACGAGCACGCCGCAGGCGTCGAAGAACTCGAGCACCTCGCCGGAGATCGGCGCCGCGCCGGTGAGCGCGAGCTCGAGCCGGCCGCCGAACAGGTCGCGCACCTTCGACAGCACGAGCCGGTCGGCGAGCCGGTGGCGGGCCCGCAGGACGCGCCCGACGCGCCCGCGCCGCTCGGCGCGGCGCATCGCCCGCCCGGTCGCGAGCGCCCACGCGAAGACGAGCTGCTTGGCGCGGCCGCCGTCGTGGGCGTTGGCGAGCGCGCGCGTGTGGATCTTCTCGAACACGCGCGGGACCGACGGCACGTGCGTCGGGCGGGCCGCGGCGACGTCGTCGATGAGCCGCGACGTGTCGCCGCTCCAGAACGCGAGCGTCCCGCCGACGTCCAGCGACACCATCTGCACGACCCGCGCGAGCACGTGCGCCAGCGGCAGGAACATGAAGATGACCGCGCCGGGGCCGATGTCGACCTGCCGCTCGTACATCGACATCGTCGACAGCACGTTGCGGTGCGTGAGCACGCAGCCCTTCGGCGGGCCGGTCGTGCCCGAGGTGTAGACGATCGTCGCCGGGTCCTCGGCCGACACCTGCTCCTGGACGTCGTCGAGCATCGACGCGTCCATGCCGGCGCCGCGGTGGGCGAGGTCGTCGATCGTGGCGGCGCCCTCGGCGGCGTCGATCGCGACCGCGTGCTCCAGCTCCGGGCAGCGGTCGCGGATCTCGGCGATCTTCGCGAGCTGGCCGGCGTTCTCGCAGATGACGACCTTGGCGCCGGAGTCGGCGAGCACGTGCGCGCACTCGGCCGGCGAGTTCGTGTGGTAGATCGGCACGACGGTGGCGCCCGCGCACAGGATCGCGGCGTCGGCGAGCGTCCACTCCGGGCGCGTCTCGCTGAGGATCGCGACGCGGTCGCCGGGGCGGACGCCGTGGGCGATCAGGCCGAGCGCCAGGCGGCGCGCCCGCTCGGCGAGGTCGGCGAACGTCCACTCCTGCCAGGCGCCGTCGCGCGGGAAGCGGATCGCGACCCCGTTGCGGGCGCCCGCGGCGAGGACCATCCGGCCCAGCGTGGGCGCGTTCAGGGAGCGCTCGATCGCGCGTTGTCGAAGCGGCTGTGGCGTGGACGGCGTGTGCGTGCTCATCTCGTCTCCCCCTCGGGCGTCGTCCCCATGCTTGCCCGTCCGGGCCCGATTCTCATCCGCACCGATCGCCTGACCGTATCCGCTGCCCGCCGCCGCCGCTCGCGGGGTCGTACGGATCGGGTCTGCCGCCGACTGCGGATGAGGCGCGACCGGGCCGGGCGTAGCGTCGGCCCACGTCGTCCAGCGGGCCCGCCGCGGCGGGCACGAGGGGAGGGTCCCATGCTGCGCCTGGCCCAGCGTTCCATCCTGCATCCGGCGATCGCCCTGGCCGTCTGCGCCGCGGTCGCCGCCGCGCTGATCGTCGTCGCGTCCGGCGCCACGAGCGCGTTCTCGCCGTCGCTCGTCGTCGTCGCCGGCACGGAGTCCTCGCGCGCCCAGGAGGTCAGCGACGCCCGCTTCGGGCCCAGCGTGCTGGTGCCCGTCCTGCTCGAGGGCCCCGCCGACCGACTCGACCGCGAGGGGCCGGCCGTGGTGCGCGCGCTCGCCGCGCGGCCCGACACGCGCGTCCTGTCGGCCTGGGACCGCGGCGAGATCGGGCGCGAGCTGCGCCCCGAGCCCGGCGCCGCGATGATCGTCGCGGCCGTCGCCCGCACCGAGCGGGAGATGGTCGACACCTACCAGGCGCAGATCGAGGCGACCGTCGAGCGCTGGACGACGCCGGGCGTGACGGTCACGATCACCGGGCAGCCCACGCTGGACCAGGCGTTCCAGGAGGAGTCCGTCGACGCGACGCGCCGCGGCGTGCTGATCGCCATGCCGGTCCTGTTCGTCCTGCTGCTGGCGCTGCTGCGCGCCCCCGTGATCGCCGCCGGCCTCACGCTGCTGGGCGGCGCGGTCGCGTTCTCCGGCCTCGGCCTGCTGACCCTGCTGGGCGAGGTGGAGCGGATCGACGCGATCGCGATGGCGCTCGGCACGATGACCGGCTTCGCGCTCGCCGTCGGCTACGGCCTCATGGTGGTGCGCCGCTGGCGTGACGAGCTCGAGGCCGACGCGAGCCGTCACGACGCCGCCCGCGCCGCCGCGACCGCGATCGGCAGCACCGGCCGCGCCGTGCTCGCGGGCGGGACCGCCGTCGCCGTGGCGCTGATCCTGGCGACGCTGATCGGCCCGCTGGAGAACCTCACCTCGCTGGGGCTCGGCGCGCTGCTGTGCGCGATCCTGGCGATGGGCGCCGCGGTCGTCGCCGTGCCCGCCGCGCTCGTGCTCCTCGGCGACCGGGCGCTGTGGCTGTCGTTCCCGCCGCCGCCGGCGCTCGCGCGCGCCTGGGACCGGATCGCCTCGGGCGGCGGCGGCTGGGTGGTGCGCAACGCGATCGGCGCGGGCGCCGTCGCCACCGCGATGCTCCTCGCGCTGGCGATCCCGGCGCTGTCGCTGCCGACCGGGCCGCCGTCGGCCGAGCTGCTGCCCGCGGACTCGCAGGCGCGCCGGAGCTTCGAGCACGTGGCCGCGGTCATGGGGCCGGGCTGGCCGACGCCGTTCAACGTCGTCGTGCACTCGCCCGACCGGCCGCTCACGAGCGGACGGCTGCTGCGCCGGCTCGAGCGCTTCCAGGAGCGGCTGGCCGAGGATCCGCGCGTGGCCTCGGTCACCGGCCCGGGCCTGTTCGCCGCCGTCAGCCGCGACCTCGGCGTGCTGCCCGCCCAGCTGAAGGACTCCGCGAAGCTGCTCGAGGGCGGCCGCAAGGACCTGGGCAAGCTCGCCGACGGGCTCGGCCAGGCCGGCGACGGGGCGCGCCGGATCCGCGCCGGCCTGTCGGAGGCCGCGGGCGGGGCCGGCCGGCTGGCCGGCGGCTCCGGTCAGGCGCAGAGCGGCGCCGGCCGCCTGCGCGCCGGGCTCGAGCAGGCGCAGTCCGGCGCCGAGCGCGTGTCCGCCGGCCTGGAGCAGGCGCTGGCCGCCGCCCGCCAGCTGCGCGACGGCGCCGGCCAGGCGCTCGCCGGCTCGCGGCAGCTCACGCAGGGCCTCGGGCAGGCGTCCGGCCCCGTGCAGGCCGGGCTGCCCGTCGTGCAGGCCCTCGCCGCCGACGTCGGCGCGAGCGCCGCGGCCGTCAAGGACGCGCAGGCGAGCGCGGCCGCGGTCGCCGACCAGCTCGCCGCCGCCGCCGAGCGGCTGCGCGCGCTGCCGCCCAGCCCGGAGACCCAGGCCGCGATCACCGCGATCGAGGCCGCGCAGCGGTCGGCGGGCTCGGCGACGTCGGCGCTGAGCGCGACCGAGCCGAAGCTGTCCGGCGCGGCCGGCGTCGCCGGCGCGTTCGCCGACCAGGTCGCGCAGCTGTCCGACGGGCTGCAGCGCCTGCACAACGGCTCGACGATGCTCACCGACGGGATCGGCCGCCTGCAGGACGGCAACCGGCAGCTCGCCGACGGCATCGGGAAGCTCTCGGGCGGCGGCGGCCAGCTCGCCGCGGGCGTCGGCGCGCTGCGCGACGGCGCGGCCCGCCTGGAGGCCGGGCTCGGCGCCCTGCGCGCCGGCGCCGGCGCGCTGTCGGCCGGCCTGGCCGGCGGCGTGGACCCGACCGGCCGCCTCGTCGGCGGCCTGGGGGAGATGCGGGCGGGCGTCGCCGACTTCCGCTCCAACCTGCCGTCCACCGAGGACCTCGAGCGCCTGCAGCGCGAGTCGCCCGGGCTGTTCGACTCCGGCTACTTCGTCCTGTCGGCCCTCGACGGCGCGCGGCCGGGCGATCGCAACCAGGCGCTGTTCGCGGTGAACCTGGACCGCGGCGGCACCACCGGCCAGATCACCGTCATCTCCAGGACCGCCGCCGACAGCGCGGCCACCCAGCAGCTCGGCGAGGACCTCGAGCGCCGCGCGATGCGGTTCGGCGAGCGCGCGGGCGTCGAGGTCGCCGTCGGCGGCCCCGCCGGCCAGCTCGGCGACTTCGCCGACGAGACGAGCAGCCGGATCCTCCCGGTGGTCGTGGCCGTCGCGATCGCGATCGGCCTGCTGCTGATGGTGCTGCTGCGCGCGGTCGTCATGCCCGCCGTGGCGGTCGCGTTCGACCTCCTCGTCGCCGCCGCGACCTTCGGCGCGATGAGCCTGCTCTTCGGCGGCGACGACCCCCTGCTCGGCGGCCCCGGCTACGTCGACCCGCTGTCGATCATCGCCACGTTCGCCGCCGTGTTCGGCATCACGATGGTGTTCGAGGTGCAGCTCCTGCACCGCACGCGCGAGGCGTACGTCGCCACCGGCGACGCCGCCGGCGCGCTGCGGACCGGGATGCGCGCGACCGCGCTCGCCGGCACCGGCGCCGCGCTGGCGATGGTCGCCGCGATCGTCCCGTTCGCGATCAGCGAGCTCGTCGTCGTGCGCCAGATCGGGGTCGGGGCCGGCATCGCGATCCTCCTGGACGCGGTGCTCGTGCGGCCGGTGCTCCTGCCCGCCGCCGTGGCCGTGCTCGGTCGCGCGAGCTGGTGGCCCGTCCGGCCCGTCACCGCAGGCGACCGCGAGGGCCGCTTCGAGACGGGCGGTCCGCCCGCGACGCCGCTGACCCCGGCCGCCGGAGCGCGCGGATGAGCGTCGACGCGGCCGCCCTCGACGCCACCGTCGCCCGCGCGCGGGAGGCGGCCGCCGCGCTGCGCCGGCTCGACCAGGACGCCGTCGACCGGATCGTGTGGGCGATGGTCGTCGCCGGCCTCGAGCACGCGATCGACCTGGCCGAGCTGGCGATGGAGGAGACCGGCTTCGGCGTCCTCGAGGACAAGGTCCTCAAGAACTACATCGCCACCGAGTTCCTCTACGACTACCTGCGCGACAAGCGGTCGGTGGGCGTCATCGACGTCGACGACGAGCGCGGGATCGAGTACGTCGCCGAGCCGATGGGCGTTGTGCTCGCGCTGCTGCCGATCACCAACCCGACGTCGACCGCGCTGTTCAAGGCGATCGTCGCGGCGAAGACCCGCAACGCGGTCGTCTTCCGCCCGTCGGCGCGCGCCGCGCGCTGCGCGACGCGGGCGATCGAGCTGCTGCAGGCGGCGGGCGAGGAGGCCGGGCTGCCGCCGCACGCGCTGCAGGTGGTGCCCGACGCGACGCTCGACGTCTCCCAGTACCTGTTCCACCACGACGGCGTCGACCTGATCTGGACGACCGGCGGGCCCAAGGCGGTCCAGGCGACCAACGAGGCCGGCAAGCCGTGCATCGGCGTCGGTCCCGGCAACGCGCCCGTCTACCTGCACGCCAGCGCGGACGTGCCCACCGCGGTCGTCGACATCCTGATCTCCAAGACGTTCGACGCGTCGCTCATCTGCCCGGCTGAGCAGACGCTGGTCGTCGACGAGGCGATCGCCGACGACGCGGTGGCCGAGCTGGTGCGCATGGGCGCGCGCGTGCTCGACGACGACGAGGTGGAGCGCCTCACGCGGGCGACGTTCGACGACGCCGGGCGCGTGCGGATGGAGGCGCTGGGCCACGCCTGCGTCGACCTCGCCGCCGTCGCCGGCGTGTCGGCCGGCCCCGACACGAAGGTCCTCGTCGCGCCGCTGCCCGCCGACCTCGACGCGCTCGCCGCCCACCCGCTCGTGCAGGAGAAGCTGATGCCGGTCCTGGGGCTCGTGCGCTCGCCGGACGTCGACCACGCGCTCGACGTGTGCGACCTCGTCACCGAGCACGGCGGCCTCGGCCACACGTCCGCCGTCTACGCGGCCGACGAGGACGTCGTCGCGCGCTTCGCCCAGCGCATCCGCACGGGGCGCATCCTCGTCAACGCGCCGACCGCCGTCGGCGCGCTCGGCGGCGTCTACACGTCCATGACGCCGACGTTCTCGCTTGGCTGCGGCACCTGGGGCGGCTCCATGACCACCGACAACGTCAACTACCGCAACCTCCTCAACGTCAAGGCGGTCGCGCGCCGGCAGACCCCGCCGCAGTGGTTCCGCGTCCCGGCCGACACGTACTTCAACGCGGGCGCGCTCGACAGCCTGCGCGAGCTGCGCGCCGAGCGCGCCGTGATCGTCACCGACGCGCCGAGCGAGGCGCGCGGGGTCGTCGACCAGGTGCGCCGCCACCTCGCGGCCGACAGCGTCCGCGTGTTCGCCGGCATCGAGCCCGAGCCGACCGAGGCGCAGGTGCGCGCCGGCGTCGCCGCGCTGGGCGAGGGCGACGACGCGCCGGACCTGATCGTCGCCGTCGGCGGCGGGTCGGTCCTCGACGCGGCCAAGGCGATGCGCCTGTTCCACGAGAGCCCGCACGTGACGCTGCGCGAGCTGACGCTGCCGTTCCTCGACGCCCGCAAGCGCGTCGCCCGCTATCCCGACATCGCCCACCGGGTGCGCCTGGCCGCCCTGCCCACGACGGCCGGCACCGGGTCGGAGGTGTCGCCGGCGGCGGTCATCACCCACGAGGGGCGCAAGCTGACGCTGGTCGACTACTCGCTGGTGCCCGACGTGGCGATCGTCGAGCCGCGGCTGATGCTGAGCCTGCCGCCGACGGCGACGGCCGACACCGGCGTCGACGCGCTCACGCACGCGCTCGAGGCGCTCGTGTCGATCTTCGCCTCGCCCTACACCGACGCGTTCTGCCTGCAGGCGATCAACCTGATCCTCGACGCGCTGCCGCGCGCGGTCCGCGACGGCGGCGACCTCGAGGCGCGCACCGCGATGGCGAACGCCGCGACGATCGCCGGCCTGGCGTTCTCGAACGCGTTCGTCGGCGTCAACCACGCGCTCGCGCACGCGTTCGGCGCCCGCTTCGGCGTCGCGCACGGGCGCGCGAACGGCCTCTTCCTGAGCGCGGTGCTGCGCTACAACGCGGCGCTTCCGCGCAAGTTCATGCCGGCGCCCGGCTACGGCGCGTACGTGGCGCCGCAGAAGTACGCGCAGGCCGGCTGGGTGCTCGGCCTCGGCGGCCACGGCGAGGAGGTCGCGCGCGGGCGGCTCTTCGAGCGCGTCGACGCGCTGCTGGCCGAGGTCGGCATGCCGCGGACGGTCGCCGATCTCGGCATCGACCGCGACGCCTACCTGGCCGCGGTGCCCGACCTCGTGCGCGACGCGTTCCGCGACCCGAGCCTGCGCACGAACCCGCGGATGCCGCTGATCGAGGAGCTCGGCGACCTCCTGACCGCCGCCGCGGGATGATGTCGCCATGACCGCGCTCACCAGCGTCGCGCTCGCGGCGCTGCCCACGGAGCGGTTCCGCGCCGTGCTGGACGACGCCGCGTACGAGGACCTCCTCGAGCTGCGCGAGCGGGCGCGCCGGCTGCTGGCCGGCCGGGCGCTGTGGTGCGTCAGCTCGACGGCGACCGGGGGCGGCGTGGCCGAGATGCTGCGCTCGCTGCTGGCGTACACGCGCGGCGCGGGGGTCGACTCGCGCTGGGTGGTGCTCGAGGCCGAGGGCGCGTTCTTCGACGTCACCAAGCGGCTGCACAACTGGCTGCACGAGTCGCCGGCCGCCGGCGGGGCGCTCGACGCCGCCGCGCGGCGCACCTACGAGGCCGTCACCGAAGCCGGGGGCCGGAGGCTCGCCGAGCTCGTGCAGCCCGGCGACGTCGTGCTGCTGCACGACCCGCAGACGCTCGGCATGGCGCCGCAGCTGCGCGGCCGCGGCGTGCACGTGATCTGGCGCTCGCACATCGGCGTCGACGACCCGGGCGCGCGCGCCGCCGCCGCGTGGGCGTTCCTGCGCCCGTACCTGCGCGACGTCGACGCCTGCGTCTTCTCGCGCGAGCGGTTCGTGTGGGACGGCCTGGAGGGCATGCCGGTGGCGATCGTGCCGCCGTCGATCGACGTGTTCTCGCCCAAGAACCAGGAGATGAGCCCCGAGACCGTGCGCGGGATCCTGTGCGCGGCCGGGATCGTCGAGGGGCGCGGCGGGCCGGCGGCGTTCGAGCGCGAGGACGGCACGCCCGCGCGCGTGGACCGGCGCGCGACCGTCGTGCGGGAGCGCCCGCTGCGCGAGGACGATCGCTACGTGACGCAGGTCTCGCGCTGGGATCGCCTCAAGGACCCGATCGGCGTGCTGGAGGGGTTCGTCTCCCACGCCGGGGAGACCGCGGACGCGCACCTGCTGCTCGTCGGCCCCGACGTCGCCGGCGTCAGCGACGACCCCGAGGGCCAGGCGGTGCTCGCCGAGGTCGTCGAGGCCCGGCGGGCGCTGCCGCGGCCCGCCCGCTCGCGGGTGCACCTCGCGACCCTGCCGATGGACGACCCCGAGGAGAACGCGGCGACGGTCAACGCGATCCAGCGCCACGCCGCCGTCGTCGTGCAGAAGTCGCTCGCCGAGGGGTTCGGGCTGACCGTCACCGAGGCCGCCTGGAAGGCCCGGCCGATCGTCGCGTCCGGCGTCGGCGGCATCCAGGACCAGGTCGTCGACCGCGTCACCGGCCTGCTCGTCGACCCCACCGACCTCGCCGCGTTCGGGCACGCGGTCAGCCGGCTGCTGCTCGACCGGGCGCTGGCGCGCCGGCTGGGGGAGGCCGCGCGCGAGCGGGTGCGCGAGCGGTTCCTGGAGCCCCGCCACCTGCGCCAGTGGGTGGACCTCATCGAGCGGCTGGCGACGACGTCGCCTGCGCCAGCATCCGCAGCTGCTTCGGCAGCGCGTCCGCCAGGGGCTGCGGATCGTCGGCCAGCCGGCGGTTGACCAGGAAGCCGACGGTCACCTCGCCGCGGTAGCTGAAGATGCTCACGCTCATCCCGAGGCTGCCCGACGACGGCGCCCACACGAGGACGGAGCGCATCGGCACGCCCAGGAGCGAGACCGGCTCGCGGGGGCCCGGCACGTTCGTGATCACGGCCGTGGCCTTCGCGGAGAACAGGTCGATGAGCCGCGCCTCGACGGCGGCGGGGGCCGTGCCCATCGCCGCCAGGATCCCGTAGGCGATCTGGCCCTCGTGGGAGTGCTTGATCGCGGTGGTGCGCCGGTGCACCTCGAGCAGGCGCGCGACCGCGCTCTGCAGGCCGACCGGCAGCGCCAGGAGCAGCAGCCCGAACCGGTTGCCGAGGTCGCGGGGGAGGGGCTCGTCGAGCGGGCGCAGGTTGAACGGCACCATCGCGTGGATCTCGTCCGTCGGGGTGCCGGCGGCGCGCAGGTGATCGCCGATCGCGCCGGTGACGGCGGCCAGCAGCACGTCGTTGATCGTCGCCCCGAACGCGTGCGCGACCCGGCGCACCTCGGGGAGCGGCAGCGCGGGGGACCAGGCGACGCGCTGGCCGGCGCCCAGCTCGTCGTGCAGGGCGTGGCGCGGGTCGGGCGGGCTGGCCAGGAACTTGGCGACGATGCTCGCGTCCTGGGCGGCCGTCTTCGCGATCGTCGCGACGTGACCGGGGTCGAGCAGCGTGGCGACCGCCTCGTGCGCGATGGCGCCGGCGGCCGCCTCGGCGGCGCCCGCGAGCTGGCGCACGACCGGCGGGACGGGCAGGCCGCCGCTCCGGTGGGCGTCGGCGGGCGGGTCGGGGGCGACCCCGGTCTCGTCGGGCGCGTCGGTGAGCGTCATCAGCACCCGGGCGAGCGCGATGCCGTCCGCGATGCCGTGGTGCATCTGCACGTGGATGGCGCTCTCGTCGCCGGGACCGTCGATCAGCGTCGTCGTCCACAGCGGCCGGCTGCGGTCGAGCGGGGCGCTGACGAGGTCGCTGACGAGCTCGCGCAGCGCGGCCTCGTCGCCGGGCTCGGGCAGCCCCAGGTGGCGCACGTGCAGCTCCAGGTCGAAGGCCGGGTCGTCCTCCCAGCGCAGCCCGCGGATGCTGTCGCCGGCGGGGATCTGGCGGAAGCGCGGGAAGCGGTCGACGAGGCGCTCGGCCAGGAGGTCGCGGAGGGCCGCCGGGTCGAGGCGCCCCTCGAAGCGCAGCAGGGCGTTGATGACCATCGGGTTGGTCGGCCGGTCCATCCGCAGCCAGGCCGCGTCGGCGCTGGACATCGTGGTCATGGCCGCACGCTACGCCCGGGCCGGCCGCGCGTCGTCCGTGCTTGTCCACACACGACCGTGGTGGAGTCGCGGATCGCCTGCTAGGGTTCTGCGGCGAATGCGGTCCCTCACGGCCCTTTCCCTGCTTCTTCTCCTCCCCCGCTAGGGGGAGCGATGCGTGGCGCCCGCGGAAGGCGCGAACTCAACCGGAAGCAGACGAAGGCCGAACACTGAGGAGGACACCATGGACCGCGTACAGATCTTCGACACCACCCTTCGCGATGGCGAGCAGGCGCCCGGCATCTCGCTGAACGCCGCCGAGAAGCTCGAGATCGCCCAGCAGCTCGCCCGCCTGGGCGTGGACGTCATCGAGGCCGGCTTCCCGATCGCCAGCCCCGGCGACTTCGAGGCCGTCCAGACGATCGCCCGCCAGGTCGAGGGGCCCGTGATCGCCGGGCTCGCCCGCGCTCAAGCGGCCGACATCGAGGCCGCGTTCGGCGCGGTACGCGACGCGGCGCGACCTCGCATCCACACGTTCATCTCCACGTCGGACATCCACATCCGCTACCAGATGCAGAACTCCCGCGAGGACGTGAAGGCGGCCGCGCGGGCGGCGGTGGCGCACGCGAAGTCGTTCGTCGAGGACGTCGAGTTCTCGCCGATGGACGCGACGCGCGCCGACCTCGACTTCACCGCCGAGGTGTGCGCGATCGCCATCGAGGAGGGCGCGACCGTCATCAACATCCCCGACACGGTGGGCTACACGACGCCCGACGAGTACGCGGCGTTCCTGCGCGGGCTGTACGAGCGGATCCCGGCGCTCGCCGACGTGACGCTCTCGACGCACTGCCACGACGACCTGGGCCTGGCGGTCGCCAACTCCTACGCCGGCGTGCAGGCGGGCGCGCGGCAGGTCGAGTGCGCGATCAACGGCCTCGGCGAGCGCGCGGGCAACGCGTCGCTGGAGGAGTTCGTGATGCTGCTGCACACGCGCGGCGACGTCGCGGGCGTGGAGACCGCCATCAACACGCGCGAGATCGCGCGCACGTCGCGGATGGTGTCGCGCCTCACCGGCTACGTGATCCAGCCCAACAAGGCGGTGGTCGGGCGCAACGCGTTCGCGCACGAGTCCGGCATCCACCAGGACGGCGTGCTGAAGGAGCGCACGACGTTCGAGATCATGGACGCGACGACCGTCGGCCTGGCCGGCAACGACATCGTCCTCGGCAAGCACTCGGGCCGCCACGCGCTGCGCCAGGCGCTCGAGGACCTCGGCTTCAAGGTCGACGGCGCGGCGCTGAACACCGCGTTCAAGCGCTTCAAGGAGATCGCGGACAAGAAGAAGCAGGTCACCGCGATGGACCTCGAGGCGCTCGTCACCGACGAGCTGCGCGAGGAGATGACCGGCTACGAGCTGCAGTGGTTCGACGTGGAGGCCAGCTCCCGCCGGCCGCCGCACGCGCGGGTCGCGGTCACGACGCCCGACGGCGAGACCGCCGAGGGCGCGTTCACCGGCGACGGCCCGGTCGACGCGATCTTCCACGCGATCAACTCCGCGACCGGGGTCGACGCGCGGCTGCGCGAGTTCCGCGTCGACGCGGTGACCGGCGGCCAGGACGCGCTCGGCGAGGTGTCGGTGGTGCTCGAGCTCGACGGCCAGTCGTCGTCGGGCCAGGGCGTCGCGACCGACATCCTCGAGGCGGCCGCCCGCGCGTACGTGCGCGCGCTGTCGATGGCGGTCAACAAGGTCCGCATGGCGCAGGCCGCCGAGGACCCGCGCGCGGTCGAGACGGAGCTGACGCCGGGGCCGTAGGCCTAGCGCGCGAGCGCGAGGCCCTGGGCGTGGCCGGCCGCCAGCGCGGCGGCCGCGCGCCCGCGGTCCATGAGGCGCCCGCCGATGGTGGCGGCGCTGCGCGCGTCGGGGCCGACGATCCGCAGGTGCGCGCCGCGTCGGCGCACGATGCGGGCCTCGACGGCCTCGATGGCGCGGGCGCCGGCGCGGATCGCGGCCAGCGGGGCGGGCAGCGCCGGCGGCGGCGCGGCGAACACCGACAGGCACAGGATCTCGGTGCCGCGCCCGGCGGCGGCCACGTCGAGGTTCGTCGGCGACCAGACGGCGCCGTCGACGTACTCGCGCCCGCCGATGCGCACCGGCCGGTAGACCCCGGGGACCGCGCAGGAGGCGGCGACCGCCTCGCCGACGGCGGCGTGCGGCGCGCCGGGCGCGCCGAAGACGACGCGCCGGCCGGTGGCGCGGTCGACGGCGACGACGCGCAGGCGCCCGTCGAAGCGGGCGTCGCGCAGGGCGCGCGAGTCGCGCAGGTCGTCGAGCGACGCGCGCCCGGGCGGCACGCGCGCGAGCACGAGGGCGCGGGCGAGCGCGCCGGCGGGCGCGGCGGCGGCCACGAGGGGCGCGGCGAGCGGGCCGGCGACGGCGAGCGCGGCGGAGGCGGCGGTGCCGACCGCGCGCTCGGCCGCCGCGGCGAGGACGGAGGCGGGCGCGGCGTCGCCCCCGCCGTCGCCGGTGGGCGGCGGCGCGGGCGGGCGGCGCGGCGGGCGCCCGGCCGCGAGCGCCGCGGCGACGATCGCGCCCGCCGACGTCCCGACGAGCTGCTCGGTGCGGCGGAAGTCGATCCCGGTGGCCTCCTCGATGCCCGCGAGCACCCCGGCCATCCACGCCTCGCCCACGATCCCGCCCGCGGCGAGCACGAGCACGTCGGGAGCGATCAGCGGACGTGCGCGCGACCCGGACGGCATCGCCACCGACGATAGGCCCCGCAGCCGCGGCGGGGACGGCATCACCGAGGGGACGAGGGCGGACGCGCCGGCTGGGGCGGCGCGGCGCGCGGACCCGCGCCGACGCGCCCGCCCGCGCGCCTTCGATGCCACCGTTGTCGGCTCGCGGTCGCATAGCGGGCTGGATCCGACAACGGCGCACCACGCGCCCAGCTGCCGATCACGAGTGGCGATTCAGCCCCGCTGAGCGGGGCCAGATCGCCAGTCGCGATGCGGGCACCCCGCGCGGCGCGTCGCGGCGCGCGGACCCGCGCCGACGCGCCGCCCGCGCGCCTTCGATGCCACCGTTGTCGGCTCGCGGTCGCATAGCGGGCTGGATCCGACAACGGCGCGATGTCGGGAAATCC
>Ga0182748_1001814_pt1 | contig 20142 bp, 14 predicted proteins | sample eDN3rd37CKraftOP_FD_128877 | JGI IMG/M metagenome (GOLD analysis project Ga0182748, IMG submission 128877) | Enriched Organic Plus compost microbial communities from Emeryville, California, USA - eDNA 3rd pass 37_C Kraft OP (version 2) (version 2) ...
CGGGCTTTGGCTTCGTTCTCGACTCTGCGCGACACGCCGTGGGCACTGAACACAGTGATGCCGCCATCCGGAATCTCCGACAGCGCCTCAACGAAGACCGCTCCCTTGGCACGCAGCTGGTCGACCACATGCCTGTTGTGGACGATTTCATGGCGTACGTAGACCGGCGGCCCGTAGAACTGGAGTGCGCGCTCCACGGCTTCGATCGCGCGCTCGACACCGGCACAAAAGCCGCGTGGCTTGGCGAGAATCACCCGCATGAAACCTCCCCGACCAGGGCACCATTGCGTTGCGGGTACTCATGTCCGACGACTCGGTTGCAGCAACCAATCGTAAGGGTTGCCGAAGCCGAGTCATCCGATCCGCGGTTGCTCTCCTCGTAACAACGGGAACGGGCCGCCCTTGGGGGGCTGCAGTCGGCCAAGGAATAAATCTGCTTGGCTTCCAGCAACCAAAGTTGGACGCCTCCGGAAATCGCAGCCCGTATCGAGGCAGTCGCGATCTTCGCTGCCCTGGACCTCATGCGTCGGGATGCCGCACTCCGGCGCGGCCTGAAGGCGCCTATCATGTCGTAATGGCCTTCTATGCAGCCGCGAAAGCCTCATCGTGCTGGCCGCGGCGCCGATACCGCACGAGCCGCGGCGATGATGGCCCGGCAAGCCACGACGAATAATCGGGTGCTGGCCAACAGTCGGGTTGTGCCAAGGCAAAGTCGAACCGCCGCAGTAGGAGCGTCCAGATCATCTTGATATGGAGGTGAGCGAATGCCATGCCGAGGCAGCGGTGCTTACCTCCACCAAAGCCGAAAAGCGCAAACGGCACGTCCCGGCCTTCCTCTCGCGGTGGCAAAAACCGCAGAGGGTCGAACGCGTCTGGCATGTCGAAGACCTCCGGCGAGCGGTGGCTCACCGCCGGTGACACCATCACAAGAGAGCCGGCCGGGATGCGGACTCCAGCCACGGGTAGCTCACGATGCACCAAGCGTGTCAGAACGATGAGCGGAGGAAAGAGACGTTCAGTCTCCATCAGAACGGCATTCATGAGTGCCAGGTTCTTCATCGCGCTGAATGTGACCGATCCGCCTCCTGTCGCCGATCGCGCTTCTTCCCTCACTCTGTCCCGCATGTCCGGATGACGCATGAGCAAGAGGCCCAGCCATGTTGCCATGACCGCGGTACTGTGTTGGCCGGCAAAGAGGAGTGCGACAATCATGCTGATGATTGCCTCGTCCGATAGCCCCTCTCCGTTCTGGTAGCGCGCCTGCATCAGGACGGTAAGGAAATCCGGCGTTGGTTCGCGAAGGTCGTGGCGGTTGCGTGCACGCCGCTGGGCGATGAGCGAACCAATCAGGTCGCCAAGCCGCTTGCGCGCTCGATCGCGACGACGATTCGCTGGTGTCGGCGCGTTAGGTGCAGCGAAGGCGATCAAGTTGAATCCACCTTCCAAGTCATGATACAGCGACGCAAATTCCGTTGAAAGGCCTGCGCGAAACTCTGGGCCTATCAGGCAGGCACCAGTGATCATGAGCGTCAGCTCGTTCATCCGCGCAAATAGGTCGAATTCGCCAGCATCACCGAGTTGATCGGCGAAGCGCTCCACCTCCCGCTGCATCAAGGCAGGATAGCTTCTCATCGCCTCGTCGCGCAGTGCCGGACGAACAAGCTTCATTTGCTCTGCCATTAGGTCCGGCGTTACGTCGTAGAGGACTCCTCTCCCGAAGACGGGAATGGTGAAGCGATACACATCGCGCTGCCCAAGTTGGTCATCCGGAGCGCGGAAGAAGGCCTGAATCGCGGTCGGCGACAACAGCGCATAAACCTGCTTCCGGAAAAGGCGAAACCGGAATACGTCCCCAAACTCCGCCCGAGCACGTGCAAGGAAGTTCACAGGGTTCCGACCAAAGGCTATTGCGTGCCCTAGCACTGGCAGCCCGCCAGTGAGGGACGGAACGCAACTTCCATCTGGCCAGGCGCCTTCGGTCTCGGTGCTCATGTGCTTGGCTCCGGAGCGCTGTGACGGGCAACGCATCGGCGTCGGCGTGCCGGAAGTGAAATCTCTCCGCGACTGATGAAGCAGTCGAAGGCTTCACGAATCGCGTCGTCAACACGAGTAGGTTGGAATCCGAGCTGAGTACGCGCTTTGCTGATGTCTACTGTCCTGTTCTGCTGGAGAATTCGAACTTCGGATTGGGTGACCAGAGGTTCGCGGTTTGGTGCCAGGAGGGATTGAATGGTCTCAATGCCACTCGAAAGTACCTTCATGGCACCCGGTGGAATCCGCATGAGGGGCATAGGCCTGCCAGTCACCTCTGAGCAGAGCCTCATGATGTCGTCGATGGTTTTGAACTCAGAGGAGAAGATGTACTTCTCGCCGGGGCTGCCGTGCGCCATGGCAAGCACATGCCCCTCTGCGATGTCACGAGCCGTGACGAAGCTGGTACCACCTGGGCAATATGCATGCAGCCGGCCGGCCGCAAAGCGTTGCAAGACCTGACCAAAGCGGGACGGCTTGAAGTCATTCGGCCCGACAATGGCAGTCGGCACGGCGATCACCACGGACAACCCTGCAACGACAGCCTTCAGGCATTCATGCTCAACCGCCGCCTTGGTGAGTGCGTAGGGCGCATGGTGCTCCAATGGATTGAACGGAACAGTCTCGTCACTTGGTCCACTGTCGGTGTGCCGCCCGGTCGCGCTGATAGAACTGGTTACGACGACCTTCCTGACGCCCGCACGCTGCGCTTCGGCGAGAAGAACTCGCGTTGCAAGCACGTTGCAACTGAAGAGCTCCCAACGATGCCGGTTGGCAGTTGAGACTACAGCGGCGCAGTGATGCACCTCCGTGCACCCCGACACTGCTGCTGCCGCAAAGTCAGGGTGGCGTAGATCTCCGATCATCGTCTCGACGGGTAGTTCCGCAACGGAACGTCGCTCGCGATCCGAGTAAAGCAACGCCCGGACAGATGCACCGACCTGCAAGAGGCGCCGCACGAGATTGGCGCCGAGGTGGCCACCAGCCCCAGTGACGAGGACGCGTTCCATGGCTACTGCGCCCTTATCGATGCAGCGACATGCCGAGCTATCGTCGCCGGCAGTGACCAGACGAGTTGTGAATGTCTGAACAGGTGGGTCCATTCTGGACGCACGGCGGTGGAACCCCGAAGATCAACCCCGTAGAGGATGACCTGCAACAACTCATACAATATCGAGCGCATGTGAGTATCATGCATCGTAAGGATTCGCATGGATGCCCCACGCCCTCGTTCATCCTCCGACAAATAGCGCACGAGGCCGTCGCGAACCGTTTGTGCCGATATTCCTGTTCCGCTTGCTGCTTCGTGCAGCGCCCGCGCCAAGAACACCCGAGCCCGCTGGCGTCCGCGACGTCGACGTGCATAGAGTCGCAAGCCGATAGTCACATCACCACAGGCCTCGCACAGGGCCTGGCGTAGGCCCAGTGCATCGCTGACACTGGCGGTCATGCCAGTGGCCGTGATTGGGTGAACCGCCCCACCTGCATCACCCACGAGCGCCATGCGGCCATGCGCGGCGGAGCTGACCAGAATCTCGCAGCTCACGAAGGATACTGACCTCTGTGTATGAACGGTCTTCTCCAGCTCACTGCCCAGCCGCTGCGGTAAGGCGGCGATAAGGGCCGCTCGATAGGTGTCCACAGGTACTGCCCGCCGCTGGATCGGATGGTCGAGCAGCACCCGAACGCGCCCGGCACCGATCTCGTAAGCAAAGATGGGCGACGGGCCACCCAGGAACACGTGCCCAAGACCCGGCAGAGGGAGGTTCTCCTTCCCAAGCACGTATCCTGTGAGCGTCGAAACAGCCCGACGGCTGTGGGGAATGCCTGCAAGTCTGCGGAGCGGCGATGAGGACCCGTCGGCCGCGATCAGCAATCTGCAGCTCAGCATCGAGCTTGCCGTCTTGCTCCGGATGACGACACGCGCAGACCTGTGGTCTGTGAGATCGGCCGAGACGACCCGGGCTCCTTCCATCAGCTCGACGAACGCAAAGCGGCTCAGAGCCTCGATGAGCCTGGCGCGGAGCCGGGATTGCTCCAGCGCCATGGCAGCTGTTGGATCATTCATGTATCTTTCGAAGGGAAGCCGGATTGCATGCTCCTCACCCGTGCTATCGGGGAGTACAGCAACGCCTCTGATTGTAGCGGCCTCCGAGAGGAACTCGTTCGAGGCCAAGCCTAGCTGCGCCAAGCCTGCCACACACCGCGGATGGAGCAATTCTCCGGACAGCCGACGTTCCATGTGCTGACCCGGCTCGACGATCAGGACTCGCCAACCGAAGTCACGCATGGCTGCGGCCGCAGCTACTCCGGCCACGCCGGCGCCGGCAATAATGACGTCGAAGTCAGTCATGAGCCGCCTCGCGACGTCGCAGATGCTCGCTCAGAGCCCAGAGCGGAAAAATGCTGCTGTAGAGCCGGTAGTCGATCATGGCTGTGCCGAAGAATGCGCCGTTTACACCGTCATGCGGCCAACCCCCACCCTGCTCCTGCTGGCGGACAAGCCAAGCGGCGGCACGCTCCACGGACGCGTCGGCCACGCCATCCGTTGCGGCCAGTAACGCCAACATGGCCCATGCCGTGCTGGATATGCGCCCCTTCTCACTCGGGACATAGCTCTGAGACAGGCAGCCGGAAAAATGCTCCCCCCATGCGCCGTCACTCCGCTGCGTTGCGCGCAGCCAGGCAGCCGCCCGGCACAGTGCCGGGTGCGTCCCATCGCAACCAGCGGCGCGCAGCCCCCAAAGCGCAAAGAGGGTGCCATAGATGCGATTGATCCCCCAAAAGCCAGGCCAGGATCCATCACTGGATTGCTGCGATAACAGAAAGTCGCGCCCCTGTCGCAGCGCCGATATCATCCGGTCGTGTAGGGCGGCATCTTGAATCAGGGAGCGGACCTCTGCGAGGGCGCGTAGGCATGAGCCGGTACATTCAATGTATGAGCGCTCGGTCATGCACTGGCCGAAAAGCTCGGTGGGATTCAGATGTTCCAGCAGGGAATTGCCCCGGCGCCGCTCATAGGTTGCGAAACCGCCATCGTCGTTCTGCCGACTGAGGATGAAGCGCACGGCGTCAGCCAGGCTGGTTGGCCCCATCATGTCGCTAGGGGAGAGGTGATGCCTCGCTGCGCCGATGGCAGAGAGCACTTCGGCTGTGCAGTCGCTCACCGGCCACCGGTGGGCATTACTGCCGAAGCACCAGCCGCCCTCAACTGGATCCCTCTGCATGGGCGCAGCGCCTTCCAACGGGACCACAAGCTGTAAGGAGCGCAGGTGCTCGATCGCGCGTGCAACTGCCAAGCTGATCTTCGGAGCCTCGTCGCTGGCGGTGCTCAGTGCCTGCACCGCGAACGCGGTGTCCCACACTCCCGATCGGGCGCCGGCATAGCGCAACTCGTCTGAACCGTCCCACCAGGCCCAGGCATCCAGGCCTGCAACGCTGCGCTCTGTGGCCTCACCTTCTGGATCGTCGAACCACAGTGCCAGGGTATTCAGTACGCCGTTGACCGGGGACAATCCTTGGAAGTTGCTCGCGGACTGCTCGAAGAGAATAGCGCTACGGCAGTGGTCGAGTGCACGATCTCGCAGCCGTTTTGCACCCGGGATTAGGCGACGCGCTGCCTCCGCAGCACGCATTACTTCATACGAGATTCGCAGGACCTGGCTGGGGCGCACGTAGGCATCAGTTGCGGCGAGGGCATGGCGTTCCGAGTAGCGTGAGCCCCGCCGGTCGGTGCCAAAGATTTCGTATCGCAGCTCGCGGGCCATCGGCCCGATGTCGAAGACTGCACCGCGTCCCCAGAGATAGGCGAACCCCAGAAGGATGTAGCGCGTATGACAATGAAAGCGGTATGGGGAAAGCGGGAAGCTTCTTGGAATTAGAAAGATCTCTGGTGGAATTGGATGGAGATCGCGGCGGTCATACACGCCGAGGAGCGAGAGCCAGAACTTCCCCCAGCTCGGGAGACCCCAAACGTCATCCGGGGTCGATGCGAGAAAAGCCCGCGCAGGCGCCAGGAGAGGATCGTCAGCCGCAACCCCCAGCAGGCGTGCCGCGACATATACCAGAACAGTCACGAATCGATAGGAGTGGCTTTCTGGATGCAGCCCCCATCCGCCGTCCGGACGACGCGTCGCAGCGAAATGTCTGAGGATTGCGGCTTTACTCTCCTCGTTTGGCTGCCTGCCTGTGACGATCTTCGCAATGGCGACCTGGGCTGTAATGACTGGACACCAGACGACCTCTCCCTCGAAGCCACCATCGGAGCCCTGCTGCGAAATGAGAGAAGCTGTAGCTCGATCAATTGCCGAGCGCAGCAGCGATGCGCCGAGTGGCACTGCTGACGTTGTGGTACCGTCAGGCAACAGGGCCTCCCTCTCGGGAAATTGGGTCAAGATGCAAAATGTTCGGCGGTCGGCATGCTTTGTCCGGCCGAAGCGTATGCATTGGTGAGCAGACCGCGTCGAAATTCTGATTGCGCCGCCGCAGCTGCGTCCGAGTAGAACGCTCTGTTGCCTGTCCTCACACGCTCGTTCCTGCCAATGCTGGCGATGCTGTGGGCCGAGGCGACCGGCAAGCAGTGATTGTTATGGGAAGCATCGATGCCGCTAGCGGACTCCATGCCGACCGGCTCGGACGATGCGAACGTCATACAAACGCACTCCCGATGCATCAGGTACCCGCATGACCCCGGTCCGAGTATGAGCCACCGGGAATACACGCATAGGATGCACGAACTAGCAGCGATACAGCCTCACGAAGCCTCGATTTCACATAGCAAATTATAGCAGCGGCATGGGTCTGAAGTGCGTTCGCGTTGAATCGTGCGACCTCAATCGCTTGAGGCCGTCTCATCATGTTCTGCTTAACTTGAAATTTCAGGTTAGTGTCGAGGCGGAGATCCACCCGGTATCTGCACTAGCGGCAGAATGAAGCTATGCCGCTCGCGTTGTCCCTCTCTATGCACCAACCGCTTGGCCCGCAGAGCCTCAGTCCCGTGCTGTCCACCAGCAGGTGCACGGGCTCGCACTCACCGCGCGGGCGCGACACCCGCAGCGCCTCGGCTCCACGGTCAAACTGCCGCGCTCGCGGACCGGCCTCCTAGGCGATCCAATTCGCCGCTGGTGCCGCTGCATCGGACTCCAGTGCTGACGGTTGGCATTCCCCTTGAACGGCATGGCAGTGCGCCCTCAGCGACCGAGGGATCACCCCTTATGCCGCACTGCCCAAGGATGCCCAACCGCGCCTCACGCACCAAAGTAGCGGCCCGCATTTGAAATCCTTCTGTCATGCAACTGACCGAAGGCCGCAAGCGGTGGCGGCTAGGATGGTATCGTATACAGAATGCGGAGCGGCCAGTGAGCCTCGACATCATCCTGACCAATGACGATGGCTACAACGCACCGGGTATCCAGACCCTCTACGACGCCCTCGTCGCCGCCGGAGAGAACGTCCACATCGTTGCCCCGGCAGAGAACCAGAGCGCCCAGGGCAGCTCGCTTGGTGGCATTGGCGCCATAAGCCAGCCGATCAACGTCACCGAATTCTCCCCGGGCAATTACTATGTCGACGGACGGCCGATCGTAGCCACGAAGACGGCGCTGGAGGATCTGTTCGTCGATCACACGCCGGACCTGGTGATCTCGGGTACCAATCGCGGCGATAACACGGGCGAAAGCGCCAACATCTCCGGTACCGTGAATGCCGCTGTGGCTGGGCTGCTCGACGGTGTCCCCGCAATCGCTGTCTCCGCTGGCGCTGATGCTCACGGCGATTACAGCGCAGGCTTCACCCACGCCGCGCAGTTCACCGTCCATCTGCTGGACCGGCTTGAGGAGATGCAGGCGGCTGGCGCACCGCTGCTGCCACCCGGCGAGGGGCTGAGCATCAACGTTCCTGGCGACTCGACGCTCGCCGGCGTGGCGGTGACCACCATCGACCAGGAATCCAGCGCGCAATACCCGATCGGCCAGTTGCCCAGCGGGCTCTACAATTCCACATACATCCCGAACACCGATCCCTCCGGCAATCCCATCTCGGAGGGCGCGCAATTCCTGACGGACCACATCACTGTCACGCCGATCGATGGTAACTGGACGTCGTCGGAGAGCGACCGTGCGACACTGGAGGCGCGGCTCGGTAGTTTGCTCGATCAGCCGGCCCCGGCGGCGCACCCTCTCAATATCATGTTGGTGAATGATGATGGCTATCAGGCGCCCGGAATCGCCGCTATGCGCGACGCGCTGCTGGCCGAGGGCCATCATGTCACCGTTGTGGCGCCAGCCGACAATGTCAGCGGCACCGGCACGGCGCTGACCCTCTCGGACTTCACCGTCACGGAGTACGACGCAGGCTATATCGTTGGCGCCACACCGAGCACGGCAGTCTATACCGGCCTTGATGCTTTGCTGACGGGGGAAGACCGGCCGGACATTGTGGTATCCGGCATTAATGAGGGCGCCAATACCGGGCTGCCCGCCGTCAGCTCAGGCACGATCGGCGCCGCCGTCGCATCCATTTTCAACTACGACATTCCTGCCCTTGCCGTCTCCGCAGGCACTGATGCCAGCGGCCATGTTCCGGACGAACTCTATGCTACCGGCGCCAAGTTCGTCGCCAAGTTGATCGCGGATCTGCAGGCAACGGCGTCGGCTTCCGGCGACTTGCTGCCGGCCGGCACCGGACTGAACGTGAATCTGCCGGTTGGCGCTGACCCCAACAACTACGCCTTTACCGAGCTGGATGCAGCGACCTCCGCAGCCATCTCGGTGGCACCATCTTCGACAACGGGCCAAGCGCAATTCGTCTTCAACGGACCAGTGAACACGGACAACCCGCATTCGGAAGGCACTGCTTTCAACAACGGCGCCATCACCATCACGCCTATTGACGGCAACTATGCCAGCGATGATCTCTCCTCCTACCAGACGCTGGCCGATCTGCTGGGCGTAGGGTACGGCGAGCCGGGCGGCTCTGCTTCCCTGGTTGAGCTGGCGCCCTCGGCGGTAGACTGGAATGAGGTAGCGGCACAGGTGCAGGCCAATTTCGCCGCCACTGGTCAATGGTTCCTGTGACCAGCATCTGAGCTCGGCTCGTAGCTGGCAGTGCAGCGACATCTTGGCGCCCTTGGTTCCGTGGCGGGTCGGTGCAGGTTGCGCTCTCGCGTCGCCTGTAATGGAGCTGCGCTCGCCTCGCAACCTGCCGCATGACCGATGTCGCAGCTCATTCCATCCTCATAGGCAGAGATCTTGCGCGACGATCTCGGTCACCAAAATGGGCATCCCAGTAAGATGGTCGATGGCCGGACCGGGTTGGCTGAGCAAAGCTGGCAGGATGACGTCCGAACTTGTTGACTACGTAGACTACCACATTCCGGCCGAGATCGTCGGATCATAGTGTATGGCTCCATCATGCCTTCAGCCTGAATTTGCGGGATGTGCAACTGCCCCCCGGCCGAGCGCTGCATCGGTGCTACGCACGAGAGCATCCGGTGGTGCTTGTGGTTCGGGCCGATTTTCCCTGCTGGCTTCGCCGGCGACGGCCGAGGCTGGGTGGCATCTAGCATCTCGATGAGGTGCATCTGCGGGGCAACGGCGTTCTACACAACCTCTAGCGGGCGGTGGACCAGAATGGCGCCGTGCTCAACACCCTCGTGCAGGCGCGGCGGACCGTGATCGCTGCCAAGAGGTTGCTCAAGCACTTGCCCACGCGACCCAGACAGCAGGTCGGCGGGGATCTCCGCTTCATTCGCTTCCTCATTCCGTGGCTGCGGCTGTTCGAAGCAACCGGTGGCCAGTGATGCATGGACAACACTTCCCGGAGATCGTGCGGACGGGCGTCAGGTCAGCCCGATCTCTGTTTTCCACTCGATGTGTCAGTCGCGCTCCGAAGGCATGATGTAAGGCATCCCGCCCGAAAGTACTTGGGAAGATCACGGTGTGATCAGTTCGGCGTTCGGATGCAATGTCGGCGGTGAACAGGGCGGTGGAGCCAATCCCATGATCGAGCTGGAGTTCGATCCGCGATCTGCCGCCGGCATCGCGATCCGCCTGCACTGACGCGGCGATCTGCCTGGTGTTGGCATCAGTCCGAGATGGAGCTTTCGCTACCTGCACCGCAAGCTAGGCGGGCGAGGTGACTGGAGGTCGAAGCTGATGATGCAGCTTTGCCTATTGCAGATGGCTGGTCGGCATCTTCGTAGCTACCGCGTAGGGATGGACGAACACTTCCAATCCGTCGACCCGTGTAGCTCGCTGCCTCCGAGCCAAGTCCGCTCCGGCAACGCCGTCTTGCTCGATACCGACTGGCCAACCTACCTTGGGCCGCCTGACCCACACAGGCCACCGTCTCAACAGCCGGGTGCGCTATGGTCGTCCATACACCCCGCCTGTTCCGGTGACATTTCCGCAGGTTGCCTGGCTCGCCGCTTGACGGGCCGTGGGAGGCGACAAGTCGCATACGCCGCAGTGGAGGATCGCGCTTGACGTCACGCATTGAGGACTACGCCCTGATCGGGGACTGCGAAACGGCCGCGCTTGTCGCACGGGATGGTTCGATAGACTGGCTCTGCTTTCCTCGGTTCGATTCTGCAGCCTGCTTCGCAGCCCTGCTCGGCACGCCGGAGAACGGACGCTGGCGCATCGCCCCGAAGGATATGAATTCACACGTTCACCGTCGCTACCGCCCGGACACACTCATCCTGGAGACGACGTTCGAGACGGACGACGGCGTAGCCACCCTGATCGATTTCATGCCACTCCGCGATGGTGCCAACGATCTCGTCCGATTGGTCGTAGGCCAAAAGGGCCGGGTGGAGTTCACGACGGACTTCGTCGTGCGGTTCGACTATGGCCGCACCGTCCCATGGGTCACGCGAGAGCATGACGGCACCATCACCGCCGTGGCCGGTCCGAATCGGCTGGTCCTGAGCACACCAGTTACGCTTTTTGGCCAGGACCGTCATACGACTGGTTCATTCGCGGTGTCCGCTGGCGAGCGTGTACCGTTCATTCTCACCTATAGCCCCTCCAACAGTCCTCGCCCGGCGCTTCAGGATATAGACGCCTTGCTGGCGAGTACCGAAGCCTATTGGCGGGACTTTGCCGTACACTGCCCTTCGGTCGGCCCCTGGACTGACACTGTGAAGCGCTCGCTTATCACGCTCAAGGCGCTCACTTATATGCCGACCGGTGGGATCGTTGCGGCAGCAACGACATCGCTGCCCGAGCAGCTTGGAGGCAGTCGCAACTGGGACTACCGCTTCTGCTGGTTGCGTGACGCCACCATGACGCTCCAGGCCTTCATGAAGCTTGGCTACTACGAGGAAGCCTCCGCGTGGCGGGAATGGCTAATGCGGGCTATCGCTGGGGCGCCGGAGCAGATGCAGATCATGTACGGCGTGTCCGGCGAGCGCCATCTTCCGGAGTGGCCCGTGCCGTGGCTTGGCGGCTATGAGGGCTCGCGCCCGGTGCGGATCGGCAATGCCGCCGCGGAGCAGTTCCAGCTTGACGTCTATGGGGAAGTGGCTGATGCCCTGACGCAGGCTCTCAAAGGAGGGTTGCCACCACACCAGCGCACGCGCCCGCTCAGCGAGGTGATCATGCCTTTTCTCGAGAAGGCCTGGCGCCATCCCGACGAGGGCATTTGGGAGGTCCGTGGCGGTCGGCAGCACTTCACTCATTCCAAGGTCATGACCTGGGTAGCATTCGATCGCGCTGCAAGTCTCGCCGCGCAGGCGGACAACGGAAGGGATCTCGCCAACAGATGGCAGCGCGTGGCTGACGAGATCCACGATGATGTCTGCCGAAAAGCATTCGACGCCAAGCTCGGCAGCTTCGTGCAAGCCTATGGCTCGACAGCGATCGATGCAAGCCTTCTGCAGATCCCGCTGGTCGGCTTCCTCCCTCCGGATGATCCGCGCGTGATTGGCACGGTCCGTGCCGTAGAAAACAGGCTGATGCGCGATGGACTGGTGCTTCGCTACGAGACAGAAGCCGTTGATGACGGTTTACCGCCCGGCGAAGGAGCTTTCCTTGCCTGCAGCTTCTGGCTCGCTGACGTTCTGGTGCTGCAGAATCGCAATGCAGACGCGCGCCGCCTCTTCGAGCGGCTGCTGAGCCTCTGCAACGACGTCGGTCTGCTCTCTGAGGAGTACGATCTTGTTGCCGGCCGGATGCTTGGCAATTTCCCACAAGCGTTCAGTCATGTCGGCCTGATCAACACGGCTCTCAATCTAACCCGCAGCACCGGTCCTGCCGAGGATCGCGCAGAGGGAGTCGGCGATGCGGTGGGGACTTCCGCGGTCTCGGAGCTCGGCTCGTCATGAGGGGGAGTGATCAGGGATGTCTGGAGGATATCCAAGACAAGTCCTTGGGACGGGAGTGATCCGGGCACAGCGGGGTCGCTCCAAACCTTTCTCGAATGGGCACTCAGGGCAGGGACCCGAAGAGGCGGAGGATCCAGGTGACTTGGTAGATCACGCCAATGATGACGAAGGCTGCCTGAAAGCGCTTGCTTGAGACGAAGAGGGCGATGATCGAACATGCGGCGAACGAAGCCTGCCGGATCGGATATTCGATGCCAAGGGAGTTGAAATGCGCGGTGCCCTTGATGAGCGTGTCGACGACGTCTGCACCAAATAGCAGGGCAAGCAGCCCATAGAACCAGACGCGCCGCGCCTGAAAGTACTCCTCAATGCGCTCGTGTTCTCCCAAATCAGTAGGAAAGAGGAGCGCAGACAGCACGGCGAAGAGCATCGCATATAGGATAAGGAAGAAGTATATCTCGAACCTCCATCGCGACAGCGACGAGAGTCCGAATTCGAACCACCAGAAATGGATAATTGAGAGCAGAAGGAAAACAACCCATCCGACGTGGACCGGATAGAGGCGATCGCGGCCCGGGTGCTGCACGAATTGTGTCAATCCCGTTACAAGGCGTGTGATGCTAATTCCCAGCACCATGCCGATGATGATGCGAAGGTGAGTGAACACCTCAGGGTGGGTTGCAGCTTCACTAGTCAACGTTCTGACGCCCTTCCTGCGAGCGCTCGTTGAATAGCATCTGTTGGGTGCCCTGAAGAGCCTTCTGTATCCGTCGTCCTGACCCCACCTTGCGAAAGGCTGTGCTGCTGGTGTCGCGTCGCCTGACGCTTTGCGACAGAGGCGGTGCCGGAGATCGAGGCGGGCACGGTGGTCGGCCAGGGCATGCTGCGTCACCGCGCTGCCGAGTTCATCCGCTTCCTGCGTTTGATCGGCAGGCAGATCCCGGCCGGGCGCAACCTGCCCCTGATCCTCGACAACCATGCGCCCACAAAATAGAACCCATGAAGCGCTGACTGGCCCGGCAGCCGCGCTTCCATCTTCACTGCACGCCCGCCAGCGCGTCCTGGACAACGCTGTCGAAGGCCTGTTCGCCGCACTGACGAAGCGGCGCCTGAAACGTAGTGTCTTCCGCCCCGTTATCGAACTGCATCAGGCGATCCGGGCCTAGCTCGACACCCACAACACAGATCCGAAGCCCCTCCGCTGGACCGCCGCTGCCGACACCATCATCGGCAAGCACCAGCGCGGGGAACGGCTGCTGACATCACTCCAGCAGCCGCCCTGCAGCGACGCCGGCGGCTTGCCTGGAGGACGGAAGCGCGGTCGGATGCCGTGGAGCGCACAGAATGCTTGTGTGCAGCTGGATGCGACTGTCGCCCGCATCTCCGGTTCTCCGCAACGGTAGCGGCGGCAACCTGATCGCGGTGCGCCCGTTGGCTCGCTCGCAGGGTCGCGTGCCCGAGGACCACGGCCGCGACGGCAGGCAAAGGGAGACCACGGCAATGTTTCATCATGCGAAGGAACTGCAATTCAACGCACGCGTGACACGGCCCGACCCGCATTTCGCCCGGCTGCTGCTCGAACAGTTCGGCGGCGGCAATGGCGAGCTGAAGGCCGCCATGCAGTATTTCGTGCAGGCCTTCGCCGCGCGGCGTCCCTATCCCGACAAATACGACATGCTGATGGACATCGCGACCGAGGAGCTGAGCCATCTGGAGATCGTCGGCGCGACCATCACCATGCTGCTCGACGGCGTGAACGGCGAGCTGAAGGATGCGGCCGCCGCGAACCCAATCACCCGACTGATGGATGGCGGCACCGCGGAGAAGGAGCAGCTGATCCATGATGCGCTGTTCAACCCGCAGTTCGTGGTCCTCAGCGGCGGCGGCCCGTCGCTGACCAACAGCCAGGGCGTGCCCTGGAGCGGCGCCTATGTGAACGCCAATGGCGACCTGACGGTGGACCTGCGTTCCGACATCGCCGCCGAAAGCCGCGCCAAGATCGTCTATGAGTACCTGATGAAGTTCACGGACGATCCCGGCGTGCGCGACACGCTGGGCTTCCTGATGACGCGCGAGATCGCGCATTTCCAGATGTTCTCCGTGGCGCTCGAGACGATCCAGCCGAACTTCCCGCCCGGCGTGCTGCAGGGCGACCCGCGCCACACCCACACCTATTTCAACATGTCGAACGGCGCCGATGCGCGCGGGCCGTGGAACCAGGGCCAGGGCCCCTGGGGCCAGGGCGAGCATTGGACCTATGTGGAGGATCCGCTCAAGCATGTGGTGGAGACCAAGGGCGAGGTCGAGCACAAGCCGCAGGGCACGAAGCACAGCCCCGAGCAGATCAGGCAGAAGGACGCGGAGATGAGCCGGATCCGCAGCAGCGAAGTGAAATCCGCCACGCCGAAGGGCCCGCAGCACTGGTCTGAATACCCGCAACAGAGCCTCTCGGCACCGGGCGCCACCAAGGCGTAAGGCTTCCCACACGGAAGGACAGGCCATGAAGTGGATGCCGCTTGTCGCCGCTCTCGCCGTCGCGCTGCCGGCGACGGCACCGGCCCAGGATCGCACGGTGCGGACCGATTCCGGGCCGGTGCGGGTGGAGACGGTGGCGGAGGGGCTCTCTCGCCCCTGGAGCATGGCCTTCCTGCCGGACGGGCAGTGGATGCTGGTGACCGAGCGTCCGGGCCGCCTGCGCGTCGTCAGCCGGCAAGGTCAGGTCTCGGCACCCGTCCGGGGCGTGCCCGAGGTGTTCGCCGAGGATCAGGGTGGGCTGCTCGACCTGGCGCTCGACCCTGACTTCGCCGCCAACCGGCGTGTCTACCTCTCCTTCGCCGAGCCCGGGCCGGGTGGCAAGGCCGCCACCGCCGTCGCGCGCGGGCGGCTGAACGAGGATGCCACGGCGCTGGAGGATGTCGCGGTCATCTTCCGGCAGGAACCCATGGTCGCCGGGGGGAAGCACTTCGGCTCCCGCCTCGCCTTCTCCCCGGACGGCAGGCTGTTCGTCACCATGGGCGAGCGCTTCCAGTTCCAGCCGGCGCAGGACCTTTCCAACCACCTCGGCACCATTGCCCGCATCGAGGCGGACGGCCGCGTGCCGGCGGACAATCCCTTCGTCGGCCGGCAGGGCGCACGGCCCGAGATCTGGTCCTATGGCCACCGCAACGTGGAGGCCGCAGCCATCCAGCCGGACACCGGCGCGCTCTGGATCGCCGAGATGGGACCGCGTGGCGGCGACGAACTGACCGTCCCCGAGGCGGGCCGCAACTATGGCTGGCCGCTGGTGAGCTGGGGTCGGCACTACAGCGGCGAGCCCATTCCGGATCCGCCGACGCGACCGGACCTCGCCGGATCGGTCCATCAGTGGACGCCGGTGATCTCGCCCTCCGGCATGATCTTCTACACGGGGGATGCATTCCCCGACTGGCGCGGGAACATCCTGATCGGCGGCCTCAGCGCGCGGGCGATCATCCGCGTGGAACTCGATGGCCGCCAGATGGTGGGCGAACACCGCATCGCGCTCGATCAGCGCATCCGCGACGTGGAGCAGGGTCCGGATGGCGCGATCTACGCCCTGACCGACGAGGCACGCGGAGAGATCCTTCGCCTCACTCCGGCGGGGCGCTGAGCCAACCAGATCCTCCGACGTCGCATGGCGACATCTGCGGAGCCCGAAGCAGCCGAGGTCAGCGCCCGACGGGAATCGGCGCAAGCGCCTTGAACCGCAGCAGCCAGGTCGGCGCGCGCGGCTGATCCGTTGCACCGCCGCCCCCGCTCGCACTGCGCGCCGGGGAGAGCACCGGCGACTCGTGCAACCTGTTCACGGTGACGTAGATGTCGTTGTCCGGCCCGGCGGAGAAGCCGTCGGGCCAGCTCAGGGCCGTGTCGTCCTGGAACAGGATGCGATAGCCGTTCGGGGTCGCCACGCCGATGGCATGGTTGCCGATATCGGTGACGTAGAGGTTGCCGGCGCCGTCGATCGTCTGGCCATCGCTCGGCGGCCGCTCGGCATAGCGTTCGATCTGCCGTGCCAGCGCGTCCCCGCCGAGATCCGGGTCCGCCAGCGCCGCGGCCGGAACACGCCAGGTGGTGCGGCCGTTGAGCGAACCGAAATAGACATGCTCCTGGCCGGGATCGATCGTGATCGCGTCCACGCCGACGAAGCGGTTGCGCATACGGCCCCCGACCTGGCCGATGATCACCTGCCCGTCGATGGTGAGCGGGATCTCCTGCGGCGTCACGCTCGCATGGCCCTGCAGAACCCGGCGCGCCTGGCGCGTGCGGAGATCCACCACGACGAGGGCGGCGTTCCCGCCACCGGCGGGATCGGAAATGACGATGGTCCCGCGCTGCGCGTCGATCGCCAGGTCGTTCAGGAAGCTGTCCTCCACGGTGGCCGGCGGCGGCAGCGCGATCAGCGCGTGCATCCTGTCCTGCCGCGTGTCCCAGCCGAGCAGCTTCGGCATCCCCGCCAGCCGCCCGCCCTGCTGTGCATTGTCCAGCATCCAGACGATGCCGTCGGGATCCGAGCGCAGGCCGAGCACCGCGACCAGCCCCGGATCGGTCGCGGAACTCGGCGGCAGCGACCAGTCCTCGTTCGGGAAGGGCAGGAGGCGGCCGCCGGATGTCAGCTCCATCACGCGATAAGTCGGATTCCAGTACTGGTGCTGGCTCAGAATGATGCGGCCCTCGGGCGTGACCGCGACATTGCCCGGTGGCTGCTGCAGCTTCGCCACCACCTCGAGCCCGTCGGGGAGCCTCGGCAGGTCCTGATCCTGGGCCGCGTTCGGGGGCGCGAGCTGCGCCGCGGCACGCCCGGCGGCAAGGGCAAGCATGGCGGTGACCGCCGACCGGGCAACTCCGCGGCGCGATGTGAGTGCGGACTGCATGCTGACCTCCCGGCCCCGACGGTCAGGGATCAACCGGCGAACCGCGCGGGAGGTTCCCCGTCGCCCGGAGATCGAAGCCGCCACCCGCCCCTGCCGGCGCATGCCGATACGGCGCGGCATACCGCAGTAGAGGGGGGCGCTACTGCCCCCAGCCGAAATTCCGCACCGTCAGGTACAGGCCCAGTACCAGCAGGAAGGCCTGCACCACGCGTCGGAACGCCTGCTCCGACATCGCGCCGCGCAACCGGCGGCCGATGGCCATGCCGAGGAAGGCAGGCACCAGCACGGCAGCGGAGGCAAGACCGAGCCCCGGCGGCAGCAGCCCGTGCCCGGCCATGGTCAGCCCCAGCACCATCGTCGCCACCACCGCGCCGAGGGCGGAGGCCTGCACGACGGTGTCGGGCGAGAGGCGCAGGGCCGCCAGCCAGGGCGCGGCCGGCATCATGAAGCTGCCGGTCAGCCCGGCGATGGCGCCCGAGGCACCACCCATCAGCGGCGAGAGCCATCGCTCGGCACGCGGCGGCGGCACCGGCCAGCGCGGCCCCAGCAGCGCCAGCGCGGCGGAGGCCGCCATCAGCGCCCCCAGCAGCCCGGCCAGCAGCGCCGCATCCGCGCGCGACAGCTGCCCGGCAGCCAGGAAGGTGCCGAGCGCCGCAGCCGTCAGGAAGCCCCAGAGCCGCTGCAGGATGGGCCACAGCGCCCCGCTGCCCAGCGCCTGCCAGACATTGGTGGCCAGCGTGGGCAGCAGGATCAGCGGAATTGCCTCCGGCAGCGGCCGCGTCAGCGCGAGGAGGCCAAGGCTGATCGTGGGCAGGCCGAAGCCGGCGATGCCCTTCACCAGCCCCCCCAGGACGAAGATGGCGGACACCAGGGCGGCGTCGGCGAGATCGGATCCGGTTGGCATGGATCGAGGCTAGCGCAACGCGCGGGCAATGGCTTCGCCGTGGAACGAAAGCCGGATCTCTCCATGCCGTCTCAAGCAACCGCGCCGCGGCACGCGCATGCACGCCCGGTCGGCACGCGCGGCGATCAGATCCGCTGGACACGCCGTTGGCCGCATGCGAAAGCCGAAGGGCCACGCTAGGGGAGAGCGCAGATGATCTCGGCCAAGGGTATCATCCTCCTTGTCGGCGCGATCGGCCTCGCGGCCTGCACGCAGTCGCAGTCCCAGGCGCCGATGGCCGGCACCAGTCCAGGCCCTGCGGCGCCGCCACTGCAGCAGCAGAGCGCCCAGCAGCCAGGGAGCGCCCCGACCTCCGCCGGCACGCCGACCATCACCGGTGCGACCGGCTCCGGCCGCCCGCAGGTTGGCTATAGCGGCAGCGGCATGGGCAGTGTGGGGGGCGTCCCGCCGCAACAGCAGATGCCGAACCGGCGGCCCTGACAGAGCACCGGGCGCTGCCAGGCGGGCCAAGGGCCGGCACTGGCGGTGTCAGGCTCCGCAGGCCGGAAGCCTGCTTCGCATAGCAGCTTCCCCTGCCCCGGACGGCGGGCCGGACGGGACGGGGAGATCGGCCTCGCGACCCCGACTGCTTTGAAGCTGTCGGTCATGCAGCCGTTCATCTGCCGAGCCGCAGCGCCCCGTTGCCTTGCCGCGATCCTGGCGCGCATTGGCACCGCATGCGGAGCGCGGCGCTGACGGGCTAGCGCCCGCGGCACGGCGCCCGGCCCGCGGGGCCCCGGGCCCTCATCCGACCCGCTCCAGAACCTCCCGCTTGCGAGCACCATACACCGGCGCCAGCCCTACCAGTGCAGCGAGTGGCAGAAGCCAGGCGATGCGCGCCTGGTAGCGGTGATGCGGGCCGCTCAGCGCACCCGTCACCGCTGCATTCACGGCGAGGCCGACCAGCACGCAAAGGACGAGGCCGAGCCGTACCGGGTCCCTCGCCCGGGCGGCGCCGCGCCATGCGAGCAGCGCCCCGGCCGCGCCCAGCAGCAGCACTGGCACCTGCACCGGCAGGAAGGGTGCCGCGGCCGCCGGCAGCAGTCCGCGCGCCTGCAGCGAAGCCGCGAAGCGCCGCTGCTCCGCCTCCGGAAAGCCGAGCACCAGCAGCCGCCCGATCTGCCGGGACAGATGGTCCGGCTCCAGCGTGTCGCCGACCTGCGCCATGCCGATCTGCGACCAGGTATTCGCGGCCGCCGCGCGCAGCACGGCAAAGGGCTCGCGGGCAATGGTCTCGGCCACGATTCCCGCCGCTTCCGGCGCCAGGCTGATCGGGCCCCCAGGCTCGGCGCCGTCGGAGCGCGGCGCCCAGACCGGCCCGTCCTCGCTCCAGAGGAACAGGTCGGAATCGGTCGGAAGGTGCCCGGCCCAGCGGCAGAGATGCCAGCCGGCCTCCGGGCACCGCGCGGCGATGGTGCGTGCGGCGGGTCCGTCGGCAACCAGCCGGGCCAGGGCGAAGACGGCGCCATAAGGCGCAAGCGCAAGCCGCCCCTGTGCCGCCAGGTTGGTCGCCAGCAGCAGCGCTACCCCCGCAGCCAGCGGCAGGGCGCAGGCCAGCACGGGCCGCCAGCGCATCCGGAGCGCCCAGACCAGCGCTACCAGCGCCGCCGCCACCGGCGGATGCGAGAGATGCGCCGCCACGCCGAAGGCCACCACCGCGCCGAGGCCGAGCCGTTCGGCCAGGGACAGCCGCGCCTCCCCGAAGCCAAGCAGGAAGAGCGCCAGCACCAGCACCGGCGCCAGCACATCCGGCATCAGCAGCGCCGTGAACCAGGGCGCCGCAGTGAAGGCGGCGAGCCCGGTGCAGAGCAGCAGATGCTCCACTGGCCGCACCGCGCCGCGCAGGACCCGCTGCACGAGCCATAGCAGCCAGGATACCAGCAGCCCCTGCGCCATCGCTGACAGCCACAGCGTGACCCCCCAGTGGAAAGCCGCCAGCGCCGGGCCATAGACAA
>Ga0182748_1001822_pt1 | contig 20079 bp, 26 predicted proteins | sample eDN3rd37CKraftOP_FD_128877 | JGI IMG/M metagenome (GOLD analysis project Ga0182748, IMG submission 128877) | Enriched Organic Plus compost microbial communities from Emeryville, California, USA - eDNA 3rd pass 37_C Kraft OP (version 2) (version 2) ...
AGCTGTAGCCGTATCAGGGTCGACTACTGTTGCTCATGACGATGCGAGCATTACAAGGTCGGCCACCTATGGCGGCGTTCCTATGTCGTATCGCGGCGGTGTTACTATCAATAACGCACCTACTAACTCCGGATGGGTATATTTCTTTGCGCTACAAAACCCGCCAAAAGGGACAAACACAGTTTCTGTATCCATAACAAAGTCTGGTTTTACGCCTTCTCAGATCATTGGCAATTCGATAGGATACTACAATGTCAATTCCATCGGACCTCTTCTCTATTTAGCTTCGGCATCATTCACAGGTGTTACATTCGATGGAACGCAGGCACCGGCAGGAACGAGACAAATTATGGCCGTCTCCAGCTCATTACTCCCCATTTCATTCACCGGTCCCACAGGCATCAGCACCCTCTACAGCAATGGCGCATCCGTGACCGGATTGGCAGACTATTTAAGTATCGGCGACGTGGTCGCGCCTTCTGATGGATATACCGTTTCAGGTAGTAATGGTGGAAGTTATGGTTTTATCGCCATTACAATGTATCCGGCCGAACCGGCAACATATGCAAAAACAGAACTCACGACATACTCCTCGGCTGGAGCATATACCTACAATATCCCACAATGGGCGACCCACATAGATATAGTGCTATGTGGCGGCGGCGGTGGCGGCGAGGGGTCCGTGAGTAACTTGTTTACTGGCAGCAACGGTTCCGGAGGCGACCCAGGTGAATGGAAGACGGTCACCGTGCAGCGTGGCGTCGACATCCCATGGACGACAACAACGATTACGGGAACCGTTGGGGCAGGAGGAGCGGGTGGTCCTGTGAATACTATAGGTCAACCAGGAGAGTCCACTACGGCAAGTGCTACTGGAATGACCACGATAACAGCCACAGGGGGAATTGCTAGATCAAGTGGCAGTGAGACTGGTTTTGGGCCAGGAAACAGGTCATATAATAGTCAACTATATATCGGGGGCGCTGATCAGCCGCCGTGGGGCGGTGGTCACTCAGGTGTCACGGGTTTCCCTCCTGGGGGCGGTGGCTCTGGATCTACATGGAGCACAACTTTTCAGGGCCCAGGTGGAGCCGGTGCTCAAGGTGTCGCGCATTTTTATGCATACAATGTCGGTAGTGATTCGTTCTTCGTAATGTTCTGATCTAGCGCTCTCAACAGATATGCTACAATAATGAAGCCGAGGGGCATTGGCGCAGTTGGCTAGCGCGCTTCCATGGCATGGAAGAGGTCATCGGTTCGAATCCGATATGCTCCACCAATTTTGAAATTATTTAAAAGAGCAGACTTATGAAACCGGAAGCTCTCCATCAAATGTACGAAGTTCTTGGCTGGGTGGGTGTTGTTTTCGTACTCGGTAGCTACTGCCTGCTGGCACTGGGGATTATCGATGGCAACTCATGGATGTACCATTCATTGGTGCTCGCTGGGTCTGCTTTTGTCGCGATTATCTCGTACCAGAAACGGGCGTTTCAACCGCTCGTACTCAATGCTATATTTGCCCTCTTGGCAATCATCGCACTGATTCGCTTGGCGCTAATCAACCTATAAACTTGGCGTATCTTTTTAAATATGCTTAAATAGTGAGGTTCAGAAGCAAACAGAATACGTGTTCCTCTTTGGATACTCAGTAAGTCTGCGAGGTCGATCTGACGCTAAGGTAACTAAAGAGAAGCATATATTCATGACATCACAAAATCTATTCGTTGGAAGCTTGGCTTATACCACTACCGACGATGGCCTGAAAGCTCATTTCGAGCAAGTCGGTCCCGTCGCTCAAGCGAAAGTCATTACAGATCGTGAAACTGGCCGTAGTCGCGGTTTCGGTTTCGTCGAATTCGAAAACGATAACGACAACCAAAAAGCGATCGATCAGCTCAATGGCAAGGAGCTTGACGGGCGCACCATCAATGTCAGTCTGGCGCGGCCAAAAGCCGACCGCTAACAGGCAACATGAAAATCCCCCTAACAAAGGGGGATTTTCATGTCTGAGACATGCTAGTACCGACGGAGTGACCAAATGCTCGACCGACTTATCAGCTTTGAGTCTCTGACGCACTTCCGTCGAACCGATTTCCATCGGATCGACATAAAGGATACTAGCCCGCCTGCCCAGATCTTCGATAGGCGAATCCGGACGCTCGATGACAATAACTCCAGGCGATCGGCATACGAAGCTTCGATCTTTTTGTCCACCCTATCTCCGCTTGGCATCAACCACACCTCAGCATCAACCACACCTCAGCATCAACCGACAGCTGTTCGGCATAATCGATGCATGCTTGCAAAATCGCCTGATGCGCCCGTGTGGGCGGATTAAATGCTCCACCGTAGATAATCGTATTTTTCGTATAGTCGGCTTTTTCCATGCTGCTTTCCTTATTTAGTGTTGATTTAACACTAAATATTATATAGTCTGAATATAGCACGATAGTGTTATATGTACAATAACAAGGAGGCTGGTATGCGTAAAAAACAACAAGAAATTATTCATGCGCTGGGAGCAAAACCAGAAATAGATCCTATCGTGGAAATTGAGCGACGCAGCCAATTCCTTGCCGATTACCTCGCCCGTACCGGTCTGAAAGGATTCGTACTTGGCATATCAGGCGGTTAGGATTCCCTTCTAGCAGGAATACTCGCGCAGCGCGCCGTCGAGCAACGCCGCAAAGAAACCGGTGACAACTACACATTTCATGCGGTCCTTCTGCCCTACGGAGAACAGAGCGATCGCGAAGATGCTCTCACCGCCATCGATTTTATCGGGCCGGATGTCGTACATGATTTCAACATCAAACACAGTGTAGACGGTCTGGCAGAAGACTATCGACAATCCGAAAATCATAGAATCTCCGATTACGACAAAGGAAACGCAAAAGCCCGCATGCGCATGATTGCGCAGTATGCGATTGCTAGCAGAAACGGCCTGCTCGTCATTGGCACCGACCATGCGGCCGAAGCAGTGACCGGATTCTTTACAAAGTACGGTGACGGTGGCGCAGATATCCTGCCGCTTGCCGGTCTCACCAAACGTCAAGGCAAGACCTTGCTACGAGAACTCGGTGCACCGGAGCGCTTCATCACAAAAGCTCCGACGGCCGATCTACTCGACCGCACTCCCCGACAACCAGACGAAACGGAACTCGGCATCACCTATGATCAAATCGACGATTATCTGGAAGGAAAGCGAGTCAGAGCTCATATCGCTCGCATAATCGAAACGCGCTACGATGCAACGCAGCATAAACGCCAGCTGCCGGTAGCATTTCCAAGCTAGCAAGGTATACTTAAAGTATGAAATACACGAAGGAATACATTCCTCCCACCCTGACTGTCGATGCAGTGATTTTTCAACTCATCAATGACAAGCTGCATGTGCTGTTGATAGAGCGACCGAACGAACCGTTCAAAGGATCATGGGCATTACCTGGCGGCTACAATGCTCAAGGTGAAACAACCCGTGATGCCTTACAGCGAATTGTCAAAGAAAAAGCTGGTGTCAATTTGACAGACGATCTCAGCTATGTAGAGCAGCTTTATACATTTGATACTGTTGCGCGTGATCCGCGCGGCCATGCCGTATCGGTCACCTATATGGGATGTGGTCGGGATATCCAACCATCCGGCGGCAATGCGCATACCGCATTCTTCGCAGTCGATAATCTACCGAAACTTGCCTATGATCATGCTGATATCATCCGCTATGCTCACGAACGACTCAAAGCAAAGCTGACATATACTAATGCAGTCTATGCATTCCTGCCGCGTAAATTTACCCTGACTGAACTGCAAACAGCATATGAATCGGTACTTGGTCGTGAACTGGATAAGCGGAACTTTCGCAAAAAATTCCTAAGTCTTGATCTCATTCATGAGACAAACGAGATGAAGCGCTCCGGCGCTCATCGCCCTGCCCGACTATACAAATTCAACTCCACATCCCTCGAAACCCTGACGCGCAGCTTTGACTAAATAGCATATTGAGGGTATAATTTTGCCAACCTATTGGTAGGCGCATCCGCGCCCATTCGATTGGAGTTCCAATGACATCACCGGTGTATACGCGGGTGCTGATCATCGGTACCGGATTTTCCGGTATCGGTATGGCCATCGCGCTCAACAAGGCCGGGATTCACGACTATGTGATCCTGGAAAAGGCCGACACGTTCGGCGGTACCTGGCGAGACAATGTGTACCCGGGCATCGCTTGCGACGTGCCCGCACATCTGTACTCGTTCTCGTTCGAACCCAAGCCCGACTGGACAAAGCTCTGGGCGTCCGGCGGTGAGATCCAAGAATACCTGCTGGATATCGCCGCGAAGCACCGTCTTGCCGAACACGCCGTATTCGGTGCCAAGGTGGTTGAAGCTGACTGGAGCGACACGGAGTGCCGCTGGCATGTCCATATCGAAGACGGCCGCGAGTTCATCGCCCAGTTCGTCGTGTCCGGTGTCGGCGCGCTACATATTCCGCAGATACCGGATATTCCTTTCCGAGATTCCTTCAGAGGGAAGCAGTTCCACACTGCGGAATGGGATACCGAGATCGATCTGCAAGGAAGACATGTCGCAGTTGTTGGGACCGGTGCCAGTGCAATTCAGGTAGTGCCTGCGATCTTGGATGAAGTGGAAAGCCTCACCTTGTTCCAGCGCACGCCCGCTTGGGTTGTTGCTCGTCCGGATTTCACGATTCCCGGCTGGCTGCAATTCGGATTCAAGTGGGTTCCCGGACTACGTCTCGCTACGAGATTCGGCATCCACTTGTGGCAGGAGTTCATTGGCGAAGGTATGACGAAACACTTGGGACTGCTGAACATCATCGAGTGGCTGGGCAAGCGTAACCTTCGGAACATCAGAGATCCGAAGCTGCGCGAGAAGCTTACCCCAAAGTACAAAGCGGGCTGCAAGCGCGTCGGATTCGCCGTCGGCTTTTACCAGGCTCTCGATGATCCGAAGTCCACGGTCGTAACCGATCCGATTGTCGGTGCTACCGAAGCCGGTCTCGTCACCCGTCGTGCTGACGGCAGCTCGGTAATGTATGAAGTCGATACCATTATCTGGGCTACCGGATTCCATGTGACGGATTCATACCGTTACTTGGGCCACATCCGCGGCACCGGAGGTACCGATCTCGTCGAGCAGTGGGACAAGACGGGGATGATCGCACACCGTGGTATCACCGTAGAGAACATGCCCAACTTGTTCTTCCTGCTCGGTCCGAACACAGGCTTGGGGCACAACTCGGTCGTCATCATGATCGAGGCTCAGATCAAGTACGTGATTCAGGCCATCCAATCGGTCGACGTGTTCGGCGCCGACGCTCTGATGCCCAAGCCCGCCGCAATTGCCGCCTACAACGAGTGGGTGCAAAAACGATTGGGCCGTACGGTACAGAACATCGGCGGTTGCATGAGCTGGTATCTGGATGAGCACGGCAATAACCGTGTGCTCTGGCCCGGTCACACCGGCGAATATCGCCGCGCTGTGCGTTGGTTGGAGCCCAGCGAATACGAGTACATCCGAGCCATCTAGACAAGGAGGTATTACCTACCAATGGGATGCCCAGGTCATCAAGACCTGGGCATTTCTCATTTCACTGATATTTACTTTTCAACGTCAGCAAGTGCAGTGCTTTTGTAAATAGTGTTGACTATACACAAAGTATGCTCTATGCTGAAAATACTAAGTGTATATATAACAATAACTAAGGAGATTAGCGATGGAAAGAAATACAGACAAAGCGCTTGTCATCGTCGATATGCAGCGCGGATTTATGCCCGCCAGCGAAGGAGAACGTCTGGATCTTCCGGGTTTTGGTGAACTTGCCGTCGAAGGCGGCCATCTCATCGTTCCAAATGTAAACAAACTGACAAAAGCTTTTCGCAGGGACCACCTCCCTATCGCCACCACTCAGGATTGGCATCCAGAAGAAACAGCTCACTTCTCCGATGAGCCTAATTACGTCGATACTTGGCCACGACACTGTGTTGCCCACACAAGTGGAGCCCTCCTCCACCCCGACCTATTGGTCGCAAAAACATCCATCGGCACCAGGTTCTACAAAGGCGATACGCCTTGCGAGTCTCCTGTCGACGACGATAGTTACAGTGGCGCCAATTCATACCATATACCCGGTTCGGATTCTTGGTCTCGCCTGACATCGGAACTCTCAGACGATAAGATCGAGAAACTTGGCATCAAAGCACCGGAACGAATACTCCTGCCGGACTGGCTGCGCAAATGCGGCGCAACAACAATCTATGTCGTCGGTCTTGCGCTAGGCGATGGCGACAAACATAAACTATGCGTCGACTCTACTGCCGCCGATCTGAAAGATCAGGGTTTTGATGTCGTGCTTGTGACCGATGCGGCCGAAGCGGTGTTGCCAGAGAATCGTGAAAAGTGCTTCAAAAATCTTGGAGAATGTGGCGTGCGTCTAATGACAACTGTGGCTGCATTGGAGGAAATAGGCCATGAAAACTGAACGAACGCTCAGCAGTAGCATTGATTACTACAAGGTCACGATGGGCCAAGTGATTTATGAACGTCATCCCGATGCTGAAGTCACCTTCACACTCAAAAACCGTGCTAGTGAACGGCCACTTAGCGAACATGTCTCCCCCGAAGCATTGCAAAGGCGTCTGGACGACATCCGCTCTCGCGGTTTCTCACCCGAAGAGATTGCTTACTACGCCGGGCTGACCGCGCAAAACGGCGATGCGCGATTCACCGAAGAATATTTAAACTATCTCGAACAACTCGAACTGCCGGAGGTCAATATCTCAATCGATCCGCAAACAGGCGATCTCGCCATCGACTCTCGTGGAAAATGGATTGACGTGACATTCTGGGAAACAGTCATCATGTCCGAAGCTAATGAATTGTATTATGAAAATCTTATCAAAGAACAAGGACTCAATATCCGAAGCTTATACAACGAAGGTGATCGCCGACTGGATGAAAAAATCTTCTTGCTTTCGCTTTATCCGGAAATCAAATTTGCTGATTTCGGTACACGACGTCGTTTCAGCGCTGAATGGCATGAACATGTCATACAGCGCCTCATCGAGGATCTACCGGATCAGTTTATCGGTACGAGTAATCCATGGTTCGCATACAAATACGGTCTCACTCCGATTGGCACGTTCGCGCACGAAATGCCGATGGTTTACGCTGGTCTTGCCGATGCCGACGATCGCAATCCGCTCGAAGGTCATGGTGAAATGCTGCGCGACTGGCACGACACTTACCAGGGCGATCTCTCAATTGCCCTTACCGATACATTCGGCAGCGAATATTTTTTCAATGACTTTACTGCCGAACAGGCACAAATATGGAACGGGCTGCGTCATGATTCCGGTGATCCGAGTGAATTCGGTGAACGCGCCATTGGATACTACGAACAAAACGGTATCGACCCATCGACAAAAACAATCGTCTTCAGCGATGGCCTAGATATCGATACCATTATCCAACTACACGAGCACTTCCACGGCCGCATCAACGTACTGTTTGGCTGGGGCACGTCTCTCATGAATGACTTAGGCCTGCCTGCAAATAATATCGTTATGAAAGCGACAGAAGTAAATGGCATGCCGACCGTAAAACTGAGTGATAATCCAGGCAAACATACCGGCCCAAAAGAAAAAGTCGACTATTATATCGAGCGAGTCACAGAAGCAAACGCACTTGCGAAACGTGCAGTCGCCGAAGTGGCTACGCAGCCCGTTTAGTTATGAGCAAAGATCGGCAGCGGCGAATCAACCCAATGCCATTCGAGACCGAGTAGATGGTTGAGTATACCGTAACCATTGAGCAACCAGATCGTCACTACGACGACGGTTGCGGTCATCAGCCAAAACACTGATTTTATAGCTTTGTTTTGACGCGCTAGCCAATCCTGCCACGCATCGTACTTGCCTTTTGCGAAATCCAGAACACGTTTTGCCCAGTCAAATTCAGTCGAAAGTATTCCCAGACCCGCAAATACTACCAGCCAACCGGGACCAGGATACGGTATCATCACTATGCCGGCCAATAAGACAATCATACCCACTATGCCTACGGCTGTCTTTTTTGCCTTTCTCCTCATACTCTAAAAAGTATATCAGCTCTTTTCGAAACGCTCACGCATAAAGGATTGCAGTCCAACAACCTGATTTCTCGTCAGTCGCTGATGACTAAGTGTAAATGTGCGTCGACCCTGTTCTTTTTCGGGTATCTCGTACTTTTCCTGATCAAGATAAAAATTCTCAAATCCAAGTTGCATCAAAATACGTGCTTCATCCCTGTGATCAAAATGTTTCCCGTCGCTATACATGTGTCGCGTCAGCAATGGCACATACACATCTCCGTTCGTCAATATATCTATACCACTGCTCAAAACATTGCGTGGCGTTTCTAGATCATTGCCCCCTTCACTTAACACAAGTACGAAACGGCCGATTTTTTTGACACCTTGATTATTGTAATTATAATAATCCGGCATAATACCGACCGCTTCATTGAGAAGCGAAAGATATGAAGTTAGCCGCCGACCGCTTGGTAAATTCTCCTCTTTTTTGAGCTGTCGACCAAGGGGATATTCCTTACATCTTTCCCTCAGTTCATCCAGATACTTGTGAAATGTTGAGATATTCGGCTTATCTTCGCGTAGTTGTCGAGCAGCGATAATATCAATAGCATAACCAAAGAAAGTGTCTGCTTCCGAATGAATCGGCTCTGATTCAGGATGGCTATTTACATGCTCTCGCACCTGCCAGATAATGCCGTTTCTCTCCATGTTCACAGAAGTATTCATTTTTATATTTTAACATATTTATATATTTTAGGCAAACCTAACGCAAAGATAAGCACTACGGTATAATAAGAGTATGCGACGTAAATCATTGGGAGAAAAGCTCGGCATCCAATCTGGTATGCGAATATACTGGCACAACATCCCTGCCGAAATAAAAGCGGAGTTGGATGATATTGATGATGTCACAACGATCGTACATGATCCTGAGCTAGCCAACTTCTTCCATTATTTCGTACGCTCACGTGAAGATTTGCGTCAACTCGCCGAAAAATTCCATCATTACAAAGCAGCCCATCAAATTCTATGGGTTTCGTGGCCAAAGAAAACATCGAACATCAAATCAGACATCAGCGAACAAGACTTGCGTGATGCTTTATTGCCTATCGGACTCGTCGATACCAAAGTTTGTTCAATTTCTGACGACTATTCAGGCCTGAAATTTGTCTGGCGAAAACACCAGGAACATCACGAATCAAAAAAATAGCTACTCGACTTTTCGAAAACGCGGCACTTGCCAACCGTCTTTTTCGACCATATCAAAAAACATGTTGTACGGACGAACCCAATATTCAGCAGAACTTTCGTATTGCGGCCTGTACACTATCATCGGCTCCAGCGTCTCCGTATGCAGCGCGACACCGAGGACTTCGTACTGATTACCTTTGAAATGCTCATAAATGCCCTGTTCAACATTGGGGATATCCTTGATTTCACTCATTATTTAGTCCTCCGTCTCAGCGTCAATGCGCCGAATACGATCGCCGCGATAGTGAAGCAAAAGACCACGAGTAAGTCACGCCAAGCTTCTGCGGTAATATCGCTATTAGTCACAACCGCCTGCAATGCCTCGACAGCATATGTCAATGGCAGAAAATATGCGATCGTCTCCAAGATATCTGGCATCCGCTCAAGCGGCAAGAGAAAACCACAAAGCAAAAACTGCGGCAGTATTAATGCGGGCATGAACTGTGCCGCTTGAAACTCTGTTTGCGCAAACGCACTTACAAAAATACCGAGCACCGTTCCGAGCAGCGCATTGGCAACTGCCATGATGATCAAAAACCACGTCGGACCTTCTATTTCCAAGCCCAAACCATACAACAAAACAGCACTCGCCAGGATCGCTTGAATTGACGCCAGTAACCCAAAAGCAAACATATAGCCAAGTACAAGATCCAGTCTGCTAATCGGTAACGCCATCAACCGTTCCAACGTCCCGCCAGTACGTTCACGAAGCGTTGTGACTGATGTAATGATAAACATGATGACAAACGGAAATATACCCAATAGCGCCGGTGCGATCATATTAAATACATCCAGGTTGTCTTCGTACATCCACCGGAGCAATGAAAGCAACAGGACAGGGACAAGAAAAATCATTGCAACCGACCGGTGATCATGCGACAGCTGTCGCAAGATGCGCAGCATCGTACTGAACGTTGCTCGCACGTGATACATCATCCCCGCCTCCTCTTTTGCTCCGCCCGTTCGGCCGCATGGATCATGGTCACGAACGCATCGCCGACATCGCGTTTGTGTGTCACTTCCAGCAGCTTTCGCTTGGAATCTTTCCAGAGCAGCTTGCCATCACGAAGCAGCAACAGATTTTCGCAACGCACCGCTTCGTCCATGACATGACTCGACACCAAAAGCGTCCGCCCTTCACTGGCAAGCTCTGCAAACAACTCCCATAGATCATTACGCAGCACCGGATCAAGTCCAACTGTCGGCTCATCGAGTACAAGTAACTCTGGTCGACCGAGCAGTGCGACGGCCAGACTGACACGCGCCAATTGTCCTCCCGACAAGCTACTTGCAATTTGTTTTCGTTGCGGCGTCAGATGGACTGCATCGATGACACGCTTTACATCCAGCTTGTCCGAACGTACCAATGTCGCGAAGTATGCCAGGTTTTGTTCGACCGTCAGGTCGGGATAGACGGCCGGACTTTGCGTGACATAGCCTATGGATTTGCGAAGACCTTTGTGTCCGGCAGGTTTGCCGAGCACGGTCAAGTCGCCTTTGTATTTCTGCACGCCGATGATTGAGCGCATCAGCGTCGTCTTGCCACTGCCACTCGGACCGACAAGACCCGTGATCGTTCCCGGCTTTACCGTAAACTCCAATCTATCGAGAATACGCCGCTTTCCTTTGGTGACAATCAACCCTTTCGCAGAGATCGCAGCGTGAGACATATTTTTAGTATAACAAACGTAAACACATTGAGATATGATGGTTATGCAGAGCGACCGTTAGCCGATCAGGGCAAGAAATTGTTGTTCATCGATAATTTTCGTGCCGTATTCCTGCGCTTTTTTCAATTTGCTTGAACCAACTTTGCCGCCCGTAACGAGATAGGTCGTATCTTTTGACACCGATGTCTGGAACGTACCACCCAGCGCTCGAATCTTGTCGGCAGCCACATCGCGCCCCATTGATTCCAAGGTACCGGTGATGACGAAACTTTGTCCGGACAACTTGCCCGATTTCTTTTCGTAATGCGGCTTGACGCCAAGTCTTTCGAACTTGTCGAGCAGCTTCAGATTGTCTTCATCGGCAAACCATGCGACGATCGATTCTGCCACAACCGTACCTACACCTTCGACTTCCGATAACTCCTCGATACTTGCATTTTTGAGTGCTTCAATTGATTGGAACTTATTCGCCAAATCAATCGCCGTCTGCGCACCGACATGTCGGATGCCTAATGCGAGGATGAATTTTTCAAGCGGCGGATTCTTCTTTGCCTGGATTGCATCAATCAGTTTGTTAGCGGAAATCTCAGCAAATCGATCGAGCTTGAGCAAATCTTCTACTGTCAGCGTGTAGATGTCGGCAACATCTTTGACATATCCGGCATCAACTAGCGCATTCACGTTTTTTTCACCGAGCGTGTCGATGTCCATTGCGCCCTTTGATGCATAATACTCAAGTGCTCGCCTGAGGATTAGATCGCTGCTTGAACCTTTGACGCGATAGACTACGTCATTGCCCGGCCGCTCGAACTCTAGTTCTGGATATTGCTCCTTCAATGCTTTCTGGAAATCAAATTTTTCAGTATTCTTTGGGCGCAACTCTTTCACGACACTTTCGACTTGCGGAATGATATCGCCAGCTTTGAATATTACCACCGTATCCCCGATTCGAACATCCAATCGTTCAATCTCGTCGGCATTATGCAAACTAGCATGTTGGACTGTCGTGCCGGCAACAACTACGGGGTCAAATACTGCGACGGGCGTTGCCGCACCTGTTCGTCCAATACTGATGACGATATCTTTGACGATGGTCGTCGCTTGTTCGGCGGCATATTTGTAGGCTACGGCAGCTCGAGGCTGCTTGCCAACAACACCAAGATCGCTATACTGTTTGCGATCATTGACTTTGATGACGAGTCCGTCTGTATTATATGGAAGCTTATCACGTGTCTTGTCGATGTGGTCGACGAATTTCATGAGATCATCAAGATTATCAAAAACAGATGCTTCACGGTTGCGAGTAATACCGATGGCCGTCAATACTTCGTATGCATACATATAAGTCGGTACTTCCGAAACATCTTCGCGCAGCAAATCATACGCCCGAAAATGCAGCGGCCGAGCAGCTACTAATTTCGGATCGAGCTGTCTGATAGTGCCAGCAGCAAGATTTCGCGGATTCGCAAACTCAGGCTCACCTACTTTTCGGCGCTCTTCGTTGAGCCTCTCGAAATCTTTTTTGAGCATCACAATCTCGCCGCGAATCTCCGTGCGACCCTGCAAGAATTTTTCATACCCGTTGGCTCTTCGAAGCCTGAGTGGCACATTCTTGATCGTTCGGACATTGTTGGTCACATCCTCGCCGACATAGCTATCACCGCGCGTAATAGCCTGCACGAATACGCCGTCCTGATAGACCAGTGCACATGCCAAACCGTCCATCTTCACATCTGCAAAAAACTCGTGCTTTCTGCCAGGCAGCAGCTTATCCATGCGCTTCACCCATGCTCTGACTTCTTCGGGATCAAACACGTCGTTCAGACTAAGCATCCTCGTGCTATGCTGAACTTTTTTGAATCCTCCCTTCAGTTCATTGCCAACACGTTGGGTGATACTGTCGGGAGTTACCAGTTCCGGATGCTCGGCTTCGAGTTTTTTTAGCTCATTGAACAGTCCATCATAGACAGCGTCACTGACCGACGGATTATCCAGTACATGATACTCATAATTGTACTGTTCTAGCAGCTCGCGTAGTTCTTTAATGCGTTGCTCAGGCTGGGGGTGCATCATCGTCAACAATCCTCCGGTATAGCAAGTAAAAATAGCTGACAGCAAAAACGACGGTCACTGAACTCATGGTAAATATTACAAGCGGCACAAATGGTACCCAGCTGACTGCTGGATAGACATCCTTGATCCAACCATCGAATAGTATCGCTGGAATAACCAACAATGCCCATGCCAATACGATAATGAATCCTAGCCACAACAACCGAAACAGAATCCTTACTCGACGCCCGACAACCATATCGCCCGCCGCACGAATCGCACGCATAGGATACATACCGGGAAGCGTCACGATGATAAGCGCAATGAGACTGCCAATCAGCCAATATACCGAAATTAGACATAGCGCCGCCACGCCTGTCCATGCCAACATAGCCGTTACACCACCCTCCATCAGTCCCGATACCTGCGCTGCATCATATGCTATCAGTGCGATCGCCGCAGGCAAAAGCTGAACCATGATGATGAAACCGACAAGCACCGTCGCGAGCGCTGGAGCGCCAGAATTGTACAGTCCATCACGAAGCTTCGGCTTGTTTCCTGCCAGGACATTTCTAAGCAACCAAATCGTTGCCAACCATACATAAAAGAATACAAGTCCACCAAATATTGATTGCGCAGGTGTCAAGTTTGGAGATAGTCCTTGAGTCAATGATGCGACAAGCAGCAAACTAGACTGTGCGATAGCGCCGACATTGCCCTGGAATAAATGGCCGCCAGTTTCCTGCAATCGCGTAGACAGCTGATCATATACTTGTTGTGCACCGAAGCCGCTGATAATAACAGTCGCGACGACGTATGAAAGTATTAGTCCACCAAAAAGTTTGCGATTATCCCACAAAACCTTCCGAACATGATTCGTAAACGACCAGTAACCCGGTAGCGTCAAAGACCGTTGATAATCGCGTTTACGTGTCAACCTAAACGACCGATGCGGACGTCGTTTTCGATATGCACGGAATCTGTTGACTGCCCTATTTTTGCGATCGACCAACCACGGCTTCACCATCTCCCATACTGTTTTTTTGTCGTTGGTACGGCGACTACGCGAAACAGTTGTTTTTTTGGTGCTCTTCTTGGTCGTTTTTTTCTGGGCTGGCATATAGAACTATAATTTAGAATTTATCGGCGTTTTCTCGTAGCCTTTTGATTCGTGCATCGAGTGGTGGGTGTGTACTGAATAGTGTCGAAATCGTACCTGGCTTGAGCGGATTACTAAAGAACAGGTGCGCCGTCGATGAATTTTGACGACGAAGTGGTTGCGAATGATGTTTCAGTTTTTCGAGCGCGTTCGCTAGGCCCTCGGAATCCCGTGTTGTCAGTGCACCAGTAGCATCGGCCAGATATTCTCGCTGGCGACTTACAGCCATCTGAATCATCGCTGCGATAATCGGTGCAAGAATGACAAGAATCATGCCGATAATGATCACTGCTGGATGTGTATTGCGATCACGACCGTTACCATAAAACATCATTCGAAATGCAAGATCAGACAATATACCAATCGCACTCACCAGGCCAAATGCGATCATACTGACTCGGATATCATAGTTTTTGACATGCCCCATCTCATGCGCCATAACACCTTCGAGTTCGCGATCGTCCATGATATCCAACAATCCGGTCGTTGCGGCAACTATCGCATGCTGTGGATTTCGCCCGGTCGCAAATGCGTTTGGTGCAGGATCATCGATGATATATACCTTTGGCATCGGCATGCCTGTCGCAATGGAAAGATTTTCGACGATACGATAAAGACGCGGGTTGTCTTTTTTTTGAATCTCACGCGCACCCGTCATTGCAACAGCTAATTTGCTTGCCATGAAATACTGAAGAATCGTATAAACAAGCGCACCACCGATTACCCAATACGCGATCGAGGTATCGCCAAAATACAAGCTAGCAACATATCCGAGCGCAGATAAAAGTCCGACGAACGCCGCCATAATAATGACGGTGTTGCGCTTGTTTCTGCCAATCGCTCCGTACATTGACTACCTCTTTATTGAAATTATTTTTCGTCGTCAAAATTTACGTCAACAGGGTTTTCGACCTTGTTGCGTTCAGATTCCTCGACATCGAAGAATTCACGCTCTTTGAAACCAAGCATGTTTGCAAAGAGATTAGTCGGGAATGTCAGCAGCTTCGTATTCAAATCACGAACGCCACTGTTATAAAACCTGCGAGCAGCTTGAATTTTATCTTCGGTATCGATCAACTCTTGCTGCAGTTCACTGAAGTTTTGCGAAGCCTTGAGATCCGGATATGCTTCGGCAACGGCAAAGATACTTTTGAGCGCACCTTCTAGCATATTGTCAGCCTTGGCGGCATCCCTCGGTGTTTTGGCATTGATCACCTCAGAACGAGCTTTGGTAACTTCTTCAAACACGCCCTTTTCATGCTTGGCATAACCCTTAACGGTATTGACCAGGTTCGGGATCAAATCAGCACGTCGTTTGAGTTGGACAGTGATGTCGCTCCACGCTTCGTCTACCCGGACCTTCAGCTTGACCAGCGCGTTGTATGTAGTCCACAAAAAGACTATCAAAACAACGACAACGCCGAGAGCGATCCATAATACTATATCCATTTCTTAGCTTCCCCTTTTCTACAAAATTTTAGTAATTACTATTATACCAAGTTGGGACACAAAAAGCGATGCCAGACTCAACTTGAATAAAACCATCACCTCTAGTAGAATAATCATAGTCAAGCCAATTACGGCTCTTTAGCTCAGTTGGTAGAGCAGAGGCCTGAAGAGCCTTGTGTCCCCAGTTCGAGTCTGGGAGGAGCCACCAAAGAATGACACTCATCACTCCGATGGGTGTTTTTCTTTGGCAAACACCAGGGACACAAGGTCTTCAGGCCGTGGCCTTCAGAGCGAATTTTGATTTGACGCTGAGGGCTCCGTCCCCAGTTCGAGTCTGGGAGGAGCCACCAAAGAATGACACTCATCACTCCGATGGGTGTTTTTCTTTGAATATATTCCCGACCCCGATTCTAGAAGTTACGATTTTATAAGGCAATCGATCGGTCTGTCACATCGAGGGTCATCGCTCGACTTCGGCTCCGCCCAACACACCGGCTGATAGTCCCATCGACCGACCTTGCCGGGTATCCCTCCTAGCAATTCACAATAGTCCGCTTTTTCTACGTACCAACCGACAATCATTTTCCTGCACTCACCCATTTCATTGCGATAGTCATACCCTATCATCGAACAGTTCTTCGGCTGCACTACGCGGGGTATGGCGCCGAGCCAAAACAGCAGGATAAACAAAGCAAATACCGATACGATGATCGATATGATTGTTGCGAGTTTCTCTTTGATCATGACTTGCATTGAACCTATCATACCACCATAGAGCTCGTGCTTGCATTTTTGTCCATAATATGTATACTTAACCTTAGTAGAGAATTCTGACCGCTCTCATACAAAAACACACCCCGCATGGGGTGTTTTCTTTTTCATATTGTCAGTTAGTCGTTTTTGGGATAAAAAGAGAGTACATTTCTTGTTTTTGGGAATGTCGCACCTACGAGCCGACGAAAGGAGGCGCAGATGTTTGCCAAGACCCGGCAGCGCAGTCGCGACGCGATCGGCTGGCTGACATACAAACTAGTCCGCGCGCTCCTCTGGTTGGCAATGAGGGTAAAGCGCGTGAATTTGACGGTCTCCGGCATGGAACAGCTACCATCACAAGGACCGTACGTCCTAGTGATCGCGCCGCACGCATCGTTTTTCGACGGACCAGTGACATTCGCCGTCGTCCGTCGCCGCTTGGTCGGCGTAGGCATGGCGGAGATTCTCGACTGGACCGGCTGGCAGCGCGTGTTTGGCTGGTTGTTCCGCTTGATGGGACACATCCCAGTCCAGCGCGACAACAAAGAATCACGAGACCAGACCCTGGCCGATGGCATCGCTACGCTATGGCGAGGCATCCCCGTGATGATCGCCGCCGAAGGCGGTATCGACCGGCCGTTCTGGCGTGACGGCTATGCACGCATGGCATGGGCGGCGCAAGCACCGGTCGTACTACTCAAGCTGTACGGCATGCGCAAGTTCATGGACGAAGGTCCGGACGGTGAATGGATTTTTGACTTTTCGGCGCCGATGCATGTCGCCGTGGTCGGAGTCCTGAATCCCAAGGATTACATGTCCGCGCTCGAACTACACGTGGAAGCCCAGCGTATCCACGAGGAGTTTACCCTGTCCGACTAACGCCCTGCGCATCCAGCGCAGGGCAATTTACTTTTCAGGCGTTGAAATTCTACCGCTGTTACGTTACAATAATTCGGTAAATATGCGGGTGTAGCTCAGTTGTTAGAGCGCTTCCTTGCCAAGGAAGAGGTCGAGAGTTAGAGTCTCTTCACCCGCACCAAACATTTGAATTATGAGCCGCAAGGCTCTTTTTCTTTGTCTCAACGATTGTCTTAAAGGGGTCGTTGAGTATATAAGACAACTTCTTGTCCTTTAGCTCAATGTTTGAAAGTACATATTCCAATAACTTCTGTCGCAGGTCATCATCGCTCTCATTAAATAGCTGTTCGGCACGCTGTGCCAAGTCTAACAGATAGGATGCGGTTACTTGAAAGTCTTTGTTATCACTTGTTAGCAACTTTAGGCGGTCATTCAGTTCTTGCTGCCGCTTTTCTAGGTCAGTTGCAATTTCATCGTGTAGGGTCTGTGTAATACGTCCATCAAGCAAGTCATAGTAAACCTTACACATCTTTTCTTTGAGCTTGTCGTATTCGGCACGGGTTTGCTCAATGTTTTGCGTGTAGTACGTCTGCTGGTCGTTATGCCTACGCCGCAGCTCGTTTATCACTTTGTCTAGCCATTGCCTATATTGAAACCGGTAAGCGTTGGGCAAGACTAGGCACACTCAGTAAAATCGCAAAAACACTAAAAGTTGACATAAGCGAGCTATTCAAGGGACTTGAGCTAGCAGAAGCACTTGTCAAAATCAGCCCCACAAATTTGGCATTTATACAGCGGAGTACCTATAACAGAGGTGAAGGGTGACTACCCCCTACCAATCCAATGACTAAGCGATAATTAAATGTAGTATAATCAGCTTATGACAAAAAACAAAAATCTACTCATAGGCTATAAGCTGTTCTTTGGACTGCTTGGCTTTAGTGCCATTGTTACCGAGATTGCAACTATCGTGGAGCGAGGCAGGTTCAATTCCGTCAACTTTTTTAGTTACTTTACCGTTGAGAGCAATATCTTAGTGTTTGTCACTTTGCTACTCAGTGCGGTAGCCGTAGCGTGGGGCAAAAACAATAAACTGGACGGTTTACGTGGGGCGGTAACAGTTTACATCCTCATTGTGGGTCTTGGCTTTTCTTTCCTTTTGTCGGGACTTGAAAACGTGACTCTGACCGCTGTGCCGTGGGATAACATCGTTTTGCACTACATAATGCCCGCAGCGATGCTGTTTGACTTTTTGATAGACCGACCAAGACGCAAGCTGGTATTCAAACAATCTTTGTACTGGCTGCTATTTCCTACTGCCTATGTTGCGTATTGCCTAACGAGAGGGGCATTGACAGGCTGGTATCCATACCCGTTTCTCAATCCCGATACAAACAGTTACGGGGCAATAGTGTTTACAATAACCTGCTTGCTAGTGCTGGGACTAGCCTTAGTGTGGGGTGTTTGCAAATTGTCAGGTAAACAAAAAGCGGCATAAAAATAAGGCGTTGCTGCCTATTTGTTTGAAACTCCGAGCGTAAACTATATCAAATTGTCGGCTAATCTGAATTGTTCGGCTAGGTGTTTTAGTTTATAATCTTCTTGAGCTAGGGTAGCTGCCGTTTGAAATGCGTCAACTATGTTGCACCAATTCGATCCAAATGATTTTGAAACAGTATAGTTTCAAACAAACGAGCCGTTTGGCTCGTTTTTTGTTATCATCGTGTATATGAGCGAACGGCAAGTATTTGAAGCGAAACTAGAAATGGATAAAGATGGGACGTGGTGGTATATTCACGTACCGAAGAAGATACGGGACGCTTTCAAGCAGTATGAAAAACGTGGCATAACACCTGTGAATGCAACCATCGGCAATACAACTTGGGAAGGCAGTATGCTGCCGTGGGCGGATGGCTCCGCTCAAATATCTGTAAATAAAAAGATAAGAAATAAAGAAGGTTTGGAATTGGGTGATACATTATTAGTAAACGTTTCGCCTAGACTAAGTTAGACTTAAGTTGAAACTGTTCCGCTAAATACCTTAGCTTACTATCTTCTTGTGCAAGCATTGCAGATGTTTGTAATGCGTCAACTATCCTGCACCAATAAAAATAGTCCAGCTTGTCTGGACTATTTTTATTAGCTTGCGATCAAGTCTTAACTCTCGACCCGAAAACAATAGTCGATATTTTGGAATCGCATGATGGAACTGTTGTCTATATTTGTAAGTATGTATATTTTATTTTATAATATACATAGTGACTAATTTCCATAATCCCGAGTTTTATGTCGTCACGAACAGCCTGCTCGACAAGTATGGCGATGATTTCACCTATGCCGACGAATACTTGTACGAATACGAGTATTTTTTGGATCTGTCCAGAGAGGACGCAGAAGAGCTCACATTCACCCGTGAGCGATCAATCGGGCGCATAGCCGTACGTCACGCTCACCTGAACTACAGCGACACCCAGACTACCCTCGCCTTGCTGGACCACTCAGCAATCGACATGCCGGTGGAATCCGAACGGCTGGGCAAAGTGTCCGGCTTGTTCGAGATCGTTGTTCGGGACAAACCGGACCTTCGGGAACTCTGTCTGCTCAGCGCGCACATTTACACCTCGGGCATCGTGCGATGGGTCGATATATTTTATGACATGCACAAACTCGAAAACACAAACCTGGAGCGAGAAGCACGCGAATACCTCCATGGCTTCGACTCCACCCTATCACACCGCCGCTTCACTCCTGGTAGTTATGTCGAGGCTTCTCTAGAAGACATCGAGGCGGTGATAG
>Ga0182748_1001825_pt1 | contig 20057 bp, 22 predicted proteins | sample eDN3rd37CKraftOP_FD_128877 | JGI IMG/M metagenome (GOLD analysis project Ga0182748, IMG submission 128877) | Enriched Organic Plus compost microbial communities from Emeryville, California, USA - eDNA 3rd pass 37_C Kraft OP (version 2) (version 2) ...
CGCGAACTCCCGCGCGGACAGGTCGAGCTCCTTGCCGCCCACGGTCGCGCGGCGCGTGAGGGGGTCGAGGACGACGTCCTGATGCACGATGGCGATGCCGCCGGTGGCGACGTTCTCCCGCAGCCGCGAGCGGATGCGGGCCAGCAGCTCGTCGAACTTGAACGGCTTGGGCACGTAGTCGTTCGCGCCGGCGTCCAGCCCGGTCACGGTGTCGAGCGTGCTGCTGCGGGCCGTGAGCATGATGACCGGCACGGAGGAGCCCTGTCCGCGCAGATGCGCGAGCACCTCGAAGCCGTCCATCGTGGGCAGGCCCACATCCAGCAGGACGAGGTCGATGTCACCTTCGAGCGCGCGCTCGAGCGCTTCCGCGCCGTCCTCGACGATGACCGTCGCGTAGCCGGCGGACTCGAGTCCGCGGCTCACGAAGGCGGAGATGCGTGATTCGTCCTCGACGATGAGAATGCGAGTCATCCGGTGGCCTCCCGCTGCAGGACCACGTCGCCTGCGCGCACGGGTGCCGGAAGGTCGGCCCCGTCGGCGTGCAGGCTGAGCGGTACGTGGATCGTGAACGTCGCGCCGCCGCCAGGGGTGTCGGTGACGGCGCAGTATCCGTGGTGGGCCTTGGCGATCGCGTCGACGATCGCGAGCCCGAGCCCCGAGCCGCCCACCGAGCGCTTGCCGTGCGCGCGGTCGAAGCGGCGGAAGATGCGCCGACGGGATGCCGCGGGGATGCCGGGGCCGTGATCGCGCACCCACAGCATCGCCCCGACGACGTCGACCGCGCTGCCCACCTCGATGGGCGACCCGTCGGGCGTGTACTTCGCGGCGTTGTCCGCCAGCTGCAGCCAGGCCTGCAGCAGGCGGTCCGAGTCGCCCTCGACCGTGCCCGAGCCCTGCGTCTCGATGCGCCAGGTGTGGCCGGGGATGGCGGCGACGAGCTCGGCGACGCGGGTCGTGAGCTGCTCGATGTCGACGATTCCCATCGAGAACTGGTCGCCCTCGACAGCGGCGAGCAGGTCGATGTCGTCGACGAGCCTGGTCATGCGGTCGAGCTCGGCGATGCCGATGTCGCGCATCGTCTCGACGTCGACGGGGTCGCGGGTGTCCATCATCTCGAGGTGGCCGCGCACGATCGTGATGGGCGTCTTGAGCTCGTGGCGCACGTCGTCCAGCAGCTGCCGCTGCGCGCCCACCGATCCCTCGAGCCGGTCGAGCATCGAGTTGACGGTGCGGGTGAGGTCGGAGATGTCGTTGTTGCCCTGCTCCGGGATGCGCGCGCCGAGCTCGGTGAGCGTGATGGAGTCGGCGGTTTCGCGCATGTGCCGGATGGGGGAGAGGAGCCGGCCGACCACGAACCAGCCGACGATCCCGATCGCCGCCAGCGTCCCCAGAGCCGTGACGGCGAAGGTGAGCATCGAGAGCGTCACCGGCTCGAGCTCGGCGCCGAGGTCGACCGCCCGGATGTAGAAGCCCTCGGTGGGGTCGCCGGTCATCCGGATGGGCACGGCGATGTAGCGCAGGGTGCCGTCGTCGGTGACGGCGGTGCCGAGCACCGCCGTCCCCGCCGCGCGCGCCTCGTCGACGGCGCGCGTGATGAGCTGGTCGTTGTTGGTGATGTTGAAGCCGGAGAGCGTCTGCGGCTCGAAGCGGTTGCCGTTGTCGAGGACGCCCACGGACGCCTCGTTCCGCCCCGCGACGAGCATCTTGACCACATTGCGGATGTAGTCCTCGACCGATGCGTACGGCACGGACAGCGGATCCACCTCGGTCTGCGGCGCACTCTCGTCCCCGGGGGCGCTGGGCACGGGGGTGGGGCTCGGCAGGGGCTCGGCGAGCGTGCCGAGGGTCCCGATCTGCGCCTTCAGGCGGGTGTCGACCTCGTTGAGGATGCGCTCGCGCTGCACGAGGAACGTGACTCCGCCCACGACGAGGAACCCGACGAACGCCACGGCGAGGATGGCCCCCAGGATCCGGACGCGCGTCGAGATCGATCTCGACCTGCGCTTCATGGTCTGATTATGGCCCGGAGGAGGCCGCCGCGTCCCTGTGAAACCTGCCGGACGCCGCCCCGGAGGGGCGGACGTCGCGGCGGGAGGGTGCCCGGTCTCACCCGGGGTGGGTCATGGAGAGCAGGTCGAGCTTCTCGTCCAGCTGCTCCGGCGTGATCTCTCCGCGGTCGGTGTAGCCGAGGTCGATGACCGCCTCGCGGATCGTGATGCCCTTCGCGACCGAGTGCTTCGCGATCTTCGCCGCGGCCTCGTAGCCGATGAGCTTGTTGAGCGGCGTCACGATCGACGGCGACATGCCCGCAAGGGCGGTGGCGCGCTCGATGTTCGCCTCAAGGCCGTCGATGGTCTTGTCGGCGAGGACGCGCATCGAGTTGGAGAGCAGGCGGATCGACTCCAGGAGCGCGGTGCCCATCACCGGGATCGCGACGTTGAGCTCGAACGAGCCCGAGGCGCCTGCCCACGCGACCGTCGCGTCGTTGCCGATGACACGGGCGCACACCATGAGCGTCGCCTCGGGGACGACGGGGTTGACCTTGCCGGGCATGATCGAGGGGCCGGGCTGCAGGTCGGGGATGTGGAGCTCGCCGAGACCCGTGTTGGGGCCCGAGCCCATCCAGCGCAGATCGTTGTTGATCTTCGTCAGCGACACGGCGATCGTGCGCAGCGCGCCCGAGGCCTCGACGAGTCCATCGCGGTTCGCCTGCGCCTCGAAGTGGTCCTTCGCCTCCGTGATGGGCAGCTCGGTCTCGGCGGCGATGAGCTCGATGACCTTCTGCGGGAAGCCCAGCGGGGTGTTGATGCCGGTGCCCACGGCGGTGCCGCCGAGCGGCACCTCGGCGACGTGCGGCAGCACGGCCTGCACGCGCTCGATGCCGAGGCGGATCTGCCGCGCGTAGCCGCCGAACTCCTGCCCGAGGGTCACCGGGGTGGCGTCCATGAGGTGGGTGCGGCCCGCCTTGACGACGTCCTTCCACTGCTCGGCCTTCGCCTCGAGCGCGACGGCGAGGTGGTCGAGCGCGGGGATGAGGTCGTCGATGAGCTCCTGCGTCACGGCGATGTGCACGGAGGTGGGGAAGACGTCGTTCGACGACTGCGACGCGTTGACGTGGTCGTTCGGGTGCACGGCGGAGCCGAGGTCACGGCTCGCGAGCGTCGCGAGGACCTCGTTCATGTTCATGTTCGTCGACGTGCCGCTGCCGGTCTGGTACACGTCGATGGGGAACTGGTCGGCGTACTGACCGGAGATGATGACGTCCGCGGCGCGCACGATGGCGTCGGCGATGGCGCCGTCGAGGGTGCCGAGCTCCTTGTTGGCCTGCGCGGCGGCCTTCTTGATGCGGGCGAGCGCGACGATCTGAGCCGGGGCGAGCGCGTCACCGGAGATCGGGAAGTTCTCCACGGCGCGCTGCGTCTGCGCACCGTAGAGCGCGGAGGCGGGGACCCGCACCTCTCCCATGGTGTCGTGCTCGATGCGGTACTCGGTGTCGGTCACTGCTGTTCCTCCAGGTGTGACGGTCGGGGGTGGTGGGTCAGGCGTCGCCGTCGTCGTCGACGCCGATGGCGACGACCGGGGCGACGGTTCCCTCGGCGAGACGGTAGTTGGCGCCGACGATGCCCAGGCGGCCCTCGGCGATCGCCGCCTTGATGAGCTCGGACGACTGCAGGATGTCGGCGACGGTGTTGCGCAGGTGCTCGGCACCCACGAGGTCCGCATCGATGTCGTCGGGGCTCGAGCCGCCGGATGCGGCGAGCACCTTGCGCGCAGCGGGGACGATCGGCGCGATGAGCTTCCAGATGTGCGGCGGGAGAGGCTCGGCGTCGATGGCGGTGCCGTCGATCGCCGCGCGTACCGCGCCGCAGCTGTCATGCGCGAGCACGACGATGAGGGGGACCTCGAGGACGGCGACCGCGTATTCGAGGCTCGCGACGATCGACTCGCCGACGACCTGCCCCGCGTTGCGCACGACGAACAGATCGCCCAGCCCCTTGTCGAAGATGATCTCGGCGGCCAGACGCGAGTCGGCGCATCCGAACAGGGCGGCCCGCGGGTGCTGCACGGCGGCGGTCTCGTGGCGACGCTCGACGTCCTGACGCGGATGCTGGGGCTCGCCGGCGACGAAGCGCTCGTTGCCGCGCATCATCTCGTGCCAGACCTTGGCCGGGGTGGGGCGCTCGCTCATCGTGCGGCCTCCTGGATGTCGCGGACCTGGTCGGCGATCGATCCCGCGACGAGCGCGAGGTCGTCCGCGGCCGCGTCGCCGTAGACGAGGATGTGGTCGACACCCGCGCGCACGCCCAGAGCGCCGGACACGTTCGCGGTGGAGGCGGAGTCGGAGATCTCGTAGCGGTCCCACTCGACACCGCCGATGGTCGTCGTGTCCTTCGGCACCGCGCCGCGCAGCAGCTGGGAGGCCCATGTGTCCTTCGCCTCAAGGGCCTGGGCCACGCGGATGAAGCCGGAGTCGCCCGGCGGGGCGTAGATGATCGTCCACACGCCGTCGCCCTGCACGGATGCCCCGTTGACGGCCCACGTCGCGGGCACGGTGGGCACCACGACGTCGACGCCGCGGGCGCGCTCGACCTGCTGGGCGACCTTGGCGACGTCGATCGGGTCCTTGGGGGCCTGGTCTCCGCGCGGCACGGCCAGCACGACGACGAGGACGACCGCGAGGGTCACCAGCAGCGCCGCGATGAGATTGCGCGCGGTCTGGCTGCCGCGATAGATCCGCGAGGACTCCGCCTTGCGCGCGGCGGTCTCCTCAGGGGTCTCGGGGCGGCCGAGCTCCGCGACGACGCGGGGGGTGGAGGCCATCAGGCGCCGGCCTCCGCATCCGTCGTCGCGCGGGCGGCGTCCAATCGTCGCTTGGCGCCGGCGAGCCATTCCTCGCAGCGCGCCGCGAGCGCCTCACCGCGCTCCCACAGGGCCAGCGAGTGCTCGAGCGTCGGAGCGCCCTGTTCGAGCTCTGCGACGACCCGGACCAGTTCGTCGCGCGCCTGCTCGAAGGAGAGGGAGGCGACGTCGGCGGGCCCGGACTCCGACTCGGTCATGGCTTCCATCCTAGTTCTCCGCCCCGTCCGACTCGGCCACGGCGCCCTCGGAGCGTGCGGCAAAGGATCCCTCGCCCACCGTCACGACGACCTGTGCCCCCGCGGGCGCCTGCGCGGCGTCGCGCACGATGACCCCGCCGGGCAGATGCGCGATGGCATAGCCGCGCGCGAGGGTCGCGCCGGGGGAGAGGGCCCGCAGCGAGGCGCGGAGCTCGTCGGTGCGCCGGCCGGCGGCATCCATGCTCCGGCGGATGGTGTCGCGCCCGCGGGAGACGAGCAGGAACAGCTCGTGCTCGCGCGACTGGAGCATCGTCTCGGGAGAGCGCAGCGAGGGGCGCGAGCGCAGCTGCTCGAGCTGGGCGATGTCGTGGGTGACGCGCATCGACAGGCGCGTGGCGAGTCGCGACCGCAGCTGGCGGACGAGCGCGCGCTGCTCGGCGACATCCGGCACCACGCGCTTGGCGGCATCCGTCGGGGTGGAGGCGCGGAGGTCGGCCACGTCGTCGAGCAGCGGGTGGTCGTTCTCGTGCCCGATCGCGCTCACGACGGGCGTGGATGCCGCGGCGACGGCGCGCAGCAGGCGCTCGTCGCTGAAGCCCAGGAGATGCTGCGGGTCGCCGCCGCCGCGCGCGATGATGATGACGTCGACCTCCGGGTCGGCGTCGAGCGTCTTGAGGGCGGCGATCGTCTCGGGCACGCAGCGCTCGCCCTGCACCGCGGCGTGCACGGTCCGGAAGCGCACGTGCGGCCAGCGCAGCTCGGCGTTGCGGTGGATGTCCTTCTCGGCGTCCGAGCGCTCGCCGGTGACGAGGCCGATGACGTGCGGCAGGAACGGGACGGGGCGCTTGCGCGCGGGGTCGAACAGTCCCTCCGCCCGCAGCTGGGCGCGCAGACGCTCGAGCTTCTCGAGCTGGTCGCCGAGGCCGAGGTGCCGCATCGCGGAGACGGTGAAGGAGAAGTCGCCCTGCTTGACGAAGTAGTCGGCCTTGACGCACGCGATGACCCGGTCGCCGACCTTGAGGTCGTCGGGAAGGCGCTGGAGCGTCTTCGACCACAGCCGGAACGAGATCGTGGCATCCGTCCCCAGGTCCTTGAGCCGGCCGAACACGTTGCCGCCGCGCAGGTTCCACGACGTGATCTCGCCCTCGACCCAGACGAAGCCCCACTTCTCGACGAAGCCGCGGATCGTGTCGTTGAGGCGCCCGACGGAGGTCGGGGCGTGCTGGGAGGAGTCGCGCGGGTGCACCGCGTCGGGGTCGGGCGCTTCGCCGGGAGCGGTCTGCGCGCGGAACTGCGTCATATCTCCCGCACCATCCTGGGCCACAGAGAGCGCGCAGGTGCGCGCCCGTAGAATCGAGGGGTGAGCACCCCCACCGTCAGCCTCCCCGTTCCCCGGATCCCGGGTCGGCGCGGCCGGCTTCAGGATATCCCGGTGCAGGGACACAAGCGGGTGCTGCTGGCAGCCCCCCGTGGATACTGCGCCGGAGTCGACCGGGCCGTCGTGGCTGTGGAGAAGGCGCTGGAGCGGTTCGGCGCCCCGGTGTACGTGCGCAAGCAGATCGTGCACAACATCCACGTCGTCACCGAGCTCGAGAAGCAGGGCGCGATCTTCGTCGACGAGGTCGACGAGGTCCCCGAGGGCGCACACGTCGTCTTCAGCGCGCACGGCGTCTCCCCGGCGGTCGTGCAGTCCGCCGCCGACCGCCGTCTCAACGCGATCGACGCGACCTGTCCGCTCGTGACGAAGGTGCATCGCGAGGCCGTGCGGTTCGCGCGCGACGACTACGAGATCCTCCTCATCGGCCACGACGGCCACGAGGAGGTCGAGGGCACCGCCGGCGAGGCCCCCGACCACGTCACGGTGGTCAACTCGCCCGCCGAGGCCGCGACCGTCCAGGTGAAGGACCCGTCGAAGGTGGTGTGGCTGTCGCAGACGACGCTGTCCGTCGACGAGACGATGGAGACGGTGCGCCGGCTGCGCGAGCGCTTCCCCGAGCTGCAGGATCCGCCCTCGGACGACATCTGCTACGCGACGCAGAACCGTCAGGTCGCGATCAAGAAGGTCGCCCGCGAGGCCGATCTCGTGATCGTCGTCGGCTCGGCGAACTCCTCCAACAGCGTCCGCCTGGTCGAGGTGGCCCTCGAGCACGGCGCCAAGGCCGCGTATCGGGTGGACTACGCCGACGAGGTGCGCCAGGAGTGGCTGGAGGGCGTCGAGACGGTCGGCGTCACCAGCGGCGCCTCCGTGCCGGAGGTCCTCGTGCAGCAGGTGCTGGACGAGCTGTCCGACGCGGGCTACCGCGACGTCGACGAGGTGCGCACCGCCGAAGAGGACCTCATGTTCTCGCTCCCCAAGGAGCTGCGACAGGATGCCGCGGGCAAGCGCGACGAGCGCGCCCTCGGGGGGCGGAGCCGCGCGTGAGCGACGGCGTCCCCGGTCAGGGCGGCGACGCGCCGCGTCCGCGCCCGCAGTACGGCGAGTACGCGACGCCGGAGGAGCAGCGCGCCCGGATCCAGCAGACCGACGCCTCGTCGGCGCTGTCCGCGGGGCACGCCGTGACCCCGCCGCCGTCCGTTCCGCCGCTGACGTCCGCGCCCGCCGCCGCCGTCCCTCCCGCGACGCCCGCGGCGGCGGTCCGGCCGCACCAGGCGGACCGCATCGCGACGATCGCCCTGCTCGCCTTCGGCGCCTTCAACGTCGTCTCCTCGGTGTTCTCGTTCCTCAACCTGGCCGAGGTCGCGCAGCAGGCGATGCGGATCATGGGCGTCGACGGCGAGTTCACCAACGTCGCGGGTGCGCAGCTGTGGGGACCGATCGCCGCGGTCGTGCTCGTCGTCGGCTACGTCGTGACGATCCTGCTGTCGCTGCGCCGCCTCCGCGCGGGCCGCATCACGTGGTGGGTCCCTCTCGTCGGCGCGGTTCTCACGTACCTGGTCGTGTACGTGTGCCTCGCGATGCCGCTCGTGGGCGACCCCGCCTTCGTGGAGTACGTCGGCCGCCGATGAGGCCGCCCCACACGATCGACGGCTGATCCCGGCGACGCGTCCTACGATGGGCGGATGCCTCACCTTGTCGCCGTCTGCATCGTGCACCAGCTGATCCCGGACGCGGGGTACAACGGCGTCACCGCCATCGACAAGCGCCCCGTCGCGGGCGCGGTCCGCATCGGTCGCTACGGTGCCCGCGCCGACGTGCAGGCCGACCGCAAGCACCATGGCGGGCTCGACAAGGCGCTCTACGCCTACTCCGACGAGGACGCGGCGTTCTGGGAGGGGGAGCTCGGCCGTGAGCTCCCGCCCGGATGGTTCGGCGAGAACCTCCGCGTCGCCGGGATGGACGTCAACGCCGCCGTGATCGGCGAGCGCTGGCGCATCGGCGACACCGTCCAGGTTGAGGTGACGATGCCGCGCACGCCGTGTCAGACGTTCGCCCGCTGGCTCGGGGGTCCCGAGCAGAAGGGCTGGGTCAAGCGCTTCTCGCAGGAGCGGCGGCTCGGCCCCTACCTGCGGGTCGTCCGCACCGGGACGGTGCGGGCCGGCGACGAGATCACCGTCGTCTCGCGTCCCGAGGGGGCGCCGGGCCTGCTGGACGGGTACAGCGATCCGGCCTGACGTGCGGTCCGGGGACGCCCCGGACCGCACGGACGGTCAGCTCTGGGACTGGCCGTACGAGCCGAGCTGCTTGGTCGCCTCGACGACGCGGGCGGCCATGGCGGTCTCGGCGACCTTGCCCCATGCGCGCGGGTCGTAGGCCTTCTTGTTGCCGACCTCGCCGTCGACCTTGAGGACGCCGTCATAGTTCTGGAACATGAAGCCGGCCACCGAGCGGGTGAACGCGTACTGGGTGTCGGTGTCGATGTTCATCTTCACGACGCCGTTCTTGACCGCGAGGGCGATCTCCTCGTCGGTCGATCCGCTGCCGCCGTGGAAGACGAGGTCGAGGGGCTTGGGGCCCGTGCCGAACTTCGCGGCGATGCCCTCCTGGATCTCGCCGAGCAGCTCCGGCTTGAGCTTGACGTTGCCGGGCTTGTAGACGCCGTGCACGTTGCCGAACGTGAGCGCGGCGATCCAGCGGCCGTCCTCGCCGAGTCCGAGCGCCTCGACGGCCTTGGTGACATCGGCGGTGGTCGTGTAGAGCGCCTCGTTGGAGCCCTCGTGCTTGATGCCGTCCTCTTCGCCGCCGACGACGCCGATCTCGACCTCGAGGATCGCGTTGATCGCCTTCATGCGGGGGAGGAGCTCCTTCGCGATGGCGATGTTCTCGTCGAGCGGCACGGCCGAGCCGTCCCACATGTGGGACTGGAAGATCGGGTTGCCGCCGTCGGCGACGACCTCCTCCGAGGCCGCGATGAGGGGCAGCACGAAGTCCTCGAGCGCGGGCTGCGGGCAGTGGTCGGTGTGCAGGGCGACCGTGATGGGGTAGCTCTTGGCGACCTCCGTGGCGAACTTCGCGAACGCGAGCGCGCCCGTCGCGCGGGCCTTGACCGACTGGCCCGCGAAGTAGTCGGCGCCGCCGGTGGTGACCTGGATGATGCCGTCAGAGCCGGCCTCGGTGAGCCCCTGCAGCACCGCGTTGATCGTCTGCGAGCTCGAGACGTTGATGGCGGGGTACGCGAAGCCACCGGCCTTCGCGCGGTCCAGCATCTCGGCGTACTGCTCGGGGGTTGCGACGGGCATGATGGCTCCTCGTTCGTGCGGCCTCGGTCTGCGAGCAACTCTATCGAAGGCCCGCCGCCGCTCCGGAGGCCCGAAGCCCGCCGCGGACCGGTCCCGTCCTGCCGTGGGCGAAAGAACCGCGATTCCTTCGCCGCTCATCGGTGAAGATTCCCCTGGTCTGTACGAGCCTGCTGGCTAGGCTCGGACCATGGTGAGCCTGACCGCGGAAATGAGTCCCCTGCACCCCGATCGGAACCTGGCGCTGGAGTTGGTGCGGGCCACCGAGGCCGCCGCGATCCGCTCGGTGCCGTTCATCGGCCGCGGCGAGAAGGAGAAGGCCGACGGCGCGGCCGTCGACGCGATGCGGGCGTTCCTGCACACCGTCAACTTCGACGGCACGATCGTCATCGGCGAGGGCGAGAAGGACAACGCGCCGATGCTCTTCAACGGCGAGCGCGTCGGCAACGGACGCGGGCCGGCATGTGACATCGCCGTGGACCCGATCGACGGGACCTCGCTGACCGCCGCCGGACGCAACAACGCGCTGTCGGTCATCGCCGTGTCCGACCGCGGGACGATGCTCGACGCCTCCTCGGTGTTCTACATGGACAAGCTCGTCACCGGCCCCGAGGGCGTGGGCGTCGTCGACATCCGCCTCCCGATCGGGGAGAACATCCGCCGCCTCGCGAAGGCGCTGGGCAAGCCCGTCGACGAGATGGTGGTGTCGGTGCTGCACCGCCCCCGGCACGAGCAGCTCATCGCCGACATCCGCGCCGCCGGCGCGGGCACGCGCCTCATGAGCGACGGCGACGTCGCGGGCGGGATCAACGCCGCGCGGCACAACGCCCGCACCGACATGTGCGTCGGCGTGGGCGGCAGCCCCGAGGGCGTCGTCACGGCGTGCGCCATCAAGGCGCTGGGCGGACACATCCAGGGTCGCCTGTGGCCGCGCAACGACGAGGAGCGGCAGCGCGGCATCGATGCCGGACTCAAGATGGACTACGTCTACGAGGCCGACGAGCTCGTGCGCGGCAAGAACACGATCTTCGTCGCGACCGGCGTGACGGACGGCGCGCTCGTGGCCGGTGTCCGCCGCGAGGGCGGGTATGTCTACACGGAGAGCGTCGTGCTGCGCGGCGCATCCGGGACGTTGCGCCGCATCTCGTCGGAGCACCTCGTCTCCAAGTGGCTCTGAGCCCCCGCGAGGCCGCAGGGGAGGGCGCCGCGCGCATGTGACCGATGTGACACGAGTGGCGTGTGTGGCCCGTCGTGATGCTTTTCACATCCTGGTCTGGCAGAATTCATACCTGTCGACGGCGACGATTCATCGCACAGCAGTCGGCCGGGAGGGCACGCCAATGACAGTTCATGACGTCTCATCGTCGTCACCCCGCACGGGAGCGCAGGCGGTCATCGCCGACGCGACCGATCCGGCGCGTCGCGCCGACGTCCTGTTCCGCGTCCGGCGCGAGCAGGGCCACGAGCTCAGCTCCTGGTGGATGGTCGGGGCGTTCTTCCTCGTCTCCGCCGCCGTCATCGCGCTGCTGAGCTTCGTCCCCGGCGGGGCCTGAGCCCCACGCGGGTCCGATCGCACCCGAGGAGGGTGGGTGCGAACGTCAGATGAGACGCTCGCGCGCGTCCGCGTCTGCCGCCGCGGTCGGCGCCGCGCCGGCGTCCTCGGGCGTCTCGATCCGCCGGCGCACCTCGTCGATCCCGTCCACGAGCTCGAAGGCCGTGAGCGGACGTGGTGCGTCCTCGATCTCCGTGAAGCCGCCGAGCACCGACGCCTCGTCGATCGACACGAGCCGACGCGCCGACGGCAGCACCTGACGCTCCATCGAGCCGACGTAGCGGTTGTAGTCCGCGACCGACGAGCGCAGCGAGCGACCGAGCTTCTCGAGGTGACCGGCCGTCGTCGACAGGCGCGAGTACAGCTCACGGCTCACATCGAACAGGCGCTTGGCGTCGTCGGTGAGCGCCTGCTGCTGCCAGCTGAACGCGACGGTCCTCAGCACCGACCACAGGGTCACCGGCGAAGCGAGGGCGACGCGCTGCGAGAACGCGTACTCCATGACGGACGGGTCCGCCTCGAGCGCCGCAGAGACCAGCCCCTCGCTGGGGATGAACGCGATGACCAGCTCGGGGCTCGAGCTCAGGCCCGACCAGTACGCCTTGCCGCCCAGAGCCGCGACGTGGCTGCGGAGGGCCTTGACGTGCTCGGCGAGCAGCGCGTTGCGCCGTGCCAGCTCGGCACCCGTCGCCGTGGCCGGGATCGCGCTGGCCTCCAGGTACGCCGCGAAGGGCACCTTGGCGTCGACGGCGATGTTCTTGCCGCCGGGGAGGTGGATCACCATGTCGGGGCGCGCGACGCCGGAATCGGTGCGGATGCTCGCCTGCACGTCGAAGTCGACGCGGTGCAGCAGCCCCGCGGCCTCCACGACGCTGCGCAGCTGCGTCTCGCCCCACACCCCGCGCGTGCTGTTGGAGCGCAGCGCGGCGGCGAGCGATTCCGTCGTGGCGCGCAGCCGCTCGTCGGCCTCGCCGGCCTGGCGCAGCTGCGCGCTGAGCTCGCCGTACTGCTGCTGGCGCTGCTTCTCGAGCTCCGTCACCGTGGCCTGCACCGAGCGCAGCTGCTCGGCGACGGGGCTCAGCGCCGTGAGGACGCGGCCGTCCTGCTCGGCGCGTGCGGCCTCGAGGTCCTTCGCCTGCTCGATGCGGTCGAGCAGCTCGACGATGCGCGCCGACTGCTCGGTGATCTGCTGGCGGTGCAGCATCTGCTGCTGGGCGAGCTGATCGCGCAGCGCCGCCGCCGTGGCATCCGCCGCCGCCGCCCGGGCGCCGAGGCGCGACTGGTGCTGCGCGGCGCGCGCGCCGTGCGCGAACCAGCCGGCCAGCACACCGGCGGCGAGGCAGGCGATCGCGATGACCGCGAGAAGGAGAGCGTCCATGGGGAGAGGATGCCCGCGGCATCCGACATCGGCCGGATCAGGCGATCCGGGCGAGCTCCGCGACCGGGACGGCTTCGGGCTCCGGCACGACGATCTGGGACACCTTGACGCCCACGAGCTCGGCGAGCATGTGCACGTCGCGCGCGCCCATCCGCCGCGCCGCGTCGATGATGATCTGTGCGCACGCGTGCGCGTCGGCGCCCGCGTCGTGATGCGGGAACTCGCCGAACCCGGCGGCGGCCGCCACGAGGGGGAGGCGGTACGACTCGAGGTCGTAGACCTTGCGCGAGACCTGCAGGCTGCACACGTACCGGTAGGGCGGGCACGGGTCGCCGGTCGCCGCGCACGCGCGCTTGAGCACGTTCATGTCGAAGCCGGCGTTGTGCGCCACGAGGACGTCCGCTCCGGCGAATGCCGCGAGGTCGTCGAGCTGATCGGTCCAGCGCTTGGCGGCGACGACGTCGGTGGCGCGGATGCCGTGGATGCGCGTGTTCCACTCGGCGAACTCGTCATGGCCCGGCGGCGGCTGGATGAGCCACGACGCGGTGGCCACGACGCGCCCTCCGCGGACACGGGCCAGGCCCACGGCGCATGCGGATGCGGTGCTGGGATTCGCCGTCTCGAAGTCGATCGCGGTGAAGTCCAATGGCACGCCCTCAGCCTCTCCGGGAGCGCCGCCGGGCCGGGGGAGGCGCGCCGCGCGGCGGCGACATAGGCTCGAGGCATGGCAGGTCGCGAGGAGATGTCCACGTCGTTCGGGCGCATGGCGCACGCGTACGAGGCGGGCCGCCCCGAGTACCCCGCGGCATCCGTCGCGTTCCTGCTGGCCCCGGTCGCGACGCACGAGCACGTCATCCGCGTCGCGGACGTCGGCGCGGGCACCGGCAAGCTCACCCGCGCGCTCGTCGAGACGAGCGCGGAGGTCGTGGCGATCGATCCGGACGCCGCCATGCTCGAGGCGCTGCGCGCCGCCGTGCCCGGCGTCCCGACGTTCCTCGGCACGGCGGAGCACCTCCCGCTGCCGGATGCCGGCCTCGACGCGGTCGTGTTCGGCCAGTCCTGGCACTGGGTCGACCCGCCCGCCGCCTCGATCGAGGTCGCGCGCACGCTCCGCTCGGGCGGCGTGCTGGGGCTCATCTGGAACGTGCGCGACGAGTCCGTCGAGTGGGTCGCGCGGATGACCGCGATCATGCACGGCTCGTCGGCGGAACTCATGCTCGCCGAGGGCGCCCCGCGCGTCGCGCCGCCGTTCGGCGAGCTGGAGGGCCACGACATCCGCTGGGAGCGCCGCATGACCAGGGACGACCTGTTCGCGATGGTGCGCTCGCGCAGCTACATCATCACCGCGCCGGACGACGAGCGCGCCCGCATCGAGGCGGACCTCGCCGCCCTGTTCGACGAGATCGGCGCCGTCGGCGACGCCGTCGTCTCGCTGCCCTACGTGACCCGCGCGTATCGCGCCCTCCGCCCCTAGCGACTCCGGCGCCCACCGACCCGACGACGATGTCTGGAGGAACCCCCATGCCGATCCGTGCCGTGTGCTTCGACCTGGACGGGACGCTGCTGCGCGACGACCACGGGGAGGAGGTGATCCGCCGCGTGGCGGTCCGGCTCGCCGAGCGGCACCCGGGCGTCGAACCGGACGCCCTCCTCGCGGCGAACGCGCGCGTCTGGGCGGAGTACTGGCCCGAGGTCGGCGAGGCGTGGATGAGTGGCCGCCTTCCCGGCGACGACGTGCCGCGGGAGGTGTGGCGCCGCGCGCTCGCGGAAGTGGGCGTCACCGATCCCGACGCGGCGCAGGCCGCACACGCGCTGCACGTCGAGATGGAGCGGGATGCGTTCGCGCTGTACCCCGAGACGCTGTCGGTGCTCGCCCAGCTGCGGGAGCGCGGCATCCGCACCGCGGTCATCACGAACGGTCCGAGCGGGCTCCAGCGCGCGAAGCTCGCCGCGGTCGGCATCGCGGACGCCTTCGACGCGGTCGTCGTGTCGGGCGAGGTGGGGGTCGCCAAGCCCGATCCGGGGATCTTCGCGGTCGCGCTCGACGCGCTCGGCGCGTCGGCCGAGGAGGCCCTGCACATCGGCGACAACCAGATAGCGGATGTCGCAGGCGCCCGGGACGCCGGGCTCACGGCGGTATGGGTCGACCGGGTCGGCGCCGAGCGCACGGAGGAGGCGCACGCGGTCGTGACCGACTTGAACGGCCTGCTCGCGCTGCTGTGAGGCCGGGTCGGTGACGGTGAGGCGGGGGAGCGGCATCCGGTCCACGTAGACTGGATGCCCGTGGCTCTCACCATCGGAATCGTCGGACTGCCCAACGTCGGCAAGTCCACCCTGTTCAACGCCCTGACCAAGAACCAGGTGCTCGCGGCGAACTACCCGTTCGCGACCATCGAGCCGAACGTCGGCGTGGTGAGTCTGCCCGATCCGCGGCTGCAGCAGCTCGCCGACGTGTTCGGCTCCGAGCGGCTCGTGCCCGCGACGGTGTCGTTCGTCGACATCGCCGGGATCGTGCGCGGCGCCAGCGAGGGGGAGGGCCTGGGCAACCAGTTCCTCGCCAACATCCGCGAGGCCGACGCGATCGCCCAGGTCGTGCGCGGGTTCACCGATTCCGACGTCGTGCACGTCGACGGCGACGTGAACCCCAAGAACGACCTCGAGACGATCAACGCCGAGCTCATGCTCGCCGACCTGCAGACCCTCGAGAAGGCGATCCCGCGCATCGAGAAGGAGGTCAAGGGCAAGAAGACGGATGCCGCCGTCCTCGACGCCGCCGTCGCCGCCCGCGATGCCCTCCAGCGCGGCGTGCTGCTGTCGGCATCCGGTCTGGACCTCGCCCCGATCCGCGAGCTGGGCCTGCTGACCGCGAAGCCCTACATCTACGTGTTCAACGTCGACGAGGCCGTCCTCACGGATGCTGCGCGCAAGGCCGAGCTGGAGGCGCTCGTCGCGCCGGCCAAGGCCGTGTTCCTGGACGCCAAGATCGAGTCCGAGCTCATCGACCTCGACCCCGAGGACGCCGCGGAGCTGCTCGCCTCGACGGGGCAGGAGGAGTCCGGTCTCGACCAGCTTGCCCGCATCGGCTTCGACACGCTCGGCCTGCAGACCTACCTCACGGCGGGGCCGAAGGAGGCGCGGGCGTGGACGATCGGCAAGGGCTGGAAGGCCCCGCAGGCGGCCGGCGTCATCCACACCGACTTCGAGAAGGGCTTCATCAAGGCGGAGGTCATCTCGTTCGAGGACCTCATCGACGCCGGCTCGGTCGCCGAGGCCCGCGCGCGGGGCAAGGCCCGCATGGAGGGCAAGGACTACGTCATGCAGGACGGCGACGTGGTGGAGTTCCGGTTTAACGTCTAGCGTTAATGACGCACCCCGTTATACACTGGTCGAGTGATCAGATCGTTCGGCAGCAAGGGCACCGAGCGCATCTGGCATGAGCAGTACGTCGAGCGCGTTGACCGGACGGTGCAGAGGGCGACCTTGCGGAAGCTCGAGCTGATTCATGCGGCGAAGGATGTCGAGGACCTCAGGGTCCCGCCAGGTAACCGCCTGGAGCGTCTGGTCGGTGACCGACGCGGGCAGCACAGCATCCGCGTGAACGCGCAATGGCGTCTCTGCTTCGTCTGGAGAGATGGAGGTGCGGACAATGTCGAACTCGTCGACTACCACTGAGGACGACCTGATCGAGCCGATCCACCCGGGGGAGACCCTGATGGAGGACTTCATCGAGGGCTTCGGGATCACGCAGAACAAGCTTGCCGTGTCCATCGGTGTGCCGCCGCGCCGGATCAACGAGATCGTGCACGGCAAGCGGGGGATCACCGCTGATACGGCGATCCGTCTGGCGCGCTACTTCGGAACGTCCGAGGAGCTCTGGATGAATCTGCAGTCGAACTACGAGCTCCGGCTCGAGCGCCGTGCACTGCGCGACAAGGTTGCCGCGATCACGCCGTTGCATGTCGCATGACCGGGCATCTCATCGTGATCTCCGGCCTTCCCGGCGTCGGAAAGACAAGCGTGGCCGAGATCATCGCGGCGAGCACGGGGTCGGTCCACCTGTCCATCGACGCCGTCGAGGAGTCGCTCCTTGCATGCGGTCTGCCGGCAGGGTGGGAAGTAGGTGTCGCGGCGTACGAGGCGGCGCGTGCAATGGCGGAGCAGAATCTGCGGCTCGGTCACGATGTCGTCGTTGATGCGGTCAACGACAGTGACGAGGCTCGGCAGACATGGCGGACGGCGGCCTCGCGAACAGGTGCACGCATCGAGTTCGTGTACCTCATGATCTCCGATGCGCGGGAGCATGAGCGAAGGCTCCGCGGCAGGGATCGCGGACTCACCCACGTCGGCGAGCCGACCTGGTCGGACGTGCAGCGCCGTCGCGCTGATTACGCCGCGTGGTCCGATGAGGTCGTGGAGTTCGATACGGCTGCGCGGACTGCGGACGAGGTCGCAGACGCGCTCGCTGCGCACCTCGGCGTGTAATGAGGGAACGTCATCGCTGATGGTTCTCCGTGTCGGAACGCAGTGGAGTTCCGCTTCAACGTCTGACTCAGCCCGGTCGTTGAGTGAGCGCAACGAGACGAAACGTCACCATGTACGCTCCTCTTGCATGGATGGTGTTCCCCCGGATCGGCGTGTGATTCGCCTCTTCCCCGATTACGGGCGCGACTGGCCGCTGTGGGAGAACTCGACTCCGACGTGGGACGTCGGCTACACGACCGCACCCGACACGTACGGGTTGTCGGAAGATCTGACGCGCGACATGGCTGAGTGGAACTCATTGTGGGATGCGAACTTCGATCCGTTCGAAGGTTGGACGAGCGACAAGGCGCGCGAACAGTGGCGCAAGGACGGCCTGGATATCGTGTCGCGTCTTCGCACGGAGGTCGCCGACTTTGCCGATGTGAAATACGAACCTTGGCCGCTCGGTAGCCGTGACGAGTGACGGCCCAGAACAGACATGCCATCCCTCCTTGGATAGGGCTCTTCCGCTGGTTGACACCGCTAACGGTCACGTAATCCGGTGGAGTTCCGCTTCAACGTCTGACCTCTGCTGTCGCAGACGATGGCCACCGCGCTGAACCTGGCGGGTGATGTGCCGAGGAGGCGCGCGCTGGCACCCTAGAATGCTGGATGCGCCCAGGCCTCCCGCGCGAGCGCGCGAGAGCGGACGGCCGACGGCGGACGAAGAGGATGAGGGGGCGTTCGTCGTCGTGGCCGCAACTGGCGATTCGTCGCACCTGATCCGCGACGACATCCGTACCGCGATCCGCGACGCCGCACGGGATCCGGGGCTGCGCCTCACGCTGATCGCCGGCGAAGCGGGAGTGGGCAAGTCGCACCTCCTCGACGACATCGCGGCGGAGTCGAACGCCGCGCGGTCATGGGGTGTCGCCGCGCTCGCCGATGTCCCGGGGAGCAGCCTCGCGCACCTGGTGCGTCCCGCCGTCTCGCATGCCGACATGGTCGTCGATCTGCTCGCGAACGTCGGCGCGTACCTGGCCGTCGACGACATCGACAGGTGCGATGCGCTGTCCCAGGCGCTCGTCTCCCGACTCCTGCGCGAGGCGGATCGTCGGGTGATCGCGACCGTGCGCACGGCGGATGGGACGCTTCCCCTGGCCGTCGAGGCCCTGGTGGCTGATGTGCCCACTCGGATCATCGAGGTGCCGCCGTTCACGCGGGATGAGACCGCGGAGGTGGCGCAGCGGATCCTCGGCGGCTCCCCGGAGGCATCCCTGGTCGACGAGCTGTGGCAGCGCACCGCCGGGAACGCCGTGTTCATCAGCCAGATGCTCGAAGCTGCTCGCGCCCGCGGAACGATCACGCGGGGACCGGGCGGGTGGATCCGGGTGGGGGAGCTGCCCGCACCCGTGTCGCTGCGTCACCTGCTGGGGGACCGTCTCGACGATCTCACCGAACCCGCTCTGCGCGCCGCCGAATGGCTGGCTGCCGTGGCGCGGGTCAGCCTCAGCGACGTCGAGCGCAGTGAGCACGCCGAGGCGGTGCGCGCGCTCATCCGTGCCTGCATCGTGAGCTCCGATGGCGCGGACATCTCCTTCAGCCACCCGATGCTGGCCGAAGCTGTGTGGGAGCGCACGGACGATCTGCGGCGGCGCACCGTGCTTCGCGAGCACTTCGAGCGGGAGCGGGGGCGCGCCGATCCTGACCCGCTGCGTGTCGCGGCGCTCGGTGTGGAGGTCGGAGCGTCCATCGAGCCGGCGGTGCTGCTCGACGCGGCGCGCGCGGCGGCGGTCGGCGAGGACATGAGGGTGGTGGCACGTTTCGCGCACGCCGCGATCGACGGACTCCACGGCGCGGAGCGCGTCGAGGCGCTCTCGCTGTACAGCACCGCCTTGGTCGAGCTCGGGCGTGCGGAGGAAGCGGTCGACGCGCTGCGCGCGGAACTCGACCGTGTCCGGCCGGGCATGGAGGCGGTGATGCTCGCGGCCGTGCTGCACGAGGTTCTACGTGTGGGGCAGGGGCGACCAGCCCGCTGCGGCCGCGATGCTGCGGGAGCAGTCGCGGCGGTATCCGCGCTGGACGCCTCTCGTGCGCCAGATCTTCGGCCTCACCGAGGCGGACGGGCTGAGCTTCACCGGCAGACCCGCCGAAGCCCTCGCCCTGGCGGACAGCGTGTCGGGGAAGGACGGCTGGAACCTGCTGGTCCCTCTCGCGGGCCTGAATCGACTTGCCGCGCTCATCCGTGCGCGCATCGCAGAGAGCCGCTCGCATGCGCTCTCCCAGCTCGGGCGCACGGAAGAGGCCTACCGCATCTTCGAGAGCCAGACCCTCGCCGCCGACATGGAGGAGCTCGAGCTGCTCGTGCCCGCCTGGCGAGGCACCTACCACATGAGCATGTGCCACGCCCTGCGTGAGAGCGGGCGCGTCGAGGCGGCGCACGAGGCGGGCATGCGCGCCTGGGAGGTGTCGCTGGAGAGCGGCTTCTTCACGGTGCGGGCGTGGTCCGCGCTCAATGTCGCCGCCGCATGGTGGCAGCGGGGCGATCTCGACCAGACCGCACGGTGGGCGCACCGAGCCATGACCGCCGCGGCCTCGTGCCGGCTCGAGGCGTGCGAACGGCTCGCGCTGTGCCTGACGATCCTCGCCTCGGCGTCCCAGGGAAGGCCCGTCGACGCCCCGGCCGCGGAACGCTTCGACGAGCTGCGGGGCGGCCGTGGATTCCTGTGGCACTACCTGGATGCGGCACGTGCGTGGCAGGCATACGCCGAAGGACGCCGTGTCGAAGCCGTGCGCATCCTGACGGACGGCGTGTCCGCCGCGGTCGAGGACGGAGCGCTCACCGCTGCCGCATTCCTTCTCCACGAGCGCCTTCGGACGGGTGATGCCGCCGGGGTGGCGACCGAACTGCGCGCGCTGCCTCAAGGCTCGCCGC
>Ga0182748_1001827_pt1 | contig 20041 bp, 18 predicted proteins | sample eDN3rd37CKraftOP_FD_128877 | JGI IMG/M metagenome (GOLD analysis project Ga0182748, IMG submission 128877) | Enriched Organic Plus compost microbial communities from Emeryville, California, USA - eDNA 3rd pass 37_C Kraft OP (version 2) (version 2) ...
GGCGGCCGCAGCGACGGCCGGCTTTTCGGCGGTTGCCGGCTCTTCCTTCTCGGCAATGTGGCGCGGCAGGAAGATCCGGAATGTCGATCCCTTCCCCAGTTCGGAATCAACATAGATGAAGCCACCGGTCTGTTTGATGATGCCGTAGACCGTCGACAGACCGAGGCCGGTGCCCTTTCCGACTTCCTTCGTGGAAAAGAACGGCTCGAAAATCTGCGCCATCACCTCGGGCGACATCCCGGTCCCGCTATCGGCAACCTCAACCAGCACGTAATCGCCATCGGGCATTCCCTTGTGCGAGGTCAGCCGCGGATCGCCCGCGGACACATTCGCCGTGCGGACGGTCAGGCTGCCGCCATCAGGCATGGCATCGCGGGCGTTGACCGCGAGATTGACGATAACCTGCTCGAATTGCGACAGGTCCGCCTTCACCGCCCACAGATCGCGGCCGTGAACAACCTCGAGCTTGACCTTCTCGCCGATCAGCCGGCGCAGCAGGATCGTCAGATCGGACAGCGACTCGCCGAGATCGAGCACCTGCGGACGCAGCGTCTGCCGGCGCGAGAAGGCCAGCAATTGCCGCACCAGCGAGGCCGCGCGGTTGGCATTCTGCTTGATCTGCATGATGTCGGCGAATGACGGATCGGTCGGCTTATGCGCGCCGAGCAGGAAATCCGTCGCCATCATGATCGCCGACAGGACGTTGTTGAAGTCGTGCGCGATACCGCCCGCGAGCTGGCCGACGGTATCCATCTTTTGCTGCTGCTTGATCTGGTTTTCCAGCGCGCGCCGCTCGGTATTGTCGAGCGCATAGATGATCGCCGCCTCGGACTCGCGGTCGGCGTCGTCATCGATCGCCGTCACGAAGAAGGTGGCGAACCGGTCCGATCCGACCGACAGCGCCGCTTCCACCGGCGGGATATCGCCCTGGCCCTCGCTTGCGTGGGCGAGCGCCTGTTGGAGCGCACCGCGCTCGCGTTCGGCAACCGTGCTCAGGATGTTGCGATGGGCGTCCGCGATGTCCTTGAACATGCGCGCGAACAGGGCATTCGAGCGCACCACCCGGCCGGACCGGTCGACGGTCGCGATCGCCATCGGCGTGTTGTTGAAGAACCGCATGAAGCGCACTTCGGCGGCGCGCTGCGCATCCTCGTTCTCGCCGCGGGCTCTATTCAGCACCAGCGTACGCGAGGGTCCGGGGGTGCCATCGGCACCGAACGCGACCTTGTGGAACAGCCGCACCGGAATGGAGCGGCCGCCGCGGGTCTTGAAATCGAGATCGAGAACCTCGGTCTTCACCTCGCCCGGCATCGCCGGAATGTTGAGGAGCGAAGCACCCTCGCCCGGCACGATATCGGAGAGCCGGAGCCCTCCGGAGCCGACTTCCGCCAGATCCTGGTCGAGCCAGCTTGCGAGCGTCGCATTCAGATAGACGATGTTGCCCGCGGCATCCGCCGAGAAAAAGCCCGCCGGCGCGTGATCGAGGTAATCGATCGCGTGTTGCAATTCCTGGAAGACGTTTTCCTGCTTCTCGCGGTCTCGCGTGACATCGGCGACGCTCCAGACCGTGGTCCGCGTCCGGCGCTTGTCGCTGCCGGGACGAACGCGCAGGCGCAGCCAGCGCGCCGGCTCGCCGCGGCTGCCGCCCACCCGCACTTCCTCCTGAAGGCGCCGGCCCTCGCGGGCCGCCTTGAGCAGGCGATAAACCGCTTCCGAGACATCGGGATCGCCAAGGAACACCCGCTCGATCGGCCGGACATCCCTCGGGCTCGTGGCGCCGATCAGGCTCAGATAGGCTTGGTTGGCATAGAGGACCCGGCCGCCGGCATCGGTGACCAGAATCCCGTCGAATGCTCCGTCCACGAGGCTCTTGATGTCGGAATCGTCGCGCTCCCGGGCTCCGAAGCGCATGATCCCGGAGGCCAGCGCGAACAGCGAGAACACTCCGACGGTGCCAAGGATCGCAAGCAGGATCAGGATATAAAGAGCGGTATTCCCGCGCCCCACCTGCAACAGCCCGATCGCTGCGCCGACAAGCAGGACCGCGATGAGCAAGACGAGCCCGATACTGCCTCCGCGCTGTGAACGGTGAAGCTTCATCTCGCCCAAATCAGTTGACGTCATGATTGCTGATGCCTCAACCGCAAGGTGATCCGCAAGAGGTCTTCGCCGCCGGCCGGGCGGCGATGGGCCGAATAATTCAGGATACCCGGCGCACGAAGCGCCGGGTTCCCGGCTCCCCGAATGGCCGACAAGGCCGTGCCGAGGCGCCGCATGATCAATGCCCCAGCCCGCGGCGCAGCCGCATCACATAGCCGATGACTTCCGCGACCGCCCGATAATGGTCGGCCGGAATCTCCTGATCAATCTCGACACTGGCATGCAAGGCGCGCGCGAGCGGCGGGTTCTCGACCACCGGGACGTTATGCGCTTCGGCGACTTCCCTGATCTTGAGCGCGATGGCGTCGAGACCCTTGGCGACGCAGACTGGAGCGTTATCGCCGCGCTCGTATTTCAGCGCAACCGCGTAGTGGGTCGGGTTCATGATCACCACCGAAGCTTCCGGGACCGCCGCCATCATCCGCTTGCGCATACGGCCCTCGCGGATCCGGCGAATGCGCGCCTTCACCATCGGATCGCCGTCGGTCTGCTTGAACTCCTCCTTGATCTCCTGAAGCGACATCTTCTGCTTCTCGAACCATTGCCGGTACTGGAAGAAGAAATCGGCCGCGGCGATGAATGCCATGATGACGACGACGAAGCCGAGCATCTTCAGAGCGAAGACCGAGACAAAAGGCAGGATCGCGGCGACATCGAGCGTCACCAGCGTGTCCAGGCGATCGCGCTCGGGCCACAGCAGCATCGCCATCACGGTGCCGAGCAAGGCGATCTTGGCGATGCCCTTCGCAAAATTGACGAGCGCGACTTTCGAGAACAGCCGCTTCAATCCCGAGACCGGCGAGATCTTGGAGAATTTCGGCTTGAGGCTTTCGGCCGACCACACGAGGCGATGCTGGATCACGTTGCCGCCTACCGCGAACAGCGCGACCAGCAACACCGGAATGGCGACCGCAGCCAGCACCTCGACGCCGATCCGGCTGGACAAGCGGACGAGGCTCGCGCCATCGGTCGGGATCTGATGCGCATTGGCGATCAGCCCGGTGAAGGTCGATTTCAGCCCGGTCCCCATCGAGCCGGAGAAAACCATCAGCATCAATGTGCCGCCGGCCAGCACGAACCAGGTCGACACCTCCTGGCTCTTGGCGACGTCGCCACGTTGCAGCGCTTCGTCGAGCCTTTTCTGTGTCGGGTCTTCTGATTTCTCGTTGTCTTCGCTCTGCTCGGCCATGGCGCCTGCTCACGAATAGGGAGCGATCTGGCGCAGGATCGCGCCGATGAATTGCAGGAACGTGCCCATCATCGCGGAGACCACGATGAGCAGTATCATCAGGCCGAGCATGATCGACAGCGGCATGCCCACGAAGAAGACCTGCATCTGCGGCATCAAGCGCGACAGCACGCCAAGGCCGAGATTGAACAGAAGCCCGAAGACCAGGAACGGCGCGCTGAGCTGGATGCCGACCTTGAATGCGCCGGCAACGGTGTCGGTCATCAGCTTGGCGACATCGCCGACCATGATCGCAGCCCCCGGTGCAAAGATGCGATAGCTGTCATTCAGGGCGGCAATGACGAGGTAATGCAGGTCCGTCGCGAAGATTAGCGTGAGCCCGAGCATCGCGAGGAAGTTGCCGACGATGACGTTCTGCTGCCCCTGCGTCGGATCGACCGCCGTGACAAAGCCGAGCCCGATCTGCTGGGCGATCACGGTGCCCGCCACCTGCAGGGCGGAGACCGAGAGCCGCGCCACGAGGCCGAGGATCGCGCCGATCAGGATTTCGTGGCCCAGCATGAGAAGCACCGGGCCGAATTCCTTCAGGTCGATGGTGTAGGCATTGCGGTGCAGCGGCAGGAACATTGCGCTCAGCACAAGCGCGACGGTGAGCCGCACACGAACCGGCATGCTCATCTCGCCGAGTCCCGGCAGCATCATCACCATGGTGCCGATGCGGGCGAAAACCAGCATGAAGGTCGCGGCGAGAACGGGGAGAAAGGCAAGTTCGACCCGCATGTTGCTTCTACCGCTGGTGCGGCGAGACGATGGGGACTTGCCCGATCGCCTTCACCCTCCGCCGTTCACGATCCGCGCCGAGATTCGCATCATATGCCCTTGCAGCGAGTCGGCCATGAAGGGAAGCGCAATCAGCATGGCGACGAAGATCGCGAGGATCTTGGGCACGAAGACCAGGGTCATTTCCTGAATCTGCGTCAGCGCCTGGAACAGCGAGATGGTGACGCCGACCGCAAGGCCGATCAGCATCAACGGGCTTGCCACCAGCACCAATGTCAGAATGGCATCGCGCGCCACATCGAGAACTTCGGGCCCTGTCATTGTTCTTCTCGTCATGCTCTTTGCGGGCGGATGGTGCGCAGGGCCGATCAGATCGGCATGCGCATGATTTCCTCGTAAGCGGCGATCACGCGGTCACGGACGGCCACAAGGGTTTCGATGGCTGTTTCGGATTCGGCGACCGCGGTCACGACGTCGACCACATTGGCCTTTCCGACCGCCAAAGACTGGGCCTGGGTGTCGGATGCCTGGGCGGCCTGCGTGACCTGAGCCATCGCGTCCTTCAGAACCGACCCGAAATTCTGCCCGCCTGCATCCTGGACCTTGCCGGCGCCTTCCACCGGATTGGCGAGTTTCGCGAGTGCGGCATAGGCCCTGGCTGCGCCTGCTGCGGTTTGCATGATGCCGCCTCCCTCACGCTCTCAGGATATCGATGGTGCGCTGGAGCATGCGGCGCGTCGCGCCGATGACATTGATATTGGCTTCGTAGGACCGCTGCGCCTCGCGCATGTCGGTCATTTCCACGAGCGGGTTCACATTCGGATATTTGACATGGCCGGTCGGGTCTGCCGCCGGGTGGCCGGGCTGGTGCTTGGTCTGGAACGCCGTCATGTCCGGATGCACGCGGCCGAGGGCGACGACGCGGGCGTCGAGCGAGCGGTCCAGCTCGCTGCGGAAGGTCGGGATCTTGCGGCGATAGGGATCGGCGCCCGGACTGTGGGACGTCGAGTCGGCATTGGCGATATTCTCAGCGAGGATCCGCATGCGGCCCGCCTGCGCGCGCAAACCGGAAGCGGCGATGGCGATCGATTTGATGAATTCCATGATGGCCTCCTAGCGCTTGCCGAGCGCGCTTTTCACGAGGCCGAGGCTCTTCGTATAGAGGCTCGCCGCCGCCTGATAATCCATCTGGTTCTGCGCGACCTTCAGCATCTCGTCTTCCAGGCTTACGGCGTTACCGCTCGGCCGCGTCTGTGAACCGCCCCGCTTGCTTTCGAAGGCCGCCGGTCCGCCGCCCAGACTGGACGCCACATGGCCCGCGCTCGTGCGCTGCAGCGCGACGCCATGGACCAAGGGGCGGTTCCGATCGAAATTCGGTGGCGTCAGGTCGTTGGGCCGGAAATTCGGCGTATCGGCATTGGCGATGTTTTCCGCGAGGAGCCGCTGGCGCTCCTGATGCCAGTGCATCTTGGTGCGGAGCATGTCGAGGATCGGCAATCCGGAAATCGGCATCGGGCTTCTTCGACCATGACAAAGACCGGCAATCTTTGCCGGGTGTATGGTTAATGTTCGGTTAAAGAAGCCACCGTCATGCTTTGGCCCCGGATGGCGGATTTACCAAATGATGAAGTCTCGCCCTGCAGCGCCCGCAGAATCGTTATAAGGACGGGCTGAAGTGGTTTAGACTTTGTTAGTATCTGGGGCGGCAAAGCGTTGCCGAAACCTTAACGAGGGACCGAAACAGCTGGTTTCGTCCATTCAGCAGGGAGGCCGGTAGGATCGATGGATAGCCTTTTCGGCGAAGGAACATCGTTGCCCGTCCGCTTTTTCATCGCATTTGTGGTGGTGTTCGCGTTGATCGGCGTCACCGCCTGGCTGATCCGCCGCTTCGGTTCCGGTGCGCTCGGCGGCACGAACACGCGGGGCCGTGCGCCGCGGCTCGCCGTCATCGAGGCCGGAGCCGTCGACGGCCGGCGAAAGCTCGTCCTGATCCGCAGAGACAATATCGAGCACCTGCTCATGATCGGGGGCCCGACCGACATCGTCGTCGAGGCCAACATCGTCCGGGGTCAGAACGCCCGCGAGACGACAGCCGCGCGAACCCCCTCGGCTGCAGACAGCCTGCCCCGCACCTCGCCAGCCGAAGAAACCGCCTGGCCATTGCAACCCGATTCGGCTCCACGCCCCGCCCGCGCAGCGCAAGACGCGACTCAATGGCCACTCCCGGCTGAGCCCGCAGCGCCGGTGGCGGCAGCTCCAGCGCCCGCCAAGCGTTCCCGCTCGGCCGACGCGCTTGCAGGCTTGGCCGCTGAGCTGTCAGTCCGCCCGGCAGAACCGGTCGTCGCCGCGCCGCCGCTCCCGACACCCGCCGCGCGGCCAGCGCCGGCCGCCGAAGCGCCGCGGCCCAAGCCCTCACCTGCTCCCGCCCCGGCCGCAGCCGCGGCCCCTGACCAGAATCTCGCCGACATGGCGTCACGCCTCGAAGCGGCCTTGCGCCGTCCCGGACCGGCCGCCGCCCCGGCACCCGCTCCGGCACCGGCGGCGACCGCACGGCCAGCGGCGCCTGCGCGGGTCGCGCCTGCGGTGGCGCCGCCGATCGCACCGCCCGCCGCTGCTCAGGATCCGGTGCAGCCGGCCATACCCGCAACCGCCCCGATCGTCACGATCGAGCCGGAGCCGGCCGCGGCTGACTCCAGGGCCGACAGCAAGCCGGACGATGTCTTCGGCAGCATCGAGCAGGAAATGGCCAATCTGCTTGGCCGGCCGTCGGGATCGTCTTCCTGACAAGACCGAACGCGGCTTGCGTCCGTCTTTTGACGGGAGCCGCGCTCCTTGTAAGTCTCGCAAGTCTCGGTCTGTGCATCCTGGCAAGTCCTGCCGGCGCGCAGGACATCAGCATCAATCTCGGCCAGGGCGCCGGCCTTACCGAACGCGTGATCCAGCTCATCGCACTGATCACGGTGCTTTCGCTTGCACCGTCGATCCTCGTGATGATGACGTCGTTCACGCGGATCGTCGTGGTTCTGTCGCTCCTGCGCACCGCGCTCGGCACAGGCACCGCTCCGCCCAATGCGGTGATCGTGGCCCTCGCCCTCTTCCTCACCGCCTTCATCATGGGCCCGGCTTTCCAGAATGCCTATGACGTCGGCATCCGGCCGTTGCTGAATAACGAGATCACGACCGAGCAGGCCTTCGAGCGTTCGTCCGGCCCGTTCAAGACCTTCATGCTGAAGAACGTGCGCGAGAAGGACCTATCGCTATTCCTCGACCTGTCGCGCGAACCGCGTCCCGCGACACCCGAGGAAGTCTCGCTGCGCATCCTGATCCCGGCCTTCATGATCTCGGAGCTCAAACGCGCCTTCGAAATCGGCTTCCTTTTGTTTCTGCCGTTCCTGATCATCGACCTCGTGGTCGCGTCCGTGCTGATGTCGATGGGCATGATGATGCTGCCACCAGTCGTGGTGTCCCTGCCCTTCAAGCTGATCTTCTTCGTCCTGGTCGACGGCTGGACGCTGGTCGCGGGAAGTCTCGTTCAGAGTTACGGAACATAGGCCGAGCGGGCCTCGCCTAAAAGCACATCCGGTCTTCACAGAAGCAGCCGCTCTCCTCGCCGTCATCGCCCGCGAAAGCGGGCGATCCAGTGAACATAACTGCTTCAAGAGTTACTGGATGCCCCTTTCGCGGGGCATGACAGAAATGAGCGATGCGATTCGGAGCTCAACCGAAATCGCGTCAGCGCGATTGCTCCGTCGCGGCCAGCGCGGTGGGGGCCGCGCGCCGCTGCGTCTGCTTTTGAGGCTGGGGTTGCGTCTCGCCGGCCGACAAGGTGCCGATCTCCGGATAACGCCGGCGCATGTCGCGCAGAAACGCTTCAAGCGAAGCGAAGGCGGTCACCGCGCTCGCAAGCTCCCGGAATTCAGGCCCCTTCGCGGCGTATGGATCAGTCGCGACCTCGAACGCGCGATTGTCCGGGCTTTCGATCATCATCGTCTGGTAGCGTTCCTTCAGGCGGCCGGTACCGATGGTGTCGCCACTGAGCGAATATCCGATCGCTGCGCGCAGGAGGTCGGCGCGTTCGCCATCGGTCAGCGGCGCAAAATCCCTCCAGCGATCGCCATACATGCGCTCGATCTGCTCGGCAGACTCGCCGAACCGTTTCGCCGACCAGAGGATATCGGCGCGCAGCCGGACCGCCTCCCGGCCCGAGACGTTTTCGGTCAGCTCGAGCGCGACATCATGGCGGCCGATATCGGACAAGGCGCGGGCCTCGAGCATCATCCGCAGCTGTCTCAGGTCGGAATTGAGTTCGGCGGCACGCGTTGAGTGCAGCACCGCCTGCGCGCGCTCGGGCTTGTGGTCCATCAGATAGATGACGGCGAGCCGCGTTGCGACCTGGGCGCGGGCCGACCCTTGCAGGCGATTGTCGATCTGGTGCTGCAGCAGCTCCGCCGCCTGCGGCAGGAGATCGACTGCAACCAGACGATCGGCCAGGCGGCGGATCATCTCATCGCCGCGCCGGCCGATCGGCGTGAGCTCGCGGAAATCATAGAACAGGCTCAATGCCTCGATGGCCGGCAACGCGTCGGCCCTGCCCGCGAGGAACAGCGTATCGAACGTCGCCGCCGCTTCATCATAGATGCGTCGGCTGATCTGCGCCTCCGGATGAGCCTTGAGGGCGGACCGCATCACATGGAAGGCGTCGCGATAGCGCTCCTCTTCGGTGTAAAGCTTCGCCAGCTTGTGCAGCGCTTCGACTTCCGTCTCGTCGCCGCGCCAGACCGTGCTGAGAACCTCGAGCTCTCCGATCAGCTCAGCGCGCTTGATATCCCCGGTGTCGTAACGCAGCGTCAGATCGCGGAACTTGCCCTGCGCAGCCGATGGCCGATCGTCGGACTCCGCGGCTTGCCGATAGCTGCGCAGCGCTTCCGGAGTATTGCCGAGGCCCTGAGCGAGCCGTCCTTGCAGGATGGACAACGAAGGCTGCATCTCCGGCGAAATACCGATGGTTTGAAATTCGCTGAAGAGATGTTGCGCGGTCTCGTAATCGCGCAGCTCGATCGCCGTCCGCAGCGCCTCCCGCAATGCGATGCGTTGCAGTTCGACCGGCAGCGTCGTCCTCAGGCCTTCGGCAGTCTTGAATCCGCGGTGCGCTTCTTCCCACTTGCCCATGCGAGCGTGCGCGAATGCGCGCCACAAGGGTGTGTCGAGCTGGTCGCCCAGCATCGGGTGGTCGATCTCCTTCAGAGCGGCCTCGGGACGGTCGAGCATCAACAGCGCGATGGCGCGCAGCATCAGGGCCGACGGGTCTTCTCGCGACGGCCGCTCCTCGGACAGCGCGACATCAAGGACAGCCTTGGCCTCGGGATACATTTCCCGCGCGAGATAGAAGCGGGCAAGTTCGAGCCGTGGCGCATTGCGCTTGGTCTCGCCGGCATCGGCGGCCGCACCGACCAGCCTGTTCTGCCGCTCGACAAGATTGGCTTGCCGGTCGAAACCCCAGGCCTGCGCGTCGAGCAGAATGGCGCGTTTGGCGCTTGACGACCGCGCAGCGGCTCCAGGCCCCGACACGGTCAGGCCGCCCGGCCGCACCACCACCAGTTTGTCGGGAGCAAGCTCGACCTGCACATCGTCTGCGAGCGGCTGGACCGCAACGCCGTGGGTGGACGCGAGCGCACGGAACTCCACAAATTCCTGAGGCTTGATGAAGCCCCGCGCCGGCCCCGGCGCCGTCACCACGAGGATGCTATCCCCCATGTCCGGGTCTGCGATGCGGTGCAATTCGTGGGCTTTTTCCAGCGGGATCGCGATGCTGGGTCGCGCCGCGGTGACGAGGCTCCGATCGATCGAGAGCGGCGCGCTCGTTTCCGCGATGTTGTCACCGATCGTGATCGTCCAAACACCGTTATCGGTCGTCGCAGACACCATGCGCGGCCGGTCGAGCATCAATCGCACGACATACCCGTCAGGCAATGCCGTCCCGAGCGCGTGCCGGATCATGCCACCGGACTCCGTGCCGAGCTGGGGCAATGTGATTGCGCCGCGCGTATCGAACACCATCCAAAGCGTACCGGCACGCCGGAAGATGGCAGCAGGCGTCGGAGCATGGAACGGAAAGCTCAGGCGGATCCGATCGCCGTCGCGCTGCATCTGCGCTGTCACGCCGGAACCGCTCTCCTGAACCGGTACGCCGAGCGCCGGAACCACCTTGGCCATCGGCTTCGTCTCGGGTGCTGCGACCGGAGGCAACGCGGACGGCTCCAATGACTCGGCAAGGGGCGCCGACGGAGGCGCCGAATGTTCGTGCGCGGTAATGGCGGCCGGCTTCTGGGGTGACGGTGCCGCTCGCAGAGGCGTTGGCACTGCCGGCTTTATGTCCTGGGCTGCGGGAGGAACAGTCTGCGGCGCTTCGATCCCTGAAAGAAGCGCGTTCTTCGGCGCAATCTCCTGGCCCAGTCTCGCCAGGTCATCGCCCTTGTTCGGCACGACGGCTTCCCTGGCATCGGAACTGCCGACGTCGAGAACAAAGTTCATGTCCTCGCGGAAGGTCCGCACGTCTGCCTTCCCGTTCAACGCGAAGCGCACCGTGATGGAGTTGGTCTGGTCGAAGCTTTCGATCGCTTTCACCGCGGCCGGCAACGTCGTCTTCAATTCACCGAAATCGAATTTCAGCCGGCTGCCGAAGGTCAACGTCACGTCATCCGTGCCACGCGCGGTGGCAACCGGAATGACCTCGGGAAGTTCGAATACGTAGCGGGTGAAGGTCGGCTGCGTCGCGACCCGAACCCGCGCCGGGCGTTCGTTGCGCCGCGCGACTTCGTGGTGCGCGCGCATCGCCCGTTCGGCTTCCCGGGCCCGGCGCGCCAGATCCTCGATCACCTCTTTCGGCAGACCCGGGGCGAGGCCTCGCCAGGTATCCGGCAACAGGTCGATATAGAGCCGTTCTCCGGCCGCCATCGCATTGACGGTTACCTTGCGATTGAGCGCGATCCGAAAGCCCTTGCCGTCGGGATCGCTGCGCGCGGCGCCGACATAATTCGGCGCGGCATGGGCGAGTTTCTCGATGCCGACCCTGACCGGGCGCCTGAAATGAACGACGACAATGCCGCCCGCCTGCTTCACTTCCGATTCCACCTCCTGCGACAGGTGAATCAGAATGCGCGCGAACCCTTGCGACATTTCGACGTGAACGTCGCCGCCGACGGGCTGCGCGTGCGCGCGCACGATGGAGACGCAAAACACCGCGCCGATCAGGCACAATCGCCCGATCCGCGTCCATCGGCAGATCGCATCACATCGTGTCATCTACGCTCGCCGGTGATCGGCTCAACAGAGGGTTTCAACCTAACCCTGCGGCCATTAAACGGGCGTTAACGATGACAGGTCGGCTCGACGTTCAGTCGGCAATGTCGTGCGGCAAACCGGCCCGCATGAATGAATGCGCTTCGATCAAATTGCGCATCGCAGTTCGCTCCGGCGGGACCGATCAAGAGCCGCCGGGGCGTCCTTCGATCTTCGGCAATTGCTGGAGCGGCGCAGGCTTCGGATCGCTCGGCGGACGCTGCGCCAATTCGACCGTCAGCTTCTGTGCTGATTCCGGAGTCATCTGCGCAAGGATTTCGGACATGCGGCGCGGCTGGATCAGCGCAGCAACTTCGGTTGCGAGCTTCAGATCGAGCTTGTCGAAGATTTTCGCGGCATCCTTTGGCTTCATGGTCTCGTACATCGTGACGAGATTCTTCAGCCGGTGAAGCTCCACTTCCTCCTTGTGCTGCGTCGCTTCAACGATGCGCGCTTCGGCCTGTTTCAGCTCCTTCAGCCGCTCCTCGAGCTTCCTTTCGGCCGCCTTCAGAAGCGTGTCGCGCATGTCGAGTTCGCTCTGCCGCTTCTCGAGCTCCTTGCGCCGTTCGGAGAGCCGTTCCAGCAAGGCACGTTCGGCGGGAGAAATCTGCGGCGTGTCGAGCTGCACGACGTGACCGCTCTGCGTTTTCGGCGGCACCTTCGCAAATTTCGGAGCTGTGGAGTTTTCAGGTTGCGGATTTTTCTGAGGCTCGGGCTCGGCCTTCTTGCCCACCGAGCCCGTCACCTCCGGATAGCCGAACATCTCCTGCGCCCAGGACAATTTCCGGGCCGACTCTGGTTGTGACGTGGTCTGCGCCGGCCGGGTCACGACAGTCGGCTCATGGAAGGCGCGGTCGCTCTTCGCCTGATGGCCGGCGCCGAGCGTATAGCCGCCGTCCATGACAATGCCGGCGACCTTGAGCAGGAACAGACCCGCGGCGGCAATGAGGACGATCGGGACGAGACGCACACGCTGCAACAATGACGTCATGCCGCCCGGTCCTGTACGCGTGAGCGTGCCCGTTCCGCAAAGGCCTGCGCGGCCGCGGCAACGGCCTTCGCATCGGACGCCGGAGCTTGAGCTTGCGGCGCGGCCTCGACTGGCGGCTCGCCGCCAAGCAAGCCGTTCGCATAGGCGATCTTGCGCAAGCGGACCAGCATGTCCTCACCGGCATTCAGGCTGGATGCCATCTGCTTGCAATAGGACTCGGCCTCGCGCAGACGCCCGCCCAGCGAGGCCTCGGCCTCGTTGGCGGTGATTTTCAAACCGGCGATCGCCCGCTCAGCCCGTTCGGTCGCCATGATCAGTTCGGCGACGCTGGTCTTCATCAGCTTTTCGTCAGCCTTCAGCTTCTCGATCTGCTTATTGAGCCGCGCACAATAGAGAATGGTCAGCAGCAAAAGGATCGACACCAGCGCTTCGATGGTCAGTCCAAATCCGTAGCTCACGGGGCCTCCACGCGGTTCTTGGCATCGTCGGCATTCTCGAACATGGCGTAGGTCATCTTCGGCTTGCGCAGCGGCTTGGCCACGCGCACCGACACCCGGTCGCCGACCCGGCCCATGCGGCCTTCGGTGAGGGAGACATCGCCGCAACGCAGCGTGATCATCGCATCGGGGCGGATTTCGAGCGGCAGCGTGTCGCCGACCTGCAGCGCCATCATCTGGCGAAGCGGCAAGCGCGCTTCGTACAATACGGCATCGACGCTGACTTCGGCCTGGCCGATCTCGGTCGCCAGATGCTCTTCCCAGATCTGGTCACGGCCGAACTTCTCGCCCATGAACATCTGCAGCAGCACGCCGCGGATCGGTTCGATCGTCGCGTAGGGCAACAGCAATTCGGCGGTGCCGCCGCGGTCCTCCATGTCGATCCGCAAGCGCACGAGGATTGCCGCATTGGCGGGGCGTGTGATCGCGGCAAAGCGCGGATTGCTCTCGATGCGGTCGATGTTGAAGCGTACCGGCGACAGCGGCTTGAAGGCCTGCTCGGCATCGGCGAGGATCACCTCGATCATCCGCTTGACGAGGCTGGTCTCGATCGTGGTGTAGGGCCGCCCTTCGACGCGCACGGCCGCCGATCCGCGCCGCCCGCCGAGCAGCACGTCGATCATCGAATAGATCAGGCTGGAATTGACGGTGAACAGCCCGAAGTTGTCCCACTCCTCCGCCTTGAACACCGCAAGGATCGCCGGCAGCGGAATCGAATTGATGTAGTCACCGAAACGCACCGAGGTAATGCGATCGAGCGAGACTTCGACATTGTCCGAGGTGAAATTGCGCAGCGATGTCGTAAGCAGCCGCACCAGGCGGTCGAACACGATCTCGAGCATCGGCAGACGCTCGTAGGACACCATCGCCGAGTCGATGATGGCGCGAATGCCGGAATTGTCGTTGAAGTTGACGTCCGCAAGGCTGAAGCCGAGCAGGCTGTCGATTTCTTCCTGATTGAGAACGCGCTCGGCCGAGCCCTTCTGGCTCAGCTTGTTCTCGTCGACCATCGCGGCCCATTGGTCGCTTAACCCGGACGTGGGCGCGGGCGCGCCAGAAGGCGCCGCCCCCCCTACAGTTTGGACATCGCCAGTGGGGGGAACATCCAGGCCCCAATCGGGCGCCACCGTCTTTCCATCGGTCGGGGGCATCACTGGACCACGATTTCCTTGAAGAGCACCGCGTTCACGCGGCTCGGCGCGATTGCATAATTGACCCGCCGGGTGAGCTCTTCCTTCAGGCGATAGAGGCCCGCGGAGCCGTCGAGATCGGTTGGCCGCAATTCCCGCAGATAGGTCTGAAATGAATCCATCACCCGCGGCATAACCGGCTGCACCTGCTGCACCATCGCCGAGTCCGGCAGCTCCAGCACGATCTTCACTTTGAGATATTGCGGCCGTTCGCCTCCGGCATTCGCAAGATTGACGAGCGTATCCGGCAGGTCGAGGAAGGCCGGCGGCTTGGCGACGGGCGCCGCGACCGCGGCCGCTTGCGGCTTGTTCTTGAGCATGAAGACGGCGCCGGTGCCACCGGCAAGCACCACCACAGCCGCGACGGCGATGATGATCGCATTACGCGGAAATCGTGTCTTTGCGGCCGCCTTTACCGAGGGACCGGCACTCTGCTCGCCATCTGTGTCCCCAGCCGCGTTCTTGTTCTTGTTCGCCATACGCTTGCCTCTGGTCCGGTGCGGGCCTGTCACGGAGCTCGCAACCTGCAGGCGAACGTACGGCCATGATGGTTAACGAAAACTTTCCAAGCCGGTCTGCGAGGGAAAATTTTGCCGGGTTGACCCTGCCGGAATTGCCACGAGGCAACATAAGATCGCCGGCAAGATCGGTTCAAGTTATTGATATTGCACGATTTTCTAGATTGGCACGGTCGCTGCAAAGCAGATGGGGCGCCGCCATCTTGGGAGAGATGCGGCGGTCTTACCGGCAGAGGCCTTGGGAGGGCGGACGCCGGCAGAAACTGGGGAGATCGGAATGGGGCATGCTCTTCTGATCGGGTTGTCGCGGCAGATGTCGCTGCGGCGCGAACTCGATGTGGTGTCGAACAACATCGCCAACATCAACACGACCGGCTTCAAGTCCGGAACGATGGTGTTCGAGGAATTCATGATGCCTCGTGCGCGGCACGACGATTTCGCGCGCGCCGACCGCAAGATCTCATTCGTCCAGGACCGCTCGACCTGGCATGACCTTGGCCAGGGTCCGATACGGCCGACGGGCAATCCGCTCGACGTCGCTCTCGACGGCGACGCGTTCCTCGTGGTGCAGACACCGCGCGGCGAGCGCTACACGCGCAACGGCGCATTCCAGATCAATACGGCCGGTCAGCTCATCACCAATGAAGGCGACACCGTCCTCGGCGAGAATGGGCCGATCCGGTTCCAGCTCGAGGACAAGGACGTCACGATCAGCCGCGACGGCACCATCTCGGTGCCCGAAGGCATTCGCGGAAAGCTGCGGCTGGTCACCTTCGAGAACAATCATCGTTTGCAGAAGGACGGCTCATCCACCTTCAAGGCGCCCGACGGGATGCCGCCGACGCCGGCGCGATATCCGCACGTCATTCAAGGTTCGATCGAGCAATCCAACGTCAAAGCCGTCGTCGAAATGACGCGCATGATCGAAGTGACACGGGCCTATAGCCAAGTCGCTTCACTGCTGCAGCAGCACGGCGATATGCGCAAGAATTCGATCGAACGCCTTGCTGAAGTCCCGGCGTAACAACGAGGAACGGTCATGCGAGCTCTCCACACCGCAGCGACTGGCATGATGGCCCAGGAACTCAACGTCCAGGTCATCTCCAACAACATCGCCAATATGCGCACGACCGGCTACAAGCGGCAGCGCGCGGAATTTCAGGACCTGCTCTACGAGCATGTCCGGCGCGTCGGCACGCAGACATCCGATCAGGGCAATCAGTTGCCCACCGGTATCGAGCTTGGATCTGGCGTCAAGACCGTCGGCACGCCGCGTCTGATGACGCAAGGCGCCATCGCCACCACCGGCAAGGAAACCGATGTCGCAATCCGCGGCGATGGTTTCTTTCCGATCACCTTGACCGACGGCCGCACCGCCTACACCCGCGACGGGTCCTTTGCGATCGACGCGACAGGCCGCCTCGTCACCGCGCAGGGCAACCTCATTCAGCCCGCCATCACGATCCCGCAAAACGCGACAGGGCTGACGATCAACGCTCAGGGTCAGGTCCTCGTCACCCCCGCCGGCTCGACCGTTCCGACCCAGGTCGGACAAATCCAGCTCGCGATCTTCGTCAACAAGTCCGGCCTGCAGGGCATCGGCGACAACCTGTTCCTGGAGACGCCGTCGTCGGGCACACCGCAACTCGGCATGCCGAGCACGTTGAGCTACGGCAGCCTTCTTCAGAACTCGCTCGAACAGGCCAATGTCGAAGCGGTCAGTGAAATCTCCGACCTGATCGCCGCGCAGCGCGCCTATGAAATGAACGCCAAGGTCGTATCGGCAGCCGATCAGATGCTGCAATCGACCACCGGCATGATGCGATAGGAGCCGGCCCGATGACGCGCGTTTTCGCCGCCCTGCTCTTTTCCATCTGCGCCGCCTCCGCGCACGCCCAGGCGCCGGCCCTGAAATCCACGGTGCTCGTGTCCAGCGACATCGTCCGGATCGCCGACATCGTTGCGAATGTCGATGCCGACAAGGCCGACATCGCCATCTTCCGCGCACCCGATCTCGGCCAGACCGGTACGGTGCGCGTCGCAGCCGTGATCGAAGCGCTGCGTCCGCATGATGTCGAGATCGAGGCCCGCGGCTTGTCCGAGATCTCGGTCACGCGCGCGAGCCGCATGATCGGCGCGAGCGAGATCAAGCGGCGAATCGCGGAGATTGCCGCCGAGCGCCTGCGCATTGCCGATCTCGACAATATCGCGGTGACGCTTGATGCGCCGGTCCCCATGCTGCATCTCGATCCGGCAGAGAGCGGGCCGCTGATGCCGCAGCGGATGACGTTCGAGCACCGCACCGGCCGCTTCGACATATCGTTCAGCTTCGCCGATTCACAGCTCCGGGTCACCGGCAAGGCGCAGGAAACGCAGGATGCGGTCATTCTGACCCGTACGATGGCGCGCGGTGACGTGCTGCGCGATTCCGATCTCGCCATCGAGAAACGGCCAAAGACCGAATTGCAGGGCGACGTTGTCGGCGACATCGGTTCCGCCGTCGGCATGGCATTGCAGGTACCGCTGCGGGCGGGGCACGCCATCCGCACCACCGATCTCACGCGACCGCAACTCGTGAAGCGCGGCGAACCGGTCATGCTGGTTTACGAAGTCCCCGGCATCAGTCTCACCGCCCGCGGCAAGGCCGAGGAGGTCGGCTCGCTCGGCGATACCATCAACGTTCTGAACGTCCAGTCGAAGCGGATCATCCAGGGCGTGGTGAGCGGTCCCGCTCAGGTCACCGTCACCTCCCTGACACCGCGCATCACCTCGGCGGCAGAAGCCCGGTCCGCCCAACAAATCGCCGCCGCCCGTACTCAGACCAAGGCAGAGTAGCCATGTGCGTTGTTCGTTTGCCATTCCGCCCGATAGGCTTTGCAATGGCTGCCCTGTTGCTCGGTGGTTGCTCCTCCATCGACCGGTTGAAGACCATCGGCGAAGCGCCGCCGCTGTCGCCGATCGAAAACCCGACAACGACGCCGGGATACAAGCCGGTCCAGATGCCGATGCCGATGCCGCAGCCGGCCTCCTACAATCCGAACTCGCTGTGGCGGAACGGATCGCGCGCCTTCTTCAAGGACCAGCGCGCGCACCAGGTCGGCGACATCCTGACCGTCAAGGTCAAGATCGACGACAAGGCCTCGGTGGAGAACGAAACCCAGCGCCGCCGCAAGGCTGGCGAGGAAGCGGGCGTGAAGGATTTCCTCGGCAAGTCCGCCCTGCCGGGCCTGATCAAGGCAAAAGTTCCGAGCACGCTGATCGCCGCGGATTCCGTGACATCGACGGAAGGCAAAGGCACCACGGATCGCAAGGACGAGGTGATGACCAACATCGCCGGCGTGGTCACGCAGGTCCTGCCGAACGGCAATCTGGTGATCGAGGGACGCCAGGAAGTCCGCGTCAATTTCGAGGTGCGCGAGCTGGTCGTCGCCGGCGTTGTGCGGCCTGAAGACATCGAAAGCGACAACACGATCGAATCCACCAAGATCGCACAGGCTCGCATCGCCTATGGCGGCCGCGGCCAGCTCACCGACATGCAGCAGCCGCGCTACGGCCAGCAGGTCATGGACATCCTGTTGCCCTTCTAGCACAGCGCTACGAGCTCCCACGTCGTCCGGCAGCACCCGGACGATGACTTGACGCGGCCTCCGGCAAGCTCCCCTGCCGGAGGCCGCTCGCTTTAGTCCCGATCGCTGCTAACATCGGACAGGGGGAAGACACATGCACATTCTGATGTTTGTGGTAATCGGCGTGGCGTTGCTCGCCGTGATGCATTACGGACCGCGCTTAGCCGGACTGGAATTCACCGGCACGCTCGCCTTCATCTGGGTCTGGCTGGTCATATCGGTGCTGAACGGACTCTATGGCCATTTCCGCGCCGGCATTCCGGTGCTGAACGAGATCGGCGCCTTCATCCCGATCTTCGGAATCCCGGCGGTCCTCGCCTTCATTCTGATGCGCCAGGACTAGACTGGCGTCAGACTTCGTCCGCCGGCGGCTGTTCGCCCAACACCCGCCCCGGCCGTTTCGGCTTGGTGTATGGTGTCGGCTTCGGCATGTTGCTCGGCATAAGGTCGCGACCCGCGCCAATGCCGCCGGCGACCTCGAGCGCAAAGCGCTCCGCATCGCGACGACGCAATTCTTCGATGATTTCAGCCGCCTCCGCGTCCGGAACCCCCAATTCGCGCAGCGCCGACTCGCCGAACTTCATCGCCGACTCAAAGGTCTCGCGAACCTGGGTCTCGACGCCCTTGTGCACCAGCTCGAGCGCATGCTCGCGATCGTAGGAGCGCACCATCAGCTTCGCCTGCGGGAATTGCTCCATCACCATCTCGGCGATACGCGTCGCGGTATAGCGGCTGTCGACACAGACCGCGATCAATCGTGCCTTGCGTGCGCCGGACGCTTCGAGAAGATCGAGCCGCGAGCCATCGCCATAATAGATCTGGAATCCGAAATCGGCGGCGCTGCGGATCATGTCCGGATCGTTGTCGATGATCGTCACGTCGTAGCCGCGTGCAAGCAACGATTGGCTCGCTACCTGGCCGAACCGGCCAAACCCGATGACAAGCACGCTTGCGGTGAGATCGCGGGGTTCTTCCAGCCCGTCGGTCGATTGCTCGCGCGCCGGGAGCAGCCATCGCAGTCCGATGACCGCGACCGGTGTCAGCGCCATCGACAGGATGACCACCGTGGTCATGATCGCATTGACGCGGCCGGTGAATAAGCCGGCCGCAGCAGCAGCCGAATACAGTACGAAGGCAAATTCCCCGCCTTGCGAGAACAGAGCCGCGCGGTAGATCGCCTCGTGATGGGGTGCGCGGAAGGCGCGTGCGACCACGTAGATGCCGATCGACTTGACGATCATGTAGGCCAGGACTCCGGCGATCAGAAAGCGCCAGTCGGTCACCACCACCGAGACATCGAGCGCCATGCCGACGCCGAGGAAGAACAGGCCGAGCAGGATGCCCCGAAACGGCTCGATGTCGGCTTCGAGCTGATGGCGGAACGAGGATTCCGACAGCATCACGCCGGCGACGAATGCGCCCATCGCCATCGACAATCCGACGACCTGCATGGCGAGCGCCGAGCCCAGCACGACGAGAAGCGCGGCCGCCGTCATCACCTCACGGGCGCGTGCCGCCGCAAGCAATCGGAAAAACGGATCGAGCAGCCAGCGTCCAGCCGCAAGCAGCGCGACGACCGCGGCGAACGCGATCAGCACCGCCTGCCATGCCGGCTCGCCGCTCGGCTCGCGCAACGGCGCCAGCAGCGCGACCAGCGCCAGCAGCGGCACGATCGCGAGATCCTCCAGAAGCAGGATCGAGATCATGCGCTGACCTTCAGGCGTGCCGGTATCGCCGCGTTCGGTGAGCACC
>Ga0182748_1001830_pt1 | contig 20030 bp, 19 predicted proteins | sample eDN3rd37CKraftOP_FD_128877 | JGI IMG/M metagenome (GOLD analysis project Ga0182748, IMG submission 128877) | Enriched Organic Plus compost microbial communities from Emeryville, California, USA - eDNA 3rd pass 37_C Kraft OP (version 2) (version 2) ...
ACACGATCGATCATCACGGCAGCCGGGATCGGAAGGTCAAGCTCGGGTTCGACTACGTCCACGTCGCCGTCGATGACCACTCCCGGCTCGCGTTCGCGCAGATCCTCCCCGATGAGAAGGGCAGTACACGAACCGGCAGGACCCGAGCATGCGACGCAGACCCTGCTCCACCGCCGGCTCGGGGTGGATCCGGTACCGGTAACGCTTGATCGAAACCGGGCCGTCGTGTTCCGCGCGTTTCGCGTCCCGTCGCTCCGCCCGCTGCCGACTTCCAGCTGCCTTGCACGGATCACACCTGCACCCCCAATGGTTGTAACCGCGGGACGTGCCGTGCTCGGGCTCGGGCATCTGAGCGATGTCGGGTGCCGCCTTCACTCGCGTGCGGCCAGTCGTCGACGCGCGGAAGGCCTCTTTGCAACGCTTGCAGCGGCAACTCCAAAACGTGTAACCGCTCGGCTTACCGTGAGCCTCCTCCGGCATGCCCCTGGCAAGCTTCGCCGCGCGGCGCTCCGCCGCCGCGGCCGTGTTCGCCGCCTTGCACGCTTCACAGGCGGGGCGGCACATACGGTACGCACGCGTGGTTCCATGCTGATAACCGTCAGGGAGATCCGGGATCATGACTCCCCCATGCGCGGTCCGCTCAAATCGCCGCGCCCACGTCGGGTGGTCTTGGCGAGGTGATCCTGTGTTCGTGCCACATTCGATACCCTGCGGCGAACGATCCAAACGACAGCGGCTTTGGTCGACGGTCTCTGATAGCCCGTGGTCTGACCGATCCCGGGCCGCTACCAACGGGCGACTCCGCTGGCTTTGCTGCACGAGCGAACCGCAGCCGCCCTGATCATCCCGTCCAGACCGCTCACATCCGCGAACTTGTCGGCTCCGTCGAACTCGCGCGAACGGGTGGCGCCATGCACGTGTGGCTAGGTCCTCCTGGGGTCGGGTTACCTCTCCCATGCGCGTGACCGTGTCTTTGCCCAATGGTGTCGGGGCGCGTCGATACGATCACCGCGACCTCAGGAAGGAGTCACATGTTCAACCCGATGTTCCTCATCCTCCCGATCCTCGGGACGCTCCTGTACTTCGTCATCCTGTTCGCGGTCGTGCAGCAGGGCGTCATCCTCGCGATGCGGCGTGCCCGCCGTGAGGGGTGGACGGAGGAGAACGACCCGGAGAACGCGACGTGGCTGTCGTCCCTGCAGCGGGAGGAGCTCGCCGCGCACAAGGCACGCCGGGAGGGCGCAGCCTAACCGGTCAGATCGGTGACGAGCGCGGGGACGGTGATTGTTGCGGGACCGACGATGGTCTCGTCGAACAGTGCGCTGGTGCGTTCCAGGTTCAGTTCCATGGTCCGTGCCCCGCGCTCGGCCGCCAGGTTCACGAGCCCTGCGGCCGCAGTACCCGCACTGCCGTGTGCCAGCCAGCGTTCTACGGACCCGATCGCATGCGCCATACCTCCCTCCGGGCTGAGCAGTGTGGAACCGCCGCGGCACCGCCGGGCAAAGTCCGGACTCGGGAAGGAACGCGAGCGGGCGAGAGATGCGGAGCCGCAACATGTCGCCAGCGAGATTAGGGAAGGTGTCCGAGACATCTGGACGCCAGACCCACTCGACATGCCAAAGTGGTCGCATTGGTCTGAAAAGGCGCACGATGCGCCCCGGGGCCATGGCGACTATTGGACTGACCCAGTGATGGTGGCGGGGCTGGACGTTCTCGCCTCCGACGGCCGTCAAGTCTAGATTCCTCCCACCGACGCCAACGTTGCCGAGTCCTGAGAGTGATCCACGCGGAGGTGATCAGTGCTCCGCGAGGGACCATCAGTAGCAGGGATCAATAAGCAGGTTCGTCGAACCCAGCGTCCCCGAGTCTCCACCCGGCTGAAGGCCCTCTCCGTGCCCTACTGCTGCACTGGGCCAATGAGACTTGCTCGCCGCTGCATCCTCCCTGCGGCGTTGAGCTCGATGACGGTATCCACGCCGAGCCGTTCCAAGAATCCGAAATCATGGCTTACGACGAGGAGGGCGCCCTGGTAGGCGTCAAGGGCCTCAGTGAGCTGTTCGACACTTGTGATGTCGAGGTTGTTGGTCGGCTCGTCGAGGATCAGCAGCTGGGCCGGGGGTTCAGCGAAGAGTAGGCGGGCAAGCGAGACACGGAATCGTTCGCCGCCAGAGAGGGTCCGCACGGGGCGGTCAACGCTGTCTCCGCGCAGGAGGAGTCGAGCGAGTTGATTTCGGACTTGACCTTCCCCTGCCTCCGGCGCCGCCGCGCGGACGTTCTGGATAGCGCTCGCATCCTCGTCGAGTCCGTCGAGTCGCTGCGGCAGGTAGCCAACAAGATCGGTGAGGAGGCGGCCCCGCGGATGTCCGGCAGTCGGGTCCGCGCGGCCGAGCAACTGCTCAAGCAGGGTAGTTTTCCCTGTTCCGTTGGCGCCCACAATCGCGACGCGCTCCGGGCCCTGGATCACGATCGTGGTGTCCTCGCCCTCTAGTTCCGCGAGACGGCGCCCCCGCGGAACGTCTGGGTCGGGAAGAACGAGATGGATGTGCTCGTCATCTCGTACACGTGCGTCGGCCGCGTCAAAGGCTGCCTGCGCTTCCCGCACCTTGTCGTCGAGAGTGTTGCGGAGTGCTCCGGCGGAGGCCTGGGCCTTGCTTGCGCGATTGCCGGCCAGGATCTTGGGGATGCCACCGTCCCGCTGTGTCTTCTTGGCGCCGCGCTCTCGGCGGGCCAGTTTGGTTTCTGCTTCGACGCGCTGCCGCTTTTCGACTCGGAGTGCCTGTTGCGCGGAACGAGCAGCTTGCGCTGCGGCAGTCTGTTCTTCTTCGTGGTGTTGCTTCCAGGCACTGTACGGGCCGCCGAAGGTGTCGAGAGTGCCACCGTGGAGTTCGGTCGTGTGGTCCATGTGTTCGAGTAGCTCGAGGTCATGACTCACTACGACGAGTGTTCCTGGCCACTCGTCGACGAATGCGCCTAGTTTGATTCGGGTAGCGCGGTCGAGGTTGTTGGTGGGCTCATCGAGCAGGGTGATGGACGTCCGTCGCAGTCGCAGACCGCTGATCGCGATGAGCATTGCTTCGCCGCCGGAAAGTTCGGCGACGCGATGTTGAAGGCTCGTGCCGGCGAACCCGATTCGGTGCAGAGTTTCGTCGGCGCGGGCCTCGATGTCCCAGTCGTCGCCGATGACGTCGAAGTGGCGCTGGTTCATGTCTCCTGACTCGATCGCGGCCATGGCGTCGAGCGTGCCGCTGATCCCCAGTAGGTCGGCGATGGTCGTGCTCTTGTCGAGCGTCAGATTCTGTGGCAAGTAGCCGATATCACCGGTGGTGTCGAGGTGTCCGGCGGTGGGCCGCAGCTCTCCCGCGATCAGGCGGAGCAGGGTGGACTTGCCAGCGCCGTTTCGGCCGATGAGTCCTGTCTTGCCCTGGGTTATGGTGCCGCTCACGTTGTTGAGAGCGACGGTGCCGTCGGGCCATTCGTAACTGAGATTTCGGAAGGTGATGACGGGTTTCGTTGACATTGGTGTGTCCTGGCCTTCTCCCGCTGGCTGCGCGCAGCACGCGAACGGGGATGCGGAGTGAAAGGGTCGGTAGCTCGGCGGCGCCGGCATGACTCCCGCGTCATCCGCGGAGTCCCGCCTCGTTCGGTGCAGATCCGTGTCGAGGTGTGGAGGGGGCGTGCCCAACCAGGCGAAGGTCGCGCCGATGTTGAGGACAGTGGTTGTCGCGCGAGAGATCGGCCGACGGAGCGGTTTCACGCAGTTGCGGTGACGCTTCGGACGGGTCGACACAGGACGGGTGATTGGCGATGCACCCGTTCGGCTGGGCAGCCACCGGCATTCGGTGGCTAGGTTCTGTCGACCTCGATCATTTCCACGGGGCTCAACCTACCAGTGACGTGAAGGCTCGGTCTTCTCCGCCTCAGCGCCCATACGGAGGACGTCGCGGATCGCTGACACGAAAGCATCGGGCGCCTCCTGTGGGAGGTTGTGTCCGACGCCGCCGCTCACGATCCGGTGTTGGTACGGTCCGGTGAACTTCCTCGCGTAGGTGGCAGAGTCCGGGTGAGGGGCGGCATTCGCGTCCCCCTCGAGTGTGATGGTCGGCACTGAAATCGGAGGAGCTTTCGCGAGTTCGGCTTCAGCGACGTCGTATCGAGGGTCGCCCTCTGCCAGCCCCAGCCGCCAGCGGTAGTTGTGGATGACGATGTCGACGTGGTCGGGGTTGTCCAGTGCGGTGGCGCTGGCATCGAATGTCCCCTGGTCGAACCGCCATTGCGGCGACGCCAGCCGCCAGATCAGTTGAGCGAACTCGCGACGATACCGCGAATAGCCCGCGCGCCCGCGTTCGGTCGAGAAGTAGTACTGGTACCACCACCGCAACTCTGATTCTGGCGGCAGGGGCGCTAATCCTGCGGCGCGGCCGCTGAGGAGGTAACCGCTCACCGAAACCAGGCCGATTGCCCGTTCGGGGTGTAGCGCGGCCGCGACATTAGCTGCTCGTGCGCCCCAGTCGAAGCCGCCGAGGACTGCGGCGTCGACGCCGAGGGCATCGAGGAAGTCGATCGCGTCGTAGCCGAGTGCCGCCTGCTGGGCGTTGCGGGGTGCCGCGGGGTCGCGGAACACTGTTCCCCCGTGCCCGCGGAGATACGGAACGAGGACGCGGTGGCCGGCAGATGTCAGCTGGTGCGCCGCAGCGTCGAAGCTCCGGATGTCGTATGGCCAACCGTGAAGGAGCAGCACGGGGGTCCCATCCTGCGGGCCGGTGTCCGAGTAGGCAACCGATAGCTCCCCGACATCTACGTGGTGGAGTTGCATGAAGGTCTCCTCGGTCTCGCTCGCGCGAGGCTTCGGTGCATGGTTGTTGGATGACATGGGGGTCACCTCCGATCCGAGAGCATGGTCAGAACGAGGCGACCGCAGTGCGGAGGGCGGCGAGCCAAGAGTCGGCCACACTCGGGTCGGAGTATGAGCCGTGGTGCCCGGGGAAGATCAGGAGCGACGAGTTGAACGCGTCGGCGATCTGACGCGACGTGCGTCCGAACGGAAGGTTGAGGCTGAGCTCGCCCGCCGCGGCGCGCACCGGCACTCCGTTTTCGGCGATCGCGGCGAGGTCAGGCTTGTAGCTGGTGAGCGGCAGCATTTGATACTTCACGTAGAACGGAACGAAATCGAGGCCGGGAAGCGATTCCACGTTTGGGCGAATCGAGTCCACTTCCGCGGCGGTGAAAGGCTTGCCAGCGTTGAACGGAAGCTGCGTGAGCAGGAGGAAGTCGAAGAAGGCCTGCTTGGGACCCTCCGTCCACGCGGTGCGATAGATCTCGGCGATCTTCTCCTCCAGACGTTCGCTGTCGGGCAGCACGCGGACGACCGGGGCCTCATGCGCGATCAAGCCGCTGACGACGTCGGGGTGATTCTTGGCCAGCTCGAGTCCGATCTCGGCGCCCGCACTGCTCCCGAAGACGATGGCGCGGTCAAGTCCTGCCGCGCGGATCACAGCGGCCACGTCGCGGGCCTGTTGACCGATCTCGTATCTGCGCGGTTCGCGACCCACGCTGCGTCCAAAGCCCCGGGGATCGAGCGTGACGACGGTGTGCTCGCTGGACAGCGGTTGAGCGATGAGGCCGTATGCACTCGCGTCGCCGGGAGTTCCCGGCAACAGAACGATGGGTGTGCCAGTACCGCGCACATCGAAAAATATGCGGTCGCCGTCGACGGTCACGCTGCCGGTACGGACGGTGGGCGCGTGGACTTCTGCGTGGGACATGAGTGCTCCTTCAGCACAGGGCCTGTTGCCCTGCGATCGGTGATGCCTGCAACTGCGAGGCCGTCTGCGACGGTTCCAGACTGCGTTGTGGTCTAGCGCCAGTGATGGATACGGGCGTGTACCCGGGTGCTCTCTGCGCACACGGGAGGGGCGTGCGCAACGGGCGTCGCGCCGCCACAACCCCAGATGCTTTCATCTGCCCGGGCACCGGCCGGGGTGTCCGCGGGTGTGACGACCCCACTCGTGGCGGAAGCATCGATCGGACGCTTCACGCCCGAGAAGGAGAGATCCCATGGCATATTCATCGCCGTCACCCACGACCGAGAGCAACACAGTGCCGGCACCAGTCGCGCTCGTCACTGGTGCGAACAAAGGCATCGGATGGGAGATCGCGCGGCAGTTGGGACAGAAGGGCCTCACGGTTCTGGCTGGAAGTCGTTCACCGGAACGGGGAGCCACCGCGGTCCAAGCGTTGCAGCAGAACGGCGTAGTCGCCCGCTTCGTGGAGATCGACATCGCCGATGACGTCTCGGTCGACCAGGCAGCACGATTCATCGAAGCGGAGTACGGCCAGCTCGACGTGCTCGTGAATAATGCCGGCCTCCTGGTGCGCCGTGCCGCGCTGACGGTGACCGCTGACGACATGCGTGCCGAACTCGAGACCAACACGGTCGGTCTTGTCCGCGTCATCCATCGAATGCTGCCGTTGCTCGCCCGGTCAAGAGACGCTCGCGTCGTCAATGTCTCCAGTGACTCTGCGAGCTTCGCGTATACCGCAGAGCCGGGCTCCATGTTCGCGGCCTCGCACGAGTCGTTCGTCTACTCGGCAACCAAAGCCGCGGTGAACATGCTGACCCTGAAGTACGCCCAGGCATTCAAGGACGATCCCGTCTTCGCCCACGTGAGAATCAATGCGGTCACCCCCGGGTACACCGCCACCGACCTGAACGGATTCCGCGGTACGAAGACAACAGCGGAGGGTGCGCGCGCGATCGTGCACTGGGCCGCGGTGGACGGCAACGATGCAGAGTCCGGTGGATTCTTCGACGAGTCAGGGCGAGTGCCATGGTGATGCCGCCTCGCCTTCGGCGGCAGGCACCGTGATCCGTCGGCATGTGGAGTCGACCTGATGCGCGGTGGAGTCGTTGTCACGCGAGAGAGCGACCGCGTCACGATGCTCGAGATCTTCTTCGATCTCGTCTTTGTCTTCGCCCTCACCAGAGTCGTCGAGTTCATGGCGAACTCCCCGACCCCGAGGACCCTCGTGCGAGGCCTGTTGGTACTTGTGCTGTTGTGGTGGGCCTGGGTTGCGTTCATCTGGCTCGGTAACCAGATAAGGCTGGATCGCGGTTATGTCGGGGTCGGGATGCTCCTTGCGATGGGTGGTCTGTTCATCGCCGCGCTCGTCGTGCCGGCCGCCTGGGATTCTTCGGCCTCGGAGAACCCCGCCATGGTGCTCGCTCTGGCGTTCTTGGTCGTGCGATGCAGCTACCTCGCCCTATCGTTCTTCACCTCACGCCACGACCATCGCTGGCGCAAGCAGATTCTGCTCGACGCGCTGCCACAGACCATCTCCAGCATTCTTCTCATCGTGGGAGCAACCGCCGGCGGCGACCCCCAGACCGTCCTATGGACATGCGCCTTCGCCGTCGACTTCGGAATCGGTTGGGTCGCATCCCACTTCCGGGGGTGGCGACTGGGCAGCCCGGCACACTTCGCCGAGCGGCACGGACTGGTGCTCATCATCGCGCTGGGCGAGACGCTCCTGTCGACCGGTGCCGGGATCGGCTCAGCGCCCTCCAACTGGACGGGCTACGTCGTTTCGGCGCTGGGCCTTGTCATCGCGGTGAGCCTGTGGTGGTCCTACTTCGGCGGGCTGTCGACCGCGGCCGAGCGCGCGATATCGCGGGCGAACGAGGCACGCCGCCCAGCGCTCGCGCGGGACGGGTACTCACTTCTTCAGTTCCTCCTGATCGCCGGCGTTGTCTATGTGGCGCTGGGCCTGACCCTCCTCGTATCCCGGGTCGTGGCGGACCCGACTCGACGTGCCGGGTTTGCGATCTTGGTGCTCGCCGGTGGAGTGGCCCTCTACCTGGCCGGTCTTCAGCTGTTCATCCGGGTCATGATCGGAGTCTGGCGTCGAGCACCCATCTTCGGGGCAGGCTTCGTGCTCGTGCTCGCGCCCGCGGCTGCAACCGTGCAGACATGGTGCGCCCTAAGTTGCATAACTCTCGTCGTCGTAGTGACCTCCGCCGCCATCACGCGCGGCATCGCCGGCTTGCGCGACGGGGCGGAAGCAGTACGCACCAGGCTGTGTCCTGAGTGAAGCTCGCGGTCAGCTCAAAGTGGCACCTTCGGACGGCCCCTCACTGCAACCGAAGATCACCCGACCCGCAGGCAGCGAGCCGGGTGATCTGGCAGTCGCGATTAGTCGGGGAGTTCCTGACCGGCGGCCGATCGGACCATGTACTCCGCGTACCATTCCGGCCATGCGGCATCCTCGTGCCCGAGATGGGCTTCGTGAACACCGTGCGCAATCGCGGCGGCGCGCAGCGCGGCTGCGAGCTCAGCAACCGAGTCGTAACGGGTCTGAACAATCCGGCCCGGGATCCGCTCGGTGACTTCCTGAACCAACCAGCTGTTCCCGTCCGGGTCTTCGAAGGAGACCCAAGATCCGTACGACTGGCGGTTCGGCGCGTGACCGGGGATACGCGCGGCCGTTCCAGCATGCCGGAATACCCCTGTCTCGTCGTGAAAAATCTCGCTGACGGTCGCTCCGCCGGCGATCAGGGCTTGGCGTGCCTCATCGATGTCCCGCGTGACCAGCTGATGACCGCGGCCCGAACCGGGCTGCGCGTCCGTCACGCCTGTGCCGAAGATGACGGAAGTCGGTGACCCGGGTGGCGTGAACTCGACGATCCGATAGTCGTCGGCAATCCGGAGATCGACATCCTGCGTCCAGCCGAGCGCCAGATAGAACTCTCTCGCGCGGTCCACGTCAGACACCGGTAGCACGACGACCTCGATCTTCAGCGCCACCTCTTTGCTCTCCGACTGGATTCCTGGTTCCTGTGGCGAGCCGGTGCTCGCGCCCATCGATTCATCGTTCATCTGTGTATCCCTTCCTCGGATTCAGTTCCCACCGTGCGCTCGGCGCCGTCGCGCGCGCACCCGGCGCGTACACGGGTGGGCACACCGGTGTCGGTCCGGGACCGCATTCCCCAAGCCTCCAGTGCTCCGTGACAATGCGTCGATCCAGTGAGGTGAGTGCGCCCGGGTGTCGGCCCGAGGGGCTCCCGGGCGCGACTGGGGGTGGTGCGAGCAGAGCATCGAGGAGGAAGGACGATGACAATGACAACCAGCCAACCGAGCGCCGTACGCGCGGACGAGTCCCTAGGCGGCACCAGCGTTGCCCCAAGGGCTTCGACCCGGCGGGGCCGACACTTCGGATCGGTTCACGACGATGAACAGGTCCGGTAGTAGCCCCGCGATCCGGCGTGACCGCCGGATCGCCCTCGCCTATGACCGTCGCTGGCGCGCGGTCCATCTATCGGCGCACATCAGCAAAGACGAGGCAGATGCCTTCGCAAACCTGACCACCGCCCAGTTCAACCTGCTCGTGCGCGAAATCGATCCGACACCGGTGAGTGTGTCTGCACGCGCTTCCCGGCCCGCCTGGCGGCAGCTCTTGGGCAAGTTCGCCGGCTGGCTGGGCGAAGGAGGCCTGATGTGCAGCGCCACGATCGGGATGGCATACGGCGCAGTGCCGAACATCTGGTTCCACCCCTACTGGCCCGACACGACCGAGTGGGACCGTCAGCAACCCGACCCCAACGAATAGGAGAAATCGCGATGTCTATCATTCGCCTGTCCGCACGCACCACGGCCACTGCGCGCCAAGTTCTTGCCGCGCTCACAGACTTCGGGCCTGGCCGATCGAAATTGTTCCCGAACAGCGCAGACGACAACTTTGTCGTGCACCGGATTGATGAACACTCGGCAGACGTCACCGAAGGCTCCGGCGGCATATGGGAGCGCCTGACGTACGACTGGAGCGATCCTCACGAGATCGTCATGACCACTACAGACTCGAACGTTTGGGGAGGAGCGTCGGGACATGTGTATGTGATCGCCACAAACGCTGACGGAACGACCTCGGTCGACGCCACGGTCACCCGCGAAGGGAAGAACGTGAAGGGACGGGTGATTGGACTGTTGCTCGGGACGGTCGGTAAGAGTGCACTTACGTCGGCGTTCAGGCACACCATCGCGGAGATCGAGAAGCGCAACGCGACCAAACCGTCCACGTAGCGCCGCGGCCTCCGGCGACGTCATGACACGCACTCCGCCGCGTCTGGGGGAATGGCGCTCAAAAGGCGTTCGATGGGCCCTGGTGATAGACCGGGGCCCATCGATGCGTGCCCTGGTCAGGACGCACGCGAACCCGGCATCGGCCCGGGCCACGGCAAGGGCGGCAGCGGGCGCGAACAGATCCGTCTCAGTTGCACTCTGGGATCGGGCACCCACCCGGTGCCCCAGCCCGAAAGGGGGGCAGTGGACATGTCACCAGCTCAGGTGCCAGCAACGGCAGCCCCGCAACGCCGCGCGGGAGCACGGAAGGACCAGATGCGGGCATTGCGTGTACTCGCCAGCCGCGGTCGGCTGGTGATCAGGGTCCCAGACATTGCTGCCGGTCTTCAGTGGTGGAGGGAACACCTCGATGCCGAGGTCACGAGACTCTGCCGCGTGAACGACCTTGAGATCGCGGTGCTCAGAGTGCGCGGCCAGACCGCTTGCCGCACGTTCGTCTTTCTCGGCGGGCCGGGCGCGATGGAGTACCACGCGGCGGGAACTTCGGCCCTGGCGGAGTGGGACTCCGACGACGACGTCGACCGCGACCCCTGGGGCAATCCCGTACCCAGGCCGTGCGACTTCAGGTCAGGGCGAACGCATGCTCGCCGCGGTGTACTGCTCACGAACTGACCCGTTCTCGGGATCGTCTCGCCGCGCGGCGTGCAGCATGGCCGCGGCACGCTGGTGGGATGAGGGAACCCCAGGGGTCAGGCACGGGGGTTCCCGGGGTGCTCCCAGGCGCGGGCGCGCGGGTGCGCGTATGAGCATGATCTCGAACTCGCGCGAACCGCGGAAATGAGAGCAACCAGGAGCACGTGCCCACATGCAAATGAGACTCGAGGCAATTCTGCTACCGACCAGCAGCGTCGCCCGTACGAAGACTTTCTACGAATCGCTCGGATGGCGCGTCGAAGCCGATGAGTCGGTAGACGACCTACGCCTGGTCCAGATGACGCCGCCAGGATCGGCTTGCGCGATCATCTTCGGTGTCGGCATCACGAGCGCCAGCCCCGGAAGCGTTCGCGGACTGCTCCTAGGCGTCACCGATATTGAGGCTGCCCGCGCGGACCTGAGAGCCCGAGGGGCGGACGTCGGCGAGATCTTCCACGATTCACCCGGCACTGTGCCACACGTCGATCCTCGCTATCACGCGCCGGGGCTCGACCCGGACCGACGTGGCTACGCCTCATTTGCATTGTTCACCGACCCGGACGGCAACGAATGGCAGCTCCGCGAGATCGCGTCCGCGCTGGATTCTCCCCGTCCCGGTCAACCCCGTGGTGTCTACCAATGACCAAGACGCATGGGAGCTTCGCGATCGATGTTCTCGGCGACGGCTCAACACGACATCTTTGCGAACCGAGGTCGGCCCTCTGAGCCAACAGCCTCACAAAGAGAGAGGGCGGTAAGTAGCATGAAGACCATGGTGGCCTCGGCCAGCTCCACCTGGAATCTGCCCGCCGCATCCCGCGGCTTGATCGGGCGCGAGTGGGAGTGCCAGCAGCTATCCCACCTCCTTGCACTGGTGCGCGGCGGTGAGAGCCAGACGCTCGTGCTCCGAGGGGAACCGGGCATCGGCAAGACCGCGCTGCTCGACTTCGTCCGACAGCAGTCGAAAGCCAGTCTTGTGCTCGAGTCGGCCGGAACAGAGTCAGAGATGGAACTGGCCTATGCGGGCCTTCACCAGCTCTGCATACCGTTGCTGCCGTACCTCGATCTCATTCCTGCACCGCAGCGTGACGCGCTGGACACCGTCTTCGGCGCCGCAGCCGGGACAACTCCGGACCCCTTCCTCGTCGGCCTCGCCGTCCTCAGCCTGCTGGCCGAAAGCGCCCAGCTTCAACCGGTCGTCTGCATCGTCGATGACGCCCAGTGGCTGGACCAGGCAAGCCGTCATACGATCGCATTCGTCGCCCGCCGGTTGAGAGCGGAGGCCGTCGGAGTCTTGTTTGCGGAGCGGGAGCCCGCTTCTGATCCGGACCTTCGAACCCTGCCTCAGCTCACGATCAACGGACTGACGGACAAGCACGCTGCCACTCTTGTCTCCTCTGTACTGCCCGGCCCACTTGACGAGCGCGTTCGAGATCGGGTGGTCGCGGAAACCCGCGGCAATCCGCTCGCGGTCATGCAGTTCGCGCGCGGTCTGACAGCTGAGCAGGCGGCAGGGGGTTTCGGTCTCTCGGGTGTCTCGGCGCTGACCACCCAGATTGAGGAGAGCTTCCGTCGACGCCTCCTACCATTGCCCGCCTCGACGCGGCGACTGCTGCTAGTCGCTGCAGCTGAACCCGGTCAGGATGCCGTCCTCATCTGGCGAGCTGCGGCGCAGCTGGGCGTCACGATGCGTGACGCAGAGCCCGCCATTGCCGATGGCTACATACAGCTGGCCGGACTGGTGCGTTTCTGTCACCCGCTGGCCCGGTCAACTGTCTACAAGGCGGCGTCGGCCGACGAACGGCGCGCGACCCACCGGGCTCTTGCCGATGCGACGGATCCCACCACGGACCCGGAGCGGCGCGCCTGGCATCGAGCGCAAGCGACCCCAGGCTTGGACGAAGACGTCGCAGCGGAGTTGCAGCGCTCGGCCGGTCTTGCTCAGGCGCGCGGCGGTCAAGCTGCCGCAGCAGCGTTCCACGAACGAGCCGCTGAACTGACTCCCGACCCCCGCCGGCGCGCTGAACGCGCACTCACTGCGGCGCGGTCGAAGTACCTTTCCGGCTCACCCGAGCGTGCATTGCGCCTACTCTCAATTGCACAAGCCGGCCCATCGAGCGAGCGACACCGTGCCCTCGGTGCGCTCTTGCACGCGCAGATCCTCAGTCGCCTGGAACCCGGTCATGGATCCCCGTTGCTCGCGGTAGCAGAGCGTCTCGACTCGTTGGACCCTGAGCTTGCAAGCGAGACCTACCGCGATGCCTTCTACGCCGCCCAAATCGCCGGAAAACTCGCTCGCGAAGACGGAACACTCCGAGCTGTCGCGACGGCTCGGCTCGCGGCCGTTCGAGAACCAAGCGACAACGTCTACGATGTGCTGCTCGATGGAGTCGCGCTGACGGCCCTGCGTGGATATGAGGCAGGTGTCGCCCCGGTGAAGCGGGCGATCTCGGACCTCGCGCGCGCGAACCTGGCCTCCGACACGGAATACAAGTGGCTGCCGTTCGCAACGCTTGTCGCTCTGAGTATCTGGGATGAGGTGCGTGCGTATGAGCTATCGACTCAGCTCCTCCGCCAGGCGCGCTCCCGCGGCGCGTTGTCCACACTTCCCACCGCGCTCATGTTGCAACTGGGATACGAGCTGTTCGCCGGTGACCCGACGGCTGCTGATGCTCTGGTGGACGAATTCGACGTCATCCAGGAAGTCACAACCATCCCCAAGCCTCCCTACGGCTTGCTGTTGCTCGCCGCGCTGCGCGGGGACGAGCGCCAGCTGACTGAAGTCATCGAACGGGAAACGACGCGCGCCGCTGAACGGGGCGAGGGCCAGTGGCTGAATGCGACGGGATGGGCTGAAGCGCTGCTCAACAACGGACTTGGCCGTTACGACCGGGCCCTGGTGGCTGCGCAGAGCGCTATGGAGCCGCCGAGAGAAATTGTGCTGGTGAACTGGGCGACGGTGGAACTGGTGGAAGCCGCGGCGCGCAGTGGGGAAGCTCAACGCGCCGCCGATGCACTCCGTCAGCTCACGGCGATGAGTGATGCCTGCGGCACACCGTGGATTCAAGCAGTCACGGCTCGGTCGCGCGCCCTGCTGGCGCCTCCGAACGAGGCAGAGGACGACTACCTGGCCTCTATCGACCTCCTCGAGCGCACCGAGTTGCGCACAGAGCTCGCCCGATCCCGGCTGGTTTATGGAGAGTGGCTCAGGCGCGAAGGGCGCCGCGTCGACGCTCGCGTCCAACTTCGCGCAGCACACGACCTGTTCAGCGACATCGGCGCGGAGGCTTTCGCCTCGCGCGCGCGCCGCGAGCTCGCCGCGTCCGGCGAAACAGTCCGGCGGCGTACTCCAGACAATGCAATCGAACTGACCCAGCAAGAGCGACAGATCGCGCGTCTGGCCGCTAACGGCCTGACGAATCCTCAGATCGCAACGCAACTGTTCATCAGTGCCCGCACCGTGGAGTGGCACCTCGGAAAGGTCTTCAGCAAGCTCGGCATCACTTCTCGTCGAGAGCTCGAGGACGCGCTGCGTCACGGGGGACGCAACACTCGGGCGTGACGGCACCCACCAACGAATCCTGTCGCGCTCATTCCCCTGGCCGGTGACCGTGCGCCGATCCTGGCACTGGCGAGACCATCATCGATCCTGGGGCGCGCGCTTGCCCCGTGGCAAGATCCATGCTGCCACGGGGCGCGCGAGTGCCGAGTCAGAGCACTGCCGGACCGGCATCGGGATAGTCCGTGGACGCGGCGAGCGCTTGGCCATTGTCGAACTCAGCGTGGAACTGTGCGAGCTTGACGCCGATCCGACGATGCGCGTCGCTGCCCAGAACCAGCCACCGACGAGGCGAGTCCGAGCGAACATTGCGCGCGATCTCGATCGCCGCTCGGGCGGGGTCTCCAGGAAACATGTCGGGACGGACAGCGCGCACATTCTGGATGAACGCACCCGACGTTGCCGCGTAGTCACCGATCGCTGTGCCGGAGACATGCGTGCGCTGCTCGATCCCCGTCCGGAAGGACCCCGGCTCGACGAGGAAAGCCCGCAGGCCCAGAGGCTCGATCTCCTGCCACAGTGCTTCGGTCAGTCCTTCGAGAGCGAACTTGCTCGCCGAGTAGAAGGCGTTTGCCGGCAGGCTCGCAATGCCGTCCATCGATGAGATGTTGACGATCGTCCCGCGTCGCCGTCTCCGCATTCCTGGCAACACGAGTCTGATCATCTCGACCGCCGCGAAGAAGTTCACTTCGAACTGCGCCCTGTAGTCTTCCTCCCGCTGCTCCTCGACAGCGCCGAGGAAGTCGACCGCGGCGTTGTTGACCAGTACATCGATGCTCCCGGCCCAATGCAGGGCACGTTCAACCGACTGTGCACGCTGGGCAGGATTCGTGACGTCGAGATGGACAGCGAGGGCTGTCGCCGGGAATTGCTTCTGGATGTCGCCGAGATCGTGGCGAGACCCGAGGATGACTCTGTCACCTGAGTGCAGGAGGTGAAGCGCGAGTGAACGGCCGAGTCCAGTGGCCGCCCCGGTGATGAACCAGGTCATTGATTCGCTCATGAGCGGAGCGTCTCTGTCGCGATCTGATCGTTGGATGGGAAGTCGGCCGCGCGGCTGACCTCCGCCCACTCCGTCGTCTCAGCGATGCGGTTGCGCTCATTCGCCAGGATCTGGTCGACGGCAGCCGAGCCGAGAGGAAGCCTCAGGGGCACCACCTCGCGTCCCGCCAGATCGACAAGGATCTGAGCGGCGCGTGCAGGATCGCCGGCCTGGTGACCTTGGCTCTCGCGGCGGAAGGCATGGATTGCCCCGACGGTGGCTTCATAGTCGCTTTCCACCTGGTGCATCACCATCGAGGACCCCTGCCAATCCGTGCGGAAGGCACCGGGTTCCACAATCACGACGCGGACGCCGAAAGGCTTCACCTCGTTGGCGAGCACCTCGGAGAACCCTTCCACGGCGAACTTCGCCGCTTGGTACGCGCCCAGCCCCGGTGTCCCTCCTACTCGTCCCCCCACCGACGAGAACTGGAAGAACAGCCCGGAGCGCTGGCTGCGCAGTACCGGCAATGCTGCTCGTGAGACGTTCACGACCCCAAACAGGTTCGTCTCGATCTGCGCGCGGAATTCGTGCTCCGACATCTCCTCGATAGGGGCGCTGTCGGCGTAGCCCGCGTTGTTGACGACGACGTCCAGCCGACCGAAGTTCTTGATGGCCTGTGTCACCGCACTCCTCGCGGATTCCGCGTCCGTGACGTCCAGCGCGACCGGAAGAAGACGTTCCAGTCCGTAGCGCTCAGACAAGTCGTCGAGGGTGTGCGGCTGCCGGGCCGTAGCGACAACGAAGTCACCATGATCGAGAGCGGCCTTCACCAGCTCGCGACCGAACCCTCTCGAACTGCCTGTGACCAACCAGACGCGACGACTCGCCTGTGACGATGTGTCCAACATCGCTTCTCCTTTCATCCGGGCCGAAGCGGTCCCGGCCCGAGGCATCCATGGTCGTCGCCGAGAACCCCCCTCGAACCAGAAGGTTCCCCCGGTGGACTCCCTAGGGATACACGTGCCCGGCCGCCGGTTGATGTGCGTCGCTATCCGAGCCGTGCATCAAGTTGTGCTCTGCGCTGACGGCAGGAGCCGAGTCCCGGGCGCAGGCAGGGGACCACACGGGTGCCCCTCCTCGGATGTCACATCGATGTTTGATGTATGAACACCATCACGCCTCAGAACGCTCGCCCCCCGGCGAGCAGACGGATCGCCTACTCAGTTGCGGCCGCGGTTGCCGCAATCCTCACCCTCCTCGCTTGTTGGGGGTCAATCTCACCAGTCGCTCACGCAGCCACGGCCTCCCCGGCGCGGGCCCTCTCCAGCCCCGCTGACCCTCTGGTCGCGAAGACAGCAGACGGACTCGTTCGGGGTATCGCCACACAGAGCGGCGTGGAATTCCGTGGCATTCCATACGCAGCACCGCCGGTCGGCGACCTCCGATGGAAGCCCCCACAGCCGGTCTCCGCGTGGACCGGCACTCGAGACACCACCGCCTTCCCGCCGGTGTGCCCACAAGGGCCCGAGAGCCCAGCCGGGCAGAGCGAGGACTGCCTCTACCTGAACGTCACCGTACCGGCACGGGGCGCCGGTGACGCTCATGCTCTGCCCGTCATTGTGTGGATCCACGGCGGTGGGTTCAACTACGGCGAGGGCGGAGATTACGAGCCGGCCAAGCTGGCCGGTGAAGGCGCCGTAGTCGTCACCATCGACTACCGGCTCGGGCTTCTCGGCTTCCTCGCACACCCCGCGCTGGCAGACCGACCCGGCGCACCCACGGGAAACTTCGGGTACCAGGATCAGCAAGCCGCGCTCCGCTGGGTCCAGCGGAACATTGCACAGTTCGGCGGTGATCCCGGGAATGTCACGATCGCCGGCCATTCGGCAGGTGGCCTCTCGGTCATGGTTCAGCTCGCGTCACCGGGGGCGAAGGGACTCTTCCACCGCGCCGTGATTCAGGCCGGTGCATTCGCTTTGAAGCAGCAGTCGCTCGCCGACGCGGAGGCGGCCGGCCGTGCCAGCGCGGTAGCAGTCGGCTGCCCTGACCAGACGGCACAGTGCCTCCGAGGGGTACCAGTGGAGACGCTGGTGGCAAATGCGCAGGCGTCGTTCACTCCCGGGTATGTTGACGGATCGGTGCTGCGCGAGTCGGTAGGGACGGCCATCGCGAAAGGCCGTTTCAACCGGGTGCCGATCATCAACGGCACCAACACCCAGGAGGAACGGATCTTCACCAGCATCGGCGCGAGTGTCACCAAGGGCGCCACGATTCCGCTTCCCTACCCGACCATTGACGCGTCGAACTACGTGTCGGCCATCGCTAAGAACTTCGACATCAGCCAGCTCAAGGCGAAACTGATCGCTGCCGCGTACCCTCTGTCGAAGTACGCGACGCCGGCTCACGCGTTCTCGACGCTGAATTCCGACGCCAACTTCTCGTGCCAGGCATTCGCTGTGGACATCGCAGCATCCCGGTACGTGCCGACGTTCGCATATGAGTTCAACGACGCGCTCGCGCCGCAGCGCGATGCGCCGGATGCGCTCGGCCCGCCGTTCGCCGCAACACACCAGAACGAGCTCCAGTACTTGTTCGAACTGCCGAACGCCCGCATCCCGGGTGACCTTTCGAGCGAGCAAGAGCAGTTGGCAGCAACCATGCGTGCTGCGTGGGTGAAGTTCGCCACGACCGGGAATCCTGGCACGGGTGCAGTTTCCTGGCCTGAGTTCAAGCCGCTGAACCCGCGGATGCTCTCCCTCAACACCCCCACTACACGGGTCGAGAAGAAGTTCGCGATCGACCACAAGTGCGCTGTGTGGGCCGTCGCCGCGGCCATCGGAGATCTCTGAGATCCAAGCGCCCACAGCGCGCAGATCCCCGTCTCGAAAGGGAGGCGGGGATCTGTGCACTCAACGCTCGGCAGCACGGCGAAACGCGCTGGCCGCTCACGCAGACGTGGACGAAGTGGGCAGCTCGCAGATGACGCAGCGCGCGGCCCAGCTCAGCTTGTATTGTCCAGGCACACGGCAACAGGCACCTCCACGGCGATGATGCCTCCGTGCTTCTCGCCGGTTGTCGCGATCGAGGTGGACGGATTGTTGGCGGTCCCGGACACGTATGCGTCGCGGGCTGGACGCCGGACTACCGAGGCCGTGATCACCATGAGTCGAAGCAGCTACCCGCGTGTCACGCAGGGCGAGCCGATCTGGGACGCGAACGGCACCTGGACGAAGCGGTGGGTGTTCTCGCGGCTGGGCGTGGACTGGGTGAACGACCTGCTCGCTCGTGGCATCGACGTGGTGTGGGCGTCGACCTGGCTAGAGGCTGCGAACACGGTCTTCGGCCCCGTTCTCGGGTTTCCTCAGTTGCCGGTTGTTCTGTCCGCGGAGGGGTGGTCGGGCCCGACGGTCGGTGACGCGAAGGTGCAGCAGGTAGCGCGTCGCTTCGACGGGCGCCCGTTGCTCCTGGTAACTGACCTCCCGCCACTGAATGGGAGACGTGCCCTGGGCGAGTCCCGTCGTCCCGCAGACCGCGCGGTCACCCGGATGCAACTCATCCCAGGAACGCCCGGAGTTTCCGACGATGACGTCGAGGCGATGGATAGGTGGCTGGAGCTGGCGCAGACCGCTGAGGGGCACGAGGAACTGCGGCGTCAGCGGCGACGGGCCCTTGACCGTGCTCGCCGGCACGCGAAGACGACCCGGGGCGACGATCGGATCGTCTCGCAACCACCGACCGGAGTGGACGGGAGTGCCCTTCCCCGGCTCTGGGAGCGGTACGCGGGTGTGTTTCCATCCGGGTACCTGGACGATGTCCGTGACGGATGGCCGGACTGACCGCACCCAGCCGGGGCCGGAGGTGACTTGAGGTCGTTGTCATCTCCGAGTGAGTCGTACCGCGACGTCATCCAGACAGCTCGGATCTGTCGCGGGTGCGGCTCGCTGCGGCATGTGGGGGCGCAATCACGGAAGCCAGCCGAGATCTTCGACGACGGCCACAGCACTTGCGATGTCGCCGCCGACGATGAGCCAACGCAGTGGCGAAAGGCCATCCAACGCTTCGCTGGGGGTTCTGAGAATCTCGAAGCGATCCAGATCGTCGAACCCGGACGGGAACGCGGCGACCACGTCCTGAAGGCCGGGGACGATGTCGAAAGCGGTCATCTCACCCAGCCTCTCCAGGTGGCGCCGTACAGTGTCCTCCCTGACGGCAGACCACACCAGCCAGTCCTGCGCCCGGCGAAGGCTTTCGCCCGTGAAGGTGTCGGCCGAGATTCCTGCTTCGATCGCGAACGCCTTCTCTTGCTCCGTGAACTCTGGCGCTATCACGCCGCGTGAAACTGTGTCGATGGCGTCGAGCAGCTCGCGGACGCCGACGGCAAGGGCCCAGGTCGCGGCGAGCTGGGATGGGGCGTCTTTCTGGTTCTCAGGCACGCTGTCGAGATCGTCGAGAACACTGCACAGCTCGCGGGCGGCGTCCCCGATCCGGCGAGCAGCGTCGGCAGGATCGACAGGGTCATCTGGTCTCTGGATCATGAGTCGTTCAATCCGCAGATGCTGAGTGGAACTGCAGTCGATGGCGACGAGCTCGTGGCCTGGGCAGGGACTGTCGGTGCGGCCACCATTCGCGCGCCTCAGACGATGAGCGCGGACCAGAACGGCGGTGGATCGTCCGGTCGGTCTCCGGGCGGGCGGTTGCGGCGGCGGCGGGCGAGTTCTCG
>Ga0182748_1001835_pt1 | contig 20003 bp, 11 predicted proteins | sample eDN3rd37CKraftOP_FD_128877 | JGI IMG/M metagenome (GOLD analysis project Ga0182748, IMG submission 128877) | Enriched Organic Plus compost microbial communities from Emeryville, California, USA - eDNA 3rd pass 37_C Kraft OP (version 2) (version 2) ...
AACAATCGAGCAAACACCTGGGATGGATCGTGTAAATGGCCTCAACTCCAGCGCGGGGTATGCGGCTGTGCCAATATTGGGCCCGAAGTGTTCGCTTGTGTGGCGGCGTGTAGCGTCGCCGTGCCGCGGGAGGGGGAACAGCGGAGGTGGGGTCACCCTTCAGTCCGTTTGACGCCGGTGGTGGAGCACGACCGAACCCCGGCGGTCCGAGCCCTTCGGGATCTCCGTTCGGTGCGCCAGGGGGGCGACCTCCGTTCGGAGGGCCACCGTCCAATTCTGCGGTCGGTCAGCATTCGCCGGCAGCGATGTCTTCGACCGGTTCGTCGCCGTTTGGCTCGTCCCCGTTCGGAACGTCGGAATCGTCGCCGTTCACTCAGCCGGCCACGCCATCGGCGTCAGCATCGACGCTGGTCACTTCACCAACAGCCATTCTTGCCGTCGCGATCGGGATCGCGCTTTTCGGACTGATCCTGGGTGCCTACGGATGGGGTACGATTCTGGCGCTCGTCGGCTGGGTGCTTGCCGGCCCCATCGCGATCGGGACGATGGCCTACTTCGTTCAGCAGGACTCTGTCAGGCGTACTGACCCGAACTACCTCATTCGACCAAACCTGAACCTCTATTACATCGGCGCCGCTGTGTCGGCGTTCGCTGGCATTGTGGTTACCGCTGTCAGTGCGGCCCTGTGGGTGGGTCACCTGTGATCGATCGCCGCGTGCTTGGGTGCGCATTCGCTGCGCTGTTCGTCGCCTTTCAAGTCGGGTATGCCGCCTCGAGTAACGCCCTCACGGGGTCTTCGGCCGTCGAACGGTTCGGTGCTTGCCTCGCTGCGCAGAAGTCCGGGGCCATCCTGTTACTGATCGACGAGTCGGGCTCCCTGCAACAGTCCGACCCCGACGCAAACCGAGTCACTGCGGCCAAGTACCTGGCGCAGCGACTCGTCGATTTCTCAACAGACGCGAACGTAGAGATTGACGTTGCGGTGGCCGGCTTCTCTGACGACTACCATCCGTACCTCGACTGGACTACGACCGATGCGGCGAACCTCCCGGAAATCGAGGGGGCCATCGACGCGTTCCGCGACAGGAACGATGGCGTGGACACCGACTACTGGTTGGCGCTCAACGGTGCGAGGGCGACGCTGACCAACGCGCCCAAGCCTGCTGCGGGCAGGCCGTGTCGGGCATTGGCGTGGTTCAGCGACGGAATGCTCGACTTTGAGCCTCGTGACGCCGAGAAACCGTTCGCGCCCGACGTGAACTTGGGCTCCGCTGAAGGAGTTGCTGCGGCCATTGAGGCGGCACAAGAGAGTATTTGCCGTGATCGTGGTCTTGCCGACCAGCTGCGATCTTCCGACGTTGTGACGTTCGGGATCGGATTGGCGCCCAATCCCGAGCACTCCGCTGACTTCGACCTTATGAAGGCCATCGTCACCGGAGAACCAGCGGGAGCGGTGACATCGTGCGGGGCAGTGACGAAACCGGTGCCGGGAGCGTTCTACCTGGCGCAGGACATCAGCGACCTGCTGTTCGCGTTCGATGCCTTCAGTTCGCCGGGGCAGGCGCCGATCGAGACTTCGGCGGGCTCCTGCGCCGAAGTGATCTGCGAAGAGGCCAAGCACCGATTCGTTCTCGATAGATCGGTGCGCAGCGTTAGTGTGCTCGCCGCTGCTGACCGGCCCGGCCTCGTGCCTTACCTGATCGCTCCCGATGGAGCATCAATGCGACTGGACAGCCCGGCGGCAGTCGATGACTTCGGCGGCGTGGAGGTGAACCACCGACCGCAGGGCGATAGGTCGGTGTCGTTCAAGATGTCTGGTTCCCAGGCCCCGCAGTGGCAGGGCGAATGGGCGCTCGTCTTCGTGGACCCGACTGGCGAGGCCACGGCGCAGACCCGTTCGAGTATCCACATAGCCGGCGATCTCTACCCTGCCTGGCTGAAATCCGCGGACACCCCGCTGCGCAGTGGCGAGAGAGATATCCAACTGAACTTCGCCGTGGTGGATGGACAGAACCAACCGGTCGACCCATCGGCGCTACTCGGGCAGGCCACGCTGTCAGCGGTGCTGATTGACGTTGCGGGCGACGAGCATCCCGTGGCTCTTGCCCTGCCGAAGGAACAGATCGCCACACCGCAGGCCCTCGATCTGGCCGGCGTCCCCCCAGGACCGGCGACACTGCACCTCTCGCTCGACGTCACCACCGCCGAGACACTCGGCGTCAATGGCGACCCCATACCCGGTACCAAGCTCGCTCCGCAATCGGTCGATCTTCCGGTTACAGTGCTGCCCCCTGTCGGCTATCCGACGGTGGCCGATTCTGTCGATTTCGGAGAACTTGAGGGCTCCGGAACCATTGCAGCGGACCTGCAGATCACAGGTCCGGGCTGCGCTTGGTTGCCGGAGAATGGGGGCGTGGCGGTCAATGGGCTGCCCGACGGAGTCGGTCATGTCACCCTGAGTTCGACCTCGAACTCGATCGAGAACTGTGTGAAACCTGCTGACGGCCAACAACAGCCGCTACCCATCGAGCTCACCGTGCCGGAAGCAGGCAACGGCGCTGTCACCGGGACGATCACGGTTATGGTGAGCCCCGCGGATCAAACCGCTGAGCCTGTAGCCGTCGAGGTGCCTTTCGCCGCGTCCCTGATCAAACCGCTCGACCAGTGGAGCTTCCTGTGGGCTCTGGTTGCCGGGCTGGTCCTCGGCCCGGGCATTCCCCTGCTGCTCTTTTACGGGTCCAAGTGGTGGGTCAGCAAGATCCCGGCCAGGGGGCTCAAACTTCAGGAGATTCCGGTGCGTGTCACAGCCGACGCCGTATCCCGCGACGGTGGCCCTCTGGTGGTACGCCGTGGTGAGCTGGTCGATCTTGTACCCGGCCTGGCTCAGCCCACGCGCAAGCTGGAGATTGGTGGCATCACCCTGCGGACACGTGTCGGGTTGTCCCCTTTCGGGGGTGGGTTCGTCGTGGCGAGCAAGTCGGGCTTTGCCGGAGCTGCGGGGCCCGACGGAGCGACGCATGGCAGAACTCCAGATGCGAAATTGCCGTTAGCGATTCACAACCACTGGTTTGTCCTGATCGATCCGTCGGCCCCATCCGAGAATGCCACTCTCGTTCTGATGGTGGCCAGTGGAGCCGGCGAATCCGTGATCAACGGGATGCTCGCGGAAGCCTCCGCCAACATGCCACGGATCGCGGCCGAACTGCGTGCCAAGGTCGCGCCGGCGGATAATGACGAGACTCCCGAGTTAGCGCGCAGCGCGCCCGGTAATGGACGTACCGGCGGTTCGGCTGGGAGTCCGTTCGATGGTCCTTCATTGCCCGACGGGCCATTTGGTGGTGCGTCGCCTGTCCCCCCGAGTGAGCAGTCCGGTGGTGCACCGCCTCCGCCCCCGCCACCGGCGACGGGTGGTCCATTCGGTGGTCAGTCAGATGGCTTTGAAAGTCCATTCCGGTGAGACGCAGTTCGCTGGCACATGAGTGTGCATCGTGAACTAGTTCTCGCAACCGCGCAGTAGTAAAGGATTGCAGTCAAATGCGAAAGTTCCTGGTCGTCGGATGTGGCGGCTCCGGTGGGGCGACGTTGGCGTACATGATGGACCAGCTCAGGTCGGATCTTGCCGATCACGGCATCGACAGGATTCCGGCAGGCTGGCAGTTTGTCCACATCGATGTTCCTTTGGTGCCGGAGAAGCTGAAAGGAGTGGGACGCGTCGATGAGCAGGGTGGTACGTACGTCCCCACTGGTCCGCAAGGTGGACAAGGGTATTCCTCTCTCGATACCGCGCTGACGCAGCGCTTCCTGCAGTCGCAGTCGCGCTCGCTGGACACCGTTGCCACCTGGCTGCCTCGCGAACCCAATCAGGTTCAGTTGCCACTCAGCGAGGGGGCGGGGCAATACCGGGCGTTGGGGCGCGCCATCACGCTGAGTCAGATTGACCGGGTCAACACCGAGTTGAGGAAGGCCTGGGAGAGGCTGATGACGGCCGAAACGAACGCCGAAATGCGCGGTCTCTCGGTCCCCGGGCTCGGTGCCTTCCAACAAGGTGCTGCACCGATCGTGCTTGTCGTGTCTTCGATGGCCGGAGGTGCTGGTGCGTCAATGGCACTCGACGTCTGCCGGGTGCTGAGCATGATTCCCGGACTGTCCCCTGGGCTCATGGGAGTGTTCATGGTGACACCGGACATATTCCGAAGCATCAATCCCTCTCTCATCTCGGGCGTGCCGGGCAACGCACTCGCGATGTTCGGAGAGATCGTCGCGAGTCAGACGGGCTCCGCCCGTCAGCACGACGTCGAGCTACTGCGTTGCCTCGGGCTTGACGAGGGGGCCGGCGCCCCCATTCCCTTCGCGCGAGTATTTCCGATCGGTGGCTCCATTGGCGCCGACCGTGCCCCGTTTGGCAACGGAACTCCCGATTCCGTGTACCGCGGGCTCGCGCGCGGACTGGTGGCCCTGATGCTGTCGGAGAACGCCACGAAGGAATTCACCGCGTGGGATCTCACAAATAATCAGGGAATACAGTTCGATCGCGACCCTCTGGGTTGGGGAGCTAAAGAGGCAAAGGTACTGGCCTGGGGGGCCTTCGGCTTCGCCAGCTTGAGTATGGGCCGCGATCGGTACAAGGAGTACGCGTCGCAGCGGTTGGCCCGCAGCGCGGTTCATCATCTTCTCCATGGGCACGAGGGCGCGGATAAGAACGCGTCCGACAGTGAATTGGTTAAGGCTCTCCTTGACAATCAGTGGCCGTCTGCCTGCGCGAGGCTCGGCCTGCCGCCACAGGGTGACCGGACGGTGGAGGCGTGGCTTACGGCTGTACTACCTCTGCACGCTGCAGAACAGCATGTCGCCAGGATCGTCGGTGAGGCCGTCCCCGAGATGCCTAGCGGCATCAATGTGGCGGTCAATCAGTGGGTTGAGGACGTTGGCCACAATCTGGCGCGTAGTCGGCCTGGGCTGCAGAAAGGCGCCCAGCACGCGGCGTACCTGGAGGCCTTCCGTTGGCAGAATGAGTTTGCCTCCCGCTTGGAAGCAGCGGTCACGGCAGCGCTCGCCGAGAAGGGTATGCCCTATGCCACTGCGCTTCTCAAGCGAGTACGGCAACATCTTGAGCAAGTGATCGCGAAGGACGGGGCGTTGCTACTCAGCCGTGCCCCGGGCGCCCAGATCGCCGAAATGCCCGAGGAGGTAAGACGGGGTCTCGCTGGTGCGAAGGGGGTACTTGCGAACGCCGCCGACCGGTTACGGCAGGTGATGACAGGTGTCCAAACCAATGTGCGGAACCAGATCTACGCTCAACTGGCCAATTATCTGGCTGTCGCTGCTCGGGCGATGACGACCGAGTTGATTGATCCGATGGTGAACGCGCTGGACCAAGAGCAGCGACTGTTGCGCGAAGCCGAGGTAACGCCACCGAGTGAAACCGGTTTGGCCTATCTGCGTACCGACGAGTACACGGCATGGCCCTCTGAGCAGGACGCATATGTGGCGAAGCGCTTCGCTGAAGCGGACAACGAGGTCATGTTGACTAGTTCTGAGCAGTTCAAATCGCTGTACGAGATGCACCTTCCGAAGGCTGCGCATGTCGATGGATCGGGTCCGGAGGCTCTCCGGGCAGCCATCGAAGTCGCTGTCGGTCACGTGATCAGTGGATACTGGGAGACTCAGTCGGGTCATCGGTCGCCCTCAGAGGAACAGCCTGTGGTGCAACGCACGGCCGCCTGGAGGTCGAGTGCCTTCCCGGAGAACCCCGAAACGGGCCAGGCAACGCCGCCGCAGGCCGCGATGTATGCGATCCACGTTCGGCCGTCCGAGATATTGGACCGTGCAAGGAAGTTCGTCGCGCGGCCGGGCGAAGAGCTGGACAAGTTCTGCGCTGTGTCGTTGCGTGAGTATGTCGTAGGGTCCGGAGACACATTCGACGCGAACGAACCTGAGCGACGGCGTCGTGAACAGGATATCGCTACCAAGTTCGCCGAAGCCTTGGCGCTCGCACAACCGCTCGTCGCCGTGGACGATGCTTCGGTTCAGACGCTGCACGGCAAGTCCACTGAATACCGGTACAAGTTCTCCGCCGTCCCATTTGCCGGATTGCCGGTCGCCGGCATGTTGGAAAAGGTTCTCAACGATCAGCAGAACGTCGACGAGACGACTCGACAGGCGTTTCCGACAGCCTTCGTCATGGAACCGGGCATCAAACGAATCGATATCTTCGGGTCCTACCCGAACTACTCGCCACTGTCCTACACGGCGGTGATCGAGCCCGCTATCGCAGCGTGGCAGAAGGCTAGCGACTTCGAGAAGAAGGCATTCTGGACCTGGCGGCGTAGTCGTCCGTTGGCCGCAGCACTGCCCATGCACGAAGATGAGCGCCGGGCGATGGTCGGTGGTTGGTTATTGGGACAGGCGATCGGGTTCATCCAGGTCCCGGGTGAGCCCTATATCGACCCGGTGTCGGTGTGGGACGCCGAGCGGCAGTCCTGGGTGGCGTTTCCCAATCCGCTCTTGACGGCACGATCGGAGTTCAAAGCCAGCTACGACATCCTTCCGGCAGTCCTGGAGTCCGTGTTACTTGCGATCGCACGGTGTCACCAGTCGCCGGTGATGTCCTCGATGCGGCCCTATCACGCGTTACGCAGCATCTGGGACAGTTCGTCGCCCGACCCGGATCCCAGCCGCACCCTCTCGGCGGTCGTTCACCTCACCGATTTCATTCGCAACGGTTATACGAACACCGGAGTGGCTTCGGCAGTGGCCGGAGTCGGGCCGGATGTGGATATCGATGAGCGCGGTCAGAAACTGGTGGCGCACTTCACCACTCTCCGTGATTTTGCAGGGGTGCACTTCATGAGACCGGGAGAGGGCGGCCCCGGACCTGTTACGGCCCCGGGCGGCGGTACTCATTCGCGTATCGATTCGCGTGCTAAGGCGTCTGGCACGCCGATGTTTCGCGATATCGCTCCGGACGTCTTCTATATGTCGCAGCAGTTGATCAACCTCATCCCTCATTGCGTCGAGCGTGCGAAGGCGGCAGATCAGGTGCGCCCCGCGTTCATACCGGTTTCGGAGCCAGTGGTCGAAACCACCGAACTTCCACCCGATCCCGGCTTCGGTGCGCCAACTGGGAGCTCGATCTGATATGTCCAATCTGACGGTACTGGTTGCGCCGACTGGGGTATCAGATGGTGTACGCGCCGTGCTCACTGATCTATCGGCGGCGGGGATCGTCGATCCGTTCCTCTGGCTGTCAGACCCTGTTGGTGACGCGCTGCCTCCGGTCTTGACTGTTATCGAGAATGGTCATACGCGGAATCTTCCACAGCAGCGATTCATCGAGTGGACGGCGATAGACCGGATCAGGATTTGCGTCCTGGTACCGCTGTTGGGGGACGAGGTACCGCTCAGCCTCGCGCAGGAATCCGGTATCGCCGATGTTCTTTCAGCGACTTTCGGCGGTGCGCAGACGATTCGGATGCGAGCTCTGCTGGCTCGTCCCGGTATGTCACCGCGGTCGGATGCCGAACTGGCCGTCGCCGGTTGGCACAATGTGTTGATTGCTCCGGAGGATGGCAGGGGACCGCAGGCGGGCTTTGGTCGGGTTGCTCTGCCCGCTTCGGTCTCTGCCGCCGACATCGGCCGATACGCCGCTCCGGTTATCGCTGGAGCGTTAGGACTGTGGACCGGACTCAACCACGCGCCGCTGGACGATGAACCGATACGTCCGGGGAACGTGGTACGGCTTGCGCGGTCCTACTACCGCCGAGTGGAGACCGCTGAGGCGGAAGGCGATCTCCGCAGGCAACTTTTCCTTGATGACGGACGATTGCCGTTGCCGAGTGCTGAGCAGGGTCAGATCGTTTACGCCGACGACGATGCGCGCGCCGCTGAAGGAATGGCAAATCGATTCTGGCAGAAGAACAGCCATCACTTCATTGGCTCACGGACCGAGTATCCAACCCCGGCCGAGAAGAAGAAGCTAGGGGCTTGGGAGGCCGTCAAGCTTTTCCTAAGCTTCATGTGGTCTGCCCTGAGGAATGCGCCCGGGGCGTGGTTGCAGAGTGTGGTGGACAAGTTCTCCAGGGGCGTGGCAAACACCATCGACCGTACGGTCTTCGGTGGTGATGATTCCGCCTATGAAGTCGTTTTCAATGGGCGGACCGCGCGCGGTCGTCCCGCGGGCTGGGACGAGATCGCCCGAGCGTCGAGCAAGCTGAACAGCTCTCTGGTGGGGGGCACGAGCGACGGCACGGTTCGAGTCGGCGGTACGCGGGCGGACTTCTCGCAAGTCTGGCAGGACTACAGCCAGGCTGCATTGACGTTGGCTGATGCGCGCCTCCGCAATCCACACTTGCCGCCGGCCCAGTCCGGATTGAACAGGGCGGTCATTCGTGAGTCGGCCAGCGTAGTACCTGGGCCTAGTGCCCGGTTCGAACAGCTCTCCGGTGTCGTAGCCGCGGCCATTGAGATCAACGGCGTCGACGCGACCGACAAATTGGGAATTGACTTTCTGAGGTACAACCTCATGGAGTTCGAGCGCGCTAGACCTGAGAGCGCCGAGGCGCGTGCTGCGTTGACGAAGTTGGACGAATGGCAGCAGAAGTACTCCACTAGTTTTGGAGTGCTGGTGGGAAGGAAGCTGGCTGAAGCATTCAACCACGTCTACGGCGAGGTTCAGGACCTTCTGAAGGCCTTGGCCACACCTGTGGAGCCTCCGCCCGAGCCCGCTGACACGAACAGGAAGCTCATCCGCTGGATTCGGTTGGGATTTCTTTTCTTCGTGCTATTGACCGCGGGCGTGGCCTATTTCAGCCGCACCGGCCGCTTGGATTGGCGCGTCGGGGTCTCGATTGCAGCCGGCGTGCTTGTCGTATCCCTTTGGATTGCCGCTTGGAACTATATGAAGAATCAGCGGGAGTTGTTCCAGATCTTGCACCGCCGGCAAACCTTGATCGATACCCGCGTCGTACAGGAGAAGCGCCTGCTAGAGGCGCTGCACGATCTGGAGCGAAATGCGCAGGCCTACTCTGAGTACCTTGCATGGAGCCGAGCACTTGGAGCGTACCTCGAGTCGCCGCTAGGGCCGAACGTAGTCGGCAGCGCAAGTGTGCTCAAACTCCGTTGGGGGTTGCCGCTTTCGACTGCTATCGGGTACGCGGCACCCGCAGATTCAGACATATCCGAGACCATCGGCCATTTGCGGGCCGACCTGTTCCGGGAAGGTTGGCTGACGGCCTCATGGGAGGAATTGGTTCGCAAAGCTTCCCCCCCACAGTTCGGTGGCGCCGATGCTGATTTGACGCGATCACCCTTGTGGTCCGAACCGGGGGTGAAGAGTGGATCGAACCTCGACCGCTGGTCGGAGGAGCTCTTCAGTCGAAGGCTCCATTCGTCAGGTGCCGAGCAGGCATGGGCGGACGCTCTTGAGAAGTTGGAAGGGCCAATGGCGCATTTGCGGGGCACGCTGGTTAGCAAGGTCACCTCGTCGGCGGGTGGACTGGTCCCGACCGCCGAGTTCCTCTCGCAGTTAGACGACGCAGAGGGGTTCGCAGACAAGGGTCTCTTTCTCACCTCTCTCCTTGATGCTGGCGCCGTGATCAACGGAGCGAACCGAGTGGTCAAGGGCTATCATGAGCGGCGCCAGGCGGGCGTCGGATTGGTTTGCGCACTGACGCAGTTCAGTGAGGCGATCCCGGTTAACCAATTGCGGTTCGACAACGTCGATCAGAGTCGCGGAGATGCCATCAACCCGCCGCCCCCACCGCCTGAGGCGGCCTTCGGTCCCTCGACACCTGCGAGTGGGTATCAACCCGCACGCGACGGAGACGATGTACGGCCTCCGGAAGGCGTCCAAGGCCTCTCATGAGTGATGCCAAGCGGGAGCGACGCCGCGAAGCGCTGCAGATCTTCGCCTCGTGGGCCGCAGCTGCGGGTTATCCGGTACCGACCGCGGAGGAACTCGACGATGTCGCCGCGAAGCCCGACGGTTATCGCGACCGGATAACGTCGCGCGAAATTCAGATTTGGGCGCATACAATCGATGAGCTGCTGCGGCAGCTGCGGATGGGGGTGTACCCGGGGCCAGCCAATCACGGACTCGACGACGAATACAGACGACCGAGTGGAAACATTGGTACACCCGGTTCGGCCAGTATCCGGCTCGATTCGGGTTCAACACCTCCGCCGCAGGCGAACGACCCGGGTGCCGAACGAGATCTGCGGTCGACTTCAGCCGAGGCCGATATCGCTGAAGGGCCCGGCCAGGACTCGGTAATCGCCTCTCTACTTGCGTGGCGAGAGCAGCGCATCGCTGAGGGTGACGAGAGCGTCAGACAAGTTCGAGAGTTGACGCTGCGGATGGCTGTTAAGCAGGGGTGGTCTGAGGAACAGCTCGTCCGCCAGCTGGCAGGCAGTGCGCATCTGGCTCCGGAGATTTCCCGGATCATCGCTGAGCGTTCAGGTGGCACGTCATCATCCGCGGCGACCGGATCACAGCCGCGACACGATGCCGACCCGACTCCCGAGGAGTCGGCGCGACCTGCGGGCGTTCGCGAGGTCCCACCGACCGGCGGATTACGTGTTACGGCAGGCGGCACGGGCGTGCTGGCTTTACGGAATCATGATTTCGAGCCATTCAGCCATGAGATTCCGATCAATAGGAATCCCGCCCCGCTCAGAGTGCGATGGGTTGGCGACAAGGTCCGTCTGACCTTCGAACCGCATGTTGCAGCGGGCAAGATGGTGATCTATCGGATCGTTTCGGGCGACGACTTCGTTCCCTACCGCCCAGAGTCAGGACATCTGATCGCAGCGACTACATCGCTCTCCGTTGACGATGAGCGGCCGCTGTCGTGTGCAGTTCGGAATTACCAGGTCTGGTGCCATGTCGGTAAGGACTTGGAGGACGCTTGCCGAAACCAACCCATCTTGATCGCTGCAGGCGAGGAAGTCAGCCCGGTACGCGGCTTCAACATTTATCAGGACGAAGGGCGAGTTCTGGGTGAATGGCAGGTCCACCCGAAGATCAACGCCGTCAGGATTTTTCGGGTCCTCATCGAAGAAGGCGTCGACCCTGCATCGATAGTGGATGACAATCCCGCCGACGAGATTCTCGCCGACCGCGACAATCTGAGGGGATTCGTTGACACCGATGTCGTACCGGGTTCGCGCTACGTGTATCGCGTGATGGCGGAGGCGATGACTGCGCGGGGTCAGCGTGGATCTCGTGTCGTCCAGCGTGACATTCGAATTAACGTGATTCTCGATCCAGTGGACGATCTCGAGCTCACCGCGTGCGACGACGATCAGTTCGACCTGTCGTGGACCGATCCCCCGATCGGAGAAGTGAAGATCTACCGGACGAGATCAGCGCCAAATCCGAGTCTGCGGGAGTTGGTTGATCTTGAGATGTCCGCTCTCACCAGGGAGGAACCGGAGTTCAACGACGACAACCGGGTTAAGTACCCGTCTGAGCCTGTCGGCGAATTGAGGACTGCCATCAGAGGGGTGCCGTGGCCGAGAGGTTGGGATCGGGCGTACTTCACGCCTGTTACCTATCTCGGTAGCCAAGTGCGCGTCGGCGCTACGAAAGTGGAGACTCGGCCGCTACCCCCAGTGACAGATGCCGAGCTGGTAGAGCGGTTCAACACCGAGATGGTGAAGTTCAGTTGGCCCAAGGGCGCAGTGAACGTGTGGGTTTTCGTGGGCTCGCCGGCCCTGTCCCCGGAAGAGATCTGTGCACGCTCAAAGCCGGACTATGACATCACCAAGACCATGCACTTGCGCGACGGCGGGCACAGTTTCACACCCCATCTTGAACCCAAGGGGGCCACTGTTTGTTTGGTCCCGATCGGGCGGTCTGGGTTCGACTCGATTCGCGGGCGGATCACATCACTCCAATATCCCGGGCTGCACCGCATGTGGTATAGCCTCAGACCGAAGGGTGTTGCTGGGAAAGATATTCGGGAATTACTCCTTCATCATGATTTGGACTTGGATTCGTCACTCTCGTTGGTTCTGAGGTATCTTCCAGACCGTTTGCCACTCAGTGAGGACGATGGCGACGTAGTCCACTTCATTTCGCCAGAAACCGGAAAGAGTTCCGCGCACTGCGTTTTCGAAAGGGGGCTTCGGGCCGGTCAGCATGCTACAGGGTGGACTGTTGACCTCACCGGCCTGACGGGGTTCGTGCGCCTGTTCATCGTTACGAAGGACGGCCAGTCAAAGCGTTTCGCGCTCGCCGACCACACGATGCGGGAACTCTATCTGCCGTTGCAACATACGGAGGCATCGTGACGTCGGTGCCCAATCCGGTGGAACATCCAGTCCCGCAGGAGAATCGCCCTCGTTTCGGCCAGCTGATCTACACCTCCTTTGATGATCAGCGCAGCGGAGGCGGTGGTTGGCGGGTGAAGGAAGACAGCGGCGACCTCTCACCGACCGAACGCCAAGAACTGACCAGCCGTATCGTTACCAATTTCGATGTGGGCGAGGCCCTTCCGCCGTATCCCAACGACGACCAGATTGCGAATAGGCCGGCTCGGTTGATGTACGGTGCGCTCAAAGGCGGTCGCGCAGGTTACTGGCACACGGTCGACGCTGGCAAGGATGCCACCGGACGTCCGAACAACGTCTTGGCTCACGTGGTGCTCGACCGTGATATCACTGTCCCAAGTGAACTACGGCCGATCGAACTGTGGGGCTCACCCCATTGGCTGCGGGCGTACGGTGCCGCGGAAGTTGCCGCCGCCCGACTCCTATCGCCCGACTACCCGCAGCCGACGGGAGAGATCTGCTGCGCGTCTGTCGTGCGTTTTCTGACCGGTATGTCGGTCGACCAACAGATCGTGTTCCGAGTTCTTCTCGACTCCGTCTATTGGGCGATGAACGGTGGTCGCGGCGTTATTCTGACGATGCATGAGCCACGGCAGTCGCATTGGTGGATCGCGGGGCTCAGCTACTTTATGTCACCTGGCTCAGCCCGAAAGTTCACCTGGTCTACGTACGACGACCCGCATCTCGCAGCCGCCGATATGCAGAGCGGCCTGCATTTAGTGGTTGTCGCAGCGGATCGCTCGGCTGACCTTCCCCACGGGAAGTGGTTGGTCCTCGATGATCACGACCGCCCGTACCTAGGGGCGGTTGGCTCGACTCACGGCACCAGCGGCGGTGAGGTCGAGGTGACCAGTTGGTCGCTCCTGGCGGAAGCAGTGCTCGCTGATGCCGAGCTGGCTGAACGTCTTATCGACCGTCAGGATGCTATCGCAGCTGAAGTTGGGGACCGTGATCTGAGTCCGGTATGGCCGCTCGCGGTGGCCGTGCGAAAAGAGCCTCTCCTTAGCGAGTTTCATCACGAGGCAGACAAGGTCATCGCCGATGAGGCTCCAATCCATTGCGGCTCCGTGCAATGGATAGGAGATCTGGTGCGTGACGCCACGACAGCTACGGCGCCTGTCGAAGTTGAGAGCGCGCTGAGCAGGTTGATCTCCGCGCAGAAACGGAGTGGCCGTGCACCACACGTTGTCGCCCGGTTTGCTGATTTGGCATTAGCAGATGACCACTGGATAAGCAGCGGCCCGCTCGAGCAGGTCCCGATAGTGCGGACCCTTGACGTCTCTTCTCGGTCGGAAGCTGTCAAGCAACTGATTCGTGATGTGCTTGGTTCCGGTGTGAGCCAGGCGAATGGGGAAGCGGGATCGACGCTGCATGTCTTGTTGCGCCTCGTTGATCTCTTAGACCGGATCGCCGCTCCCAGCGCCGATCTCGACACACTGCAGGTAGAACTCATGGCTGCAGTCAATGATCATGTGTCCGAGCTGGGCGATATGACTGTGGCACGCTCTGTGATGAATGATCCCGGCATTCGCCCAGACGTACGCGAGCGCTTCATACGGCCCGCCGTGGCCCGACTTTCCGGCCCTGTACTCGAACAGTTTGATGTCGACGTCTGGCGATGGTTATTCGATGCTCGGCCGGGAGAGCTGCAGCCTCTGCCTAATCCTCCCAGTTGCGATCCCGTGCTATTGCCTCGCTACATCTTGGCCGAGATCTCCAGTGCACAGGCCCTCCATGCGGGGTACCGTGAGCGCCTTGCAGCGGATGCCATCGCGTTTGCGCTCGGTGCGGACGACCTCAGCGACCAAGATTGTCGGACGTTGTTGAGGAAGTTGGCCGCCTTCGTCCAGGTCCCGTCAGTGGAACTGGTTGAGTACCTCCGGCGGTGGCCGACCCGCGTGCCTCCTGCGCTCGCGACTTCATATCTGCTCTGCGATTCGGTTCCAGACGAGTTGCTCGAAATGATCGCGGCGCACAAGGGCAACTGGGACCTGGACCCAGACGATCAGGGCGCCGTCGCTGCGGCGTGGCTTCGTCGCCTCTATATCCAGCCGAAACCGTGGAGGGGCGATGAGATCCGCGAGGCGATAGAGGTTCTCGTTCCGGCTGTGGCACGTGTACTGAACCCGGACCTGATTAACTTTCTGTACCACGATCTCGCCATCGCGTTCTGTGCGATGACGGTGTGCAAGGACGCATTGAACACCGGACACGTCGCGACTGATGCCGAGGTGGCATGGGCGGTCAATTACCGAGTGGCCCGAAATGTCAACGATGTTGCCGAGATTGTCGCCGACGCGGTGGAGGCCGGCGTCGTCGAAGTCAACTCGTTCGTAGCAGAAGCCTTCATCGGGAGGCTCGGTTTCGATCACCAACCGGAGTTTCCGTTAGCTGGATCCTTCGATCGTCGGCCAGAGCTTGCCGATCGGGTGGTACGAAATCTGATCGACCGGAAAGTTTATTGCGGGCCGGATGATCCGCAGGGACTGCGGGACGCTGCTTGGCCGCTCGTTTCTACCCTGTCACCAGGGCAGGCTGAAAAGTTCTTCCGCGACTATCAACATGCTGCCCGGGAGTGGTTAAGCGAACACGGTATTGGTGGTGACCAGGGCGGCAGGCTGAGGTTTCGACGTACGAATCGAGAGGATTGACCCGCAATGGGCACCTATGTGATCGACGGAAGGCAATCGGCTTCGTTGCCGAGACAGGCGCTTGTTGTCACCCTAGCGGTGGGCGGGCGGCAGCGCTCAGGTGCGCGATTGATCGCGGTGCTGGACTCCGGCGCGGAGGCGCCCGTGCATGCGCACTCGGCCGAAATGCTCATTGTCCCGCGTGTCGACGAACCAATCACGATCGTCGCGGTACCTGATGGGCGTCGAAAGCACTTCGAGGAGAACGTGGTCCTGCACCTCACCGTGAGGCCTGATTCGCCGCCCCAGGTGGAAGTTGATTCGATCAGGTTGGCTGGCCAGACGGTGTCGGGCCGGTCGTCTATCGCCCTGGTGAAGATTGATGTCGGTAGCGAACCGGGTTTTGGCGATCAGCTCATCGTGCGCAGTTTGGCAGGTCCCGAACTCGCTCTGTCGCCGCTCGCCGATCGAGCACGAGTGGCGTGTCGTGGGATCCTGGGCGTGGATACGATCCCGCCGTCGAAGCTGATCAATTGCAGCGCCGTGATCGACTGTTCTGCATCGATGGCGGGATTGTTTCTGGACGGACTGGTCGGCGTCGCTAGCGACATCGTGACGGGTGTCGCCGCCGTAGTGGGTACGGAGAATTTTCTCGCTGTTCTAGCCGACGCAGAAATGACCACGCTGAAACTTGATCAAGTACCAGAGCTGACTCCTCGAGTGCAGGAAGCGGTTGAACGTTCGGGCTTCGGGGTAGGGGCCGATGTTTCCGCAGCGGTTGACAGTGCGGCAGCGGTATCGGACTTCACTGTCCTCATTTCCGATGTGCCGGCTCAGCTGTCCAGATCGAGTGCTTCCGGGGTGCAGTGGATCACGTTCTCTGAGGACACGCATCAGACCTCGCGCTCCAACGGTGCTGTACTGGTGCAGCCACCGTTGGGTATGCCCGCAGGGGAGTATTACCTGTCTAATCCCCAGCTGATAGAGCAGGCAGTGTCCGCACTGGTAGCACCTCTGGTTTCCCGGAGTATCGCCAATGAGTAAGTGTCCTCGCTGCTTCCAGCATCTCCCGTCAGGTGAATCTGCATTCGAAGCCTGTGATGGCGATCAGAGCATCGACGAGAGATCGACGCGCTATCGCGGACATGAGGTCTTGATGGGCAAGGTCCTGCACTATCCCACCGCCTCGCCGCCGGTTGAGCAGCTGCACGCCGACCTGGGGCCATCATTCATCGAGGTCTGTCCCATCTGCCACTATCGCTTGCCGTCGCAGTGGCGTGCTGGTAATGCGACGTGTATCGCGATGAGCGGAGCGCGGGAAACTGGTAAGACGGTCTACATCGCTGTACTCATCAAGCAGCTGGCTCGTCTATTGGAGAAGCACGGCCGGGAGATAGCGCCGGCAACGGAAGCGACCGAGATCAACTTCAGGACGGTCTACGAGGAAAAATTTCTCGAAGCTCGGGGAATGATGGGCTCTACGATGACCGCCGCCGCAGGTGATGCCTATCAACACGATCCGCTAGTGTTCAGCATCGGCATCTGGCATGGCGTCCGCGAATTCCTCGTTATTCGTGACGTCGCAGGAGAAGACCTTCAGAACGGCGCCGATCGGCAGCAGAACACCACGCCTGAAGCATGGTCTTACTTCGCCCATGCGGATGCGGTGGTGTTCCTTTTCGACCCACTCGCAGTGGAAGAGATCAGGGATCACCTGCGGGATGTCGTTGTGCTAGGAGTCGAGAACACCCACTTGCCGCGGGAGGCTCTACGCACGGTGATGAGGTTGATGGCCCCCAGTCCACCAGATATCAAGCTGGCCGTGGTGCTGTCCAAGTTCGACAGTCTTCAGGTGCTCAGCAAGGTAAAAGACTCAGCCTGGGGGCGAATCATGTCCAATGCGGGAGCAGCTTTCAACCGCGATCCCGGACAGATGCTCACGACCTACAACGAAGAAGACGGTCTCCTGTTGCACTACGAGGTGCAAAGCTTGTTACAGAAGCTTGATGCAGGGCCGGTTCTCTGTAATCTTCAGGACCCGCAGACTGGTCGCCAGTTTTACGGTAGGTTCTTTGCGGTTTCGGCGCTGGGTGAGGCGCCATCGAGTAATCGGTTCGATCCGATGGGGTTCGCGCCATTCCGATGCATGGATCCGATCCGCTGGATCATGGCCGAACGGCAGATACTCTGACTCGCACGTGTTACCGTGGTTCGCGAGTCTCTGCCTAACTGCAGCTTAGCTTTGTGCAGCCGGTGGTGCTTCAAGGGGGAAATGGTGATGTCATCTAGGGTGCCATCGTCGGCGGGTACGCCAAGCGACAAGCCTTTCCACAGCACCGACTTCGGGTATGAATATCGTCCCTTTACGTCCGTACCGCCGGTGCCTGCGGTCGGCAGCCCGTTCGGTGAGCCGCAAACTCAAGTCGGGAGCGGGTTCGCCTTATCGACCGATATCTCGCTAGCTCAGCAGCAGGCCAATGAGTCCGACGGGGTCCTGGCACGCCCGATTGCAGTGCGCATTGCGACGTTCGCGTTGCTGACCGCCGGAGTGCTCAGCCTTGTTCTCGCGGGCATGGGTGTTGCATTCGTATGGGAGTTGCGGGACACCACCGACAGGCTGTTGCACCTTGATCCGAGCGGGACTGTCAGCCTTTTGGCCGCGGGTTATGCCGACGGCGCAGAGACGGTTCTGACCATGGTCATCGTAGGGGTGGGTGCGTTGGTGGCGATTGGTTACATGTTGGTGGCGCGGTCTGTCTGGAAGGGCAGCAATTGGCCGCGGAACCTCAGTCCATTCTTACTCGTTCTGTCGCTGCCTGCGGTATTGCTTGGCATCGTCGGGCCAGCCATCGTCGCGGCTGGGTTTGCCTCCACTGTGGCGACATGGACGCCCAGTGCACGCGCATTCTGCTCGCGGCGTAGGGGTCGATAGACGGTGCATGCCACCCCAGGAGGCTAGTCCCCAATTCGTGCTGTTGATCGGTTGGGTACCGTGGCCATCTCTCGGTGGGATTTCACGCGGCAGAGAGGGCGCGATCAACCGACTCAGTGTCGCTCTGTATCGCTAGCATTAGCCAAGCCGTAAACAATGGTAGGAGTTCCTCATGACAGTGAATCTGAAAAAGGGGCAGCGCATCTCGCTTGAGAAGAGCGCCGGCGGGACCCTGACGAAAGTTCGGATGGGCTTGGGCTGGGATGCTGTGAAGAAGCGCCGCTTTTTTGGAAAGCGCGCGCAGGAAATCGATCTGGACGCATCGTGCATAGTTTTCTCCGCGCAAGGTCAGCGCACCGATCAGGTGTGGTTCAACCAGCTCGTGGGAAAAAACGGAGCAATCGTTCACACAGGCGACAACCTAACCGGTGACGGGGAAGGCGACGATGAGTCGATCATCGTTGATCTCCAGGCGTTGCCACCGGATGCTCACACATTGGTCTTCGTAGTCAGCTCCTACAGCGGGCAGGACTTCTCGCAGATCGAGAACGCTTACTGCCGGCTGATCGATGCCACGAACGAACGGGAGATCGCCCGCTACGAGCTCACCGGATCCGGACAGCACACCGCGCAGGTGATGGCCAAGGTGAGTCGAGACGGAGCTGGATGGTCGATGACGGCGATCGGAGCCATTGCTGATGGTCGGACATTCCGCGACTTGGAACCGATCGCTCGGCAGTATCTCGGCTGATTGCCACGTTAAGCTGCTGCGCACCCTCGAGCACCGATAACGAGGTAAAGCTGATTTGAACCGATCAGCATGAACGCGAAGTTCCCGGTCAACGGAGCTGGCGATAAGGCCCCAGAAGGGAGTCCCTTTGAAGCCCCTCCGTCGTCAGGAGCGCAATTCGGGCTGACACCCGCCGCGGGAAGTCCGTTCCAAGCTCCCCAAACGGAGACAGACCCTGGAGGGCTGAACCAACCGCGACCGAGGCCGCCTCGGCGCAGTATCCGCGAACCGGTGCACGCTGCGGTGTGCGTTGTTGCCCTCGTCGTGGTGGTGTTCGCGGGATTAGCCGTTTATCGGCTGCTAGAGGTGCTTCCTGAGTCGTCGTCGTCTTCAGAAGTACGGTCTTCCCCGGTCATCCGTCCTTCACGGCTACCCGCTGATCCGGAGCCTTCTGACATACGACCGCACACACCGCACGATGAGGTGACCGCGCTACTCGACCAGCTCAACGTTGTCCTAGTGCTACCCAACGTGCCTGGGTACGAGCGTAGCTGTAGTCCCGGTAAAGGCTGTGTCTTCGGCCCTGCCTGGAGCGACGTCGAGCGCACCGGCTGCGATACCCGCAATCGAGTACTTGCCGGCCAGTTGCGCGAAGTGGAGTTCAAGCCCGGTACCCGTGGATGTAAGGTTCTCTCCGGCGTGCTCGACGATCCCTACAGTGGGACACAGATCAATTTTTCTGTCGCAGACCCGCGCGCGGTTGAGATTGACCACGTGTACGCGCTCGCGCGGGCATGGGACGCAGGCGCCGCGGCGTGGTCATACGACCAGCGTGTCGCGTTCGCAAACGACATCGATAATCTGCTCGCGGTCTCGGGTGAGCTCAATCAAGAGAAGTCCGACTCGGGCCTGGATACATGGATGCCGCCGAATCCGGCGTATGCGTGCCAGTACGCGACGAAGTATTTGAGGGTCGCAGCGAAGTACCGGTTGGCGATAAGCGAAGGCGACCGTGTCGCGGCGATAACGGCCTGCCGATAGCGAGCGGTGGCTGACCTTGTTTCCGACCGGTCCAGTCAGTGCTGGACGACGCCGGCACATCGACGATGTGGGCAATATGAGAGAGCAGCGCTGCATCCATTGGGAGATGCGCCACCGCGTTCGCGGGGTTCCTGCCTGGAGCAGCTGGCTTCGATCGTGTCGGGATAGAGGGCGGGGAGCGGGTTCGCTCGCGAGTTCGGTTAGGTTTGTTCGTTCTTGTCAACGGCAACTGAATTTTGATCAGTTGTCGGCAAGTGAATTTTGACCAGCTGGGGGTCATTGTTCCTCGGCAGTGACTGTGGGGACGCGGCCGAGGTCTCGGTCTTTGATGCGGTAGCTG
>Ga0182748_1001836_pt1 | contig 19998 bp, 15 predicted proteins | sample eDN3rd37CKraftOP_FD_128877 | JGI IMG/M metagenome (GOLD analysis project Ga0182748, IMG submission 128877) | Enriched Organic Plus compost microbial communities from Emeryville, California, USA - eDNA 3rd pass 37_C Kraft OP (version 2) (version 2) ...
GATCCCGTCGGCATCCGCGCCGTGGCGGTGCCGGGGCTCGAATTGCCGACCGACGAAAACGGACAATTCTGGATCAGCTTCAGCCCGCATGACCCGGCGCGCTTCGTCTCGGCCAAGGACGTGCTCGATGGCAAGGTTGGTGCCGATCGTTTCCAGAGCCGGCTTGCCGTGATCGGGACATCGGCGGTCGGTCTTCTCGACATCAAGGCGACGCCGGTCGAAACGTCGATGCCGGGCGTCGAGATTCACGCGCAGGTGCTGGAGAATGTGCTCGGACAGACTTTGCTGTCCCGTCCGAATTATGCCGTCGGCACCGAACTCGTCGTCACCGGCATGGTCGGCGTCGCCATCGTGGCGCTGGCGCCGACGATGGGCGTGGTGACCCTGCTCGGCTTCGGCTTCGCCGTCGCCCTGCTGCTCGCCGCGATCGCCTGGTACCTCTATGCGCAGCTTGGATTGCTGTTCGATCTGTCGTTTCCGCTGATCGCGATCTTCGTCACCTATATGACGCTGGTCTTCATCAACTATTTCCGCGAGCAGGCGGATCGCCGCAGGATCCGGTCTGCCTTCGCGCATTATCTGTCGCCGACACTCGTCGAGCAGCTCGCAAACGCGCCGGAGCGGCTCGTTCTCGGCGGCGAAACCCGCAACATGACGATCCTCTTCAGCGACGTTCGCGGCTTCACCAGCATCTCGGAGACCTTCAAGGAAGACCCGCAGGGCCTGACCAAGCTGATGAATCGCCTGCTCACGCCGCTGACCAACTCGATCATCGATCGCAAGGGCACCATCGACAAATATATCGGCGACGCGATCATGGCGTTCTGGAATGCGCCGCTCAACGATCCCGCCCATGAGCACAACGCCTGTGCCGCCGCGCTCGACATGCTGCGCAAGATCGACGAGCTCAACCATGAGCGCGAGGCGGAAGCCCTCGAGGACGGCGTGCCGTTCCTGCCGATGCGGATCGGCCTCGGCATCAATACGGGAACCTGCGTCGTCGGTAACATGGGGTCGGATCTGCGCTTCGACTATTCGGTGCTCGGCGATCCGGTAAACCTCGCCTCGCGGCTCGAAGGGCGCACCAAGGAATACGGCGTTCCCATCATTCTCGGCGCGCGAACGGCGGAGAAAATCAACGGCAGTTTCGCAGCTTTGCAGATTGACCTGATCACCGTGAAGGGGAAGACCGAACCCGAGAGCATCTATGCGCTGGTCGGCGATGCCTCGGTGGCGGCGAGCCAGGCCTTCAAGGCGATCGTCGCGCTAACGCAGGAGATGTTCGCCTGCTATCGTAGCCGCGATTGGCGTGGCGCGGAGGTTGCCTTGCAACGGGCGAAGCAGGCAGAAGAGACATTCGGACTGGCCGGAGTGTTCGAGCTTTATCAGTCCAGGATCGAAACCTTCCGTATCGCGCCACCACCACCGTCTTGGGATGGTGTCTTTGCTTTCGACACCAAATGACGAACGCCGACTTTTTCAGCAGCGAGGCGTCACTCACACGCCGCGCAAATACGCGTGATCGATCTTGTGACGGCCGGGAGAGGCCGCCTACGATGCAGCAAGAGCCTTCACTGGCCGACCAACGGGGCGAAACGGTCAATGTCAGAATTTAAGATCCGGTTCTGGGGGGTGCGTGGCTCGCTTCCCTGCCCCGGCGTTGCGACCAGGCGATACGGCGGAAACACACCCTGCATCGAGGTGCGCTGCGGCGACCGCTTGCTGATACTCGACGCCGGCACCGGCTTGCGTGAACTCGGCGACGCCCTGGTGAAGGAGGGCGGCGCGATCGATGCCGATCTCTACATCACCCATTGTCACTACGACCACGTGATCGGCATCCCCTTCTTCGCGCCATTCTATAATCCGAATAACCGGTTCCGGTTATGGGCCGGCAACCTGCTCCCCGACTTCCGCCTGAAGTCGGTGATGCAGAACATGATGAGCGAACCGCTCTTCCCGATCGGCATCGATACGTTCAAGGCGGATATTGAGTATCGCGACTTCCGCGCCGGAGAGACGATCAGACCCGGCGAGGGCATCGAGGTGCGCACCGTCCCGCTCAATCATCCGGGCGGCGCGACCGGCTACCGGATCGACTATGGCGGCCGCTCCTTCTCCTATATCACCGATGACGAGTGGCAGCGCGATGGACACGATGCCCGGCTGATCGCGATCGCGAAGGACACCGACCTTCTGATTTACGACACCGCCTATACCGAGGACGAAATCGAAGCGAAGAAAGGCTGGGGTCACTCAACCTGGCGCGACGGCGTGCGCTTTGCCGACGCCGCCGGCGCGCGAACATTGTGCCTGTTTCACCATGCGCCAGAACACGACGATGAGGCGATGGACGCATTGCTGGCGGAGGCGCGCTCGGCCCGGCCCGGCACAATCGCCGCTATCGAGGGCGACGTCATTCGTCTGTAGGGCAGACGGGGCGGTCGCCGCGCCCATCCAATTCGTTTCTTGCCGACGTTCGACGGACATGGGAGGAATCGCCGTGACAGGCCGGATTCTCCCGATCGGTCCGGGGAGTGAGCAATGGATTTAGGCTACGTCGCCACCTACATGATCGATTTCATCAGGTCCAAGATGGACCTGGCGAACCTGCTCGGTCTGATCGGCGGCATTTTCTATGTTGCCTCAGTGACCCTGCGCACCATGATCCCGCTCCGTATCGCGGCGATCATCAGCAATATCCTGTTCATGGGTTACGGCCTGCTGGCAAAGGCCCTGCCGACCTTCTTCATGTATGCCGTGCTGCTGCCGATCAATTGTTTCCGGCTCTATCAGATCCAGCAGCTGGTCAAGCGCGTGAAGATCGCCTCGCAAGGCGACCTCGACATGGAATGGCTGAAGCCGTTCATGACGAAGAAAAATTTCAAGGCCGGCGACATCCTTTTCTACAAGGGAGATGTGGCCAATGCCATGTACTACACCGTGACCGGGAAGTTCCTGGTCAAGGAATTCAACGTCGAGCTGCCACCGGGCCGCGTGATGGGAGAGCTCGGCTTCCTGGCGCCGGACAACAAGCGCACCGCCACCGTCGAGTGCATCGAAGACGGACAGGTGCTGTTCATCATCTATGACAAGGTGCGCGAGCTCTATTTCCAGGACCCCGATTTCGGCTTTTACTTCCTGAAGCTCACCAGCGAACGCTTGCTGCAGAACATCGCGCGGCTGGAGGGCGAGATTGACGGCTACAAGGCGCGCATTCAGGCGCTGGAAGCGGCCGCGGCCTCCCGCGCTACATAGTGCCGCGCAGGTTCTCGAGCTCCGGATCGGCCGAGGCGTAACGCCCCTCCTGTCCCGTGTCGAGCTGCGCGAGAATGCGATACGGCGTGAACGCCATGTCGACGAGGGTGAACCCCCGATTGTCGAGAATGAGCCAGCGCCCGTCGATGCGGGCCGCCGCCACCGCATGCGCATTCTGCCCCATACGCTCCTGCACGATCAGGAGCTTGAGATCCTCGGGAGTCAAACCGGCTTCCTGCAGCGCCAGCAATTTCAGGATGGCATAATCCTCGCAATCGCCAACGCCGGCCTCAAGCGTCTCGAGCGGACCCGACCAGTGATCGAGGACGGCAAAACGGCGCTCGTCGCTCATCGGGCGGATCGACAGGTTCACCGCGCGGTTGATTTCGCCGATCAGTGCGCGGCCCTGCCGCTCGCGTGCGGCCCCGACAATGGCCTCGAAGCGCAGTTCGTCGTGACTACACGTCCAGGGCTCCGCCCGGCAGGTTGCGAGCCGCGCCTGATCCTCCGCCATCTTCTGTTGAGCACCTTGCCATTTCGCGGCAAGCGCCCCCGACGGCGCGCTGAACATCAACGGACCTGGCCGTTCTTCCGAACCATGCACCGGACTCATCCAGGCACAGGCCAGGAGCAAAATCCCCACAACGCGCAACGTCAGCCCCCTTGCGCCGCGCGCGGAGTCTCAACGCTCCATTCGTCAGCGGACGCGAAGGACGGTGTAAAAGAAAACAGATGCGATCCTGTTAAACGTCAGGGCGACGTGATGTGATGGTGAACGATTTCACGCGCGAAAAATTTTTCATGCGCGTAGAGCCAGCGCACGCAAAATAAGAAAGACCTCCCGCAAGGGGAGGTCTCTCAATCAGGATTACCGGTGTCTTACCAGCGCTGGGTGCCGTACCAATCGTCGATGTCCTTCTGGACCTGATCCTTGGCGAGGCCGTAGCGCTCCTGGATTTTGCCTTCGAGCTGATCACGCCGACCGTTGATGACATCAAGATCATCGTCAGTGAGGCGGCCCCACTGTTCCTTGATCTTGCCCTTCATCTGCTTCCAGTTACCTTCCACGCGATTCCAGTCCATCGAGGTCCTCCTGCGTCGTTTTGGGAAATTCAGTACCGAGAGAACGCACCGTCTGCGCGAATGTTCCGGGAACAGGAGTTCCCCCATTCACGTTGAGTGCGAGGTCTTTCAGGGAGCGCACTGCCATGGACACACCGAAACGTCGCCCCGCAACAGACACTCCCTCCAACGAGGGGCGCCCCGTTCGCAAGAGTTCGGAAATACAACCCGTCACCGAGAACGACGTTGTTCTCGAAACGTATGAACGCAGCCCCGAGCGGCCGGGCGGCGATGAAAGAAGCGTTCCCGCCACGCCGGACGAGCCTTTGCCGGATCGCGAGCGTGCCACGCCGGACTAAGGCCGCGCTACGAATTGACTACGGTGCCGCCGTTCGGATGCAGCACCTGTCCGGTCATGTAGGAGGCCTCGTCGCTCGCGAGAAACACAAAGCACGGGGCCACTTCGTTCGGCTGTCCCGGCCGCTGCATCGGCGCACTCTCACCGTGCTTTGCGGTCTTTTCCGCATCGAAGGACGCCGGGATCAGCGGCGTCCAGATCGGCCCGGGCGCCACCGCATTCACGCGGATGCCCTTTTCGACCAGCGCCTGCGACAGCGAACGCGTGAAAGCGACGATCGCGCCCTTGGTCGAGGCATAGTCGATCAATGTCTTGTGGCCGCGATAGGCGGTGATCGAAGTGGTGTTCACGATCGCCGCGCCCTCCTTCATGTGCGGTAACGCGGCCTTGGTGATGTAGAACATCCCGAACACATTGGTGCGGAACGTCCGTTCGAGCTGCGTCGCGGGAATCTCCAGCGGCTCCTTCACCTCGTGCTGCTCGGCCGCGTTGTTGACCAGGATGTCGATGCGGCCGAAATCCTCCATCGCCCGCTCGACCACTTGACCGCAAAAGGCCTCGTCGCCGATATCGCCCGCGATCTTGACGCCCTTTGCGCCCTCCTCTTCGACCGCGCGAAGCGTTTCGTCGGCGTCCTTGTGTTCCTCGAGATAGGTGATGACGATGCTCGCACCCTCGCGCGCCATCGCGACGGCCGTGGCGCGCCCGATACCGCTATCGCCTCCGGTGATGATTGCCACCTTGCCCTTCAGCTTGCCTGCGCCCGGGAACCGTGGCTCGTAGTCCGGCAAGGGCCGCATTTTGTCTTCGCGGCCCGGCTGGTGTTCCTGTTTCTGCGGCGGCTGCGGCGCGTTCATCGGCGTTCTCCCGGAGTGTTTGTCCCGGGTCGAACGCGCGGGCAAATGCGAGAGTTCCGGAGTGGCTAGACCACCGTCTTGTAACGCGCGATCACCGTGTCCAGCACATCACCGAGCGGGCGCGACCACCAGTCATTCGACAGAAGCTCGACCTCGATGAAACCGTTATATCCTTGTGCCTCCACCTCGCGGCGATAGGCCGGGATATCGATCACGCCGTCGCCCATCATGCCGCGATCGAGCAGCATGTCCTTGGTCGGCACCAGCCAGTCGCAGACGTGGAACGCGAGCAGCCTGTCCCTGCCGACACGCGCAATCTGCTTCCACACATCGCTGTCCCACCACACATGATAGGTGTCGATGGCAACGCCGATCGAACCGGTTCGTCCGGGATCGAGCGCGTCGCAGATATCGAGCGCCTGCCGCAGCGTGTTCACGCAAGCCCGGTCTGCCGCATACATCGGGTGCAGCGGTTCCACGGCCAGCGGCATGCCGGCGTTCTGCGCGTAAGGCAGAAGCTCGGCGAGCGCATCGGTGACCTGTGCGTGCGCGGCACGAATGTCCTTGGATGGCTGCGAGCCGGGGCGTGAATATTGCGGCAATCCGCCGACCACCAGCACGAGACACGGCGCGCCGAGCGCCGCGGCTTCATCGATCGCGCGGCGATTGTCGTCGATCATGTCCGGACGATGCGCGGAGTCGCTCGTGAACATCCCGCCGCGGCAATAGCCGGACAGCTTCAGGCCGGCATCGCGCACCGCCCGGACCGCGCGCTCCAGTCCCACATGCGCGACCTGATCGCGCCAGGGCGAGACGGCGCGTATGCCGCGCTGCGCGCAGGCTTCCACGATGCCGACGAAATCCGCCTGCTGCCGCACGGTTGCGGTGTTGATCGAAAGCCAGTCATGATCGTTGGAGAGATCGCGCATTCCCTTTTCCTTTCCCTCCCCTGAAAGGGGAGGGTGGCGAGCCGCGTCAGCGGCGAGACGGGTGGAGTCATCGCAGCAGGAGCCCCCACCCGGCCGCTTCGCGGCCACCCTCCCCCGCAAGCGGGGGAGGGATAAGTTGTCACACGCCCCGCACCGCCAGCATCGCGCGCATGCGCGAGACCGCAAGCTCCGGATCGCGAAGAAGCCCCGCCGCATCCGCAAGGCGGAATATTTCGGCGAGATGCAGCGTCGAGCGCGCGCTCTCCTGGCCGCCGACCATCGTGAAATGATCCTGATGGCCGTTGAGATAGGCCATGAACACGACCCCGGTCTTGTAGAAGCGGGTGGGCGCGCGGAAGATATGCCGCGACAGCGGAACGGTCGGTCCCAGAATGTCGTGGAAGGTCTCGCCGTCGTTCTTTGCGAGCGCGACAAGCGCCGCAGCGGCCGCCGGCGCGATCGCATCGAAGATACCGAGCAGCGCATCCGAATAGCCCTGCGCGTCGCCCGCGATCAGTTCGGCGTAGTTGAAGTCGTCGCCGGTATACATGCGCACGCCTTTGACAAGGCGGCGGCGCATCGCGATCTCCTTGTCCTTGTCGAGCAGCGAGATCTTCACGCCATCGACCTTGGCGGCATGCGCATTGATGATCTCGACCGCGACATCCATCGCGGCATCGAGATCGCGCGTTCCCCAATAGCCGGCGAGCGCCGGATCGAACATGTCGCCGAGCCAGTGGATGATCACCGGCTGCTTCACCTGAGAGAGAATGCGTCCATAGACCTTGCGATAATCGTCGCCGGACGTCGCAACGCGGGCCAACGCACGCGACGCCATCAGGATGATGCGTCCGCCGAAGGCCTCGATTGCCGCGATCTGCTCCTCGTAGGCGCGGATCACATCGTCGATGCTTTTGGCGTTGGCCGGATCGAGCTGATCGGTGCCCGCGCCCGAAAAGACAAGGCCGTTGCGGGCCTTTGCCGCTGCGACCGAGCGGCGGATCAGTTCGAGCGACTGCGGCCAGCTCATCCCCATGCCGCGTTGAGCCGTATCCATCGCCTCGGCGACACCGAAGCCGAGGTCCCAGAGATGCTCGCGGAATGCGATGGTGCGGTCCCAGTCCACCGCAGCATCGAGCCATGGATCGGCATCGGCCAAGGGATCGGCGACGACATGCGCCGCGGCGAATGCGATGCGATTGAGGGGTGCGTTGACCTTTGCCGGGAAGTCCGCGGGCGCGGAGACCGCGAATGTCTCGATGCTGCGATCCGCGCGCGGCAGCGCGATGCTGAGGCCTGCACGCGGGCGTTCATAGCGATTCATGGCATCTCCCTTCATCCCTCCCCCGCTTGCGGTGGAGAGATAAGAGTTACAGCTTCAGCTCCGGCACATCGACGAAGCGGCGTTCCTTCCAGCTTTGCAGCGCGCATTCGACGAGCTGCACGCCCTTTGCGCCTTCCAGCAAGGTGTAGCGATACGGCGCATTCTCGGCGACGTTTCGGATGAACATTTCCCACTGCACCTTGAAGCCGTTGTCGTAGACCTGATTGTCAGGCACCGGCTGCCAGGTGTCGTAGAAATCGATCGGCTGCTTCACATCGGGATTCCAGACCGGCCGCGGTGTTCCCTGGCGCGGCTGGATCACGCATTCGGTGAGACCCGCGACCGCAGAACCGTTCACACCGTCCACCTGGAAGGTCACGAGGTCATCGCGATAGACCCGCGTCACCCAGCTCATGTTGATATGCGCGATGACGCCACCTTCCAGTTCAAACGTCGCATAGGCGGCGTCGTCCGCGGTGGCCTTGTATTCCTTGCCATCCTCGTCCCAGCGCTCCGGAATGTGCTTTGCACCGAGGCACGAGACGCTCTTCACCTGGCCGAACAGATTGTCGAGCACATAGCGCCAGTGGCAGACCATATCGAGGATGATGCCGCCACCATCCTCGGCGCGATAATTCCATGACGGCCGCTGCGCCGGCTGCCAGTCGCCTTCGAACACCCAATAGCCGAACTCCCCGCGCACCGCGATCATGCGGCCGAAGAATCCGGAGTCGCGCAGCATCTTCAGCTTGAGCAGGCCTGGCAGGAACAGCTTGTCCTGCACCACGCCATTCTTCACGCCGGCTTTTTCGGCCAGCCGGCACACCTTCAGCGCGGATGCGAGATCGGTTGCGATCGGCTTTTCGCAATAGACATGCTTGCCATGCGCAATCGCCTTCTCCAGCAGCTCGGGACGCATTTGCGTCGTGCCGGAATCGAAGAAAATCTCGTCCTCGGGATTGAGCAGCGCCTTGTCGACATCGGTCGCCCAGCGCGTGACGCCATATTGCTGCGCGAGCGCGGCGATCTTGTCCGGGTTGCGTCCGACCAGAATGGGATCGGGCATCACCCGGCTGCCGTCGGAGAGCACGACGCCGCCCTGCTGACGAATGGCCAACACCGACCGGATCAGATGCTGGTTCATGCCCATGCGCCCGGTCACGCCATGCATGATGATTCCGAGCCGTCTTGCCGCCGCCATCCTTCGATCCCCTCCGCGATTTTGAGCTCTTTTAACTGCCTGGTTAAAAGATGAAAAGAGCCATTTTGCAGGCGAATTATGAGGCTTTGGCGGGTTTCTGGCTCAAGCCTGTATCCGGACGACCTGCGGATCGACCCCGGACGCAAAGCCCGGCTTCGCCAGCGAACCGATTGCAAGAGCGCCCCTGCGGATCGCCAGCCGGACCTCCCCGTCCCGCTCCTCGTAGAGGTCGGGATGCGCCTCGCGAAAGGCGCGAACCTCACTGTCCGGCGTCGATGGAAAGCCGCCGACGAAATGATGTCCATTGCGCTCCGAATGCGCGACGCCGTGAAAGGCAAGGAGCGCCGTGTCCTGCTGCACGGCGAGGCCGGCCTGGCAGGTGAGGTCTTCGCCCGCGAGAAACGCATGTCCCTCGCCATTGCCGGACCACAGCGCGGCGCGGGCGCCGTTGATCAGCGACTTGTAGAGGCCCTTGCAGGCCTTGGACGAGATGCCGCGATAGCCGAGCGCGATGGCCTTCGGGAAGGTGTCGTATTCGCTCTCCGCCTCATCCACGATCACGGCGAAGCTCTTGCCGAATGCATCGAGCGGCGTGCCGAAGGTCAGATCGCGCGGGAATGGTTGCTCCACATAGAGCAGCCGTTGCAGGAAATTGCCGAAACGCGGCTGGCGCAACAGGTTGTCGCCGAGCGCGCTCAGCGCCTCAGGGCTGCCATATTGCTCGTTGGCATCGAGGGTCACGCGATAATCGATGGCTTCGGCATCGAGCGTGCGCGCGATCGCGCCAAGGCGCTCAATATCGGCAGCGACATCGCCGGATAGCTTGAGCTTGAAATAGCGGCAACCGGTGCGCCGGTGAATGTCGGGAAGCTGCTCGACCGGATCGACCATCCCGACCGTGTGGCGCACCATGATGGACGACAATGGTTTGCGGGACCGGAGATAGGCCGCGATCGCTGCATCGTCGATATCGGGCGTGAGCCGGGCATCGAGCCCCGCGATGTTGTCCGCAAGCCCGCTGAAGACGTCGCGCCGATGCGCACGCAACAACGCGTCGAGGATCGCCTTGTCGATCTCGGCCGGGCCGAAGGCTGCGGCGAGGCCCGGAATGCCCTCACGCGCGCATTGCGCCAGCACTTCGCCGTGGCAGGCGGCATGCAGCCCGAATGCCGTGTCGAATTGCCGCTGGCCGAGATAGGCCTCACGGGCCATCGCCAGCGCCCGCCGCAATTGTTCGACGGTCTGATCGGGCGTGAGCGCCGGGTCCTTGTTGAACCATTTCGGCACCATCAGCTCGGCGGTCGCGCCGAGGCTGCGGCCTCCGCCTTCCGTTTCGATTTCTGCAAACAGGAAGAGCTGGGGAGCGGATGTGACGGTCACCGCCCCGAACCGGAACGGGATCTTGAACGCGACGGGACGTTCGAACCACTCGATCGAGTGAACGCGCAGGAGCGGCGCCATGACGGGAAAGCCAAATTAACGCGGCGGTTAATTCGTCGGTTTTTACCGTTTGGGTCAAGACGTCACGCCCCGAGCGATGGAACTTTTGCAGCCGGTATTGCGTTGCAATGTAAGCAATCCGCAGTTGGCACCGGTGCCGCGCGAGCCGCGCAGGAGGGGGATTTCGTCTTGCAATCAAGCAAAACCGGCCCAGGACGGGACTTCCGCCCCGCCAGCTCCGTTTTGCGAGAAAAATCACGCTTCGCCACCCTGCGCGCGCGCCATAATACCGCCCGCTCCCACGGGTGGATACGAGGGGAGAAAGGACCGTCAGCGTCACCCGACATGCCCGATAGCCTCGTAAAAACCATCGCTCCCGAAACAGCCGCCACCTCCGACTCCGACGCTCCATGGGAGGCGTCGCGATTGGCCCCTCCCCTCAGCGCCGCCGATCACCGCTCCAACGCGATCTTCCTCGACATCGACGGCACGCTCCTCGACATCGCGCCGACGCCTCTCGCGGTGACGGTATCGGACGCCTTGCGGCAAACGCTGGAAGGCCTGCATCGGAAATTCGGCGGCGCCATCGCATTCATCAGCGGCCGCCCGGTCGCGGAGATGGACCGGCTCTTCCATCCGCTGCGGCTGGCCGCGGTGGGCGGGCACGGGGCCGAAATTCGCTACGCGCCCGACAGCCCGACGAAGCGCAGCCAGCTCGCCACGCTCGACGACGACTTGCGCGCCGAATTCTCGCGCATCCGCCGCATCGGCGAGGGCGTCATCGTCGAAGACAAGGGTTATTCGCTCGCCATTCACTACCGGCTCGCACCGGAACTCGGCGGCGAAATTCTCAAATCCGTCTCGGCGATCTGCAAGAACGAGCGCTGCGAGTCGCTTGAAGTCCTGCCGGGCAAGCTCGTCATCGAGATCAAACCCGGCGGCTACGACAAGGGTACGGGCCTGCGGGAAATGATGAGCGTGCCGCCATTCACCGGGCGGAAGCCGATTTTCATCGGCGACGATGTCACCGACGCCGCCGCTTTCGCGGTTCTGCCGGATTTCGGCGGAACCGGCTTCTCGGTCAGCGGCATCGTGCCGGGCGCGGAATTCAATTTCGACGGGCCGCAGGATGTGCGGCGCTGGCTGAGGGATCTTTGCAAGGCCATATGACAATGCAGCCGCCGAAGGATTACGGACTCGATCTCGCGATCATCGGCAACGGGCGCACCGCGGCGCTGCTGGAGCCCTCCTCGCGCATCACCTGGTGGTGCTTTCCCCGTTTCGACAGCAACCCGGTCTTCTCCCGATTGCTCGCGGGCGACGAGGAAAAGGGATTCACCGAAGTCGCGCTCGAAGGCGCGAAGGACTTCAACTCGCAATATCTGCGCAATACGCCGATCGTGGTGACGGAGATCACCGATGAATCGGGCGGCAGCATTCGCATCACCGATTTCGCGCCGCGCTTCCAGAATCTCGATCGCATCTACCGCGCTCCCCAGCTGATCCGGATCATCGAACCGACCGCCGGGCTGCCGCGCATCACCATCCGGTTTCGCCCGACCTACAATTACGGGATCCCGGTGCAGAATCACGCGCTCGGCAGCAATCACATCCGCTATTGGGGCGGCGAGATGCAGTTGCGCCTGACCACGGACGCGCCGCTCTCCTATATCGAGCGCGAATCGACCTTCGTCCTGACGCGGCCGATCTACATGGTGTTCGGCGCCGATGAGCCGTTTCCGGCGGCGCTTGGTCCGACCTGCCGGGACTTCCTCGACCGGACGCGCGATTACTGGCTGGAATGGGTGCGGCGGCTCAATCTGTCCTACGACTGGCAGGACGCGATCATCCGCGCTGCCATTACGCTGAAGCTGTCGAACTTCGAGGAGACCGGCGGCATCATCGCGGCGCATACCACATCGATTCCGGAATCGCCGCACTCACAGCGCAATTGGGATTACCGGTTCTGCTGGCTGCGCGACGCCTATTTCGTGGTGAAGGCGCTGAACCGCATCGGCTCCACGCGCACGATGGAAGACTTCATCTTCTTTATTCTCAACCTCGTCTCCGAAGAGGCGGAGATGATCCGACCGGTCTATTCGATTGTCTCGAGCGATCCCATGGACGAGCGCGTCGCGGAAAATCTCAAGGGCTATCGGGGCGACGGCCCGGTCCGCATCGGCAATGCCGCCGCGGAACAGGCGCAGCACGACACCTATGGCAGTGTCATCCTCGCCGCGATGCCGATGTTCTTCGACCGCCGGCTGCCGCAGATGGGCGACGAAGCCTTGTTCAAGCTGCTGGAGGTCCTGGGCCGCAAGGCCGAGCGCCTCGCACTCACGCCCGATGCCGGCATCTGGGAATATCGCGGACGCCAGCGCATCCACACGCATTCGGTGGCGATGTGCTGGGCCGGCTGTAATCGTCTCGCCGCGATTGCACAGCGGCTTGGGTTTCTCGACAGGGCCGAATACTGGAACGGCGTCGCCGACCGCCTGCATGCAGCCATGATCGAGGGTGCCTGGAACAGCAAGCGCGGCGCTTTCACCGCGGCCTTCGGGTCCGAGGATCTCGATGCCAGCGTGCTGCTGCTGCACGAACTCGGAGCGGTCGAAGCGGACGATCCGCGCTTCGTCTCGACCGTTGCCGCGATGGAACGGGAACTTCTGCGCGGCAATCATGTTATGCGCTATGCCAGCCCGGACGATTTCGGCGTGCCCGAAGGCGAATTTCTGATCTGCCGTTTCTGGTTGATCGACGCGTGGTGGTCGCTCGGACGCAAGGAAGAGGCCCGCGATCTCTTCGTCGACGCTTTGAAATACAGCAATCGATACGGGCTTCTGGCGGAGCACATCCACATGCAGAACGGACAGCTCTGGGGCAATTTTCCGCAGACCTATTCGATGGCGGGCCTGGTCCTGACCGCGATGCGTCTGTCGCGAAGCTGGGAGGACCGCTATTGGCGCGGCTAGTCGTCGTATCCAACCGCGTATCGGCGCCGAAATCCGTCACCCGGGCCGGTGGACTTGAGGTCGCGGTGATGGCCGCGCTCAAGCGCAATCCGGGCATCTGGTTTGGGTGGAGCGGACGGCTGTCGACCGGCGTGCTGGCCACCCGCACGACCGAAGGCGATCCGGTGTCGTTCGTGCTCACCGACCTGCCGAGAGAAGCCTACAACGAATTCTATTACGGCTTTGCCAATCGCGTGTTGTGGCCGATCCTGCATTACCGGCTCGACCTCGCCGAATTCTCCCGTCAGGACCTGTCCGGCTATACGCAGATCAACGAACACTTTGCCGACGAACTCGACGAATTGCTGAAACCCGACGACGTCGTCTGGGTTCATGATTATCACTTCCTGCTGCTGGCGAAGGCGCTGCGCGAGCGCGGCCACCGCAACCGGATCGGATTCTTCCTGCACACGCCGTTTCCGCCGGTCGAGATCATCACCGGACTGCCTCACCACGAGCGCGTCATCTCGGCGCTGTGCCACTACGATCTGTGCGGCTTCCAGACCGAAACCGATGCCGCCAACTTCGCGCGCTACATCGAGAGCGAGTTGCGTTATCCCGGCGATCGCAGGAATGGCTACGACACCGGGGATCGCATCGTCCGCGTTGGCCATTTCCCGGTCGGCGTCGAAACCGAAAGCTTCAACAAGATGGCGCGCCGGGCGATCAAGTCATCGTTCGTCGGCGGCGTGCTGTCGTCGCTTTCCGGCCGCGCCATGATCATCGGCGTGGATCGCCTCGATTATTCCAAAGGCATTCAGAACCGGCTGGACGCCTTCGAGCGTTTTCTCGCCACCTACCCCGAATGGCGCGACAACGTCACCTATCTGCAGATCACGCCGAAGAGCCGATCCGAGATTCCCGAATACATGCAGATGGAAAACAGCGTGACGTCCACCGTCGGTCGGGTAAACGGCCAATATGGCGAAGCCTCCTGGACACCGATCCGTTACGTCAATCGCGCGCATACCCGCACCGCGCTGGCCGGGCTATATCGCGCGGCGCGCGCGGCCCTCGTCACGCCGCTCCGCGACGGCATGAATCTCGTCGCGAAGGAATATGTCGCCGCGCAGGACGCCGAAGATCCGGGCGTGCTGATCCTGTCGCGCTTTGCCGGCGCTGCGATGGAATGCAAACCGGCCTTGCTGGTCAATCCGTACGATACCGAAGCCGTCGCGAGTGCTATCCACCGCGCGCTGACGATGCCGCTCGATGAGCGGCGCGCACGGCACAATGCGCTCTATGACATCATTTCGAAGAACGACATCGACACCTGGCCTGGCCGATTCCTGTCCGTGCTCACCGGGGCGCCGACACTCGATGCTGCGGGAGCCGCCAGTGATGCACCGCCGCGGCCGGTGATGCTGTCGTCGCGGCGCGTATCCTCACAATAGCAACTGACGGAAGCAACTGACGGACGAACGATGGCGAACATGCTGCCGATAGGCCGGACGCGATGGGCCATTCCCGAAGGATACATTCCCTCCGGCAGCGTGTCGCAGGACCGCGCCCTGCTCTCGCACGAAACCGCATGCATCCTGAATGCGGGCGACCGCGCGGCCAACATCAAGCTCACTGTCTTCTTCGCAAACCGCGATCCCGTCACCTACAGGATCACGGTCCCCGCGCGCCGCACGCTGCATCTTCGCTTCAATGACCTGAAGGACCCCGAACCCATTCCGCTCGATACGGACTATGCCTCGGTGTTCGAATCCGACGTGCCGATCGTCGTGCAGCATACGCGGCTCGATTCCCGCCGCGCGGAGATCGCGCTCTTGTCGACGGTGGCCTACGGGCAGGATTAGTCACCCGCACAGGCATCCGCATATGCGGGCATGTCACCGGTCCCGCAGCCCGAGCAACCTCGCTCAACACGCGCGCCAGCTTCAATGAGACTGCAGAGCCGGCATTTCCGAGACAGCGCCGATGCGCCCGCTCCCGCGTTCGTGAGAGCGCGCAAAACCTACACCGCGGATGCAGTGACGCGCCTCGCATCGACCTCGCAAATTCTGTTGGCATCGAACTTTCGGCCCGTTGGCAGGGACGGACGACGCGCATATGGTCGCCGCCCCGAATCGATTGAGGGTGCTGATGGCTGCCGACCTTTCGCGTATTGCGCGCACCATTGCCGACGAGATTGCTGCAAAGCCGCCGCAGGTTGCCGCCGCGATCGGACTTCTCGACGAAGGCGCGACGGTTCCCTTCATCGCGCGGTATCGCAAGGAGGTCACCGGCGGCCTCGACGATACGCAGCTCCGCCAGCTCGAGGAGCGCCTCGCCTATCTGCGCGATCTCGAATCGCGGCGCGAGACCGTGCTCGAATCGATTCGTTCGCAGGGCAAGCTCACCGAGGAGCTCGAAGGGAAAATCAACGCGGTCACAACCAAGGCCGAGCTGGAAGATCTCTATCTGCCCTTCAAGCCGAAGCGCCGCACCCGCGCCGAGATCGCGCGCGAACGCGGCCTCGGTCCCCTCGCCGAGACCCTTCTATCCGACCGTACCGTGGTGCCGCTCGATCTCGCCGCGCAGTTCATCACCGACGAGGTGCCGGACACCAAGACCGCGCTCGACGGCGCGCGCGACATCCTGGTCGAGACCTTTGCCGAGAACGCCGATCTCGTCGGCCGTCTTCGCACCTATCTCAAGGACAAGGCCTTCGTGCATGCGAGGGTCGTCGACGGCAAGCAGGAGGCCGGCGCCAAGTTCTCCGACTATTTCGACCATGCCGAACGCTGGGCGACGACACCGAGCCATCGGGCGCTCGCGATGCTGCGCGGCCGCAACGAGGACATCCTGACCGTCGATATCGAAGTCGATGCCGACAGCACCGCACAGGTGAAGCCGGTCGAGCAGATGATCGCCGACGCCTATGCGATCCGTCCGGAGGCCGGCGCCGCCGACAAATGGCTGATGGATGTCGCGCGCTGGACCTGGCGCGTGAAGCTCTCGCTCAATCTGTCGATCGATCTGATGACGGAACTGCGCGAGCGCGCCGAAGAAGAGGCGATTGCGGTCTTCGCCCGCAATCTCAAGGATCTCCTGCTCGCGGCGCCCGCCGGTTCGCGCACGACGATTGGCCTCGATCCCGGCATTCGAACCGGCGTGAAAGTCGCCGTCGTCGACAATACCGGCAAGCTGCTCGAAACCACCACGATCTATCCGTTCCAGCCGAAGAACGATGTCCGCGGCGCGCAGGCCGAACTCGGACGCCTGATCGTGCGCCACAAGGTCGAGCTGATCGCCATCGGCAACGGTACAGCGAGCCGCGAGACCGACAAGCTGGTCGCCGATCTCCTCGCCGACATGCCGGCGCCGAAGCCGATCAAGGTCGTGGTGAGCGAAGCCGGCGCGTCGGTCTATTCAGCCTCGGCGGCGGCCGCCGCCGAATTCCCGGATCTCGACGTGTCGCTGCGCGGCGCGGTGTCGATCGCGCGCCGCCTGCAGGATCCGCTGGCGGAACTGGTCAAGATCGAGCCGAAATCGATCGGTGTCGGCCAGTATCAGCATGACGTCGATCAATATCGCCTCGCGCGCGCGCTCGACGCTGTGGTGGAAGACGCGGTGAACGCGGTCGGCGTCGATCTCAACACCGCGTCGGCATCTCTCCTGGCGCGGGTGTCCGGCCTCGGCACCTCGCTCGCCGAAATGATCGTCGCGCATCGCAACCAGGTCGGCGCCTTCCGGAACCGCAAGCAATTGCTGGAAGTGTCGCGGCTTGGACCGCGCACCTTCGAACTCTGCGCCGGATTCCTGCGCATCCCGAACGGCGACGAGCCGCTCGATGCGTCGTCGGTGCATCCGGAAGCCTATGGCGTCGCCAAGAAGATCGTTGCCGCCTGCGGCCGCGATGTACGCGCGCTGATGGGCGACAGCGCCACGCTGAAGGCGCTCGATCCGCGCGTCTTCGTCGATGAACGCTTCGGCCTGCCGACGGTGCGCGACATCCTCGCGGAACTGGAAAAGCCCGGCCGCGATCCGCGTCCGAGCTTCAAGACCGCCACCTTCACCGACGGCGTCGAGGAAATCACCGATCTGAAGCCCGGCATGCTGCTGGAAGGCACCGTGACCAATGTCGCCGCCTTCGGCGCCTTCGTCGATATCGGCGTCCATCAGGACGGGCTTGTCCACGTCTCGCAGCTGGCCGACCGCTTCGTGAAGGACCCGCATGAAGTCGTGAAGGCGGGCGACGTGGTGAAGGTGCGCGTCCTCGAAGTCGACGTGAAGCGCAAGCGCATCAGCCTCACCATGCGCAAGGACGGCGCGGCGCAAGCGCAGCGCACCGGCGCAAGTAACGCCAACGAAGGCAAGGGCAAGTTCAGCGGCGCCCGTTCATTCGGCGGCGGCAATGCGCGCGCGCCCGAACGGGCGGCTCCGCAAGGGGCACTCGCCGCCGCCCTGGCCGAGGCGATGCGGCGGAAATAAGAACCGTCAGGTTGACGCTTGCGGCGCATCGAGCGCGCGCGCCAGCACGCGCGCGACATGCACCGCCTCGCGCCCGGTCCCGTCGTGGATCTGATGCCGGCATGAGGTGCCGTCGGCGACGATGATCGCATCACCGGGCGCCTTGCGGACCGCAGGCAGCAGCGACAGCTCGCCCATCGCGAGCGAAACATCGATGGTGTCCGCGCCATAGCCGAACGCGCCGGCCATTCCGCAGCAGCTCGATTCGATTGTTTCGACCTGCAATTCGGGAACGAGCTTGAGCACGGTCTGCACCGGACCGAACGCTTCGAACGATTTCTGATGGCAATGGCCATGCACCAGCGCGCGCTCCGGTGAAGGTTTCAGCTTGAGCTCCAGGCGGCCCGCCTTGTGCTCGCGCGCGAGAAATTCCTCGAAAGTGAGCGCAAGCGTCGAGAGTCGGTTTGCAGCGCCGGTTTTCACCAGCGCCGGAATTTCGTCGCGGAAAGACAGGATGCAGCTCGGCTCGAGACCGACCACCGGAATGCCGGCATCGACAAAGGGCTGTAGCGCTTTCAGCGTGCGCTCGGCCTCCTTGCGCGCCTCATCGACAGCACCGACCGAGAGAAAAGTGCGTCCGCAACAGAGCGGGCGCTTCGCACCATCCGAAGGCGTCGCGATGTGCACCGCGTAGCCAGCCGCGCGCAGCACGGCGATGGCGGCATCGAGATTCTCGCGCTCGAAATAGCGGTTGAAGGTGTCCGCGAACAGGACGACGTGCTTGCCGGAATCGCTTTTGTTCGCGCTGAGCTGGCCGCTTGCTCCGTCCTCACCTCCCCCCTTGCGGGGGAGGTCGCTCGCCAGAGGCGAGCGGGAGGGGGGTAAATTCGAGGCATCGACGCTTGTGGCTACCCCCCTCACCAACCCTCCCCCGCAAGGGGGGAGGGAGACCGACCGAGCAAGAGGCGAGTTCATGGCGTCAACGAAGCCATCATGCTCAAACACATCCCGCCGCCACTTCGGCAGACTCCGCCGTGCGGACAATCCGGCGATCTGTTCCGACAGCCACGCCGCGCCGGGCAACACATTGCGCGCATTCATCAGCCACGGCCATTTCGCCGCGTAAGGCGCGTAGCGCGGCAGCCAGCCGATCAGCCGGTCGCGCAGCGAATAGCCGAAGCGCGCGGCGCGCGCCGCCAGCACCTCGATCTTCATGCGCGCCATATCGACGCCGGTCGGACATTCGCGGCGGCACGCCTTGCAGGAGACGCACAGTTTCATCGTCTCGAGCATATCGTCGGCGGTCAGCGCATCCGGGCCGAGCTGCCCGGTCACGGCAAGCCGCAGCGAATTGGCGCGTCCGCGCGTCACGTCGCGCTCGTCGCGGGTGACGCGATAGCTCGGGCACATCACGCCGCCTTCGATCTTCCGGCAGGCGCCGTTGTTGTTGCACATCTCGACCGCGCCCTGGAAACCGCCGCCTGCTCCCGGCCAGGCCGACCAGTCGAGTTTCGTCGCGATGTCCTCGCCGCGATAGCCGGGCTTGAAGCGGAAGTTGCTGCGATCGTCGAATTTTGGCGCATGCACGATCTTTCCGGGATTGAACAAACCGTTCGGATCAAAACGCGCTTTCACCTCTTCGAACGCGCGCACCAAACGCTCGCCGAACATGAATTCGTGAAACTCGGACCGCACGATGCCGTCGCCATGCTCGCCGGAATGCGAGCCCTTGTATTCGCGCACCATCGCGAAGGCGTCTTCGGCGATCGCGCGCATCGCTTTCACATCCTTTTCGAGTCGCAGGTTCAGAACGGGGCGCACATGCAGGCAGCCGGCTCCCGCATGCGCGTACCAGGTGCCGCGCGTGCCGTGCTTCTCGAAAACGGCGGTGAGCCGCGATGTGTATTCCGCGAGATGTTCGAGCGGCACCGCGCAATCCTCGACGAAGGAGACCGGCTTACCCTCGTCCTTCATCGACATCATGATGTTGAGGCCCGAGGTTCGCACCTCGGTGATCGCCGCCTGCAGCGTTGGATCGAGGATATCGACCACGCCGCCCTGCTTGGTGCCCGCGTTGTCCCAGGCATAGCCGAGGTCGCCCATCAGTTCATGGAGTTGCTTGAGGCGGCGAAGGTTTTCGTCCTGGTCCTCCTCGCC
>Ga0182748_1001837_pt1 | contig 19991 bp, 15 predicted proteins | sample eDN3rd37CKraftOP_FD_128877 | JGI IMG/M metagenome (GOLD analysis project Ga0182748, IMG submission 128877) | Enriched Organic Plus compost microbial communities from Emeryville, California, USA - eDNA 3rd pass 37_C Kraft OP (version 2) (version 2) ...
ACGCACGACCCGCGCCGACTTCGCCTGCAAGCCGACGAGACGGCTGATCGCCGCGCTGGTGCGCCCCTTGGCGCGCGCTTCCAGATAGCGGCCTATCAGGATGAGCGTCACGATCACCGCCGCTGCCTCGAAATAGACATTGACCGTTCCTTCCGGCAGGACGCCGGGAAAGAAGGTGGCGACAATGGAAAAGCCCCAGGCGGCAAGCGTGCCGACAACGACCAGCGAGTTCATGTCCGGCGTGCCGCGCAGAAGGGTCGGGACGCCCTTTTTGAAGAAGCGAAGGCCCGGCCCGAACAGGACAAGCGTGGTGAGCACGAATTGCAGATACCAGCTGTTCTGCATCCCGATCCGGTCCGCGACAAACATATGAACGGCCGGGATGAGGTGCGAACCCATCTCCATGATGAAAACAGGCAAGGTCAGGACGGCGGCAAGCAGCACGCTCTTCTTCAGCTCCGCCGCTTCCGCATCGCGCTTTTCGGCCTGCGTTTCGGGCTGTGCGGCGGATGCGGCCTCGGCCAGCGAGCGCGCCTCGTAACCCGCCTGTTCAACCGCCTTGACGAGATCGGAAGTCTGGACCGGCCCCGCCAGTTCGACATGGGCGCGCTCGGTTGCGAGATTGACGCTGGCGCGCGTGACACCCGGCACGGCATTCAGCGCCTTTTCAACCTTGCTGACGCAGGAAGCGCAACTCATGCCTTCAATTGCAAGATCGACGCTGCCAGCCGGGACATCGTAGCCCGCCTTGCGGATGGCCTCGACCACCGACGGCAAATCGGGCGCGCCCCTGAAGGTCACGTCGGCCCGCTCGGTGGCAAGATTCACTGAAACCTTGTCGACACCCGGAACCCTGGAAACGGCTTTTTCAACCGATGACACACAAGATGCGCAGCTCATCCCTTCGACGGGTATGGGAAAGCTGATCGCTTCGTGATTGACAGGCTTGTTCATGGCAATCCCTTTCACTGCCCATGCGGGCACAATTCGAGAGTTGCTCCTTAGATAGTCCTTCCCACCGTTGGAAGGTCAAGCCCCTTTTTTTAGAGCGCGTTTCGATCTGATTGAATCAGTTTGGCGGCGCTCCAAGCAGTTCCCTTGATACGGAAATTGCCCAAAAATGCTTCAGACTTTTCGGGGTAGGCTCTAAATCGGCAGGCGGTTGGATGCCGGCGGCATGTGCAGGGCGGTCGCCGCGCGATTATGAATGAAGTCGAACACATCGCTTGCGGGCATTGGCCGCCCCGTCAGAAAGCCCTGCACTTCCCCGAACCGCTCCGAACGCAATCGCTCGAGCTGCTGGGCAGTTTCGACCCCTTCGGCGGTGGTTACGATGTTGAACCCCGCACCCAGCGTCGCCACGGCCTGAATGATGGCAAGGTCACGCGTGTCGACTTCAATCCCCGAAACGAAGCTGCGGTCGATCTTGATCTTGTCGAAGGGGAATGAACGCAGATAACTGAGCGATGAATAGCCGGTGCCGAAATCATCCATCGCGATACGAACGCCCAGCCGGCGAAGCTCGAACAGCAGTTCAATATTGTTCTTGCTGTTCGACAAGAAGACCGACTCGGTGATTTCAAGCTCCAGCCTGTCTGGCGAAAGTCGCGCCGCTTCCAGTGCATCTGTAACAGAGTGCAAGAGCGTTGTCTGGCTGAACTGGACCGGCGAAAGATTGACGGAAACCTTGATATCCTCCGGCCAGAGGACAGCTTCCCGGCAGGCCGCCCTTAAAACCCAGTCGCCGATCGGCCCGATCAGCCCGGTTTCTTCTGCCAAGGGAATGAATTCGGCGGGAGAAACCATGCCGCGATCCGGATGACGCCAGCGGATCAGCGCCTCGAAGCCGGAAATCCTGCCGCTTTCAAGGTTGAATATCGGCTGATAGTGGAGCTCGAACTGTTCGTCCAGCAGCGCCTGGCGAAGTTCGCCCGTCATGACGTGACGCTTCTCGGCTGCAAGGCGCAGCGAGTGCTGATAGAAACGGAACGTGCGGCGTCCACCGGATTTGGACGCGTAAAGCGCCAGGTCGGCGTTACGCATCAACGCATCGGGAGTGTCGCCGTGCAGCGGCGCTTGAGCAATGCCCATGCTGCAAGTGACAAATTCCGAATTGCCAACCAGTTTGAACGCATCCTGAAAAGCTGAAAGGACGCGGTCGGCAAACATCGCGATCTGCCCCAGCGTTCCACTGCGATAAACGATCGCAAACTCATCGCCGCCCAGCCGGGCAATGAATTCATCCGAAGTCGTGATCTGTTTCAGCCGGCGCGCCACTTCCTGCAAAAGCTGGTCGCCTGCCTGATGGCCGATGCTGTCGTTGATGTTCTTGAAATGGTCGATGTCGAGATAGAACAGCGCGAAAGGCTCGGAATCTCCGCCCTTTTTCAACAGGCTCTCGACATGATGGGCAAAATAGGCCCGGTTCGGCAGGCCGGTGAGACTGTCATGCATGGCGATATGGGCCATGCGTTCCTCGATTTCGCGCCGCTCGGTTATGTCTTCAACGAGGCCGATCAGATAGCGGGGCTCGTTGCCTTCGACCGGCGGGATCGAGCATTTTATGATCCGCATTGTGCGCGACGTTCCGTCCTTGCGCTCGACCCTGCGTTCGACACTCAATACTTCCCGGCGCCGCATCGCCATGCGGTCTTGCTCGCTGATGACGGCTGCCTCGCGCTCCGGGAAAAGATCGCGGTCGGTAGAGCCGATCGCTTCTTCTATCGGTTGACCGCTCGCGGCCGACGCCGCCTGATTATAGAGCACATAACGGCCGTTATCGTGCATATCCTTGACGAACACGCCAAGCGGCAAGTTATTGACAAGGCTATCCAGCAAAGTCTGCGCGTGACTTGCCTGACGATTGGCCTCCGTCAGTTCCGTCCTGTCCTGAACAATGGCGAGAATTGCTTCCTTGCCGTCGAACAGGAGCTGGCGTCCGTAGGTCAGAACATCGATGGTTTCACCATTGGCACGCAGATGCTGCCAGCGCTCCGGGCGCTCGAGGTCGCTACGATCACGAATAGCTGCAAGCATCCTGTCCCGCTCGGTTGGCGGGCGTATGTCGAGCACGGTCATACCGGGGATATCCTCCGCGGTATAACCGTAAAGCCGGTACGCGGCGTCGTTCATCACCATGAAGCGCAGCGTTTCCGGGTCATAAACCCACATGGGTGTCGGATGCGTCGTAAAAAGGATACGGAAGTCCTGTTCGGACGTGCGCGCCATCGTGCCTTCCGCCGAAGCCGAAGCGCCCCCCCGCTTCCTCATCGCATTCCCCTCATCCTACCGATCCTACAGGATTATACAGTTCCACTCCACGAGCAGACTGTCTCGTTTGTTAGCACTATGAGCAACCCGATTCAGATGCACCCCGAGCATAGATTAAAGCGGAGAATTTTAATAAACCATATACAAATTGGGGGTCGATTTAAGGAATTTCTTTAAAATCAGACTTTTTCCATCGCTTGACCGCCTTCAACTTCCGGCCTATGCCTATAGACGCAAAATTCGTTGGGGTGCCTTCGAAGCAATATCGGGACAAAGCGCCAAGCGGTTTTCCGTCCGATATTGCGACACAAAGGCTGAGAGGTGCGTTCTCGCGCCAACCCATTGAACCTGATCCGGGTAATACCTGCGTAGGGAACGGAGTTTGGCGCGTCGCGGACGGGGTCCATCCCCCTTGGAGCTTGTGCTTCATCAAGGTTCATGACGTCTCATCTTCCGTTCGGAATGAGAGACGACATGATGGACCAACAGAACAGTTTCTCCCGAACCAAACCGACAAGTGGCCAGACGCGGTCTGTGCCCATCAGCGCGCCCCCCATTTGTGTGACCATTGCCGGCTCCGACAGCGGCGGCGGCGCCGGCATTCAGGCCGACCTCAAGACATTTTCGGCGCTTGGCGTTTATGGCGCGAGCGTCATTGCCGCCGTAACCGTGCAGAATACCTGCACGGTTAGCGCGGTGCACGACATACCGCCTGCCATCGTCGCGGGGCAGATCGACGCCGTTTTCAGCGATCTCGATGTTGCGGCGGTGAAGATCGGCATGGTTTCCGTGCCTGAAACCATCGAAGCCATTGCGCGGGGGCTCGCGCATTTTTCCGGTCCCGTCGTTGTCGATCCGGTGATGGTGGCAAAGTCGGGCGCCGCGCTCCTCAGTGAAAACGCCATTGCGCTTTTGCGTCAGAAACTCATTCCGCTCGCGACGCTTTTGACCCCCAACCGGCCGGAAGCTGCCTGCCTGCTCGGCTGCGGTCTGGCGCTCGACGATGCGGACGCCGAGGAACAAGGACGCGCCTTGCTTGACCTCGGCGCGAAGGCCGTTCTGATGAAAGGCGGCCATGCGGAAGGCGAAACATGTGTCGATCTGCTGGTGCGCCGCGATCAGCCGACGCTTCATGTCGAAGCGCCGCGTATCAGGACCGTCAACACCCATGGCACAGGCTGCACGCTTTCATCGGCCATAGCCGCGGAGCTTGCCAAAAACCTGCCGCTGGAAAAGGCAGTGCTGAACGCCCATGCCTATCTGCAAGGCGCGATCCGCGCCGCCGATACGTTGAAGATCGGACACGGCCACGGGCCGGTGCATCATTTTCATGACCTCTGGACGATCCGAACGGAGGAGATTGCGTGATGCGCGTTACCGTCATCGGAGCAGGCGTCGCCGGGCTTGCGACCGCCGCCGAGTTCACCGATCAGGGCCATGCCGTCACAGTGATTGCCCGCAGCCCGCAGATCGGTGCCGACTGCTGTTCGTGGCTGGCAGGCGGCATGCTGGCGCCATGGTGCGAGGGCGAAAGCGCCGAGGAACCGGTGGTGCGGCTCGGTCAGGAATCCATCGGCTGGTGGGAAAAGCATGTTTCCGGCGTCAAGCGGGAAGGCACGCTGGTTCTCTCGCACAACCGCGACGCCAGCGAGTTGCGTCGTTTCGCCCGCCGGACGGAAGCCTTCGACACAATCGATCATGACCGCCTCGATGCGCTGGAACCTGATCTGGCCGGGCGTTTCCGGCAGGGCCTGTTCTTCGCGCGCGAAGGGCATCTCGATCCCCGCAAGACATTGGTGGAACTGGCCGGAAACCTGCAACGAAAAGGTGTCGTCTTTCACCTCGGCATAGAAGCTGACCCGGAGAAAATCGACGCGGATATCGTGGTGGATGCGCGTGGTCTGGCTGCACGGGATGCGCTGCCGGATCTGCGCGGCGTCAAGGGGGAAATGCTGGTTGTCCGCTCGCGTGACATAAATCTTTCCCGGCCCGTGCGCCTCCTGCATCCGCGCATTCCGCTCTATATCGTGCCGCGCGGCGACGGCGTGCACATGATCGGCGCGACGATGATCGAAAGCGATCAGCGTAGTGGTATCAGCGTGCGCTCGACGCTGGAACTTTTGAGCGCGGCCTATGCCCTGCATCCGGCCTTCGGCGAAGCGGAAATTCTTGAAACCGGCGTCGATGCGCGTCCGGCCTTTCCCGACAATCTGCCCCGCGTGAGACGGCGTTGCAAAACCATCTATGTCAACGGGCTTTACCGCCACGGCTTCCTGCTTTCGCCGGCGATAGCACGCATGGCGGTCACTGCTGCGACCACGCCCGAAACCATGCCCGAATTTGTGGAGGACTATGCATGACGATCGTGCTGAACGGTGAAGTCGTCACCACGACAGCCGCCAATCTGGCGGCGCTGCTCGCAGAAATCGAACTGGACGAAGCGGTTGTTGCAACCGCGCTCAACGGCGAATTCGTGGCCAGCGACGAGCGCGAAGCAGCGACGCTGTCGGCTGGCGACCGCATCGAAGTTCTGGCCCCGATGCAGGGAGGCTGAGATGCTCGAATTCTACGGAAAAACGTTTGAAAGCCGCCTGCTGCTCGGCACCGCGCAATATCCATCGCCCGCTATCCTTGCCGATGCGGTGCGCGCCTCGCGGGCGGGGATCGTCACCGTGTCGCTGCGCCGTGAAAGCGGCGAGGCCCGCGCCGGGCAGGATTTCTGGGCGCTGATCCGGGAACTGGGCGTGGCCGTTTTGCCCAATACGGCAGGCTGCCACACGCCGCGCGAAGCGGTGACCACGGCCAAGATGGCGCGTGAAATCTTCGGTACCAACTGGATCAAGCTGGAGGTCATCGGCGATCACGACACGCTGCAGCCCGACCCGTTCGGTCTGGTCGAGGCGGCGTGCATTCTCTGCGACGATGGCTTTGAGGTCTTTCCCTATATGAATGACGATCTGGTCGTCGCGGAAAAGCTTCTCGAAGCCGGTTGCAAGGTGCTGATGCCATGGGGCGCGCCCATCGGCTCGGGCCGCGGCCTCAACAACCCTTATGCACTGAAAACCATGCGCGCGCATTTCCCCGATGTTCCGCTGGTGGTGGATGCAGGCATCGGCGTACCGTCCCATGCGGCGGCGGCGATGGAACTGGGCTATGACGCCGTGCTCATCAACACTGCCGTTGCCAAGGCTGGCGATCCCGCCGCTATCGCGCGCGCTTTCGCGCTTGCGGTCGAAGCCGGTCGCATCGCCCATGAAGCCGATCCGATTGAAGCCCGCGACATGGCCTCCCCTTCCACTCCCCTTATCGGAAAGGCTTTTCTGTAATGGCCCTCGATCCGTTCTACCCGATCTTCGACAGCGCGAAATGGCTGGAGCGCATGGTGCCGCTCGGCGTCAGGCTGGTGCAGCTTCGCATCAAGGACAAGGACGATGCTGAACTGCGCGGGGAAATCCGCGCGGCTCGCGACATATGCCTTGCGCATGACTGCCAGTTGATCGTCAACGACTATTGGAAACTGGCGCTGGAGGAAGGCTGCGACTTCATACATCTCGGGCAGGAAGACCTCGATGGTGCCGATCTCGATGCGATCCGGAAAAGCGGCCTGAAGCTCGGCGTTTCAAGCCATGACGAGGCGGAACTGGACCGCGCTTTGTCGGTGAAGCCTGACTATATCGCGCTCGGCCCCGTCTATCCGACCATTTTGAAAAAGATGAAATGGCACGAACAGGGACTGGATCGCGTGCGCGAATGGAAAACGGCACTTGGCCATATCCCGCTTGTCGGCATCGGCGGCATGAATGTGGACCGCGCGCCGGGCGTGTTCGAAGCAGGCGCCGATATCGTTTCCGTTGTCACCGACATCACCCTTAACCCCGATCCGGAGGCCCGCCTGCGGCAATGGATCGAAATTACACGGCCCCATGTAATTTAGTTTCTGGAGGAAACATTGAAAAAACTGGTTTTTGCAGCGCTCCTCAGCGCCACGGCCTCGTTCGCCCTGATTTCAGCCGAGGCTGCGCAGGCGAATGATAAGTTCAAACTTATACTCGACTGGTACGTGAACCCCGATCACGGACCGATCATCGTCGCCGACAAGCTCGGCTACTTCAAGGATGCAGGTCTCGATGTCGATATTGTCGCGCCAGCGGATGCTGCCGTGCCACCGAAGATGGTCGCCGCCGGGCAAGCAGACCTTGCGATCTCCTATCAGCAGCAGGTGCATCTGGACGTCCATGCCGATATGCCGCTCATCCGCGTCGGCACATTGATCGACTCGCCGCTCAACTGCCTGATGACCCGCGACGATGGATCGGTGAATGCAATCGCCGATCTCAAGGGCAAGAAAATCGGCTTTTCGGTTGCGGGCGTGGAGGAAACCGTGCTCGGCACCATTCTCAAGAAGCATGGCATCAAACTCTCCGACGTCGAGCTCATCAATGTGAACTTCTCGCTGGCGCCATCGCTCATGTCGAAACAGGTCGATGCGGTGATGGGGGCCTATCGCAATGTGGAACTGAACCAGATGGCGGTCGAAGGCGTGGCAGGCAAATGCTTCAACGTCGAGGAAGAAGGCGTGCCGCCCTATGATGAGCTGGTTTATGTCGCAAACAGCGAAAAGCTCGGCACAGCGGAAAAGGACAAGATTTCCCGTTTCCTCTCGGCCACCGAAAAGGGCGCGCAATATATCGTCAATCATCCGCAACAGAGCTTCGAGGTGTTCGCGTCCTACAGTTCCGAACTGAAAGACGAATTGAACCAGCGCGCCTGGAAAGACACGGTCGCCCGCTTCTCCCGCTCGCCCGCGAGCCTCGATTACGGGCGCTGGAGCCGCTACGAGGCCTATCTGAAGGAAAACGGTCTCGTGCCTTCGATCCTGCCCGTGGAGAAACTTGCCATCGATGTAAACGCAGAAGGAAACAAGTCATGACCATGCCGCAGCCGCATTATTCTTCCGAACTGTTCACGCGCCTGCGCGCCGCAACGCTCGACGACTGGAAACCCTATATCGATCACCCGTTCGTGCGCGGGCTTGGCGACGGCACACTGCCGAAATCGGCGTTCCTGCATTACCTGCGGCAGGACTACGTCTATCTGCACCATTATGCCCGCGCCTTCGCGCTTGGCGTCGTGAAGGCCAATACATTGCAGGAAACCCGGCTTTGCGCCGACATCATGCATCGGCTCACGCTGACGGAACTGCCGCTGCATGTCAGCATCTGCGGGCGCGAAGGCATCAGCGAAGATGACCTCTACAACACCCGGGAAGAGCCGGAAAACCTTGCCTATACGCGCTATGTGCTCGATTGCGGACAGGCGGGCGATTTCCTCGACCTTTTGACCGCGCTCGTGCCCTGCGCCCATGGCTATGGCGAAATCGGGCTGAGGCTTGCGGCGACGGCCAGGCCCGGCACGCCCTATCGGGAGTGGATCGATACCTATGCCGGGTCCGGCTATCAGGATATGTGCCACACGGTCGGCAGACTGTTCGATCAGGCTGCAAAGGACCGCATCGGCACGGATTTCGAGAAAAGCCCGCGCTGGCCGAAACTATGCCAGATTTTTGCGACGGCAAGCAGGCTCGAAGCCGATTTCTGGTCCATGGGCTTGAAAGCAAAGTGACGGGCATGGCCCCTCGCTCGCGAGCAAAACGCATCGCCGACGGGTTCCTGTCGGCGATAGCCGTGCTTGGCTTGTGGCAGGCCGTGGTGACGGTCTGGCAAATGCCCCGCTTCATCCTGCCCGGCCCGCTCGATGTCGTGCAATCTCTGATGACCAATGCCCGGTTGATCGCCGATAATGCCATCGTGACGGTCGCGGAAGTGCTGGGCGGACTGATGCTCGGCTCCGTGATCGGCGTGCTGACGGCCATCGGCCTGATGATGTCGCCGCTGGCGCAGCGGCTTGTCATGCCCGCCATGGTTTTCAGTCAAGCGATTCCGATCTTTGCGCTTGCCCCGATCCTCACGCTTTGGCTCGGCTATGGCCCAGCATCGAAGATCGCTGTCACTATTCTGATGATCTTTTTTCCCGTCGTTTCCACCTTCCTCGATGGAATGCAGCGGACCGATCAGACGCTCATCAACGCCGCCGAAAATCTGGGCGCCGGGCGGATGCATATTCTCTTCAGCATACGCATACCGGCGGCCTTCCCATCGCTTGCCTCGGGACTGAGCCTTGCAAGCGTCTATGCGCCCATCGGCGCTGTAGTCGGCGAATGGGTTGGTGCTTCTAAGGGGCTGGGCTACCTCATGCTGCTAGCCAATGGCCGCGCCAAGGTGGACCTCATGTTCGCCAGCCTTTTCGTGCTCGCCGCCTTCACCATGCTTTTGCATGCGACGGTTTCCTTTTTTGCGCGCAAGCTTGCCGCATGGCCCCGCAAAACCGCATGAAAAAACCGGCGGGGAAACCGCCGGTTTTCACACTCATTCAGATCGCCATCAAGCCAGCGTGTAGGCCGTCTTCACCGTCGTGTAGAACTCGGCAGCATAGCGGCCCTGCTCGCGCGGACCATAGCTCGAACCCTTGCGTCCGCCGAACGGCACGTGGAAATCGACACCGGCGGTCGGCAGGTTGACCATGACCATGCCCGCTTCCGAATTGCGCTTGAAATGCGTGGCATGTTTCAGGCTCGTCGTGCAGATGCCTGCCGACAGGCCGAAATTCGTATCATTGGCGGTAGCAAGCGCTTCTTCATAATCCTTGACGCGGATGACCGAGGCGACCGGGCCAAAAATTTCCTCGCGGCTGATGCGCATCTGGTTGGTCGCTTCCGTGAACAGTGCGGGCTGGAGATAGAAGCCCGGCGTTTCACGGTTGAGACGCTCGCCGCCAAAGGCAAGCTTGGCGCCTTCCTTGCGGCCGATCTCGATATAGTCCATGTCCTGCTTGAGCTGGCTCTCATCGACCACCGGGCCAATATGGGTGCCCTGCTTCAGCGCATTGTCGACCGTCACTGTCTTGAGCTTTTCAATGGCGGCGGCAACGAACTTGTCGTGGATACCTTCCGTCACGATGATGCGCGAGGATGCCGTGCAGCGCTGGCCGGTGGAGAAGAAGGCCGAATTGACGACCGATTCCACAGCGACGTTGAGATCGGCGTCATCAAGAACCACGACCGGATTCTTGCCGCCCATTTCAAGCTGGAAGCGACGATTGTGCTCGATGGATGCAGCCGCAACGCGCTTGCCGGTGCCGGTCGAGCCGGTGAAGGTGACGGCCTGAACGTCCGCGCTGTCCAGAATGGTCTGACCGACAACCGAACCCTTGCCCATGACGAGATTGAGAACGCCCTTTGGCAATCCCGCACGGTGCAGGATATCGACAATCGCCCAGGAGCAGCCCGGCACGAGGTCGGCCGGTTTGAACACAATCGTGTTGCCGTAGCAAAGTGCCGGAGCGATCTTCCAGGCTGGAATAGCGATCGGGAAATTCCATGGCGTGATGATGCCGACGACGCCGACTGGCTCACGGGTGATTTCAACGCCGATGCCGGGACGCGCGGAAGGCAGAACTTCGCCTGCCAGACGAAGGCACTCGCCAGCGAAGAAATCGAAAATCTGGCTGGCGCGGATGGTTTCGCCGATGCCCTCGGCAAGCGTCTTGCCCTCCTCGCGTGACAGAAGACGGCCAAGCTCGTCCTTGCGCGCAAGAATCTCGTCTGCGGTTTTGCGCAGGATCGCATGGCGTTCCAGAATGCCGGAGCGCGACCAGGCCGGGAAAGCGGCCTTTGCAGCCGCAATCGCTGCCTTGGTGTCTTCGGCTGTTGCCCGCGCATAGGTTCCCACGACATCATTGGTGTCCGAAGGATTGATGTTAGCGCTCCCGTCGCCGCCGACCCATTCGCCCGCAATCAGATTTTGATGAATTGTCATGAAACTCTCCCTGTGCACCGCACTGATATATCTCACGATGACCCTTCACCCATGAGCGGCGGAATTGCAAGGCCACAGCCGTCTTGTAACGAAAAAAGTGAAAATAAGGCTCGGGCCACGGCCTTGAAAGGCGTGCCTTGCAAATTTGTCACAGTCAATGACCAGTTGACCAGATCGTCATTTTTCGCCTTGGCAAATCTTTCTGCTCATTTATTGTGCACCCATCTGCAACACTGGCAAGAGGTATGAGATGCGTGTCTATTACCCATTCCCGATGGTGCCCAGTGTTCGCGCGGGCGCTTCCAAGCTTTAAGTCTTTGGCCCGCAATGCAGGCTGAGGCCTGAACGCCCTCCCTAAAAGGGCCTATTCCAAAACTTCCAAATTTGCCGCAGCCGTAACCGGCTGCTTGTTTCGTCTTTATTTTCACGCATCGTCCGACGCCAAACCGCTTCGCACTTTTGCTGAAAATGCTTTTAAAGGAACCAGAATCCGCTCAAGCGCGGCCTGGTATTGTAGATATGACTCGGTTTCGCATAGATTTCCGGGGACCTGCTTTCCGCAATGTCCTCGGCTACACTTTCGGCCACTGGCGAAGTCAGCCCCTGCGGCTGACGCTGATGATAATCGGCATGCTGCTCGCAACAGCCGCAGATGTCTTGACACCGCTTTATTCCGGGCGGCTCGTCGACGCGCTTTCGCTGGGCAACAACGGTGCATGGGACGCCGCCATTCACGCGCTGATCGTCCTGCTTGCGCTGGGTGCATTGGCGCTGATCACGCGACAGCTGACCTTCTATGTCATCACTGACTTCACCTTGAAGATCATGAGCGACATGGCAGCAAGCTCGTTCCGCAGGCTGCAGCGGTTCTCGACCGACTGGCATGCCAACGCCTTTGCCGGATCGACCGTGCGTAAAGTCTCGCGTGCCATGTGGGCGCTCGACCTGCTCAACGATACGCTGATCGTGGCGCTGCTGCCATCGATCCTGATGCTGCTCGGCTCGGTCGCACTTCTATCTTGGTACTGGCCGCTGATGGGCCTGCTGGTTGCAATCGGCTCGGTGCTGTTCATCGTCTGCACGATCGTGATCTCGCTCGGCTTCGTCGCCCCTGCGGCAACACTTGCCAATAGCTGGGACACGCGCATGGGCGGCGCTTTGGCCGATGCGATTTCGTGCAATGCCGTCGTCAAGGCATTCGGCGCAGAAAGCCGCGAAGACGTGCGTCTTGCCAAGGTCGTGACCAAGTGGCGCGGCCGCACGCGCCGCACATGGCTGATCGGTACGCTGAACGGCTTCATTCAGGGTGCGAACCTGCTGGTAATGCGCGGCGTGGTCATTGCCTTTGCGCTCTATCTGTGGAGCCAGGGCAAGGCGACCGCAGGCGACATCACCTTCGTCCTGACGGCCTTCTTCATGCTGCAAGGCTATCTGCGCGATGTGGGCATGCATATCCGCAACCTGCAGCGTTCGGTCAACGACATGGAGGAACTGGTCGATATCGAGGCGCAGCCTTACGGCATTGCCGACAAGCCGGGTGCTCCGGCCATCAAAATTGGAAATGGCGAGATCACTTTCGATCACGTCACCTTCCATTACGGCAATCACGATGCGGCTCTCTATCGCGACTTCTCGGTCAGGATCGAGGCTGGCGAACGCGTTGGCCTTGTCGGGCATTCGGGTTCGGGCAAGACGACCTTCGTCAAGCTGATCCAGCGGCTTTACGATGTCAGCGGCGGCGCGATCCGCATTGACGGGCAGAACATTGCCGAAGTCACGCAGGCATCGCTCAGATCGCAGATCGCCATCGTGCAACAGGAGCCGATCCTGTTTCACCGGACGCTGGCCGAGAACATCGCCTATGCCCGCCCCGGCGCGACACAGGCGGAGATCGAGGAAGCTGCAAAGCTTGCAAGCGCGCACGACTTCATCAGCCGTCTGCCGAAGGGCTATGCGACGCTCGTCGGTGAACGCGGCGTGAAGCTGTCGGGCGGTGAGCGCCAGCGTGTCGCCATTGCCCGTGCGTTTCTGGCAGATGCACCGATCCTTATTCTGGACGAGGCCACATCGAGCCTCGATTCAGAATCGGAAGTGCTGATCCAGCAGGCGATGGAACGGCTGATGGTTGGCCGCACGACGCTTGTCATCGCACACCGGCTTTCGACGGTTCGTGCGCTTGACCGGCTGCTGGTCTTCGACAAGGGCAAGATCCTGGAAGAAGGCGACCATGACGCGCTTATCCGCAAGCCGGGTGGCATCTATCGCCGCCTGTTCGAGCGGCAGGCACTGGAACTGACCAAGGGACTGGAAGACGTCATTTCGTAATCCGGTCAACAATGTTGCCATGGACAGGGCCGGATAAATTCCGGCCCTGTTTTTTTGTAACTGTTTGTTTTTTCGCATGTCTTTTCACCTGAACCGTTTCCCGCTTTCGGGAGACATGCTCCATTCATCATCCATTCAGATCACGGTGCGTATCAGGCGCACCTCAAGCGTGCCCCAAACGTGAGTTGACATTTCCATGACAGAAATGTGACAGGCTTTTTGTGAAATATTGGGAGTGAGTGAGTAGAACATGCCGGGTGTGATGGAAAATGCTGCTGAGCGACGCTGGAGCGACGCCGCGATTTTCGGGCCTGCCCGTATTGCCTGGCCGCTGCGCCTGGCCGTCATTGCGCTTGCTTCCGTCGTGCTTTCGACCTTGCTGGTTTTCGCCATCGAATGGATCGTGCGCGGCTCGTTCACCGAAACGATGCAGTTCTTCCGCACACCGCACAAGCCTGCATGGACGACCGTGGCGCTTTTCGTCGTCGTGCTCACCGCAAGCGATGCCATTTTCGGGCGCATCCATTATGGCTTCATTGTTGTCGGGCCGCTGGCGCTGATTGCAGCCACGACCGCCCGTGAGAAAAGCCTTTATCTCGGCGACCCGCTTTACCCGAGCGATTTTCTCTATGCCCGTCAGATCGTCGACCTTCTGCCGCTTCTGGTGCGCGACCGCCCGTGGAGTGCCCTGGGCATAGCCCTGCTGCTCATTGCCTCGGCAGCATTGATGATCACCGTGACGCTGTTCTGGTGGCGGCGTTTCGATCCGATCCCCTGGAAAGGGCGCATGCTGCGCCTCGCCTTCGCGCTGCCGCTGCTGGCCTGGTTCGCGGTCATTTCAGACTATGCCAGCTTTTCGCTGGCGCGCGACCGGCTGCGCATTCTGCCCATCATGTGGGACCAGAAGGAAAATTACGCGCATAACGGCTTCACCATGGCCTTTATCCTCAATGTGCCAATGGCTACCGTGTTTGCCCCGGAAGGCTATTCTCCCGAGGCGATTGCCGCCATCGAACCGCCTGCGCAGCTGATCCCCGCCGCCTTCGACAGCAGCAAGCCGGACGTCATCATGGTGATGAGCGAATCCTTCTGGGACCCGACGCGCCTTCCGGGCGTGGCTTTCAGCGCCGATCCGATCCCGACAGTCCGGGCGGAACAATCCGGCCATGTTTTCTCCCCGGAATTCGGCGGCATGACCGCCAATGTCGAGTTTGAGGCGCTGACCGGCTTTTCCAAGGCGTTCCTGCCTTCAGGCAGCATTCCCTATCAGCAGTATATCCGTCGCCCGCTTCCCTCCCTTGCAAGCTTTTTCAAGGATCAGGGCTATGCGACGCGCGCTATCCATCCCTATCGCCAATGGTTCTGGAACCGCGGTTCCGTCTATGAAAGCATGGGTTTCGACCGGTTCATGTCGGAAGAAAACATGCCGCCTCTGGAAAAGCGCGGCGCGCTGGCATCCGACGCTGCCTTGACCGATGAGATCATCCGCGAAGCGGATTCCATGGATGCGCCGTTCTTCTTCTTTGCCGTCTCTCTTCAGGGACATGGCCCATACGAGGCCAACCGCTATCCGGATTCCAAACTTGACGTGCAGACCGACGCTGGCGAGCATACCCGCCAATCGATCCGCTCCTATTCGCAAGGCGCCATGGATGCCGATGCGAGCCTCGCACGGCTGATGGACTGGGCGTCCAAGCGGGAGCGCGAAACCATTCTCGTCTTTTTCGGTGATCACCTGCCGCCGCTCGGGCCCGTCTATGTCGAGACCGGCTTCATGGCGAACCGGGTCGCAAGCCGCACGGCACCTGCCGCCGATATGATGCTGCAGCATGAAACCCCATTGGTTCTGTGGTCGAACAAGCGCGGCGCCGAGCGGGGAACGGGTACGATCAGCCCGGCCTTCCTGCCGCTGCACATTCTGGACATGGCCGGGATGCAGCATCCCTATTACACCGGCTTCCTGCGCCAGTTGCGCGAACGCTACCGCGTCGTTGACAATTATGCGGTTTTCGACCGGTCAGAGAATGCAGAGGAAGGCTGGCAGCAACGGCCGCCTTTCCCGCCGCTCCTGCGCGACTATCAAATGCTGCAATATGACATGATCTTCGGCAGCAATTTCGCCCGCGAGCGCTTCTTCCCCTCGCGACCTGAACAGAGCTAGCATTTTGCCCCTAAACGGGCGCCTTGCCGGATGACTGGCGGATAATGAGCTTGTAGTCGATCCGCCGCGAAGCCGATAAATGGCCGGTTTCGATCTGGTCGAGAAGCATGTCCGCCGCGTCGCGGGTCATCTCGAAAATCGGCTGGCGGACGGTGGTGATCTGTGGCGAAACCATGCTGGCGATCGCGCTGTCATCAAAGCCGACCACTGTCAGCTGATCAGGTATCGCAATGTTGCGGTCATAGGCCACCTGCATGACGGCAGCCGCCATATCGTCGTTTGACGCAAACACCGCCGTCGGCGGCACATCGAGCGAAAGCAGTTTCTTTCCGGCAGTAAGGCCGCTCGCAAAACTGAAACCACCCTGCACCTCATAATCCCGATTGCGGTCGATCCCCGCCTGTTCCAGCGCGCGCCGATAGCCCGCGAGGCGCAGTTCCGCCGAACGGTGCGTCGGATCGCCGATGACGATGGCGATCCGGCGGTGGCCGAGTTTCAGAAGATATTCCATGAGGTCGAAAGCAGCAGCCTCGTCATCAATCGTGACGCTGTCGGTCGGGTGCACATTCACATCGCCCGCGACGCGCGCAAACGGCATTGCCGATGCCGTCAATTCGGCCAGAATTTCAGGATCGTCCGACATGGGGGGCGTCACGATGATGCCGTCGAGACCGGAGGCATGCGCCGTTTCGATCAGCGCGCCGCGAATGTCCTCACGATTTTCGACGGGAAAGATCAGCAGGCGGTATCGCGTGCCGCGAAGCCGTTCCAGCGCGCCCATCTGCAATTCGGTGACGTAGCTGGCGCTCGGATTTTCGAAGAAAAGACCGATCAGGTGAGACCGGCGTTCGACAAGGTTGCGGGCGGCGGCATTGGGGCGGTATCGCAACTCGCTTCCCGCCTGCCGGACCTTTTCGCGGATGGCCTCGCGCACATTCGGTTCGTCATTGTAGACGCGCGAAACTGTCTTGATCGACACGCCGGCAAGGCGTGCCACATCATGAATGGTTGCTCGTTTTCCTGCTGCGGCCATATCGGATCGTCTCCCTCCCCTCCGATCTATCCTTCTGTTTTCACGCATTATCCGACGCAAAACCGCTTCGCACTTTTGCTGGAAATGCTCTAACCGCTTCGCCACGAAACGAAAAGAGAAATCAGGGAATTGAGCAGACCCGCGATCGCGTCAGAAAGCGAACCTCGCGGCCATTATCGAGGGAAAACATGCCTCCGCGTCCCGGAACGACATCGATGATGAGTTCGGTATGTTTCCAGGCTTCATATTGCGGACCGCTTATATAGACCGGAGCACCGCCGATTTCTCCGAGTTTCACATCCGTATCGCCCACGATGAATTCGCCTTGCGGATAGCACATCGGCGATGACCCGTCGCAACATCCACCCGACTGGTGGAACATGATCGGCCCATATTCGGCCTGCAATTCCCGGATGAGATCAAGCGCCGCCGGTGTGGCGCAAACCTTTCCCCCGCCTTCGCCGGAAACGTCGTCAGTCATAGCTTCCTCCAACGGTGTCCAACACCGGTGCTGGTACAGGTGAATGAAGGGGCGGAAATCTCCACCCCCTTCATGTTAGCCCATCCTGCCTATTGCGTCATGTCCATTACCACGCGGCCTTCAGAGCGGTTTGATCGTCCCCACGCCGATCACCATCTCCATTGCCGCCTTCCACCGAACCTGTCAGTATTAACCTCTATAAACGGGGGAACTATATTGTAGGATTTAAATAAAGATATAAGTATAAGGAATTTATAATGAATCAGCATCTTTTTGAACGAGCGGCGCCAAGTTATGCATCAGAAGACGACCCCCTCGGTCCACTTGCTGACTTGCCCGGCACTTGGACAGGAAAGGGACTTAATGTAATTGGACTGCCCGATTTCCATGATACGCAGCCTTTTCGCGTTATGGTCAACGCTACCTATGAAACGCTGACGTTCGAGAGAACAGGGATCATCCCAAATCGTGGAGATAGTCAGGACGATATCTTCCTATATGGCGTGACATACCTTCAACAGATAAGCGATCAGGATACTAGCGAAGGCATCCACGTTGAACCCGGCATCTGGTTGAACGTACCAGCCACCACAAGCCCTTCCGGGGAGGCATCCATCGTACGTCAGTCGAGCATCCCCCATGGTACAACCGTGCTCGCACAAGGCACATCATACACCCGCAGTGGGGCACCATCTTACCCGAAAGCGCCGGCATTGGCAGTTCCTCTCCCCGATGGCCCTCCTCTCAAGGAGGGGTACAATGATCCGTACTATACCGGATCATTTCCGAAGGGTTACGATCCAAACGATATGAATGCACCACTACTAGAGGTGCTTAAACAACAGATCAATGTTGACGGTATCCGGTGCCTATCTAATACCGCTCTTACGGTGAGCACGAGCCCTTTAGGTGGCATATCCAATATTCCGTTTATCAAAACTAATGCGGATGCAGTTGACATGAAGGCCACATTCAACATCGAAAGCATGATGACTAAAGATAATAAACCTTTTTTACAATTACAGTACACGCAAACTGTTAACTTAATATTTGGAAATATTATATGGCCTCATATTTCTGTTGCAACATTAATTAAGAAATAAATCATCCATTTCGACAGAGCCATAATTTCCTTGGGGATTGGATACCCTAGCGTCCGCAACCCTTGGAGGGATTCGGAACAGTTCATGCCAGCACAAGGATCGGTTCTGGCCCTTGATCATGCGCAATGCGAAGACATTATTCTCCGCATTGCGTTTGCAGGTTCCAGTTTTAGAAGAAACCCAATTTCTTCGGGCTGTAGCTCACCAGCATGTTCTTGGTGTTCTGGTAGTGGTCGAGCATCTTCAGATGGTTCTCGCGACCGATACCCGACTGCTTGTAGCCGCCAAAGGCCGCATGGGCCGGATAGGCGTGGTAGCAGTTGGTCCAGACGCGGCCCGCCTGAATGGCGCGACCGAAGCGATAGGCGCGCGTCCCGTCGCGCGTCCATATGCCCGCACCAAGGCCATAGAGCGTGTCATTGGCGATTGACAGCGCCTCCGCATCGTCCTTGAAGGTAGCAACGGACACGACCGGTCCGAAGATTTCCTCCTGGAAAATGCGCATCTTGTTATTGCCCTTGAAGACGGTCGGCTTGACGTAATAGCCGCCGGCCAGATCGCCCGGCAGAATGTTGCGCTCACCACCCGCCAGCACTTCGGCACCTTCCTGACGGCCGATGTCGAGATAGCTCAGAATCTTCTCGAGCTGCTCGCTGGAAGCCTGCGCGCCGATCATCGTGGCGGGATCGAGGGGATCGCCCTGCACGATCGCTTCCACACGCTTCAGCGCCTTTTCCATGAACCTGTCGTAGATCGATTCATGGATGAGCGCGCGGCTCGGACAGGTGCAGACCTCACCCTGGTTGAGCGCGAACATCACGAAGCCTTCAATCGCCTTGTCGAGAAAATCGTCATCTTCCGCTGCAACATCCTTGAAGAAGATGTTCGGCGACTTGCCTCCCAGTTCCAGCGTAACCGGAATGAGGTTCTGGCTGGCATATTGCATGATCAGGCGTCCGGTCGTCGTTTCGCCGGTGAAGGCGATCTTGGCGATGCGGGGGCTCGATGCAAGCGGTTTGCCTGCCTCAAGGCCAAACCCATTAACGACGTTGACGACACCTGGCGGCAGCAGATCGCCGATCAGATCCATAAGCACCAGAATTGACGCGGGCGTCTGCTCGGCCGGTTTCAGGACAACACAGTTGCCCGCGGCAAGCGCGGGCGCAAGCTTCCATGTCGCCATGAGAATCGGGAAATTCCACGGAATGATCTGACCAACAACGCCAAGCGGTTCATGGAAGTGATAGGCGACCGTGTCGTGATCGATTTCCGAAATGCCGCCTTCCTGGGCGCGGATGACGCCTGCGAAATAGCGGAAGTGATCAATAGCGAGCGGCAGGTCGGCATTGGTGGTCTCGCGGATAGGCTTGCCATTGTCCCATGTTTCGGCGGCAGCAAGCGCAGGCAGGTTTTCCTCAATCCGGTCGGCAATGCGATTGAGGATGAGCGCGCGTTCAGCCGCGCTCGTCCTGCCCCATGCATCCTTGGCGGCATGCGCTGCGTCGAGAGCCGCCTCCACATCGGCGGCATCCGAACGGGCTACCTCGCAAAGCACCTGTCCATTGACGGGCGATGTGTTGTCGAAGTAGCGCCCCGATTTGGGCTCGACCCATTTGCCGCCGATGAAGTTTCCATAACGCTTTGCAAAAGCCGGCTTCACGGTCCGGCTGAATTCAACCTTGTTCATGACATCCTCCCAGAAACAACGCTGCTCCTACAGCGCTTCATGGTTGAGGATCGCGCG
>Ga0182748_1001839_pt1 | contig 19982 bp, 18 predicted proteins | sample eDN3rd37CKraftOP_FD_128877 | JGI IMG/M metagenome (GOLD analysis project Ga0182748, IMG submission 128877) | Enriched Organic Plus compost microbial communities from Emeryville, California, USA - eDNA 3rd pass 37_C Kraft OP (version 2) (version 2) ...
GCCTTCACCGATTTTTTCAAGGAGGATTTGGGCTTCATCTTCGTTCCTTCGTCACTACGACGAAGCCCAAATCCTCCTTAATTCACAACCTCAAATCTGTGCCATTGGCGCTGACGCCGGACAAGGGATTCCAGTCTCCATTTCCGGCTGCGTCGATTGCCCCTTCTGAAAAACGCATTGCGGAAGAGGGGACTTCCAGTCCGTGTGCATTGAGAATATTCGTGCATTTCTCTTCAAAAATTCGGAATGCGAATTTAGACATGGATATCCCCGTGTAACAATAAAAAGGCAACTGGGAGGCCCCAGAAGGATGATGTGCTTCTGGAGCACATTCAATTCGCTAATTCAACCTGCATGTGCTGGATGGAGGTTCAATTCAAATGTACGGCCACCGACGGTCAGCGGGCGGGCTCGATGGACGTAGGTGCGTGGATGGGTCGATCATGTCCGTGCTCTATGCCGCGGCAGGTGATGGAAGAGCGCTTTCATCGGGTGCTGTCGCCAATGGCGAGGGAGCCGAAATGCGGAAAAAGATGGCTTGGCAACCTCGGCATTTCGCGTAATTAGGCAAGGATAGCAGCCGGGAGATCGATTTTCCCGCAACCCGATAGCAGAATGAGGAAATCTGGTTAAATGGTGAAGCGCGCGTTGATAACTGGCATTACCGGCATGGTGGGTTCCCATCTGGCTGATTATCTGCTCGAGCATACCGATTGGGAAATCGATGGTCTGTGCCGGTGGCGTAGCCCGCTGGACAATATCTCTCATCTGCTGTCGCGGGTGAACGCGAAGGACCGGATACAACTGCTTTACGGCGACTTGCGCGATTATCATTCGCTGCATGAGGCGGTGAAGCAGTCCCGGCCCGATTATGTTTTCCATCTGGCGGCGCAGAGCTATCCTCAGACCAGCTTCGATTCCCCGCTGGATACTATGGAAACAAATATTCAGGGCACCGCGAATATCTTGGAAGCCCTGCGCAAGAATGATATCGATGCCGTCGTCCATGTTTGCGCTTCGTCGGAGGTTTTTGGCCGGGTTCCCCGCGAAAAGTTGCCGATTGATGAGGAATGCACATTCCACCCCGCCTCGCCTTATGCGATTTCCAAGGTGGGGACCGATCTGATTGGCCGCTATTATGGTGAAGCCTATGGCATGACTGTCATGACCACGCGTATGTTCACCCATACGGGCCCACGGCGGGGCGATGTGTTTGCAGAATCGACATTTGCCAAGCAGATCGCGATGATCGAGGCGGGGTTGATTCCTCCAGTGGTTATGACAGGCAATCTCGATTCCCTGCGTACCTTTGCTGATGTGCGGGATGCTGTGCGCGCATATTATATGCTTGTTACGGTCAATCCGATCCCTGCCGCTTATTATAATATTGGGGGAACCTATTCCTGCACCATCGGGGAAATGTTGCAGACGCTTATTTCCATGTCCACATTCGACGGCATCGAGGTGCGTACGGATCCTACCCGATTACGTCCTATCGACGCTGACCTTCAGGTTCCGACCACCGCAAAGTTTGAAGCGGTTACAGGGTGGAAGCCGGTTATTCCTTTCGAGCAGACAATGCACGATCTTCTTGAATATTGGCGTGAACGTGTCCGTTCGGGGAATTCCTATCTGACTCGGTAGGAGAGGACGGATGATCATTCGAGCAAGAGCGCCGTTGCGTCTAGGTCTGGCGGGGGGCGGTACCGACGTTTCTCCTTATTGCGATGTTCACGGCGGTTATGTGCTCAATGCCACAATCGACCGCTACGCCTATGCTGTGATCAAGCCTTTGAATGAACCGATCGTGCGCTTTGAAGCCACCGATATTCAATCGGTGTTCACGGCGGCGCTGACTGAAGAACTGGTGCTTGACGGTACGCTCGACCTGCATAAAGCGGTGTATGTCGAGATGATCGATAAGTATAATGGTGGTCAGCCGCTCGCCTTGGAAATGAGCACATTGTGTGACGCGCCAGCTGGGTCTGGACTAGGTTCTTCTTCGACTCTAGTCGTTGCGATGATAAAGGCTTTTTCTGAATATCTCAACTTGCCGCTAGATGACTATCAAATTGCTAGTTTGGCTTTCAAGATAGAACGACAAGACTGCCAGCTATTGGGCGGTCGTCAGGATCAATATTCTGCAACATTTGGTGGATTCAACTTCATGGAGTTCTATGAAGAGGGGCGCACGCTTATTAATCAGCTTCGAATAAAACCTTGGATAATCTGCGAACTTGAGGCATCATTGCTTCTCTTCTACACAGGTGTATCGCGCGAATCTGCGCGTATTATCGCGGATCAGAAATCTAATGTGACCAGCGGCGCAGCGGATGCCATCGAAGCGATGCACCGCGTCAAGGAAGAGGCTCTTGTGATGAAAGAGTGCCTGTTGCGTGGCGATTTTAGCGGCATCGTCGACTCTATGCGATTTGGGTGGGAGAACAAGAAGCGATCGGCGCAGACGGTTTCCAATCCGTATATCGATGAAATCTATGAGGATGCCTGTAAGGCGGGAGCACGGGCCGGAAAGGTGTCTGGTGCTGGCGGTGGCGGATTTATGATGTTTTTCGTGCCATCGGAGGACCGGATGAATGTCATTCGCACGCTCGGTCGTTTCGATGGACAGATAAGTAATTGCCATTTTACCAAACATGGGGCCGGGGCATGGCGGATTTAGCTTTGTTGCGTTTCGGGCATCGCTTGGCCCAATAGCATGGAAGCTGTCATTCTTGCCGGAGGGCTGGGAACGCGGCTGCGTGCGGTCGTGCAGGACGTGCCAAAGCCGATGGCGCCGATTGCCGGAAGACCTTTTCTGGAAATCCTGCTGGCAAATTTGTCCCGTCAGGGCTTCCGCCGGGTTATTCTCTCGGTCGGCTATATGGCTGACAGCATAGTCGATTATTTTGGGACGCATTTCGGAAATCTCGAATTGCAGTATGCGATCGAGGAGGAGCCTCTCGGCACCGGGGGAGCGCTTTCCGAGGCTTTGCGGCATTGCACCTCGGATCATGCGTTCGTCTTCAATGGTGATACTTTTCTCGACCTGGAGGTCGGCGCGATGGAAGGGATTTGGCAACAGGATCGCCTTCCTGTCATCGCTCTGCGCGAGGTGCCAGACACGTCGCGTTACGGTCGGGTGGAACTTGATGGTCGGCGCGTTGTCAATTTCGGTGAAAAGACAAATGCGGGGCCGGGCAGGATCAATGCCGGCTGCTATGTTCTGCCGGTCGATATCCTCGCGGATTTCAAAAGTCCTGCGCCTTTTTCCTTCGAGGCCGATTTCCTGCGATATGCAATCCGCGATACCGAATTCGTCGGCTTTGTAAGCAATGGCCTTTTCATTGATATAGGAATTCCGGAGGATTTTGTTCGTGCTCAGACCATGCTGCTGCCTTGGCTGTCATGAATAAAGCTGTAGCACTGTTTCTTGATCGCGATGGAGTGATCAATGTCGATCATGGTCATGTTGGTACGCGCGACCGATGGGAATTCATGCCCGGCATATTTGATTTATGCCGGGCAGCCTGCGCCCGTGGCCTTCAACTGATTATTGTCACTAATCAGGCAGGTATCGCGCGGGGATATTATTCGGAAGAGGATTTTCTCGCCCTTACGGATTGGATGAAGGATCAGTTCGTGCAGGAAGGTGTGACCATTTCGGGAGTGTATTTCTGCCCCTATCATCCTGTCGAAGGGGTGGAGCGATATGGGGCGCTGGCAGGAGATCGTAAGCCTGCACCGGGGATGTTGCTGCGCGCCGCGCGGGAGCATGGCCTTGATCTCACCAGGTCGGTTATTCTGGGCGACAAGGAAACCGATATGCAGGCTGGTCAGGCGGCCGGGCTAGGGCGCCTCATCTTGTTGGCGGACGAGGGTGAGCATCGCAAGACGATCGCGCATGTCGTTGTCGGGCAAGTGGCGGATGCCATCCCTTATTTGCCCGACATGAAACTGTGATCAGAGTTTGTTGAGTTCGTTCAACGCACAGACGATGTGGTAAAAGGAACTGGCCGGGGCAGCTTCCTGTACGAAACTGCCATCCGTTTCCATCCGGTCCCACCAACTGCCGCGAACCGGGGTGCTGAAGTAGTGCGTCAGGCCGCCATAGGCGCGTATGATCTCTTTTTCCTCGATTGCCCCCGGCGTGAGTTGGTAACGGGCAATGGCTGCTTTCAACCGCTCCGTCTGCGGCCAGAGGCGGGCGCCCGCGTCGCGAATGGAGCCATCCCGATAGACTTCGTTGATGGCGATGTCGCGCTCGGCACAAATGCCGTACTTACGCGCGAAAGCTGCAAGGCCATCGGCAACGGCATGGGATTCGGCCTCGTCGCTGGTCACATAGAGGAGCCATGCCCATTCGAGGCAATGGCCGGGTTCGACAATATTTCCGGTTTCACCCGGAAGCGGCCGCCAATCCTCGTCAAAATATTCGGTCACGGCACCAGTTGCGCCATCGAGCAATCTGCCGATGAAAAGCTCGCGTATCTCATCCGCCATCTTGCCCCAGGCGGAATTCGGGCTGATCTGATGATGGCTCCACGACGCTTCATACATATGCATATGGGGATTCTGACGATAGGGAGGGCAGGGGGTCAGGTCGCCTTCCCAATAACCGCCTTCCACGCGCCGCCAGTCTGCCATGCGCATCCGGATAGCTTCAGCCGTTTCGAGCGCATCCTGCCGGTCCAGCGCCGCGCCGGCATGGGCCAAGGCAAAAAGGGCGAAGGCATGGTCGTAAAGATCGCGTGACCGATCGATCACTTCCCCTGCGGGCGAGAACAGGTTGACGCATTGCCCGTTCTGAACGCCGCGAGAGAGCAGGATATCCAAGGCCGTACCCGCTGTTTCACGCCAAGGCCCTTTCCAGCCCATGCGGCCCAGCGTGCAGAAGCTGTAGATTTGACGCGCCTGGACGCGAAGGCGCCGGTCCATTTCTCCTTTCGCTTGCCCGTCGATACCGATCTTTTCAGCGAACATGCCGTCGGCAAGCACGCCCGTCGACGACCATAACGGAGCGGCATATTCAAAGAGCCATTGACGCGCGTGATTCTGGGCTTCGGCAATCGATGAAAATTGCATGGTACTTCCTGAATAACTGCTGGGAAGAAACAATGGAGATTTTCCTGAGGAAAGCGGTATTCCGCCAATGTCGGGCGCCACTATAGGTGCTTAAGAACGCATTGCCTGATCCTCATGGACGCAGCGAGATTTCCCCTGCCGTCATGGATTGTCTCTCCAGGCAAATACGGATACACGAACCCTTGTCATAATATACGCCATACCAATCAGAAAGCCTCCATGTCCACCCAGATGAAACGAAAATCCAACGAAGAACCGCGCCCGGCGCGGTCCCTTTCGGAACTGCTGGCGCTTTATGATAGCGATTTCGTGCGGGGAGCCTACAAAACAATCCTTGGTCGCGATGCCGATATGGTCGGGTTTGCCCATTTCCTTCAGCAACTGCGCTGTGGCAGTGCCAAGATTGACATATTGGACGGCCTCCGCCGGTCGCCGGAAGGGCGCCGGGTGGGCTATGACATGCCGTGGCTCGACCGGGCGATCGCGCGGCGCCGCCGACAGAAAAATCCGGTATATGGCTGGTTTTTCCGTCTCGTTTACAGCGGGGAGCGGGACGACGCGAATACGATTCGTCTGCGCGTGATCGAGAATGACCTGCGCCGCCTTTGCGATCTCAATGACGGGCGGCTTGAAAGAATCGAGTTGGCGATCGACAGGCTGCAATTCATGACCGGCCGTCAAAGTGATGCGCTGGCGGAATTCGTTTTGAAGCAGGTGGGGACCTCGGGTGTGAAAACGGCCGCAGCGACGGAGATGCTGCGAGAAGTGAAAATCAGCACGCCCCGGAGAGCGCCCAAAGAGCTTTCGCCACGCGCATCGCGTTTTATGCGAATTTTGCGCTCCGCGCGCGCATCGGCGCCATCGAACCAGGAGGCCTGATGTGAGAATCGTGCTTGACCTGCAAGCCTGCCAGACCGGTAGCCGTATGGGTGGCATTGGCCGTTATGCGATGGCGCTGACGAAGGCGATGATTCAGCTTCCGCGAGATCACGAATTCTATGTCGTGCTGAACAGCCTATACCCCGACACCATTCAATCCGTTCGGCGGGAGCTAATCAACCTGCTTCCGCCCGACCGCATAAAAACTATTACCTATGTCGGTCCCGTGGCCGAGGCGGGGCCGGAAAACAAGATTCGGTACAAGGTCGCGGAACTCACGCGGGAAAATTACATCCGGGAACTAAAGCCGGACGTGATCTTCATTACCAGCTTGTTCGAAGGGCTGTATGAGGAGGCGGTCACTTCGGTCGGTCGGTTGACGGATGCGGAGCGTACGGTTGCAATACTTTATGATCTTATTCCGCTGGCCGAGCGGGAAAAATATCTTTCGCAAGATTTCGTATATGACTGGTATCGGTCAAAAACGGCCTATCTCGAAGAAGCGGGATTGTCGCTCTCCATATCGGCCTATTCTAGGGAGGAAGGAGTCGAGCTTCTCGATCTTCCTTCCGATAAAGTCGTCAATATTTCCTCGGCGGTGGACAAGAAATTCAAGCCTGTCGAAGTCAGCGACGCTGAAGCTGCGGCATTGCGCAAGAAATTCGGTATCCGCAACCGCTTCCTCATGTTTACAGGCAGTTTCGACCAGCGCAAAAATCATGAGTTCCTGATCAAGGCATTCGCGTCGCTGCCCAATGATCTGCGGACTGATTTCCAACTCGTCATGGTGGGCAATGGCTGGGATGGCGCATATAACCATCTTTATTCGATTGGCGAACAGTGCGGTCTGACACGGCAGGACATCATATTCCCTGGCCATGTCACCGATCTGGAATTGTTGCAATTCTATAACCAGTGCGCGCTTTTTGTCTTTCCATCTCTGCGGGAGGGATTTGGCCTTCCCGTGCTGGAGGCCATGCGTTGCGGCGCGGTGGCGATCGGCTCCAACGTCACCAGCATTCCAGAGGTGATCGGATGCGAGCAGGCGTTATTCGATCCTTATAAGGTGGAGTCCATCCGCGACAAGATTGTCGAATGCCTTACCGATGATGCACTTTATGAACGGTTGAAAGCTCACGCTGCTACCCAAGCAGCGGGTTTTTCTTGGGAACGCTCCGCAACGATAGCGCTGGATGCTATCGAAGCGCGTTTCGGAAACAAGGTCGGCAGAAAGGTAGAAGATCGGGCAGAGCCGATCGCTCGCCTCGCAATGGCGATAGGCGATATCGACGGGATCGAAAGCGTTCGCCAGGAAGAACTCGAGCAGATCGCCCAGGCGGCTGCGATCAACGATGCCGGCATCGAGGGTTTTCATTGTATCGAGACGGGAGAGAAATCCTCGTTGCGTATTGGCTGGGTAACAACCTGGAATACGCGTTGCGGCATCGCGACATATACCATACCTGTCAGTAACGCGATGCCTGCCGATCAGTGGATATTTGCGCCGCGTCAGGATGATCTTGTTGAAGATGACAAGGCTAATGTTCTGCGTTGCTGGAATATCGGCGGCAATGATGATCTGTCCGAATTGTCGGAAGCCATTGAGGCCCGGCGTATCGATGCGCTGGTTATTCAGTTCAACTATGGCTTTTACGACATGCCAGGTCTGTCACGCTTCCTGAAGGCGCAGGCAGATGCGGGAAGGGTCGTGTTCATCATCCTGCACTCCACAAAGGATCCGGATCCTCGCATTCTGGATCGCAAGATGGCGGAAATTGTCGAAGGGCTACGGGATACGCAGATTTTCGTGCATCAGGTTGGCGATGTGGAAGCATTGGCAAAGCTGGAATTGACCGACAATGTCCACTTGATGCCGCTCGGCATGCATGAGGATATCCCGAATGCCGTTACGCTGGAAACGATTAAGGGGAAAACCGTTATCGGGACATATGGATTTGCATTACCGAACAAGGGATTGATCGAGCTTGTCGACAGCTTCGCTTCGATAGCCGCCGACCGCCCGGATCTTCACCTGCTCATGGTCAATGCAGAATTTCCTGTGCCGGAAAGCCGCGCCTTGCTTGAAGAAATAGAGAAACATGCAAAAGCGCGCGGAGTGGGTGACAAGGTCACGATCATCGGCGAATATCTGCCCAACGCGGACTCGATCGGTTATCTCCAGCTTTGCGACCTGATCGTCATTCCCTATCAGAGCACCACCGAGTCTTCGAGCGGTTCGGCGCGCATGGCACTGGCTTCCGGAAAACCCGTCGCGGTGACGCCGCTGCATATTTTTGACGATATGCGGGATGCGGTGTTCACGCTGCCCGGCACATCCGTGGAGCAAATGGCGGAGGGCATGCAAGATCTGATGAAGCGCATCGAGGACAAGGATCCTCAGGTGGACGACATGGTCAACAATGCCGCCTTGTGGGTGAAGGCCCATGGCTTCAGCGCCGTTGGCCGCTATCTTTTTACTGCCTTGATGGAACAGGTCGAAATCAACCAATCCCCCTATTTCAACTGAATGGCGACAGAGGGTTCGCAGGTTGGGAACATTAGAGGAAGTCATGAGCAAAACAGCAATAATAACGGGTATTACCGGTCAGGACGGAGCATATTTGGCCGAATTGCTGCTGAGCAAAGGATATTCGGTATATGGTACGTATCGCCGCACCAGCTCGGTCAATTTCTGGCGCATCGAGGAACTCGGCATCGCGCAGCACCCGAATCTGCATCTTGTCGAATATGATCTGACTGACCTGTCTGCTTCCATCCGCCTGTTGCAGTCGACGGGCGCCAAGGAGCTTTACAATCTGGCTGCTCAGAGTTTTGTCGGCGTTTCCTTTGAGCAGCCGGTGACCACGGCGGAAATCAGCGGTATTGGCACGCTCAACCTGCTTGAGGCCATTCGTATCGTTGATCCCGGCATCCGTTTTTATCAGGCAAGCACGTCCGAGATGTTCGGACATGTTCAGGCCATTCCGCAGAACGAGAAAACGCCATTTTATCCGCGCAGCCCCTATGGTGTTGCCAAGCTTTATGCCCATTGGATCACCATCAACTACCGTGAAAGCTATGGTATCTTTGGCTGTAGCGGCATACTCTTCAATCATGAAAGTCCGCTTCGCGGGCGTGAATTCGTGACGCGTAAGATCACTGACGGCGTGGCGAAGATTGCGTTGGGCAAGCTGGACGTGTTGGAACTAGGCAATCTCGACGCGAAGCGCGATTGGGGCTTTGCCAAGGAATATGTCGATGGCATGTGGCGTATGCTTCAGGTGGATGAGCCGGACACTTATGTGCTGGCCACTAACCGGACCGAGACGGTTCGTGATTTCGCGACCATGGCATTCAAGGGTGCGGGCATCGACGTCATTTTTTCCGGCAAGGATGAAGAGGAAGTGGGTATCGACGCGGCAACCGGCAAGACCGTGCTGCGTATCAATCCGCGCTTTTACCGCAGTGCGGAGGTCGATCTTCTGATCGGCGAAGCGTCTCACGCGCAAGAGAAGCTGGGTTGGAAAGCGCAGACGTCTCTTGAGGAGCTTTGCCGGATGATGGTGGAGGCGGATCTTCGGCGCAATGAGATCGGCTTCAGTTTCTGATATGGAACAGGTGAGGGCGGCAGCATGAAAAGCGCGCTGGTTACGGGTGCTAACGGATTCACCGGGCGTTACGTGGTCCGGGCCCTTGCCGCGCGCGGGTGCGAGGTGCACGCCCTCGTTCATCGGTCGGCTCCCCCTCCTGAAGGAGCGGCGCAAAGCCATGTCTGCGATATCGCGGATAGCGATGCGGTTGCCCATGTGCTGGAAGAGGTGCGTCCTGATTATGTTGTTCATCTCGCTGCCATAGCTTTCGTTGCCCATGGCAATGTGGAGGAGATGTATCGGACCAATATATTGGGAACGCGCGCGTTACTGGAGGCGCTCCTGCGCCGGGAGCCGCCTGAAGCCGTTGTCCTCGCCAGCAGCGCCAATATTTATGGCAATGCCTGCTCGGGTGTTATCGATGAGTCGATCCGGCCTGCCCCGGCAAATGATTATGGGGTTACCAAGGTCACGACCGAATATCTGGCCGGCGTCCACGCCGGGCGCCTTCCACTTATTATTACCCGTCCGTTCAATTATACGGGGGTAGGGCAAAGCGCCAATTACATCATTCCCAAGATCGTTGACCATGTACGTCGGCGCGAGCCGAAAATTGAGTTGGGTAATCTCGATGTGGAACGCGACTTTTCGGACGTTCGCGCGGTTGCCGAAATCTATGTACGCTTGCTGGAAGCACCTGAAGCCGTGGGCGGTGTATTCAATGTCTGTTCCGGCAGGGCTGTTTCCCTGCGACGGATGCTCAATATTATTACCGGGCTGGCGGATCATGAAATGACCATAGAGGTAAATCCGGCCTTCGTTCGCGCCAACGAAGTGCGCTTGTTGACTGGAAGCAGGGCCAAGCTGGAATCGGTCATCGGTCCGGTGGACATGCCGCCTATTGAGGAAACATTGCGCTGGATGCTGGAAGCCTGAGTTTTGCGCATCACCTTGATGGTCGAGGCGCTGGCGCCGCAGTTGAGCGGCATCGGCCGATATAGCTGGGAGCTTGCGCGGCGCCTGCCGCAAAATCCGGCTATCGAGACGCTTCGCTATCGTTTGCCTGGCCGCTGGGTGGAGGATCCGGCCTATCTTGTCGAGGGTCGCTTATTGGCCAGGCGCCCATGGTTCCGGCGCATGGCGCCGCGTCCAATTCGTACCTGGCTGAACCGGCGGGAGCTTCGTGGGTCGCTCGTTCACGGTCCCAATTATTTTCTGCCTGTCGAGGCTGAAACAGGGATTGTCACCATACATGATCTCTCTGTTTTCACTTTCCCGAAGGCGCACCCCGCCGTTCGTGTCGCTCAATTTGAACGGCAATTTAGGAAGTCGCTCGATAAAGCGGCGCATTTCATTACCGATACCGCGACAATAAGGGATGAACTGATCGCATTCGCGGGTATTTCAGCCGATATGGTTTCCGTTGTTCCTCTGGGGGTCAGTGAAGCTTATCATCCGCGTAGTGTCGAAAGTCTCAACTCCTTGTTCAGGCGCTATGGGCTAGAAGGGGGATATGGGCTATGCGTTTCGGCGCTGGAGCCTCGCAAGAGAATAGATCGCCTGATCCAGGCTTGGTCCTCTCTACCGCGCGCGTTGAGGGATCACAGACCGCTTGTACTGGCAGGGGTCAAGGGTTGGCTCAACGATGACCTGCACCAGAGAATCGAGCGCGGAAGGGTGGAGGGATGGCTGCATTTTCTCGACTTCGTGTCCGAAGCGGATCTGCCGGAGCTCTATGCAGGGGCCGGTCTGTTCGTATATCCTTCCATTTATGAAGGTTTCGGGTTGCCACCAATCGAAGCGATGGCAAGCGGGGTGCCTGTCATCGTTTCGAATCGTTCCTGCCTGCCGGAGACGTGCGGCGATGCGGCCCTCTACATCGACCCGGACGATCATGCCGGTTTCCTCGAGACGCTGGTGTGTGGACTGACGGATGAAGCATGGCGCAAGGCTGCTATCGATCGGGGCCTTGTCAGGGCCAGCCGATATGGATGGCAACGATGCGCCGATGAAACCGCTCTCGTCTACCAGAAACTCTGGCGTGACCTCAACTCTGCTTCTGTACGATGATACCGATGGAGGTGGTGACAAATCGATCCAGCGCGATTTTCAGATGCGGTGGTGCGTGAGGAGGGTAATCGATATAGACGTCCAGTGGATCGGTACCCGGAAAGAAATTGAGGGGACGAACATGGTGGCCCAGCCTTTCAAGCTCCGCCGCCATGCGCTCCATATCTTGTCTACGGTATATGCAGGTGGGCGCGCAATCGAGGGTATCAGTGTCGGAGGAAAGATTGAATTCCGTCGTGTGCACCGCGATCCCCCCTGGTTTGAGGCACCGCATCGCATTTTTCACGAATTCGATGCCGGGAGTGATGCCGCCCAGATGTTCCATTGAGCAGGACGACCAAAGAAAATCAAAACCCGCGAGGTCAGCGGGAATGTCCAGCATGTCGACGGTGCGGAATGTCACATGCTGCTTCACCTTTTCGGGTGTGGTTATTTCCGGATAGCAGAGATTGTCAACTTCTTGCGAATATTGATCCGACTGCGTCCACATATCCACTACGTCGCTCGGCCCATCTGTCGCCAGAATGTCAACGCCATGAGATGCGAAATAGGCGGGCAGGCGTTCCCGGCCGACCGCGAATACCAGCCCTTTCTTGCCCGGCTGAATGACACCCGCCGATTTGAGCGCGCTACAGATATAAGCCCATTCCCAATGCTTGCGATGGGCCTCATCCGGATCGAGGCCTATGTCTCGACAGAAGCTGGCGTAGAAGGGTTCCTGCATCTGCCGGCGGGTGCACATTTGCGATTGCGGCGTTTCCAGTACGGGCACGTCGATAGTGATGACGCCGTCGATCTCTTCGGGAAGGAGAAAGGGCGCGATGAAGCAATTCTCCGGTTGGCGTACCAAGGCCTTGAAATCAGAGGATTTGCTGAATTCGGATCGTAGATGGTGCAGATCCGAATAGTGATTCATCTGCCCCTGAATGACTTCTTCGCTCTCCGGGGCACGGTTTAAAAAATATGCGTAAGCCCAGATAACCTCGTCTCGCGTTACCGCCATGGGAATCCTTTCGTTCGTCCATTCCGATGAAGCAACGGTTACGCATCCCCTAAGTTCATGGAACAATTGAAATACCTGCTATGGTGGTGTTGCGATGAGACGAGATATGGCCAACGCAACCTAGAACCAGACCGAGATTTACAGACTATATGTGGATGGTAAGGAGCGGTCTGAAGCCGATGACCGCCAGTGCCAGGCTATTGAGTAGCCGACTTAATGCTCTTCGTCCCGCCACGGACACTCGCTTCCCATCGCTTATGGCGCTTCCCGCTTCACTTTTGCCCGGTACTTGCAAGATCGCACAGGACGCAGCACAGCGACCGCGCTTGCCGCCCTGCTTGGCGCGCCCCTGCCGAGGGGACTCAACGATTGCGCCGGGTTTCGAGGAGGCAATTTTGTTTGCAGAAAGAGTTGATTCCTAAATGGCATATGGCATATTTCTGACCGTAATGGGCAGTCCCCGGCGTTCGAAATGGTGCACCATCCGCAAGAGGTAATACGTTACTAAATTGTAAATAGTCCTATAGTATACGTGAATTTTAGACGGTACTTTGAAATAATTTTCATTTATGTATTTTAAAAATCAACAAGACGATATGTGTTTTTATCCAGTTTGGGATTTTCAATGAATATGCACGGTTCGGGCTTGCCGGTTAAATCGACTTTGGCGCGTATTTTAATCTCATCGGCTGGTTTGGGGGCTTTGGCCGCTTGCTCGATAATGCCGGCAACGGGTCCATCTTCCCGCGCGGTCAGCCGCATGTCCAATCAGACGGCGGATCAATCGGATATCCAGATCCTGGATCTGACGGATACCGTTGCCCGTCGGGTAATCAGCACAAATCATGCGGTTTATTTTGCGGAAAGCCTGGGAGATGGCTATGTCGTCGGATCGCGTGTCGGCAAGGGGGATGTGCTTGATCTTGTGATCTGGGAGGCTCCGCCGGCTGCTCTGTTCGGCACCGCTGGGGGGGATGCGCGGCTTAATTCCTCCGTGTCCACGGCGCGGGGAACGACCTTGCCTGAGCAGATGGTGGATAGTGACGGCCGCATTTCCGTTCCGTTTGTGGGCAGCATCCAGGCCGCGGGCCGTACGCCGCAACAGATTGCGCAGGAAATCAATAAGCGCCTTGATGGCAAGGCGCATGGCCCGCAAACGATCGTAAGGTTGGTCCGCAATGCCACCACAAATGTTACGGTCGTCGGCGATGTCGCAAATAGTTCTCGCGTGCCACTCACAGCCAAGGGGGAGCGGTTGCTGGATGTGCTGGCAAGCGTCGGTGGCGTGAAACAGCCTATCGGTAAAACGACTATTCAGATTACGCGTGGCGACCGTATGTCGACAATGCCCCTGGAAACGGTGATCAAGGATCCTCGCCAGAATATCCGGTTGCAGCCGGATGACGTCGTGACCGTTCTATTCCAGCCCTATAGCTTTACGGCGCTCGGTGCGCTCGGCGCCAATGCCGAGGTTAATTTCGAAGGTACTGGCATCACCTTGTCTCAGGCATTGGGCCGCGTGGCGGGGCTTCAGGATTTCCGGGCGGATGTGAAGGGGGTTTTCTTGTTCCGTCTTGAGGATCCGGCGGCACTTGATCCGGTAATGCGCCAGAATGCCAGGATGACGCCTGATGGCAAGGTGCCAGTCATCTATCGGGTGAATATGAAGGACCCCGCAACCTTTTTCGTTGCGCAGAGCTTCCCCATTCGTAACAAAGATATACTCTATGTATCCAATGCCCCATTGGCGGACATTCAGAAGTTCGTGAATGTAATTTCTTCGACCATACTTCCCTTGGCGACCGCTTCCACGATCGTGCAGCAGTGAAGGGCCGTATATAACAAGGCAAGAGCCTTTCAGTGCATCACCCTCCGACAGTTCTTCTTGACGTCAGTCGCCTGATCTGGCGCAGTTGGCGCGGGCAGTTGCCGACGGGGATTGATCGGGCCTGTATGGCTTATGTCATGCATTATCGCGACAGGGCCTCAGCAGTCATGCAACGCGGCGGCTTTACGCGCGTGGTTGGCGAGAAGGATTCGTCGGCGCTGTTTTCGGTGTTGCTGAACCGTCCGCAGGGTCTCCGGAAAGAAGTAGTCAAGAGGCTGGCCGGTTCGTTCTTGCCCGGAGGTTCATATGGCCCGCATCGCTTGCGCGATGCGCTATATCTCAATGTCGGGCATACAGGGTTGAACTTGCCGGGGCATGGCCGTTGGGTTGAGCGTACGGGCGTGCGTGCGATCTATTATGTTTACGACCTGATTCCGATTACCCACCCGCAGTTCGCTCGCGAAGGTGAGCGGGAAAGGCATATCGCCCGCATGGAGGCGGTACTAAGGCATGGGACGGCGGTAATAACCATCAGTCAGGACAGCCTCTCAACCCTGACTGCCTTCGCGGAACAGCGCGGGTTGGCGATGCCGCCTGTCTTATGTGCACCGCTGGGGGTGGAGTTGCCTGATTTAAGCGGCGTTGACGAAATTTCTCCGCTTGCTGAGCCTTATTTCGTGGTGCTGGGTACGATTGAAGGGCGCAAGAATCACATGCTCCTGCTCGACGTATGGCGCAGGCTGGCTGAGCGGGAAGGGGAGAAGCCACCAAAACTCGTGATTATCGGTCAGCGCGGATGGGCGGCGGAAGATGTTTTCGCGGCTTTGGATGGAGACGCAGGGCTGCGCCCACATATTATCGAATTGGGGCGTTGCGACGATGCTATACTGCGGCAATATCTCGCTCATGCAAGGGCGTTGCTTTTCCCCAGCTTTGCTGAAGGGCAAGGGTTGCCGCTAATCGAGGCCCTGTCCGCGGGGACGCCCGTGATCGCCAGCGACCTTGCGGTATTCCGGGAGACGGGCGGAACCGTTCCCGATTATCTCGAGCCTTATGATATCGCGGGTTGGGTGAAGGCGGTAGCGGACTATTCCGCTTCGGACAGCAGCCGTCGAGTTGCCCAGCTATTGCGCTTGGAAGGGTTTTCTCCACCGACTTGGGAGAATCATTTTGGGCAAGTGGATCGCTGGCTCGCAGAATTGCCGTTCATTCCGGTCGTTCGCTGATTTGACAGCGCATCAGGCCATCGGTGCTCATAGTCGAACGCGATTGCATAATATCTTGGCTGCAACTCGCTTGCATGTAGGTAAAGGCCGGACCGGAATTCCATCGCTTGCTTATCGGGGCGAGAGGCAGGCGGTTATCAGCACCAGAAGCTTCCGCTTTAGCCGCAGGACAGAACCGGAACGAAGCTTCTCCAATGCGCCCGATCGTTCCAGCCTGTCGCGTTCCTCAACAATTCGGCGCAGAACGCTCTGGCAGGCCGTTGTGCGTTGCGTTTGTGTATCCCAATATAGCGGGTAGCGGATCAGGGTTCCGGCAACAAGCTCGTCAAGGGACAGGTTGCGCCGTCGCCGGGCGAGGGCGTCTTGCCCTTCTGCCTTGTTTTCGGTTGCCCGGTCCTCTGTCACCCCCCAGCCCACATAGAAGGGCTGGCCATAGGTCACCACCCGTTTCCCGCGTAACAATGCGTCGAATCCGGCGAGCGACGTCATGCAATGCAGTTCGTCACACGCCTCTATGCAGCTGATGACGGAGAGATCGGTTTCGATATGGTCCGCCCATTGCCGCGCGTCGGCCAAGGTCATTCGGCCGTTGCGATTGCCCGACATCACGTCCGGGTGCGGCTTGTAGATAATGTAGGCGTCGGGATCGCCTTCACGCGCGGCCCGGAGCAATCCATGGTTGGTCCGCACGTCCGAGCACCCGAACCGTATCGAGGCGTCGTCTTCCACCTGGCCTGTCACCAGCACTACCTTGCGCCCCTGCGTGGCCCAATCCGGCTGCTGCCTCGGTTCCAGATTATATTTGGTCAGGCCGTGCTCGACGATGAACGCGCGGACCGCCCTTGCGCGCTCCAGTTCCTCTTCCGAAAAGTCCGCGGTCGCGAGGATGGTTTCCAGATCGGACGGCTGGCGCGGGTCGAAATAGATGCCGGTGCGGTCCAGCACCAGCGACAGGGGCGGGATGAGGTCCGATCCCAATCCTACCGAGCGGAGGAAGCCGTCCTCGATGCGGATGGTCATCGCGCCGCTCGTCCCGGCCAGTTCGGCAACGCCCTCTGGCGGTTCGCAACTCCACCAGCCGATCGCGTCGGCCGGGGTGGGGGCGAGGCGCCGCGCCGCCTTCGCATGGGGCGCGAAGATCAACTCGTCGGCCTGAGAGCGCAGGATCGGCGCCAGATTATATTGCTTCCACCGTCGGAAGCCGACGCAGATCAGCCGCCGTGGACGAGGGGCGGTCATGCCGCCGGGTCGAAGGCGGGGCCGTCGATGCGCAGCCGGTGCAGCGCCAGCAACTGCGCCATCAGCGCCTCGGCCTTGTCGAGCGGCCAGGCATTGGGCCCGTCGGACAGCGCCTTGTCGGGATCGGGGTGGGTTTCCATGAACACGCCCGACACCCCCGCCGCGACCGCCGCGCGCGCGAGCAGCGGCACATGCCGCCGCTCACCGCCGGAGCGGTCGCCAAGGCCGCCGGGCAATTGCACCGAATGGGTCGCGTCGAACACCACGGGCCGTCCGGTTTCCGCCATGATCGCAAGGCCGCGCATGTCGACGACCAGATTATTATAGCCGAAGCTGGTGCCGCGCTCGCAAACCGTCACGCAATCGGCCGACAGCCCCGCGCGCTCCGCCGCCGCCGCCGCCTTGGCGACGACCTGCCGCATGTCGGCGGGGGCCATGAACTGCGCCTTCTTGATGTTGACGGGCTTGCCGCTCGCCGCCGCCGCCTCGATCAGGTCTGTCTGCCGCGCGAGGAAGGCCGGGGTCTGGAGCATGTCCACCACATCGGCCGCCGCGCGCGCCTGTTCGGGGCTGTGGATGTCGGTCAGCACCGGCAGGCCGGTTTCCGCGCGCACCTTCTCCAATATGCGCAGCCCTTCGTCCAGGCCGGGGCCGCGAAAGGAGGCGCCGGAGCTGCGGTTCGCCTTGTCGAAGCTGCTCTTGTAGAGCAGCAGCACGCCGAGCCGCTCGGCGATGCCGCGCAGCGTCTCCGCCGTCGACAGGGCGAGCGTCTCCGATTCGATCGCGCACGGCCCCGAAATGAAGAAAAGCTGTTCGTCAGGCCCGATTTTCCGCCCCGCCAGATGCATGTTCGTTCCTCTTATGGGATGGACCGCGCCTTGAGGATCGCTTCGATCGGGGCCGTGTCGGTAGGGTTGTTGAGCTCGATCACGTCCCATTCCGGCGGATCGGCGGCGAGGACATGGACCGGGATGCGCTGGACGAGGAAGCGCAGCTGCTCCAGCCCCTCGATCCGCTCCAGATCCGTTTCCGGCGCGGCGAGATAGGCGGCCAGCGCTTCGCGGCGATAGGCGTAGAGGCCCAGATGCAGCAGCACCGGGGGATCGCTCTCCAACTCGTTGCCCGGAGGGATATGAGGCAGCACGCGCTTGGAGAAATAGAGCGCATTGCCCCGCGCGTCGAGCACCACGGTGGTGCCGCCGACCCGCCCCTCGGCCTGATCGGCGATCAGGTGCCGGTAGGCGCTGGGCGAGCAGCGGACGGCGACGGTCGCGACCCGGCAATCGGGGTTGGCCTGCATGTGCGCGATCAGGCGCTCGACCAGATCGGGGGGCGTCAGCAGCCCGTCGCCCTGAAAATTGACGATGATGTCGGTTTCCGGCGGCAACGCGGGCAGGGCGGCCGCGATCCTTTCCGTGCCGTTGCGGCAGGAGGCGGGCGTCATGACGACGCCGCCGCCGAAGCCCCGCACGGCCTGCGCGATGCGATCGTCGTCCGTGGCGACATGGATGCTCGCCGCGCCGCGCACGCGCGACGCGCCTTCATGGCTGCGCCGGATCAGCGGCTTGGCGATGCCGGTGGCGCCGACGAGCGGGGCCAGCGGCTTTCCGGGGAAACGGCTGGACTGGTAACGCGCGGGAATGACGATGGCGGCGGTCATGCGACACCGGCGCGCAACAGGTCGTGGATGTGCAATATGCCCACCGGGCATCCGGCGATATCCACGACCGGCAGCGCGGAAATCTTCCGCTGGTTCATCAGGGCGAGCGCCTTCACGGCGAGCAGGTCGGGCTGGATGACGGTCGGCCCGGTGGTTGCGACCTGCCCGGCGGTGCGCTCCATCAGGCTCGTCATGTTGCGCCGCAGGTCGCCGTCGGTGATGACGCCGGTGAGGCGGCCGTTGCCGTCGACCACGATCGCGATGCCGAAGCCCTTGGAGGACATGGTGAGCAGCACCTCGCTCATCGGCGTTTCGGGGCGGACGAGAGGCAGTTCGTTGCGCCGGTGCATCAACTCATCGACGCGGGCCATCTGCGCGCCCAATTGGCCGCCGGGGTGGAAATCCCTGAAATCCTCCGGCGCGAAGCCGCGCGCCTCCATCAGTGCGATGGCCAGCGCGTCGCCCAGCGCGATCATCATCGTGGTGGAGGTGGTCGGCGCCATGCCGTTGGGGCAGGCTTCCGGTATGGCGGGCAGCGCCAGCCGGTAGTCGGCGCTGCGCATGATCGTGCTGTGCGGGCGGCTCGATATCGCGATCAGCGGGATCGAAAAGCGCCGCGTATAGGCGAGGATATCCCTTAACTCCGCCGTCTCGCCGGAATTGGAGAGGAGGAGGCACACATCGTCCGGGGTGATCGTGCCCATGTCGCCATGGCTGGCCTCGGCCGCGTGCACGAAATGGGACGGCGTGCCCGTGGAGGCGAGCGTCGCCGATATCTTCCGCCCGATATGGCCGGACTTGCCGATGCCTGAAACGATGACGCGCCCCCTGGCCGTCAGGATGGTTTCCACCGCATATTCGAGGTCGGGGGGAATGTGCCGGGTCAGGATATCGAGCGCCTGGGCCTCGGCAAGCAGTACCTGTCGCGCGGAGGCCATTGCGGAGGCTTCGGGTCTTGGTGCCGCTTTCGTCATTTTTTCGGGGTCTAAGGGATATGGCGTGCCTGTTCAAGAGGCCGCGTTCACCGCTTTCCCCGCAGCCGCGAAAAGAGCGGCACGATGAGCGCGATGGCGCCGCCGATGACCAGGCCCGCAACGGCGGAAAGGGCCGCGCTGGCGAGCCAGCCGAACAGCCCGGCGCTGGCGGCGGAAACCGCATGGGCGGCCGCCTCGATCTGGTGCCCCGGAAAGGGCGCGCCCAGCGTTTCGAGGCCGTGCACGATGATGCCGCCGCCCACCCACAGCATCGCCACCGTGCCGATGACGGTCAGCGCCGCCAATATCTTCGGCATCGCATGGACGAGCAGCTTGCCCAGCGGCCGCACGGCGGGGCTGCCTTCCTCGTAGAGGTGGAGGCCGATATCGTCCATCTTCACGATCAGCGCGACGACGCCATAGACGCCCGC